>Ga0307310_10000252_pt1 | contig 16431 bp, 16 predicted proteins | sample ER_DNA_197_FD_194502 | JGI IMG/M metagenome (GOLD analysis project Ga0307310, IMG submission 194502) | Bulk soil microbial communities from the East River watershed near Crested Butte, Colorado, United States - ER_DNA_197 | ecosystem: Environmental > Terrestrial > Soil > Floodplain | place...
CTCGATAACGGTCTCCACGTCGCTCTCACGGAACTCGCGGATCTCAATCGCATTTCCCGTCACGGCGACGGAACGGTAGCTGCCTACGGATAACGAGTAGTCGCCTGCGCCAGTGTTCGGGAATGACGCCTGACGGAGGGGCGCGTATGGCGGTTACATGCCCGCGATGACATGCGTGCCCGTCAGTTCTAGCGGTAGCCTCCACACGCGGATGCTCGGTCGACTTCGGTGGCAACGGTTTGTAGTCACGGTGGCGCTTCTGCTTGTCGTGGTGTTGACGGTGTCGGCGAGCCTTGCGTCGGGCGGAACGGCCGTCAGGGTTGTCGTGGACCCGGTCGTGTCGGTCGAGGATGAGCCGCTTCGAATCGCCTTGCGCGGTCTTGCCTCCGCTCAGCTCGTCACTGTGCGCGTGGCCTCGGTGGATGCCCGGGGGATTCCGTGGGTTTCTTCAGCGACTTTTCGCGCCGACCGGGCTGGGACCGTCAAGGTTGACCGAGCGGCTCCGGTCACTGGCAGCTACGCGGGCGTGTGGGGTATGGGCCTGATCGCGATGATGAAAGCGACCAAGCCCGATCCCGTCGGGGCGTACGTCTGGAACGGGACGCATGCGTTGAACTTCAGAGTCACTGTCGATTCGCACGGCCGCCAGCTTGCCTCGACAACATTCCGGCGCCGCTTCAGTGCGCGGCCAATCCGGATCGAGCACGAGCCTCTCAACCGCTATGGCTTTTATGGCGAGTACTGGGCACCAACCGTCTCAGGGCGGCATCCGGCGATCCTCGCGTTCGGCGGCTCTGAGGGCGGTAATTTGGGGATGTTTCTCGTCAGTGGGCTTCTCGCCGCGCACGGCTACCCCACGCTGGACATCGCCTATTTCAAAGAACCCGGCTTGCCCCAGTCGCTCTCGAACATTCCTCTGGAGTACTTCGCAAAAGCGCTCCGCTGGCTGCGGCAACAGCCCCATGTCGACCCGACACGGATCATCGCCCTCGGCGTCTCACGGGGTAGTGAAGCCGCCCAACTCCTCGGCGTCCACTACCCCGACCTCGTTCACGCCGTCATCGCATCCGTCCCGGCGAACATCGCCCTTTGCGCGTATCCCGGCTGCGGCGGACCAGTGTGGACGCTGCATGGCAAGCCACTCCCGTACACCCGCCAGTTCAACCAGCCGCACCCGACCGACAACCCCGCCGCGGTAATCCCGGTCGAGCACATCCGCGGACCGATCCTTCTCGACTGCGCAGGCGCAGACGCGGTGTGGGACTCGTGCGCGTACGCGAACGCGATCGTGCGAAGGCTCAAAGCCCACAACTTCCGTTACCCGTACGTTCTCAACCGCTCGCCGCAAGCGGGGCACTTCGTCGGCGTTCTTCTCCCATACGAGCCCGACGCGAATGGCAGCGACCTTGAGACCGAGGCTGCACGTGAGCGGCTCTGGCCGCACGTGCTGGAGTTCCTCACTGCGTTCGCACGCGCGCCTCGCTAGAGCGTCCCGCACCAGCCCCCTCGAATGTCTGTGACGGGTCGGGCGAAGGATGCGCAGCATTTTGCCATTCCCGATGCGGGCCGAGAATCGAGATTCTCGGCTGGGCGAGTGTTCTCGGAATGTCCCTGATCGCGGGGTTGTTCGCATAGAGTCCGAGCCAGCCCCGAGGCCACGCAGGCCTTCGTCTATCGCGGCGTCAAGAGGAGAATCCGATGAATCCGAATGTCCGGGGCGCTCCGGAACGCACACGATGAGGGTTTGCATCGTTGGGGCCTCTGGGAAGCTTGGGCAGTACATGGTCCAGCAGTCGCTGGATCGCGGCTACGAGGTGGTTGGTGTGTGCCGCGAGCAAAGCGTGGGGAAGCTCGACGCCTTCAAGGGGCGCATCACTGTCATCCCGGGAGCGACTGACGACCGCGAGGTCATCAAGCGCGCGGTCGCGGGATGCGACGGGGTTCTCGTTGTGATGACCCCGCGAGGCGTCCACGGGTACTCGACGGGAACGACCCAGGCGGTGCTCGACTACGCGCCTCCCGGCGCGCGCCTCATCTTCTCGTGCGGCTGGCACATCACCCTCGACGGCCAGGACGTGTACTCGCTGAAGCTCAAGACCCTCGTGAAGGTCTTCGGCCCACTCGCGCGTCTCGCTCGCTTCGCCGACCTCGACGACCAGGTGGAGGCAGCCCGGCGGATCTTCGCCAGCGACACGCGGTGGACGGTCGTGCGCGGGAGCGACCTCGAGGAGGGTGAGAGCCAGGGCCTGCCCGTATGGAGCCGCCATGTCGGCGACCCCATCCTTGAGAGCAACCTCACGCGCCGCGTCGACTTCGCCCTTTTCATGCTAGAGGCACTCGACAACGACGCCTTGGTCCACGAGGCCCCGGCGATCGTCGGCTGCCAGACGCCCTCGGCGCTCGCGCACGCCGCCAACGAATGAACTCTGCGGTGGCCGAGCGTCCTTACGCCCGACCACCTACTCCGCGGCGCGAACGTCGACCGAGCCGTCGTCGCGCAGCGCGACCTTGACGTTCCAGGGATTGCCGCTCTGCGACGGCAGCCCCATGAAGACCGCCTTCACCGGCGTCTCCCCCGCCGTCCGCCGCGCGGCGAGCAGCTCCGTATGACGCGCGACCGCGGTGCGAACCGCCGGGACGATGTCGGTCTCGCGGAACGGCTTCACGAGATAGCTGAAGACGCCGGCGCCGATCGCGTTCTCGATGTTCACGCGGTCGGAGAACGCCGTGAGCATGACGATCGGGATCGGCCGCTCCGCATAGATGCGACGGGCAGCCTCGATGCCGTCGAGCTCGGGCATGCGCAGGTCGAGGATCGCGACGTCGGGCGCCGCCGTGCGCGCGAGCTCGATCGCCTGAACGCCGTTGGCTGCCTCCGCGACGACCATGAAGCCGTTCTTCTCGAGCAGCCCGCGCAGGTCCATGCGGATGATCGTCTCGTCCTCCGCGATCAACACGCGGAGCGGTGCAACCGTCTCGCCGAGCATCGCGCCTCCTTCCGGTCCAACAAAAAAGCCCCCGGCGCCTGAGGGCTCCGGAGGCTGCATCGCCTGACTTCTCCACGAACGCTAGCACTCAGCCGAGCGCGCGTCGAATCCCGCGCACCGCCTGCGCGATCCGCTGCTCGTTCTCGACCAGCGCGAACCGCACGTACCCCTCCCCGTCCGGGCCGAAGCCGCTCCCCGGGCTGACCGCGACGTGCGCCTCGCGCAACAGCCGCAACGCGAAGTCCTGCGCGGGCTCGTCGCCGGGGATTCTCGCCCAGACGAACATCGTCGCCTGCGGGCGCGGAACCTCCCAGCCGATGCGCGTCAAGCCGTCGCAGAGCGCGTTGCGCCTGCCGCCGTAGATCTCTGCGACTTCCGCCGGCCGCTCACGCGCGTCGCGCAGCGCGATCGTCGCCGCGATCTGCAGCGGCTGGAAGCTCCCGTAATCGAGATACGACTTGAGCCGCGCGAGCGCGCCGACGACGTCGGCACGGCCGAGCAGGAACGCCACCCGCCAGCCGGCGAGCGAAAAGCCCTTCGTGAGCGAGTACAGCTCGACCGCGACCTCGCGCGCGCCCTCGCACTCGAAGATCGACGGCGGCCGGTAGCCGTCGTAGGCGAGATCCGCGTATGCGAAGTCGTGCACGAGGACGATCTCGTGCTCGCGCGCGAAGTCGACGAGTCGCTGCAGCTCGTCGAGGCTCGCACACGCCGTCGTCGGATTGTGCGGGAACGAGCAGAGCAGCACACGCGGCCGCGGCTGCGACGCGAGCCACGCTTCTTCGACACCTGCCGCGAAGTCGATCCCAGGCCCCACCGACACGCGCGCGACCGCCGCGCCCGCGAAGCCAGGCGCGAACAGGTGGATCGGATAGCGCGGACTCGGCACCAGCGCGACGTCGCCGGGGCCGAGCAGCACCCACAGCAAGTGCACGAGCCCCTCCTTCGCACCGAGCGTCATCGTCGCCTCCGTCTCCGGATCGAGCTCGACGCCGTACCGGTCGCGGTAGAGATCGCAGATCGCCTCACGCAGCTTCGGCAGGCCGCGGCTCGACGAGTAACGATGGTTGCGCGGCAGGAGCGCTGCCTCGCGCAGCTTCTCGACCGCGACCTCAGGCGGCGGCACGTCCGGATTGCCGAAGCCGAGGTCGATCACGTCCTCGCCGGCGCGCCGCAGCTCGAGCTTCAGCCGCTCGACTTCGGCGAAGGCATAGGGCGGGAGCGCGTCGACCCGGCGGAAGTCCGTCACGCAGCGGATCGTCGCAAAGCGCCGAGCGCTTCGCGGACGGCAACCACCTCGCCGATCACGACGAGCGCCGGCGTCGGGGCATCGGCAGCGGCGGCGCCGATCGCGCCGAGCGGCGCGACGATCACCTGCTCGTCCTCCGTCGTCCCGCACGAGACGACTGCGGCGGGCGTCGAGGCGGGCTTCCCCTCGGCGATCAGCCGCTCTGCGAGCCTGCCGACGACGGCGCCCCCCATGAACGCTACGAGCGTGCCCGGGACGCCGGCGAGGCCTCGGACGTCGAGCGCCTCGACGTCGTTCGCGGCGAACGCGGTCACCGCCTGCGACACCCCGCGGTGCGTCACGGGGATGCCCACCGACTCCGGAACCGCCGCGATCGACGAGACCCCGGGGACGAGCTCGAACGGCACCCCGGCGCGAACGAGCGCGAGCGCCTCCTCCCCGCCGCGGCCGAAGACGAACGGGTCGCCGCCCTTCAGCCGCACGACGCGGCGTCCCCGCCTACCGTGCGCGACGAGCAGGCCGTTGATGTCGTCCTGCGTGAGCCCGTCGCGCGCAATTCGCAGCGAGCCGATCGGCGCCTCCGCGACGATCTCCTGCGCCACGAGCCGGTCGTACACGAGCACCTCGCAGGTGCGCACGCGCGCGAGGCCGCGCACGGTCATCAGCTCCGGATCGCCCGGGCCGGCGCCGACGAGGGACACGGTCACGAAAGCGCCTTGGTGACGCGCTCGCGGAAGTAGTCGCGGCGCTCTTCGTAGGTATGCAGGTTCTGCTTCACCCACGGCCGGATGCGTTGCAGCTCGCCCGCGAGCTGCTCGTGCTCGAACCCGACCTGCGAGGCGAAACGGTCGCGCAGCCACTGTGCAAGGGCCGGCGACGCGCCTGCCGTCGAGACGGCGACGGTGATCGGCCCGCGGCGGTGCAGCGCCGGCAGGATGAACGAGCAGAGATCGGGCACGTCGGCGACGTTGCAGAAGATCCGGCGTTCGTTCGCATCCGCGAACACGCGGCGGTTCAGCTCCTCGTCGGAGGTCGCAGCGACGACCAGCCAGGTGTGGTCGAGATCCGATGCGCGGTAGGCGTCGGGTGAGACCCGCGTCACGACCGCGCCCGCAGCCGAAAGGCCGTCGACCTTCTCGCGGGCCATCGTGCCCTCGCCGACGACGAGACAGGCGCGCCCCGTCAGGTCGAGGCAGGCAACGTAGTGCTGGGTCTCAGACACCGACCGCGTGGATGCGCGCGCCGGCGCGGTCGAGGCGGACGGAGAGCTCGAGCCCGTCGACGCCGAGCGACACGAGGAACGAGCCGGGGCCGGTCGACTGCACCTTCACCTGTTCGAGCGTCTTGCCCTCGAGCGCGGCGAGGGCCTCGGTCACCTCGGTTGCGCTGTCGGAGAGCGCGCGCCCGCCGGGCAGCCGGCGAAACGTCTTCAGCGCGGCCTGCTCCCCTTCGGGGCCGTAGATGCCGCGGATGCGTCCGCTCGAGAGGCCGAGCTCGATCAATTCCTCCAGCGCCTGCGCCTCGTCCTCCCCGAGCTCGCCATCCTGGACGGCCGCGACGAGGTCGGCGAGCCGGCCGCGCCGCTCGCCGTCCTGCACGAGCGCGAGCACGGCCTGCGCCTCACCGAGCGCGACCTCGGCCGCCTCGCCACGAAGCGCAATCAATGCTGTCCCCGCTCCGGCGCCGGCAAAGCCGGCACCTCCGCTCCGCGGGCTCCGTCGAGCCTACGCACCGGCAGCGTCCTTACCGAGGATCGCATGCAGCTCGTGCTCGAAGCCGCCGTGCTCGATCGAGCAGTGCATGCCGCACTCCTTCGGCGCATTCGTCTCCCACCACCAGCGGCCGGCGCGGTCGTCCTCGCCCTCGCCGATTGCGCGCGTGCACGGCGCGCAGCCGATCGACGTGTAGCCCTGCGCGTAGAGGCCGTGCACGGGCACCTCGTTCTCGCCGAGGTACGCCCACACCTCGCGCTTCGTCCACTCGGCGAGCGGGTTCAGCTTCACGATCGCGCCGTGGTCGTGGTCGATCTCGACCTTGCGGATGTTCGTGCGCGTCGCCCACTGGTCGCGGCGGAGGCCGGTCACCCAGGCGTCGAGGCCGTCGAGATGCTTCGTCAGCGGCTGCACCTTGCGCACGTTGCAGCAGACCAGGCGGTTCTCGACCGACTCCTTCATCAGGTCGAGGCCCTTCCTCGACACCATGCGCGCAACCTGTGCGGGATCGGGCTCGAGCACATGCAGGTTGAGCCCGGAGTACTTCGCGCGCAGCTCGTCGATCAGCTCGTGCGTCTCACGGGGCAGCCGCCCGGTGTCGACCGTGAAGATGCGGACGCCCGGGTCGATCTTGTACGCCATGTCGATCAGCGCGACGTCGTCGGCCTGGAACGCTGCCGAGATCGCGAGGCGCGGGCTGAACTCCTCGATCGCCCACTCGAGGAGGGCCTGCGGCTCCTCGCCTTCGAACCGGATCGACAGCTCACCGGCCTCCAATTCGTCGAGCAGCTCGTAGGTGCTCATGCCGCTGCCTCCTCTCGCACTCGTTTCTTCGCCGGCTCGAGGCCTGCGAGGGCGCCGAGCTCGTCGTCGGACAGGCGGCGCTGGAACGCCGTAAACGTCTCGCCGTCTTCGCGCCCGCCGAGCCAGCCGCGGACGAGGCCCTCGACCGCGCCCTCCAGCCGCTCGCTCGGCACACGCCGGAAGAGCGAGCCGCCGATCTGCGGCACCGGCCCAAGCGAGCCGCGCGTGAAGATGTCGTAGGCGCCAATGCGGTTCCCGTCGGCGTCCTTGCCGGTCGTCGCCTGGAAGCCGAGGTCGCCGACCCAGTGCTGCGCGCACGCGTGCGGGCAGCCGTCGAGGTGCAGGCGGAGCTCCGCGATCTGCTCGCCGAAAGTCGTCTCGAGGTGCTGGACGAGGTCGCGCAGGCGGTCCTTCGTCTCGCCGACCGAGAAGTTGCAGTGCGGCTCGCCGGTGCAGGCGATCGAGTTCGCCCAGACCTCGTTCGTCTCGAGCGGCAGCCCGAGCTCGCCGAGCTGCGCGACCGTGCCCGCGACGTCGGAGACGCCCGTCACGATCAGGTTCTGCTGGCGCGTCAGGCGGATGTCGCCGCCGAACGACTCGACCAGATTGGCGACTGCGATCAGCTGGTCGCCCGTCGTCAGGCCGAGCTGCACCGGAACGCCGATGTAGGAGAGCCCTTCCTGCTTCTGCGCGTGCACGCCGATGTGCGCCGAGGGCTGCACGTCGACCGGCGGCAGGTCGTAGCGCTCGAGCGTGCGCCCGAGCTTCGCCTCGACGCGCTCGAGCATTCCCTCGACGCCGATGTCGTCGACCATGAACTTGAGCCGGGCCTTCACGCGCGACATGCGGTACTTCAGGTCTTCGCTCCACACCGTCGTGACGGCACCGAGAATCTCGTTCGCCTGCTCCGGCGCCACGAACACGCCGAGATCGCGCGCGATGCGCGGCACAGAGGCGAGACCGCCGCCCACCTGGACGGCGTAGCCCTCTCGGCCGTCGTTCAGCACGCCGACGAGGGAGACGCAGTTGATCTCGGGCGCGTTGCAGCGGTCGGCGCAGCTCGCGATGGAGTACTTGTGCTTGCGTGGCAGGTTCGCCCACGCGGGGTTGCCGTAGAACTCGGCGGTCGCGCTCTCGACAACCGGCGTGGAGTCGAAGAGCTCGTCGGCGGCGAGGCCGGACACGGGGCAGCCGGTGATGTTGCGCACGGTGTCGCCGCAGCCGCCCGCACTCGTGATGCCGGCCGCTTCGAGGTCGCGGAACACGTCGGGAAGCGCCGAGAGCTCGAGCCAGTGCAGCTGCACGCACTGCCGCGTCGTCAACTCGGCGTCGCCGCGGCCATAGCGGTTGGCGACCTCGCCGATCGCGCGGAGCTTCGACGGCTCGAGGATCCCGCTCGGGATCTTCACGCGCAGCATGAACGTGCCGATCTTCGGCTTGTCGTGGTAGAGACCCCACCATTGGAGCCGGACGATGTCCTCCTCCGGCATGCGCTCGTACCCGGCGGCGATGAGCGCCGGCAGCTCCTCGAGGATGCCGAGCGGCGGCTTGTCGCGCTTGATCCGCTCGACCGAGTTGCGCTCGTAGACGGACTCCCACGTTGGGGCGGCGGTCATGCGACCGAGGGTACGTGGCCTTACTTCATTTAGTAAAGCGTGTTGTGCGGCTTAGGGGCCGACGACGAGGCGGTCCCGGTGCACGGCTTCCACATTTGCAGGCCTTTTGCCGAGATCGGCGGCGTCGACGGAGGCAATTCCACGGGCGAATACGTCGCCGTCCGGCCCGACGAGCTCGACGCCGTCGCCCGCCCGGAAGCCGCCGTCCGCGGCGGTGACGCCGACGGCCAGCAGGCTCGCCCCCGCGTCGACGACCGCAGTGCGAGCGCCTGCATCGACGTGGATGCGGCCGGCGACCCGCTTGCCGTGCCGCAGCCAGAGCTTGAACGCCGACGCGGGCTCGGCCGCCGCGAAGCGCGTTCCGCGAGCGCGCCCCGCGAGCGCCTCGGCGAGGATCCCCCGCGCGGCACCGTCCGCGATCACCGTCGGGATGCCGGCGCCCGCGGCAAGCTCGGCGGCTGCAATCTTGCTCTCCATGCCGCCGCGTCCGGCGGCGCTTACCGGGCCGAAGTCGACGCTCCGCGCGGACGCGCCGTCCTCGACGAGCACCCCCTCGCGCAGCACGCCGGGCACGGAGGTGAGCAGCACGAGCAGGCGTGCGTTCACGAGCACGGCCACCTGTGCGGCGAGCGCGTCGTTGTCGCCGAAGCTGATCTCGTCGGTTGCCGTCGCGTCGTTCTCGTTCACGACCGGCACGCTGCCGAGTGCAAAGAGCGCGGCGAGTGCGTTACGCACGTTCACGTACGCGCGTCGCTCGGCAATCTCGGCGCTCGTCAGCAGGATCTGCGCCGCGTCGAGCCCGTGCGGCCCGAGCGCGTCCTGCCACGCCCGCTGAAGCGCCGCCTGCCCGAGCGCGGACGCAGCCTGAAGGCGCGGCAGGCTCGTCGGCCGTCGCGCGCGGTCGAGCCGCTGGAGGCCGAGCGCGATCGCGCCGGACGAGACGACGCACACCGGGATGCCGTCTTCGACGATCGCCGCGATCTCGGCCGCGCGGTCGCGCAGGAGCGTCCGCCGCGGACGTCCACGCTCGTCGACGACGAGGCTCGAGCCGAGCTTGACGACGAGCGGGCGCTTCACCGCGACTGCGTTCCATCGCCGACGACGCGGTACTGCCGCAGATAGAGGTCGCGGTAGGTCACAGGCCCGCGCGGGCCGGGGACGCGGTCGACGTTGATGCCGGTCTCCGGCGAGCCGGTAAGCGCGAAGCCGTCGGTGAAGCGCGTCGTCGCGTTCCAGAACGCAGCCGTACCGCGGTACGTATCGAGGAAGCGGCACGCGGCTGCCGCGTCCTCGGTGACGATCGCCGCGGCGAGACCGCTCGTCTCGCTGTTCGCGAGCGCGACCGCCTCGTCGAGCGTGTCGACGCTGCGCACGGTGACGGAGGCGATGCGCTCCGCGTCGTTCGCCCACTCGTGGCCGACCCGGTCGGGCTCTCGAACCTCGATCGCGAGGCGCGCGAGCACGTCGGCGAACTCCACCTCGGCTGCCCGGTCGACGAGCAGGAGGTTGAGACGGTTGCAGACACCGAGGCGGTCGAGGCTGGCCTCGATCAGGGCCCGGGCCTTCGCGGGGTCGGCAGAGGCCCCTATATAGAGGACACCGCCGCCCTCGGCGTGGGCGAGCGTCCGCACCCCATGGGCCGCCGCCTCGCGGGCGAGCGCCGCGGTCGTCTCGCCGCTGCCGCGCAGGATCACGAGCGGGAGCGCCTCCGGAAGCGAGACGAGGATCCGCGCCCCTTCGCGGTCGGCGGAGCGGGCGAGCCCGACGGCGGCCGCCGGGAGGCCGGCCTCCTCGAGGGCCGGCCGCAGGACATCGTCGACGAGCACGGTCACGGTTCGAAGCGCAGCGCCGCCCGTGCGGAGCACCGCGGCGTTCAGGGACTTCAGCAACTGGCCGGCAACGTCGATCGCGACATTCGGCCGCGCTTCGAAGTTCGCGCCGACGGCGCCGATGGGAATCCGCCGCATCGATACCTGTAGGCCGTTGTCGAGCTCCCAGCCGTCCTCGTTGCGCTCGAGCGGCGGCAGCGCCGCGAGCTGTGCGAGCTGGTCGCCAAGCGCGTCGATGCGTGCAGCGTCGAGGCGCAGCCGGTCGAGCGAGCCCTCGTCGATCCCGGCTGCGGCGTCGACGTCAGTGGCGTTCGCGGCAGCGATCGCGTCGCGCTTCTCGTCGACGAGCTTCGCCGCCCGCTCGAGCGCGTGCGTGACCGCATCGTCGGTCAGGAACGACACGGCGGCGGCGGCAGCCGCTGCCTCGCGGGCGATGTCGTCGCGGAGGCTCATCTGAGCTCCAGCAACCAGGCTTCAGCCTGGTTGCGGTCGTTCCGGAACGACCGCAACCTGCTTGAAAGCAGGTTGCTCATCCCGTGTTCCTCAAGCCCGCCGCAATCCCCGCGATCGAACGCAAGAGCGGCTGCACCGCAGCCTCGTCGCCTGCCCGGTAGCGGCGCAGCAGTTCCACCTGGATCGCGTTCATCGGGTCGACGTACGGGTTGCGCAGGCGTACCGACCGCTGCACGACCGGGTGGCGGTCGAGCAGCTCGTCTGCCTCGACGATCTCGAGCACGGCCGCCACGGTGGCCGCGTGCTCGTCGGCGATCGTCGCCCAGAGCGAGTCGTCGTCGACGAGCGGCAGGTACTCGCGCGCGATCTCCATGCTCGACTTCGCGAGCGTCATCTCGAGGTTCTGCACGAGCGTGCGGAAGAACGGCCACTCGCGATAGAGCCGTCGCAACTCGGCGAGATCGGCGGAGGCGAACGCCGTGCCGCAGCCGTACCACGACGGCAGCAGCGAGCGGTTCTGCGTCCACGCGAACACCCACGGGATCGCCCGCAGCGACTCGACGTAGTCCGCGCCTTCCGGCCGTCGCGCGGGGCGCGAGCCGATGTTCAGGAGGGCGAGCTCGTCGACGGGTGTGAACGCGCGGAAGAACGGCACGAAGCCCGGATCGTCGACAAGTGCGCGGTACACCTCCTGCGAGCGCTCGGCGAGCTCCGCGACGAGCGCCCTCTCGCCCTCCTCCGGCTCGGGGAACGCGGCGAGGAGCGTCGCCGCGAGCGCCGACTCGAGGTTGTGCTGCGCCAGGCCCGGCAGCCCGTACTTGAACGCGATCGTTTCGCCCTGCTCGGTCACCTTGAGTCGGCCCGGCGGCTCGCCCTGCGGCTGCGCGAGGATCGCGGCGTACGTCGGGCCGCCACCGCGGCCGGCGCTGCCGCCACGGCCGTGGAAGACCGTGAGCTCGACGCCGCGGCGCCGTGCAACGCCGGCAAGTGCAACGAGCGCACTGCGGATCTCCCATTGCGCCGCCAGGTAGCCCGCATCCTTCGCCGAGTCCGAATAGCCGACCATGACCTCGCGGCAGCCCGCCGCGTCAAGCAGCTCCTCGTAGATGCGCGGTGCGGCACGAAGCGCCTCGACCGACTCGAAGAGCGGCACGAGCGACAACGGCTCGCGCGTCAGCTCGCGCACACGCAGCACGTCCTCGGCCGAGGTGGTGCCCGACACGATCACGGTGCCGAGCGCCTGCTCCCCGTGCCGGGTGCGCGCTGCCGCGATCGCACCGAAGAGCTCGCGAATGCGCGGCTCGGGATCGACGAGGTCCCGGGCGTGCACGCGGACGTCGAGCCGCGCAAGATGGAGCCCGAAGATCTCGACGCGCCGGCGCAGCGCAGCGAGCGGCCCGTCGGCGATCCGCGCGCCGCGGTGCGCACGCAGGCTGCGATCCAGGAGCGCAAGATCCTCCGTGAGCCGGTCGACCGAGTCGTATGTGTCCGCATCGAGGCGGCGCCACATGAACGAGAGCTTCCGGCGATACGGCTCGTCGAGGTTCTGGTCGCCGATCTCGGCCGCGTACTCGGGCAGCTCGCTCTCGTCGCGCGCGATCGACTCGGTGAGCTCGGAATCGACGTCGACGAGCCGCGACGAGACGCCGATCGCGGCGGCGAGCGCGCGCACCTCGTCGCGGTAGCGCACGCGCAGCAACGTGCGCGCGCGCTCGAGCGCCTCTTCGACCGTTGCGGCGCCCGCATTCGGGTTCCCGTCCGCGTCGCCGCCGATCCAGGTGCCGAAGCGAAGCGGAGGTGCGGCATCCGGCAGATGCGTCCGGTACTCGGCGAGCAGACGCTCGGCCGCATCGATCAAGCTCTGCTCGAAGAACCAGAGCCCGTTGCGGATCTCGTCCACGACGCGCGGACGCTTCGACCGCACCTCGTCGGTCTGCCAGAGCGTCGTGATCTGCGTCGCGAGCTCGGCCTCGATCTCGCTGCGGCGCGCGGCCGAGAGGAGTGGATCGTCGAGCTCGGCGAGAAGCGCGCCGACGCGCATGTGCGACGTCAGCACCGTCCGGCGCGCGGCCTCCGTCGGATGGGCGGTGAGCACGAGCTCGAGCGACACCCTCCGTGCGATCTCCTCGGGGCGCTCTTCCTCGAGCCGTGCGAACGAGGCCTCGAGCGACTCGGGCAGCACGCGCTCCTCGTGCGCGTACTCGCGGCGGCGGCGGATGCGGTGCTGCTGCTCGGCAACATTCGCGAGCTGAAAGTAGGTGGCGAAGGCACGAAGGACGCTCGCCTGGCGCTCGAGCGAGAGCTCGTTCACCGCTGCAGCGAGGTCGTCCTGCGGCCCACCGGCCCGTGCCGCGCGTGCCAGCGCGCGCAGCCGCTCGACGTCGTCGAGGAGGCTCTCGTCGTCCTGCTCGACGAGCACGCGGCCGAGCAGGTCGCCGAGCAGGCGGACGTCGCGCCGGAGCGGCGCGTCGGTCGACTCGTCGGCCTGGACAGCCATCGTGCAAGCGTAGGCCCGAATGCCCGCAAAACCGAACAATCGAGGCACAGACTCGGGTTTCCGCGCTAGCGTCGGAGGATGGGCAAAACGCTCCTCGACAAGCTCTGGGAGAGCCATGTCGTCCGTCGCGCGGACGGCCTGCCCGACCTGCTCTACATCGACCTCCACCTCGTCCACGAGGTCACGTCGCCGCAGGCGTTCGAGTCGCTGCGCCTGAACGAGCGCGCAGTGCGGCGGCCGGATCTCACGCTCGCGACGATGGATCACAACGTCCCGACCGGCGACGACACGCCGCAGGATCCGCTCTCGCAGCAGCAGCTCGACGCGCTCGCGCGGAACTGCGCGGAGTTCGGAGTCCCGATCTACGCCACCGGCAGCGGGCATGAGGGCATCGTGCACGTGATCGGGCCGGAGCTCGGCCTGACGCAGCCCGGCCTGACCATCGTCTGCGGCGACTCGCACACCTCAACCCACGGCGCCTTCGGCGCGCTCGCCTTCGGCATCGGCACCTCCGAGGTCGAGCACGTGCTCGCCACGCAGACGCTGCCGCAGGCGAAGCCGCGCTCGCTTCGCATCCGCTTCGTCGGCGAGCCGGCACCCGGCGTCACGGCGAAGGACTACGTGCTCGCCGCGATCGGGCAGCTCGGCGTCGACGGCGGCGTCGGCCACGTGATCGAGTACGCCGGGCCTGCGATCGAGGCGCTCTCGATGGAGGGGCGGCTCACGATCTGCAACATGTCGATCGAAGCGGGAGCGCGCGCCGGGCTGATCGCGCCCGACGACGCCACGTTCGAGTACGTGCGCGGGCGTCCCGGCGCGCCTGCCGACTTCGATGCCGCCGTCGAGCGCTGGCGCACGCTGCCGACCGACGATGACGCGGTCTTCGACCGCGAGCTCGAGATCGACGTGAGCGAGATCCGGCCGCAGGTCACCTGGGGCACGAACCCGGGCATGGTCGTGTCGATCGACGGCGTCGTGCCCGATCCCAACGACTTCGACGATCCCAACGACCGCGAGGCGGCGGAGCGTGCCCTCGCCTACATGGCGCTCGAGCCGGGAACGCCGATCCGCGACATCACGGTCGAGCGCGTGTTCATCGGCTCGTGCACGAACTCGCGCATCGAGGACCTTCGTGCGGCGGCGGCGGTCGTGCACGGCCACCACGTGCATCCGTCGGTGCGCGCGATGGTCGTTCCGGGCTCGGCGCAGGTGAAGCAGCAAGCCGAGGCAGAGGGGCTCGACCGCGTGTTCGCCGCCGCCGGCTTCGAGTGGCGCCGCGCCGGCTGCTCGATGTGCCTCGGCATGAACCCCGACGTGCTCGCGCCGGGCGAGCGCTGCGCCTCGACGTCGAACCGCAACTTCGAAGGCCGCCAGGGCGCCGGCGGCCGGACGCACCTCGTGAGCCCGGAGGTCGCCGCGGCGACCGCGATCGCCGGGCACTTCACCGAGGCACGCGATCTCGTGGAGGTGCCCGCGTGAGAGCGTTCCGCACCGTCACCTCGCCCGCGGTCGTGCTCGACCGCGGCGACGTCGACACCGACCAGATCATCCCGAAGCAGTTCCTCAAGCGCATCGAGCGCACCGGCTTCGGCGAGTTCCTCTTCTTCGACTGGATGAAGGATCCCGCATTCGAGCTGCACCACCAGCAGGGGAAGATCCTCCTCGCAGGACGGAACTTCGGCTGCGGCTCGTCGCGCGAGCACGCGCCGTGGGCGCTCGAGGACTACGGCTTCGAGGCCGTGATCGCGCCGTCGTTCGGCGACATCTTCCGTCAGAACTCGCTCAAGATCGGGCTGCTGCCGGTGCAGCTGCCGGCCGCCCAGGTGAAGGAGCTGATGGAGCGTGCACGCACGGGCGAGGAGCTGACCGTCGACCTCGAGGCGCGCACCGCCGGCGGCTTCCCGTTCGAGCTCGACGACCACGCACGCGACTGCCTGCTCGAGGGCCTCGACGACGTCGCGCTGACGCTCCGCGAGGACGCGGCGATCTGCGCGTACGAGGAGGCGCACCCGGCGCCGGTCTCGACGCTCATCGCCGCAACCTGACGTTGCAGCGGTCGCAGCAATCCAACGACTGCAACCTGCTTGAAAGCAGGTTGCTGCTTACGCGCCGTCCGCCTTCGTCACTTCCTGCTTCGTCAAGTCGAGGACATAGTGGTACAGCTCGCCCAGACCCTCCTCGGTCAGCGGGCCGCGGTTCGCACGCTGGAGGTACTGGAGCATCCACTGCTCGCGCGCGAGATCGACGAAGCCGATCCCGTGCTCGTCCTTGTACCGCTTGAGCTGCGAGACGAGACGCAGCCGCTTGTTCACGAGCTCGACGAGCGAGCTGTCGAGATCGGAGATCTCACGACGCACCTTCAGGACGTACGGATCGTCAGTCACCGTGTTGCTCATTGTTCCTCCTCATGACCTTCGTAGACGCCGAGAACGCGCAGCTCGCGCGTGACGGCCTTCAGTTCCCGCAGCGCAGTACGCACCGCCGGGTCGAGCGGATGTCCGGCAACGACGGCGTCGAAGCGATACTTCCAGGGTGTCGCGGGCAGCGGCCGCGAGACGAGCCGCTGGAGATCGACCCCGGCGCGTGCAAGCGGCTCGATCGCGGCATGGAGTGCGCCGGGCTGGTGGCGCGTCGCGAAGGAGAACGCAGTCCGCGCCGTTTCGTGCGGCACGTCGAGTGTCGTGTAGCGCCCGATCGAGACGAAGCGGGTGAAGGCGGTGTGATCGCCGATGTCGTCGTCCAGCAGCGTCAGGCCGTAGAGCTCGACCGCCTCCGGGCTCACGATCGCCACGTGGGTCGGATCGCCGTCCTCCGCGGCCTGGTGGGCTGCCTCAGAAGTCGTCGGAACCGCGAACGGCACGGCCGCGGGCATGCGAGCGAAGAGATCGCGGCACTGGTCGAGCGCAGTCGGGTGCGACCGCACGATGCGGATGTCCTCGAGCGCGACCGGCGCGGGCCCGGCAAGACAATGACGGATCGGCAGCACCGTCTCGGCCACGATCGAAAGCGCACGCTCGTAGAGCAGGTCGTGGGTCTCGGCGACCGGCCCGACGAGGGAGCTCTCGATCGGGAGCACGCCGTGCGCGGCGTCCATCGACGTGACGGCGTCCGCGACCGCGCGGAAGCCGGCGAGCGGCACGAGCCGTGCCGAGGGGAAGAGCGCCGCAGCAGCGGAGGCGGTGTGCGATCCGGGGGGACCGGGATACGCGACTGATGTGTTTTGGTTCAAAGGCTTCGCCTCCTCGCGAAGGGGTGCACGACTCCCGCGGAGTTCTCTGAGCTAG
>Ga0307310_10000256_pt1 | contig 16332 bp, 14 predicted proteins | sample ER_DNA_197_FD_194502 | JGI IMG/M metagenome (GOLD analysis project Ga0307310, IMG submission 194502) | Bulk soil microbial communities from the East River watershed near Crested Butte, Colorado, United States - ER_DNA_197 | ecosystem: Environmental > Terrestrial > Soil > Floodplain | place...
GACGAACTCGGGCGTCCACTACGACGCAACCGCCCGGCCCGGCGATGACGGGGTTCAGGTCGAGCTCGGCCAACTCTGGAAGATCCTCCGCAAGCTGGGAGACACGAAGAAGCAGGTCCTGGACCGCATCAGGATCCGCAGGGGCTGCACCCCTGAAGCCTGAAAGGAGGATGCCCGCCTTCCCCGTGTGCAAGAGCTCCTGAGCGTCGAAATCCGTCAAGGGCGTGAGCCGGAATGCAGCGTCACCGATCAGCTCGGCGAGGGTGCCGCCCGGCCCGAGGGCAATGAGTGGCCCGAACACGGGGTCTTGAACCGCGCCAACTAGCAACTCAACCCCGCCGTGAACCATCGGCTGAACGAGAAGAGGCGCGCCGATTCTCTGCGCCGCCTCGCTAACCGCCTGTGAATCGCGAAGGTCGACAGCTACGCCCCCGCTTTCGGTCTTGTGCGCGCCCGCTTCTGCAGTCTTGACGACGACCGGATATCCGAGCTCGTCGGCCGCGACGACGGCGTCTTTCACCGATCCCACAAGACGCTCGGACACGAGCGGCAGTCCGTAGGCCGCGAGGAGTCGGCGCGTGCGATCGGGATCAAGCCAGCCCTCGGAACTCTCTTCGACGAGCGCTCGACCCGCGCCTCGATCGATGTCTCCAAGCTTCGGGACACGGCCCTGAGGCCTGCGCAACCACTCCGCGCGCTCTGCCGCCCGCCCGAGCGCGCGCGCCGCAGACTCCGGGTACGAGAATGGAGCGACGGTCCCTGAAAGCAGCTGCGCCGGAGTCCCGTCCGCACTGATAACGCAGACCAGCACAGGCTTACCCTCGGACCCTGCCTCCTCGACTGCGCGAACGATGGCGGCTGCGACCTCGTCGGCTCCGGCCATCACTGGAGGTACGAAAAGGGCAATGACGGCGTCGATGGCGGGATCGCTGAGGAGAAGCGGAAGAGCCTCGGCGTAGGTCGAGGCCACGGCGGAGCCCAGCATGTCGATCGGGTTCGCGACACTCGCCTCACGGGGCAGGATCACAGCGAGCCGCTCGACTGTCTCGCCAGATAGCTCCGGCAGCAACAGGCCCGAAGCTTCACAGGTGTCCGCGCAAAGAATGCCCAAGCCTCCCGCGTTGGTCAGGATGGCAACGCGGTTGCCGCGTGGAAGAGGCTGCCCGGCGAGCAGGCTCGTGAGATCAAGCAGTTCCTCGAGGGTGTCGGCCCTGAGCACGCCCGCTTGGTGAAACAGCGCATTGACGGCGGCCTCCGAACCCGCAAGCGCAGCGGTGTGCGAGCTGGCCGCACGTGCACCGGCTGCGGTGCGGCCGGCCTTCATCGCGACGATCGGTTTCGTACGGGCTACGCGGCGAGCGACGCGGCCGAACTTGCGTGGATTTCCGAAAGATTCGAGGTAGAGCAGTACGACATCGGTGTTCGGGTCGTCTTCCCAGTACTCGAGCAGGTCGTTCGAGGACACGTCGGCCTTATTGCCGACCGACACGAAGGCCGAGAGACCCAAGCCCCGCTCGGCCGCGCGCTCCAGCACTGCAAGGCCCAGCGCACCACTCTGCGACGAGAAGCCGACATTGCCTGCGGGTAGGGCCTTCGGGCCGAAGGTGGCGTTGAGGCGTGGGCCTGAGACGGCGATGCCAAGGCAATTGGGACCGAGGAGGCGGGCGCCGCTTGCGCGCACCAGCTCGACCAACCGGTCCTGTCGCTCTCTTCCTTCCGGTCCCGTCTCCGCGAAGCCCGCGGAGATGACGCAGAGCGCACGCACGCCTGAATGGAGTGCTTCCGCTGCGGCTTCGAGCACCGCGTCCGCTGGTAGGCACACCACGGCGAGATCGACCGGTTCGCCGACTTCGGCCGTCGACTGGTACGCCCGAACCCCGGCAACCGCCTCGCCCGAGCGGTTTACCGGATACGCGACTCCAGCGAACTCCCCGCGGAGGATATTGCGAAAGAGCTCGCCACCGACCGAACCCGTGCGCGCCGACGCACCAATCACGGCGACGCTGGCCGGCGAGAAGAATGGTTGAAGCGAAGCCGCGACCGCAACATGATCGCGCTCATCGACTCGAGAGACGAGCACCTCGGTCGAGGCGAGACGGAGTCGCACCTCGGCTGTCCCACCCTGGGTGACACGCGACGTCTCGAAGCCTGCCTCTGCGAAGACATGCAGCATGGCGCTGTTGGCCGGCATCACCTCCGCGACAAATTCCTCGATGCCAAAGATGGTGGCCAGCGCGGCGAGCCGCTCGAGCATCCGAGTCGCGATGCCGCGCCCCTGGAGCTCGTCTGCAACGGCGAACGCGACCTCGGCAGTCCGGGCGTCCCGAAGGCGCACGTAGCTCGCCAGCGATACGACTTGGCCACCCTCCAATCCGACGAGGGCACCACGCTCGATCCAGTCCGGCTCGAGCATTGGCTCGACCAGTCGGCTGTCCAGGACAGGGTGGCCGTGGAAGCGGAGATAGAGGCTCTGGTCGGAGAGGCCGCGGAGAAACTCGAGCAGAGCGGGCGCGTCTACGAGCTCAGGTGGCCGGAAACGCATGGTCGAACCGCCGCGGAGAACTACGTCGGAAACAGCCTGCACAGGCGGGTCAGGCGATGAAATCCCCATAGGAGGAGTGTCGATGAAGCTGCCTTGGCGGATATCCGGACGCGACCGCAGGTCGATTGCGGGTTGCCCGCAAGCTCCTACTCCGCTTCGACGGCTTTTCATGCCAGATCCAAGAGCGCTCTCGCCGCGCGCGCCGCGACGAGCTCTTCTCGCGCTCGAACGACCAGGACTCGGACGCGGGAACGTTCCGTCGCAATGTCGCAGTCCGTCGCCGCGTTCTGATTTCGGCCGATGTCGAGCTCGACATCGAGGAAAGCGAGCCGATTGCACAATCGTTCACGTACCAGGGCCGACCCCTCACCGATCCCGGCAGTGAACGCAAGAGCGTCGAGGCCGCCCGTAGAGGCGGCCATCGCCGCGACTGCGGCCGCGAGGTGGTGCAGCATGACGTCGAGAGCGAGTAAGGCGTTGGGATCGCCGGACTGCGCCCGACGCTCGACGTCGATCATTCCGCCGCCGCTACCGGCGAGCCCTTCGACTCCGGAATCGAAATTGAGGACGTGATCTAGCGAGTCGACATTCAGGTGCCCTTCACGGAGCACGTACAGAAGCGCGCCTGGATCGATCGACCCCGCACGGGTCGTCATCGGGACACCTTCGAGCGGCGTGAAGCCCATCGTCGTGTCAACCGACTTGCCCAAGCGGACGGCCGTGACGGATGAGCCGCCGCCGAGATGGCAAACGACCAGACGATCGACTCTATGGCCGAGGAGCTCAGGCACGCGCTGCGCGCACCACTCGACCGAGAGACCCTGGAATCCGTACCGGCGAATGCCCCAGTCCTCGAGCCAGGACCGGGGCACCGCGTAAACGGCGGCTTCGTCGGGAATCGTGCGATGAAACGACGTATCGAAGACAGCAATGTGGGGAATCCTCGGGAGGACGCGCTGAGCGGCTTCAATCGCCTCGAGCGCCGGCGCGTTGTGAAGAGGGGCAAGTGAGATGAGCGCACGGATCTCGTCGCGAACGGCCGGATCAATCACGACCGGATCGCGAAAGCGAGGGCCGCCGTGCACCACGCGATGTGCGACCGCGGCCAGCTCAGGTGGCGCAGCGTCGAAGGAATCGAGTGGGGTGCTGCGCTCATCCTTGTCGACGGCGTAGAGCTTCAGGCTCTTGGAGCCCGCGTTGACGACGAGGATCACGCCCACGCGCGCGTCAGCCGGGCCAAGTCCAGCCACGGATCTCCGGCGGGTCCTCCCCGTGCTCGCGCCCGTATGCGCGCGCACGCAAGCGGCTGTCCACGAGTTCTTGCCGCAGGTGATCTGCCTCGCCGCAGAGCTGGGGAAGCCGATCGATGACGTCGATCGCGAGGTGAAAGCGATCGAGGTCATTCAGCATCACGATGTCGAACGGCGTGGTGGTCGTCCCCTCTTCTTTGTAGCCGCGTACATGCAGGTTGTCGTGATTCGTCCGCCGATACGTCAGGCGGTGGATCAGCCACGGATAGCCGTGATACGCGAAGACGACCGGCCGGTTGGTCGTGAACAGAGCGTCGAACTCCCGATCGGAGAGACCATGCGGATGTTCGCTTTCAGGTTGCAGGCGCATGAGGTCTACGACATTGACGACGCGGACACGGAGATCTGGTAGACGCTCGCGGAGGATCGAAGCCGCGGCAAGCGTCTCGAGCGTGGGGACGTCGCCGCAGCACGCGAGCACGACGTCCGGCTCCTCGCCGCGGTCGGTGGAAGCCCACTCCCAGATCCCCAGGCCACGCGTGCAGTGCAGAATCGCCTCCTCCATCGACAGGTATTGCAGCGCCGGCTGCTTTCCTGCCACGATGAGGTTCACGTAGTCACGGCTGCGTAGGCAGTGATCGGCGACCGATAACAGGGTGTTGGCGTCGGGCGGCAGGTACACGCGGATGATCTCGGCCTTCTTGTTGACAACGTGATCGATGAACCCGGGGTCCTGGTGCGAAAAGCCGTTGTGGTCCTGGCGCCAGACGTGCGAGCTGAGCAGGTAGTTCAAGGAGGCGATCGGCCGCCGCCAGGGAAGCTGTCGCGTGACCTTGAGCCACTTGGCGTGCTGGTTGAACATCGAATCGATGATGTGGATGAACGCCTCGTAGCAATTGAAGAGCCCGTGCCGACCCGTAAGCAGGTAACCCTCCAGCCAGCCCTGGCACATGTGCTCGGACAACATTTCGACCACGCGCCCGTCCGGAGCCAGCCCTTCGTCCGTCGCTGCACCTTCGGCAAGCCAGCGCTTACCCGTTGCCGAGAAGACGTCTCCGAGCCGATTGGAGGCGGTCTCGTCGGGACCGAAAAGGAGGAAGTTGTCAGGGTTGCGCAAGATCACGTCTTTGAGGAACGCCCCGAGAGGGCGCGTGGACTCTGCGACAACGCTTCCCGGCTTGTCGAGCTCGAGCGCATAGTCGCGAAAGTCGGGCAGCGCGAGGTCACGCAGAAGGAAGCCGCCATTGGCATGAGGATTTGCGCTCATCCGCCGCTCACCGTCGGGCGCCGTGGCGGCTAGCTCTGCACGAAACCTTCCTTGCTCGTCGAACAACTCGTCGGGCCCGTAGCTACGCAGCCAGTCGTCGAGTAGACGGAGATGTTCGGCATTGGTGCGCACGTCGGTCATCGGCACCTGATGCGACCGCCATGTTCCTTCCATAGGCAGGCCGTCGACCTCGGTGGGGCCGGTCCACCCCTTTGGCGAACGCAACACGATCATCGGCCAGGTCGGCCGCGTTGTGACTCCATCGATCCGCGCCGCACGCTGGATCTCCTGGATTCGGTCGAGCGCCTCGTCGAGGGTCCGGGCAAAGCGTCGATGTGCGTCGAAATGGTCGTCTTCCGGCGTGACGGTGATGAACAGCGGGTGGTAGCCGTAGCCACGCATCAGCTCGGCGAGCTCCTCTTCCGGGATACGAGCCAGAACGGTCGGGTTTGCGATCTTGTAACCGTTCAGGTGCAGGACCGGCAAAACCGCACCGTCGTTCACGGGGTTCACGAACTTGTTGCCGTGCCAACTCGTCGCGAGAGGGCCGGTCTCGGCCTCGCCGTCGCCCACTACACACGCCACCACTAGGTCGGGATTGTCGAAGACAGCTCCATAAGCATGAGTCAGCGCATAGCCGAGCTCGCCGCCTTCGTGGATCGAGCCCGGTGTCTCCGGCGCAACGTGACTGGGGATCCCGCCCGGAAATGAGAACTGGCGGAAGAGCTCGCGCAGCCCCGCCTCGTCGCGCGTGACGTGCGGGTATACCTCGGTGTAGGTCCCTTCCAGATAGGCGTTCGCCACGAGGCCGGGGCCGCCATGGCCCGGACCCGTGACGTAAAGCACACTCAAGTCACGTGCACGTATTGCACGATTGAGATGGACGTAGATGAAGTTGAGGCCCGGTGTCGTACCGAAGTGCCCAAGCAGCCGCGGTTTGACCTGCTCTGCCTCTAGGGTCTTGCGCAGCAATGGGTTGTCCAGCAGGTAAATCTGCCCGACCGACAGATAATTCGCAGCTCGCCAGTAGGCATCCATCAGAGAGAGATCCGCCGCGCTCAGCGCTTCGCTGAGGTCCGGTGCGGGCCGAGGGTCGGTCATGGCAGTGCGCACGCTAATCCCTTCTTCCGGGTCGCGGCAGCGCCGCGGCGGAGACGACAGTTGCATCCCGCCGCGGCACTGACACAAACTCAGCCTTCGCTCATGCCCGGATCTCTTCCTGGACCTTCTCCACGGCCTTGCCGTCAAGGTGCTCGATGGGCACCACCAGGACGGGGCAACTGGCATGGTGGAGGACGCCGGTCGAGACGCTTCCGAAGACGGCCCTCTTCAGCGCGCCCCAACCGTGAGAACCGATCACAAGAATCCGTGCGCCGAACGTCTCCGCTGCGGCACAAATCTCGCCGACTGCCGACCCGCGAAGGACTACCGTCCGGTATTCGACACCGGCCTCCTCGGCACGCGACGCTGCTTCGCCGGCCGCTTTCTCGGCTTCCTCCTTACCCGCCAGCGCAAGCTCCCCCGTGACCGGCATCGGCGCGAGACCGACCGTGGCGTAGGGGATGTCCCACACCGAAACGATCAAGAGCTCTGTGTCGAGCAGGTGGGCAAGCTCGATCGCCGTCTCAGTCGCCTTCACGGCGGTCGGCGAGCCGTCTGTTGCAAGCATTACGGGCTTCATCTCTGCCTCCTTCCTCACGGACGGAGCACGATCCGCGCGGGAACATCTCCGCGAAGCACGTCCTCCATTGCGTTGTGCGCCTCGTCGAGTGGCCGCTCCTCGCGGATCACCCGTGTCTTACCGGCCGCGTGCAGCTCGAAGACCTCGCGGAGTTCGAGGCGCGTTCCGACGATCGAGCCGGCCACGGTGATTCCGTTGAGAACCGTCTCGAAGATCGGCAGCTCCATCTTGTTCTCCGCGGGGAGAGCAACCAGCGACATGGTTCCGCCCCGTCGCAGGGACGCAAAGGCCTGCTCGAACGCTTTCGGGGCCACGGCAAGGACGACCGCAGCGTCGGCTCCGCCGAGCTGCTTGATGGCGGCTACTGGATCCTCCTCCGACGCATTGATCGCGAACTCCGCGCCGAGCTCGCGGGCGAGCTCGAGCTTATCTTCGAAGAGATCGACTGCGACGACAGCCGCCCCGCTGATTCGCGCGTACTGCAGCGCGAGATGACCGAGGCCGCCGACGCCCCAAATCGCGACGAGGTCGGCCGGCTTGGCTTTGCTGACCTTCACGGCTTTGTACGTGGTCACGCCGGCACAGGTGAGGGGCGCGGCGTCGAAGGGATCAATGCCCTCCGGCACCCTGACGACATAGCGCGCAAACGCCTTGGCGTACTCGGCGAAACCACCGTCGATCGAATAACCCGTGTTGAGCTGCGACTCGCACAGCGTCTCCCAACCGGACACGCAGTAGTCGCATGTCCCACACGCGTATCCCAGCCACGGCAGGGCAACGCGATCGCCGATCGCTACCTCCGTGACGCCCTCACCGATCGTCTCCACGATTCCGACACCCTCGTGCCCAGGCGTGAACGGCAGCTTCGGCTTGACGGGCCAGTCGCCGTGCGCCGCGTGGATGTCGGTGTGGCAGAGGCCTGAAGCTTCGATCTTCACGACGATCTCGTCAGGACCGGCAACGGGCTTCGCCACTTCTTCAACTCGAGGCGCGGCGTCAAAGCTGTGGACGACAACCGCTCGCATCGTCTCGATCGCGGTCTCCATTGTCTGCGGTGACTCAAGGACTGACGCACCCATGACTCCTCCTCCTTCGTTCAGAGCTCGAGGCCGATGCGGCGCGAGAACTCCAAGTGCGCACGCTCGGCCTCGGCCAGATCTCGAGCCTGCTCGAGGCGCTCACGCGTCTCGAGCAGGTACTCCGCCAGATCGGCCCGGCGAACGTCCACGCCCAGCCGCTCGATCAGGCAGCCGCCTTCGACGACCGCGCCGCCCGGCTCCCAGAACGCACAACGTTCGCTCCGACAGGCCTCGGTGACGCCCGTCCCAAGCCGCAGCGTGCACTTCTTTGTCTCGATCTGGCTCACGGATGCAGTGTCGAGCCGGTGCAGTGCGCCCACATCCGCGCGGTGCCCGAATTCGGCTGCGGGCTTCTACTGAAGCGCGACCACCGCCAGCGCGACCGTGCACAGAGCCACAACGCCGATCAAGGCAACCACAACTGCCGTCTGGCGGCGGTCCGCGGCGTACTCACCCATGAGTGAGCGGTTTCGGGCAAGCACGATCATCAGGATGAGGAGCGGCAGCAACAGGATTGCATTCGCCGCCTGCGTCAGGAAGAGGATCGGCACCAAGGGCGCACCCGGTATCAACACGATGCCCGCACCGACCGCTGTGACCGCGAAGTACGTGCCGTAGAAGACCGGCTCGTCACGAGGCCTTCCTTCGACGCGGCCCTCGCGCCCCGCGGCTTCGCTGACCGAGTAGGCGGTCGAGAGTGGGAGCACCGCCGCGGCAAGCAACGCCGCACCGAGGAGGCCGATCGCGAAGAGGGTGGAGGCGAAGCTGCCGGCTAGAGGTCGGAGCGCCACCGCGGCGTCTCTCGCATCGTGGATCGACTGGCCCTGCCGATGCAATGTGGCGGCACAGGCAATGACGACGAAGAAGCCGATCACTCCAGTCAGCAAGGCTCCACCGAAGACGTCGAACCGCTCGTACCGCAGATCCTTTGGCCCGAGACGCTTGTCGACGGCGTAGGACTGGATGAAGGCCAGCCCCCACGGGGCAAGCGTCGTCCCCAGCGTTGCGGTGGCGACGAGCAAGGCGTGCCGGTGCAGGGGCAGTGACGGAACGACGAGCCCTCGCGCTGCCGCATTCCAGTCCGGATGCGCGAGGAAGCCGGAGACGATGTAGGCAACGAACACCGCCGCGAGGGCAAGCAACACGTGCTCGACACGCCGGAAGCTGCCCTTGACGACGAGGGTCGTCACCAGGACCGCAGCGAGCGGCACGCTGATGTAGCGCGTCACGCCGGCCAGGTCGAGGCTCGCTGCGATACCGGCGAACTCCGCAGCGGTGGTGCCGATGTTCGCAGCCACGAGCACGGCCGCCGCCGTCACCGCCGTGCGCGTGCCGTACTCGGCGCGAATCAGCCCGGTAAGGCCTCGCCCGGTCACGACACCCAGGCGGGCTCCGAGCTCGTGGAAGACGATGAGCGTCACAGTCGATAGCAGCAACACCCACAGCAGCCGGTAACCGAAGTCCGCCCCGAGAATCGAATATGTGGTGATCCCCGCTGGGTCGTCGTCCGAGAGACCCGCCAGGAGACCCGGGCCGCAGACCGCGCCGAAGGCGAACACACTTGGATGACGCCGGACCCACACTGCCGTTCTGTGCGGCAGCGTCCGGCCGCGGGAAACGGTGGCCACGGAGGGCGTTACTCCGTTCGACGGCGAAGTGTGACGTGCTCAGCCGACACGGCTCTCTTTTATCGCAGGCGCCGCGGGAACGTGAAGGGATGTCTCAGTTGTCCGCAACGACGTTCGGCTGGACCGCGGATATGTTGCCTCGCCCGGGCCATAGGGTCGGTGACCTGCGAGCGGATGAACTCCGTACCAGAGACCCGGCGTCTCTGGCCTGAAAGACATGTGTCGGTGATTTGTGAGCCAGTTGATTCCTTCGGCAAGGCTATGGATACTCAAGCGATGCGCGGCCGTTTCGTAGCCGCGAGTTCACTGGCTGTCGGACTCGCCATCGTGTCAGTTCTTTCCGGTTGCGGTAGCGGCGGTGACCAAGGCTCCAACCCGAGTGACCCGCAGGTGGCCATGGGCGCGCACGTCTTCGTGCAATTCGCCTGCTCCTCCTGTCACGGTGAGCAAGGAAAGGGCGGCGTCTCGCCCGACGTCCCCGCACTGAAGGACGTCGGGAATTCGCTTACCGTGGCTCAGCTCAGCTCGATCATCAACCACGGGCTCGGTGAATCGGCGGATCCCAAGAAGCCGTACATGCCCGTCTGGGGGCCGGTGATCTCCAAGAGCCAGGTCGCCGATCTCGCCGCATATATACGCGACGGGCTGCCGAAGGTGCTTGATGCCACCCCCGTTGCGGTTCCCCGAGATCAGGGAGCCCCCGTCGCCGGCGGCGCGCTCTACGTGCGATACGGCTGCATCAACTGCCACGGCCCGAGCGGCCTCGGCGGTGTGCCCAACCCCCAGGCTGAGGACAAGACGATCCCGCCGCTCTCGGGGCAGGACTTCCGTAAGGAGTTCAACACCGATGCGATCATTACCGCCTTTATTCGCAGCGGTAGCGTGATCGGCAAGCCACCGATCGCGAGCATGCCGCACTGGGGCGGGATCATCCCCGACCAGGACCTGGCTGCGCTCGTCGCCTACCTGAAGACACTGCAGTAAACCGGCGATGCCTCCCCAGCATCGGGACAAGCCGCAAAGCGGCTGCGGACGATGTTGATCCCCCGCGCGCGACCGTTTACCACCGCTTTTACACAGCCTGCCGTTACGCGGTGATCAGTGATTGCACGGATGGCACTGCGCCGCTCGCGTGCCACGATCGCTGCGATCGACCAAGCGCGCTGGGAGGACCAATGCCGTTTCGCGTTGTGATCGCCGGTGCAGGGGTAGCGGCACTCGAGACCGCTCTGGCGCTGCGGGCGCTCGCGGGTGACCTCGTCTCGGTCGAGCTCGTTGCTCCGGAGGTGGAATTCACATACCGGCCCCTGGCCGTGGCGGAGCCCTTCCGGGTCGCTGAGGTGCGGAGGTTCCCGCTTTCCACCCTGGTGGCTGCCACGGGCGCGACGCTCCGACGCGGGGCGGTCGCGCGAGTCGACCCGGACGAGAAGGTCGCGCTGCTCGAGGACGGCGAAGCGCTCGAATTCGACGCCTTCGTGCTTGCCTCAGGTGGACGCGCGCGTGAAGCCGTGGCCGGTGCGCTGACGTTCCGTGGCCCGGAGGACACTCAGGAGCTGTCGGCACTCCTTGACCGGGTGGTGACAGGGGGCAACCTCCGCCGCGTCGTCTTTGCCGTGCCGGCTGCGATCACCTGGCCGCTCCCGTTGTACGAGCTCGCGCTGCTAACCGCCAGTTACCTCACGGATCACGGAACTCGGGGTGTGGACGTTCTCCTCGTGACTCCGGAAGAGCGGCCGCTGGCCCTGTTCGGCCCCGAGGCGAGCGAGGCCGTCCGGGAGCTGCTCGAGATTCGTGGCATCGAGCTCCATACCGGAACCGCTCCGATCGCGTGGCACGGTGGCCTCCTCGAGGTGGCAGGCCTGCCTCCGATCGAAGCCGACGCAGTCGTCGCGTTGCCCCAGCTCGTCGGGCACGCACTGCTGGGCCTTCCGCACGATGGCTCCGGATTCGTTCCGACGGACCTTCACGGACGGGTCACTGGAACCGCGGACGTCTACGCCGCCGGCGACTCTACGCAGTTTCCGCTGAAGCAAGGTGGGATCGCGACACAGCAGGCAGACGCAGTCGCAGCCGCGATCGCCGCAGATATCGGGTCCAAGGGCGAGCCTCCCCCGTTTCGCCCGGTAATCAGAGGGTTGCTGCTGACCGGCTTCGTGCCGCGCTATCTCCGCTCGGAGACGGGCACGGGGCGGTCGGTCGTTGATACCGAACCCCTTTGGTGGCCGCCCGCCAAGATCGTCGGTCGCTACCTCGCACCGTTCCTTGCCTCGCATCTAGGACTTAGTCCGCCCCCCTCCGAGGACGACTATGCGGGAGCCGTCCGAATCGAGGTCGAGGTCGACCCGCGCGACGGCGCGTCCTGGTCGGCGCTCTAAGCGAGAACACACAAGAAAACACTCCCGCCGAAGCGGGAGTGTTTTCAGTTCAGGTTATGAGCCGGCGCCTGCCTCGAAACCACCGGGCGCCGGCCCGTCTTGTGCCGCGCTAGCTCAGCGACGCGGCGGTCTTCGGGCGGTGGAGCGCCGCGAAGGCCAAGACGATGAAGCCGATGCCGCTCAGCAGCAGAGCGATACCGACGACGATCCCGAACAGTCCGAGCCGGTCGGCCATGTAGGACGTGTTCAGTGCCGTTGTCAGCGCGGTCTCCGTCACCCAGAGGTTGCGGACGCCGTTGGCAACCGGCTGCTTGCTCGCCGCATCGATCACGGCGAACTGCGGGTTGTCAGTGCCGCCGCCAACTGCGAGCTCGGCCTTGGGCGCGTCCGGCTTGGCCGTGAAGCGTCCCATTTGGGCGTACGTGAAGCCACCCGACGCCTCGAGAGCGTGGATTCGCATGTAACTGGCGAACGCGCGTGCTCTCGTGCCGTTGTCGATCGCCTTGCCGGCGACGTCAACGGTCGGCATGTTGGCCACATTCGTCAGGCCTGCGTCCTTCGCTTCCTTGGCGATCAGAGCAGGAGTCATGTCGGCGCTGCCGACGATCTTCTCCAGCTTGAGGCTGTCGGCAACCGTGGCGCGGCCGCTGAAGCCCATGGCGATCGCCACGACCCCGAACGCAACCAGAATCGCGCCGGCGCCGAAGCCGCCCCATTCGAGGAGCTTCCGGAAGAGGTCAGTCTTCGTGCGAACTACCTGTGTTGCGCGGTGATCAGCTGTGATGGTGCTCATCTCGTGCCTCCAGTCCTTGGTGGTGGTTCCGGGGTCGCTTGCAGTCAAGCGGCCCCGAGACGAGACGCCATCCGGGGTCGGCCCCCGATCTTCTGGGGGAGACCCGTGCTCCCATTGCGGCTTACTACCGAGCTTTTGAGACGATGTGGGCATGACCACGCTCGAAGGCACCGACCGGCTCAGGGTCCTTATCCAGACCGGGATCGCAATCAACTCCGAGCTGTCCCTCGACGGCGTTCTGGAGCGGATCGTTGAGGCCGCTGCCCGTGTCACCGATGCCCACTACGCGGCTCTGGGCGTGATCGATCGAGCAGGAACCGGGCTCGAGCGCTTCGTGACCCACGGGATGACAGCCGAAGTGGAGAAGCAGATCGGCGATCCCCCGCACGGCCGAGGGATTCTCGGCGTGCTGATCCAAGACGCCCGAAACCTCCGCCTCCACAAACTCTCGGAACACCCGCGCTCGGTGGGCTTTCCTCCCGGCCACCCGCCGATGCACACCTTTCTCGGGGTCCCGATCCTGCTGCGGGGCGTGGCCTACGGAAACCTCTATCTCACTGAGAAAGACGGTGGTGGCGACTTCACCGACGAAGACGAAGAAATGGTCTCCCTGCTCGCGGCGCAGGCCGCCGTTGCGGTTGAGAACGCGCGTCTCTACGAATCGGCCACTTCCTGGTCACAGCAGCTCGAATCGCTGAACGAGATCGGCGGCGCCCTCGTCGGCGAGCTCGAGCTCGGCCCGTTGCTCGACCTTGTCACGAGCCGGCTGCGTGAGCTGATCGGCGCGCGCCTCGTAGCTATCGCGCTTCCTGCCGGCGATGCGCTGCGGATCGCGGCGGCGGACGGCGAAGGCGCGGCCGATCTCGAAGCGATCAACTCACTCGAGCATGACTCGAAGACCGGCCGGGTGCTCGAACGAGGGCGTAGCGAACGCATCGACTCGCTCCTGGAGGATCCGGAGGTCAATCAGGACATCGCCCGACGCCTCGGCGCCTCGACCGGTCTTTACGTGCCGCTACTTGCCCGGGAACGACCGATCGGCGTCCTCGTCGCGCACGACAAGCTGGGCCCTGATCCCCGGTTCAGCAGCGCCGATCTGCGGCTCGCCGAGCAGTTCGCCAACCGGGCGGCGATCGCGGTCGACTTGTCCCGACGTGTCGCACGGGATGCGCTCCGCCGGGTCGTTTCCGGACAGGAGCTCGAGCGGCGCCGCCTCGCACGCGAGTTGCACGATGAGACGGGGCAGGCCCTGACATCGATCCTGCTCGGGCTGCGCGCCGTCGAGGAAGCGGCTGGTCCTGACGCGATGCGCACGGCAGCGTCCAACCTCCGCGAGCTCGTCGTGGGGACGCTCCAGGACGTCCGGCGTCTCGCGGTGCAACTGAGGCCGAAGGCACTCGATGATTTCGGACTCGTTGCCGCCGTCGAGCATCTCGTGCAAACGTTCTCGGAAGCCACGGCGATCCGGGTCGATCTCGAGGCGCAACTCGGGGACGCGCGGCTTCCGGCCGAGGTGGAGACAACGCTGTACCGGATCGTCCAGGAAGCCCTGACCAACATCGTGAAACACGCCGGAGCGTCGAGGGTGAGCATCCTGCTCGTCCGGCGGCGCGGGACCGCAACGGTGGTGATCGAGGACGACGGGCAAGGCTTCGACCTAGCCGAACTGCGGGACGAAGGCATGGGGATCATCGGCATGCGTGAGCGCGTGGAGTTGCACGAAGGACGGTTAACGGTCGAATCGACGCCCGGTTCGGGCGCGACACTCGCTGCAGAGGTGCCGCTGTGATCAGCGTCGTCCTCGTCGACGATCATGCCGTCGTCCGTTCAGGGATCCGCTTGCTCCTCGACGGCCAAGACGACATCGAGGTGATCGGCGAGGCCGGAAATGGGAACGACGCCATTTTCCGCGCTCGGGCGCTCAAGCCGGACGTCATCCTCCTTGATGTCGTCATGCCGGGCGAAAGCGGAATCGAGGTACTGCCGAAGCTGCTCAAGGAATCTCCAGAGACGAAGGTCCTGGTCCTCTCGATGCAAGACGATCCGAGCTACGTGAGGGAGGCTTTCGCTGCTGGTGCACATGGCTACGTCCTCAAGGAAGCCGCCGACGAAGAGGTCGTTTCCGCCGTTCGCGAGATCGCTCAGGGGGGCCGCTACGTTCATCCGACCCTCGGCGCACGCATGGTCACCGCCGATGCGCAAGAGAGAGCCGCCGCGGAGGCCGATCCCCTGTCCGAACGTGAACGGGAGGTGTTGCGGCTCCTTGCCCTGGGCCATACGAATCAGGAAATCGCGCAACAGCTCTACATCTCGGTGCGCACGGCGGAGTCGCACCGAGCGCACATCATGCAGAAGCTACGTCTTGCCACGCGTGCGGAACTCGTCCGGTACGCGCTCTCGCAAGGCCTGCTGACAGAAGACGCCTCCTAGACGCCGAGTCCCAGCCCTAGCTTGTTCGACTCACGGGACCAGTAGAAATGCTCGTGAGCAAGGCGCGGTGTGCCGTCGATGAGCTTCCGCCAGGGACCGAAAGCCGCTGAAATCACGGCGTCGTCGACGATGTCGTTGACGAGCCATTCGACCTCCGGAGCCTCGAAGAGGAAAGCGACTTCTCCCGCGGTCAGATAGGCACTGTGCCGGTGGAAGCCGAGCTCCTCGGGATCGAAGGGCGGTCCCGCGGCGATGAGCGCCTCGGCCTCCTCGTGCGCGCCTTCCCGTAAACGGGCGATGATCATCAAGCGGTTCATCGGTTGCCTCCTTCGTGTGGGGTCAGCGAAGGCTTACCTCCCGGACGCGCGCTGACATCCGGGGCGACCGTGAAGCCAGCTACGGGTTTTCCGCAGGTTTGCGTTCGAAGACGACGAGGACGGTCAGGTGCTCGTAGGCGCTGAAGCGAGGTTCGGCGCCGGCCTGGACGAAGACGGCCGTGCCTTCCTTCACGGGAACCTGCTCGCCTTCGACCTCAAGGACGCCTGTGCCCTCGAGGACGATGTAGAGCTCGTCGTCGTCGTGGGGCTGCTGTCGGTCGGGCTCCGGGGCTACGAGACTGTAGACACCGACTTCGAGGCCGGCGGACTCGTGGACGATCTCGTACCCACCGCCGGCCTCCCGGAGCCGCTCCCTGACGGCTGCGACTTCGAATGCGTGCACGTGGCGAACCTACTTCACCCGCACCGTCAGGCGGAGCACGTTGTCCTCGCCGACCGTCTTCATCGACCCGGCCCAGGCATAGTCCTCGCCGGCCTTGGTCGTGAAACGGTAGAGGCCCTTCTGTGTCAGCTTTACCGTGGCCGACGACGCCATCTTGATCATCTTCGGATGCACCAATTGCATCTTGGGACCGGCGGCCTGAACCAGCTTGTGCGGCATGACGTCGTTGTTCGTGAACCTGAGCACGGTGCCGGCCCTGAGGGTGACGGACTGCGTGGCCCTGAACGGCCCGGAGTTGAACGACCAGGAATGGCAACCGCGCGTCTGATGTCTGATCGTGACCGTCGCCGTGCTATGTGCGGGCGCCGCCGACGTGACTGCGAGGGCGGACAGCGCTGCGAGTGCGAGCACCGCGCCACGAATCTTGTGTTTCCGTTGCATGACTTCTCCTTCGTTTTCTAACGCTGCGCTCAGTGTCGGCAGGATCGGCCTCGTCGCCATCCGGTCGTTGCCATAGACGATCTGCGGGTTTCCCGCAGGGCCTCTACGCCCGGGCGCGGATGCTCT
>Ga0307310_10000259_pt1 | contig 16294 bp, 17 predicted proteins | sample ER_DNA_197_FD_194502 | JGI IMG/M metagenome (GOLD analysis project Ga0307310, IMG submission 194502) | Bulk soil microbial communities from the East River watershed near Crested Butte, Colorado, United States - ER_DNA_197 | ecosystem: Environmental > Terrestrial > Soil > Floodplain | place...
CGAGCTGCGACGTGAGCTCGGCCGAGGCTTTCGGCTACTCGACGCCGAGCCGGGCGTCGTCTCGTACGAGCGCGGCGACCATGTGGTCGCGGTCAACACGACCGCCGAGCCACGAGCGGCGCCCGAGGGCGAGCCCGTGCTCGCCACGCACTGCGGCGAGGGACTGGCCGCTCACGCGGCGTTGATCGTGCGAAACTAATACGCACATGGCGGAGATCGCATACGACGCTGTGTCCAAGGTCTATCCCGACGGCACGCAGGCGGTGCACGACCTCGACCTCGAGATCGAGGACGGCGAGCTGATGGTGCTCGTCGGGCCGTCCGGCTGCGGCAAGACGACCGCGCTGCGAATGCTGGCCGGGCTCGAGGAGATCAGCGACGGCGAGATCCGGATCGGCGACCAGGTCGTCAACGACCTGACGCCGAAGGACCGCGACATCGCCATGGTCTTCCAGAGCTACGCGCTCTACCCCCACATGACCGTCGAGGACAACCTCGCGTTCGGGCTGAAGCTGCGCAAGCTGCCGAAGAAGGAGATCCGCGAGCGCGTTCACGAAGCCGCGCACATCCTCAAGATCGAAGACTTCCTCAAACGCAAGCCGCGCGCACTCTCAGGCGGCCAGCGACAGCGCGTTGCGATGGGCCGCGCGATCGTCCGCCAGCCTCAGGCCTTTCTGATGGACGAGCCGCTCTCGAACCTCGACGCGAAGCTCCGCGTCCAGCTGCGCGCCGAGATCCACCAGCTGCAGCGCCGCCTCGGCGTCACCACGATCTACGTCACCCACGACCAGATCGAGGCGATGACGATGGGCGACCGCGTCGCGGTCATGAACGCCGGCCACCTGCAACAGGTCGACACGCCGCAGGTGCTCTACGACAACCCTCGGAACGAGTTCGTCGCCGGTTTCATCGGCTCACCGTCGATCAACCTCGTCGCGGCGAATCTCGCGCAGCAGGACGGCAAGTTCCAGGTCGCCTTCGGCGAGCACCGGCTGACCGTCGACGACCAGGTCGTCCGCAATCGCTCCGGCCTCGCGGACTACGCCGGCCGCGACGTCATCCTGGGTATCCGGCCCGAAGATTTCGAGGACGCAACACTTGAGTCCGACGCTCCGCCGGACCGTCGCCTCAGGGTCGTCTGCGACCTGACCGAGCCGCTCGGCTCGGAGGTGCTGGTCCACTTCAACACCGGTGCCGAACGGATCATCTCGAGCGCCACCGCCGCAGACGCCGGCGAGGACGCCGACGTGTCGTTCGGGAGCGACTCTGAGGACGCGGACACGTCGACACGTCTCGTCGCCCGCGTCAGCCCGAAGTCGCGGATCGCCGAGGGCAGCGAGATCGAGCTCGCCGTCGACACGACCCGGCTCTACTTCTTCGACTCGGAGACGGGCGCGACGATCTAGCCCTTGACGGCGCCGGCGGTCAGACCCGCCAGGATCCGTTTCTGCAGCAGCAGGGTGATCACGATCAGCGGAATCGTGACGACCACCGTCGCGGCCATCAGCTGCCCCCACGGGGTCTGGAAGGCGTTGCCGCTTGTCCCGGTGAAGGAGAAGATCGCAACCGGCACGGTGTAGTGGCCCGGCGTCTGGATGAACGAGACCGCGAAGAGGAACTCATTCCAGGCAGCGATGAAGGCGAGCAGGCCCGTCGTCACGAGCCCGGGCGCGATCAGCGGCAGCAGCACCTTGTAGAAGACCTGCAGTGGCGTCGCGCCGTCCACGTAGGCGGCCTCCTCCAGGTCGGCAGGGAGCGCGCGCATGAAGCCGGTCAGCACCCAGATCGTGAACGGGAGCGTGAAGATCAGGTAGCTGAAGATCAGCGCCCACTCCGTGTCGTACAGCTTGGGAAAGTCGATCGGGCCGACGATGTGGAAGCCGGTGAACATCGTGTAGAGCGCGCCGAGAATCGCGATCTGCGGGAAGATCGTCATCGAGAGCATCAGGTACAGCACCGACGACTTGCCGCGGAAGCGGAAGCGACCGAGCGCGTAGGCCGCGACCGAGCCGACCACCAGCGAGATCAGCGTGACCGAGCCCGCCACGATCGTCGAGTTGAGCAGCGCGCGCCGGAAGAGGCTCGAGCCGAGGACGTCGCGGAAGTGCTGCAGGGTCGGGTGGTGCGGGATGTACTGGATCGGCGTGTCGAAGAGCGCCGGATCGGGGGTGAAGGCCGAGCGGAGCGCCCAGTAGAACGGGAAGAGCGCGTAGATGAAAATCAGCCCGACGAGGATCCAGAACGGGAGCTTCCACACAAAGCGGCCGATCGGGCTGCGACGCATGCGCACCGCGCGCGAGACCGGCCGCGAGACGGTGCGGGCGCTCTCCGCGGCGGTGCTCATTCCTCGTTCACCCTCATGAAGGTCACGTAGATGACGACGAAGAGCGAGATGATCAGGAACATGAAGACGCTCGCCGCCGCCCCGAGGCCGACGTTGCCGTCACCGACGGTCGCGCTCTGGATGTAGATCGCCATCGTCTGGGTGTCGAGCCGATTGCCGAAGAACACCGCGAAGATGTCGAACACCCGCAGGGCGTCGAGCGTGCGAAAGATCAGCGTGACGAGGATCGCCGGCTTCAGCAGCGGCAAGGTGATCCGCCAGAACTGCTGGAGCTTGCTGGCGCCGTCGACGTCGGCCGCCTCGTAGAGGTCGCTCGGGATCACCTGCAAGCCGGCGAGGAGGAGCAGCGCGACAAAGGGCGTCGTCTTCCAGATGTCGACCGCGCAGACGGCGCCGAGTGAGGTCGACGGATTTGAGATCCAGGCCTGCGAGTGCGAGAGCACGTGCACACGTACGCCGAAGTCGTTGACGACTCCGAACGTGTCGTCGAGCATCCACTTCCAGATCTGGGCCGCCACGACCGTGGGGATGGCCCACGGCACCAGCATCACCGCCCGCATCACGCCTCGGCCCTTGAAGCTCGAGTTGACGACGAGCGCAATGATCAGCCCGAGCACGAACTCGAAGCTGACCGTGATCACGGTGAACTTGAGCGTCAGGATGACGGCGTGCTTCCAGGCCGGGTCGTGCCAGATCTGGTGGTAGTTGTCGAGCCCGATCCACTTCGTGGGGGTGATCCCGGCCAGGAACTGCTGGTTGGTGAAGCTCTGGTAGACGGTCTTGCCGAGCGGGTAGATCGCGACGAGGGCGACCACCGCGAGCGACGGGATCAGCAGCAGCCAGGCCAGCCTCGTCTGCCGGCGCTGGAGCTTCGTCCGGCGGCGCCGGGGACGGCGAGGGGCAGGTGCGGGCGTGGCTACCGAGCTCATCCGAAGTAACGGGGGAGGATGACGCTCGTCATCCTCCCCCGCTCATTCAGCAGTTAGGCCTACTTCTGCTTCAGGATCTGGTTCAGCTTCGACTGCACTCCCGGCAGGACGTTCTTCGCGGGGGTGCCGTTGAGGATCTGGTTGATCCCCTGGTAGATCACCTTCGACGCCTCGTTGTAGTGCGTCTTCAGGAACTTGGCCGGCCGCGTGACGCGCGCCACGCTGGCGATCGCCGGCTTCAGGTACGGGTTGGTCTTCACGACGGCCTTGTCCTTGGCCACCGACGCGATCGTCGGGACGTTGGAGTTGGTGATCGCGTCGAACTTCTCGACCGCCGGGCTCGTCATGTAGCGGACGAACTCGATCGTTGCGTCCTTGTGCTTGGAGTACTTCGAAACGGCGAGCTGCCAACCGCCGACCGTGCCGACGGGCTTGCCCGCCGCGCCGTGCGGCAGCACAGTGACGCTGAACTTGCCCTTCACCTTCGAGCCGGCCGTGGCGCCGATGCCGTACTGGTACGGCCAGTTGCGCGCGAAGGCAGCGTCACCTGAGTCGAACGCGTGCTCGGTCTGGTCCTCCTGGTAGGAGGTCACACCGCGCGGCGTGGTCTTGCCGACCTGGGCGCGCAACGCGTCCAGGATCGTGATCGCCTTCGGGTTGTTGATCGTGGCCTTGCCGTTGTCGATCATGTGGCCGCCGCCCGCCGACGCGATCCACTCGAGCGCGTTGCAGGTCAGGCCCTCGTACGAGTTGCCCTGGAAGACAAAGCCGGCGAAGTTCGGGTTCGACTTCTGCTCGCCGTCCTGGATCTTCTTGGCCATCTTGAAGAGATCGGCCCAGGTCGTCGGCGGAGCCTTGTAGCCGTACTTCTTCAGCAGGTCGGTGCGGTAATAGAGGATCCCGTAGTCGCCGAACCATGGCATCGCGACGAGCTTTCCGTTGATGGTGTCGTTCGCGACGATGCCGGCCGCGTGCAGCTTCGACTGCTTGCCGAGCTTCGGCTTCAGGTCGACGAGGTACGGCGCGAACGCGCCCGGCCAGACGACGTCGATCATCGCCACGTCGATCGAGGACGACTTCGACGAGAAGGCCCTCGCGAGCTGCGAGTACGCCGCGTCCGACGCGGCCGGGTGCGGGGTCACGCTGACCTTGATCCCGGTGTCCTTCGTGAACCGCTTGGCGAGTGCGACGTCGCGCACGTGCCCGTTGCCGACCGAGTCGCCGACGAACGTGATCTTCTGGCCGCCGTACTTCTTCCGAAGCGCTGCGGCGTTGGGAACCTTCGGGGCGGCGACAGCGGCAGCCTGCTGCACGCGTGCAGGCCGGTTGCTGCTCGCAGCCGCGACGCTCAGGGACGCGACCAGCGCGATTGCGCCGATCACCCCCGCGAGGACGAGCAATCTGCGGTGCTTCATTCTCTCCCACGTCCTTTCGATAGACCCCTACCTTACGGATGCGAGGTCCACGTTGAACCTCGCCCGTATTGGTGTCAAGCGGGAAAATACCGGAGCGGCGACGGCTTCAGCGGCCGAGCGGCTCGCGGGCCGGTGAGCCGGCAAGGCGTGCCTTCAGGCGCAGGATCGCCTTCGTGTGCAGCTGGGAGACGCGCGATTCGGTCACGCCAAGCACCTCGCCGATCTCGCGCAGGGTCAGCTCCTCGTAGTAGTAGAGGGTGACCACCAGCTTCTCGCGCTCGGGCAGGCGCGCGATCGCCTCGCCGAGCGCTTCCTTCAGCTCCGTCTGCGCCAGCTCGGTCTGCGGCTCCGGGCCTTGCGTGTCTTCGATCGTGTCGATCAGGGCGACCTGGTCCCCGCCCGTGGAGGAGATCGTCCAGAGCTCGTCGAGGGCCGCGATCGAGGAGCGGCCGATCTCGGAGAGGCTCTCGTCGAGCTCGTCGGTCGAGATGCCGAGCTTCTCGGAGATCTCCTCGTCGGTGGGGGCGCGGTGGAGCTTGCGTTCGAGCTCGCCGATCGCCCGCTCGATGTCGCGGGCTCGCGAGCGGACCGAGCGCGGCACCCAGTCGAGCGCGCGAAGCTCGTCGATGATCGCGCCTTTGATGCGCGCGATCGCGTAGGTCTCGAACTTGATCTCGCGGTCGGGGTCGAAGCGCTCGATCGCGCCGATCAGCCCGAGCAATCCATACGAGACGAGGTCGTTCTCGTCCACGTGCGCGGGCAGTCCGCTGCCAAGCCTGCCGGCCACGTACTTCACGAGCGGCGCGTAAGTCAGGATCAGCCGGTCACGGGCGGCCTGGTCCTTCGACTTCGCGTACTCGCGCCAGAGGGCCTGAGTCTCGTCCTGCGCCACAAACAGAGAATACGGCTTAGGGCCGCGGTCTCCTCAAATTGCGCACGGCCAGGCTCAGCAGCCAGAGGCCGATCAGGCCCGCTGCGATGACCACCACGACCAGGCTCGGCTGCGTATCGACGGCCTCTGCGGCTGCCGCCGCGATCCCCGCGAAGGCAATCGCGAGAACCAAGAAGAGCGCGCCGAGCGCCGGGCGAGGTGGCGGCGGAGCCATGCCGGGATGCTAGAGCGGCCGCGGCTACAATCGGGCCGCAACCCTTAGGGGCGTAGCTCAATTGGCAGAGCACCGGTCTCCAAAACCGGGGGTTGCAGGTTCGAGTCCTGCCGCCCCTGTATTGGCGCGAGCCCGAGAGGTCTCAGGCGCGTTGCATGTCTTCGATGCGCTCGGCGAGCAGGTGGAACGACCGTTGCGCCGCGTTGGCAAGACCCATGAGCAAGTGATTCATCTCGTCGACCGGCGGTGCAACTCCGGAACCACTCGCCGACTGCGCTTTCGCGTAGGCGGGGAGGGATTTCACCTCGCGTCTAAAGATCTCGTCGACCTCGTCCCCGAGTGACATGTGCCATCTCCTGTTCGGTTGCGCGACAGTAGAGCAGAGGTCAAAAGGGCCGGGCGGCGAGCCCTTGCTTGCTCAGTGCAGCCAGGGCGCGAGCAGCTGCTCGATGTCGCGGCAGCCGCGCGGGCTCACGAGCCGGCCGCGGACGCGCCGGTCCTCGACGACGACGATCGTCGGTACTTCGTCGATCACGAAGTGCTCCGCCAGCTCGGCGTTCTCGTCGACGTCCACGTTGAGCAGCTCGAACGACGCGTGGTTGTGTCGGCGCTGCAGCACCTGGGAGAGATACCCCTCGACCCGGCGCGACCGGCCGGAGGCCTTCGTGAAGAAGAAGACGAGACGCGGCCGCGCGCGCATATCTCGCTCGGCGTGGCTCTCAGGACTAGCTGACACGGTCGACTCCACCGTTCGGGTACCTGCCCTCGGGACAGGGTAGCTCGTGTCTCAGCCTGTGCGGAGAGGCCCGACTCCGCATCCGAGCAGGTTGCTAGCTAGCAGCGCCGAGCACGTAGCGATGGTCGTCGATCTCGAGGTTCGTCGGCTCGCGGCCACCGACACCGAGCCAGTCCTCGAGGAGGTTGAGCACCTTGACGATTGCCTCGTCCGGATTCCTCTCGAGGTCGATCTGGACCTGGAGGCGCCCTTGGTCGAAGTTGACGTCCTCGACGTCGACCTCGCGTAGGAGTCGCTGCACCAGCCCTGCCGCCGCGTCAGCGTCGACGACAGACACCCTGACCACCATCTCGCCCTTCCCGAATCGCGATTGTTGCCCTCTGCCCGGTCGCGCCATTGTAGCTCTGCGAGCAACGGGGTACGACCCCGGCTTTAGAGTTGGTGCGATGACCGTGTTGAGCTCGCAGGTCGAGGCCTCTGATGCGTTCGAGGAGCGCCGCGCACGAATGGAGGCGCTCATCGCGGAGCTCCGCGAGCGCAGCGCCGAGACCGCGCGCGGCGGCGGTGAGAAGGCCCTCGAGAAGCACCGCTCGCGCGGGAAGCTGACCGCGCGCGAACGGGTCGACCGGCTGCTCGACCCCGACACGGCGTTCCTCGAGCTCTCGGCCTTGGCCGCCTGGGACGTCTACGACGGACAGGCTCCCGGCGCAGGAATCGTCACCGGCATCGGCACGATCGAGGGCCGCGAGTGCGTGCTCGTCGCCAACGACGCGACCGTCAAGGGCGGCACCTACTTCCCGCTGACGGTCAAGAAGCACTTGCGCGCGCAGGAGATCGCCGAGCAGAACCGCTTGCCGTGCATCTACCTCGTCGACTCGGGCGGCGCCTTCCTGCCGCTGCAGGCCGAGGTCTTCCCCGACCGCGAGCACTTCGGGCGGATCTTCTACAACCAGGCACGGCTCTCGGCCGTCGGGATTCCGCAGATCGCGGCCGTGATGGGCTCGTGTACCGCCGGCGGCGCCTACGTCCCGGCGATGAGCGACGAGACGATCATCGTCAAAGGCACGGGCACGATCTTCATCGGCGGCCCGCCGCTCGTGAAGGCGGCGACCGGTCAGGAGGTGAGCGCCGAGGAGCTCGGCGGCGCCGACGTGCACGCACGCCTCTCGGGTGTGGCCGATCACTACGCGACGTCCGACGAGCACGCGCTCGCGCTCGTACGCGAGATCGTGCGCAACCTCAGTCCCGCGCCGAAGGACCCGCCCTGGGACGTCGCTCCCGCCGAGGCGCCGGCGGCCGACCCGAACGAGCTCTACGGCCTGATCCCGACCGACTTCCGCCACCAGGTCGACCCGCGCGAAGTGATCGCTCGCATCGTCGACGGCTCGCGCTTCCACGAGTTCAAGGCGCTTTACGGCGAGACGCTCGTCTGCGGCTTCGCACGGATCGAGGGCTACCCGGTCGGGATCCTCGCCAACAACGGCGTTCTCTTCGGCGAGTCGGCGGCCAAGGGCGCGCACTTCGTCGAGCTCGCCTGCAAGCGCAAGGTGCCGCTCGTCTTCCTGCAGAACATCACCGGCTTCATGGTCGGCAAGGAGTACGAGGCCGGTGGGATCGCGCGCGACGGCGCCAAGCTCGTGACCGCCGTGGCCTGCGCGGAAGTGCCGAAGTTCACGGTCGTCACCGGCGGCTCGTTCGGCGCGGGCAACTACGGCATGTGCGGGCGCGCCTACTCGCCACGCCAGCTCTGGATGTGGCCGAACGCCCGCATCTCGGTGATGGGCGGCGAGCAGGCAGCGACGGTGCTGACGATGGTCGGCGACGCCGATCCCGACGAGATCCGCGCCAAGTACGAGGCGGAGGGCAACCCGTACTACTCGACCGCGCGGCTCTGGGACGACGGGATCATCGACCCGCTCGACACCCGGCGCGTGCTCGCGCTCGGGATCTCCGCCGCCCTCAACGCGCCGATCCCCGAGACGACCTTCGGCGTCTTCAGAATGTAGGCATGGGCTATTCGATCGTGCGTGTGGACGAGCTCGAGGGCTCCGGCCCGGGCGGCGCCGTGCGCTTCGTGCGCCGCGAGCTCGGCGTCGAGGCGTTCGGGATCAACTGGTTCGAGTTCCCGCCGAACGCCGAGGGCCACGAGCACGACGAGGCGGAGTCGAAGCAGGAGGAGGTCAACGTCATCATCCGCGGCTCGGGCGTCTACAGGATCGAGGGCAACGAGATCCCGGTCGGCGTCGGCACGTTCATCCGCTTCGATCCCGGGACGACCCGGGTGCCGGTCGCCGGGCCCGACGGGATGACGATGATCGCCGTCGGCGCACGGCGGGGAAGCTACGAACCGAGAGGACCGTTTTGAACCACGTGCTTGAGCTGACCGACGAGGAGCTGCGCCTGCTGCAAGCCGCGCTGCACTCGCACCTGGACGACTTCGGCCACAACGAGGCCGACGTGCTGCGAGAGATCAAGGAGCTGATCGCGAAGCTGCCGACTCCCGGCGTGCCCGACGACTGAGGCGTCGCTTGCGATGCCAACCTCAGGACGCACGGGCTCTGCTCGTGCGTCCGTCTGAAATGACCAGTCGAACCGCGGAAGTCGAGAGAGAGACCGCGTGACAGTCCGCCTGCTGCTCTGGAACCTGGCGGACTCGATGACGACGCTCGACGAGCTGCGCGCGAAGCTGCCCGAGTTGCCGGAGGGCGACACCTGGATCTCCGACGCGCTCGGCGAGCGCTTCGGGCTGATCTCGTTCTCCGGAGAAGACGAGCCGGTCGCGCATGCACGTGAGCTGATCGGCAAGGACCCCGAGGTCGGCGAGGAGTTCGAGCTCGAGAACTAGGAGGGGTTTGGCGCAAAACAGTCTGTGCCGTCGGCACACGCCGACGACGAGCGGTTTCCCGCCAAACCCTCCTAGCTCGGCGCCGTCGCGAGCCGCTCGCGCACACGCCGGTCGCTCACCACGTCGCCCTTGCGCGCGAAGGTCTCGGCGGCACGCTCGAAGGCCGTTGATGCATCGCCCGTCCGCCCAGCGGCGCCCAGCACCCGGCCAAGCGCCTCGAGCGACTCGCCCTGTTCCGTGAGCATGTCCGTCGCCTCGGCGAACTCCAGGGCGTCGCGCGCAACCCGTTCGGCCTCGTCGTGCTCCCCGCGCGCACTCAGCAGCAGCGCCTGCGCGCGTCTCGCCGGTAGCTGTGTGAAGACGTCATCGGCGGAGGCAAGCTCCAGCGCCTTGTCCGCCCATAGCTCGGCCTCGACCAGGCGGTCGAGCTCGATCAGCGCTAGCGCCCGCAGCGCGGCGGCCGTCGAGAGCACGGAGCGCTCGCCGCGCTCCTCGAGGAAGTCGCAGGCCTCGGCCAGCTCGGCCTCCGCGCGCTCGGGCTCGCCCGCCAGCCGGTGCACGCGGCTCACGCCACCGGCCGCCATCGCCAGCTCGGTCAGCCGCCCGCGCTCCTTGAGCTCCTCGCGAATGCGCTCGGCGCTCGCCGTCGCCTCTGCGGTCTCTCCGCTCATCGCGAGCGCCACTGCGCGGTGGAGATCGAAACGGTGGTTCCGGCTCCAGGCCGGCGGCCGGTTCTCGTCGATCCAGGAGACGACTTCACGCGCAGGCGTCGGGCCCCAGAGCTTTGCAGCGGCGATCGTCGACCACTCGGCGTGATGCCCGGAGGGGAGCCGTTGCGCGTGGAAGAGCGCACGTTCTCCGAGCTCGGTCTGCTCGACGATCCGGCCGCGGTTGAAAGCTACGTGGGAGAGACTCCAGTACGCGACCCAAAGCGCAACATCGTCGCCGCTCGCCTCGAGCTCCGGCAGCGCCTCGCGCGCGAGGGTCTCGAGCCGGTCGAGTGCGCCCTCCGGGTTCATGAACGTCTCCCAGATGCCGGCCTCGAGCCGAACTCCCAATTCCGCGATACGGTCGCCGGCGTCACGTGCCCGCTCCACCGCGGCGCGCGCCTCGGCGAGGCCGCGGGCAGGATCGCCGGAGAAGACGAGCGCGTCCAGATGGTCGATCTCGAGCAGGAGGTCGACCTCTCCCTCGGGCATCAGCGCGAGGGCGCGCTCCGACAGGCCGAGCGCCGCGTCGTAGTCGCGCCGGGTCATCGCCCGCCAGAGAGCGGTCGTCAGCCGTCGCCTTGCCGCCGCGCGCAACTCTCGGTCGTCGGGCCGGCCGAGCTCCTGCTCGTAGCGGACGGCCTGCTCGAGGTGGTGCCCGACGATCTCGTCGAGCTCCGGCAGCCCGTCGCCGTGCTGGTCGAGCCAGTCCGCGAAGAGCCGGTGCAGCTCGAGCCGGACGGTCTTGGGCAGCCCGTCATAGGCCGCATCGCGGATCAGCAAGTGCCGGAAGCGGAAGGCGTCCTCCCCCACGAACGTGGCTTCCTCGGGGCGAACGAGCTCCTTGCGCACGAGCGCGAGCAGCCGCCGCGGCACTTCCTGCTCTTCCGGCGCGAGGGTCTCGACCGCGCCGCGGTGGAAGACCCTGCCCTCGACCGAGCCGCGCTCCAGCACCGCCCGCTCCGGCGCATCGAGTTGGTCGAGCCGCGCGGCGAGCAGCGCCTGGATCGTCGGCGGCACGGTCACCTCGCCGTCGCCCGAGGCCTCGACGAGCGCGAGCATCTCCTCGACAAAGAGCGGGTTCCCCTCGGCGCCTTCGCGGATGCGCTGCCTGAGCTGCGGGTCGACCGGCGCGAGCTGCTCGATCAGCTCGTCCGTCTCCTCGGCCGAGAGTGGCTCGAGCAGGACGCTGGTCGCGTTCATCTTCCCGCCCGCCCAAGCGGCCCGGCGGTCGAGGAGCTCGGGCCGCGCCATGCATAGCAGCAGGATCGGCGCTTCGCGGCTCCAGTCGGCAATGTGCTCGACAAGGTCGAGGAAGGCGGGTTCCGCCCAGTGCAGATCGTCCCAGACGACGACGAGCGGCCGCTCCCGCGCAGCCTGCTCGAAGGTCTTGCGCACCGCCCACGCGATCTCGTCGGTCGGCACCGGCGCATCCGAGTCGCCGAGCGCCGAGGCGACCGCCTCCGCAGCCTGCTCGTCTTCCGGCCGGATACCGAGCTCCTGCAGCGCCTCGACCACCGGCCAGAGCGTGATCCCCTCGCCGTAGGAAAGGCAGCGGCCGCGGACGACCGTCGCGTCGAGCCCGTCGAGGAACTCGGCCGCGAGGCGGGACTTGCCCACGCCGGCGGCGCCGAGGACGGTGACGAGGTGGCAGGCACGGTCGTCGACCACGTTGCCGAACGCGTTCTCCAGTAGCCGCCGCTGCCGCTCGCGCCCGACCATGCGGCCGCCGTGACGTCGCGCCGGCTCCCGCGTCACCGCGAGCAGGCGGTAGGCGGGCACGGGCGCGCTCTTGCCCTTCAGCGTCAGCGGCTCGACGGGGTCCGCCTCGACGACCGCCTGGATCAGGCGGAACGTCGGCTCTCCGACGAGCACTTCGCCCGGCAGCGCCGCCTGCTCGAGCCGGGCGGCGAGGTTCACCGCGTCGCCGGTCGCCAGGCGCTCCTCGGTGCCGGTGACGACCTCGCCCGTGGCGACGCCGATGCGGCCTTCGATCCCGAGCGCCGGCAGCGCGTCGCGCATCTCGACCGCGCCCCGCGCGGCCCGCAGCGCGTCGTCCTCGTGCAGCGTCGGCACGCCGAAGACGGCCATCACCGCGTCGCCGATGAACTTCTCGACCGTGCCGCCGTGCCGCTCGACGATCACCTTCATCCGCTCGAAGTAGTCGGAAAGCAGCGCCCGCAGCGCCTCGGGGTCGAGCCGCTCGCCGAGCGCGGTCGAGCCGGTGATGTCGCAGAAGAGGACGGTCACGACCTTCCGCTGCTCCCGCGCGGGCGGCCCGGCGACGAGTGGCGCTCCGCACTCCTCGCAGAACTTGGCGCTGGCGCTGTTCTCGTGGCCGCAGCTCTCGCAGGTCGTCACCGCAGGAGGCTAGACCCACGGGGGGAACGCGGCAACCGTCTACAGCACGAGCGTCTCGGGAAACTCCACGCCCTGCTCAAAGCGAGAGAGGTGGTAAGGACTGAGATCGAGACTCGGGCTCTCGCCGAGGATCTCCTCCGCCAGCGCGCGGCCGACCGCGGGGGACTGCATGAAGCCGTGGCCGCTGAAGCCGCAGGCCGCGTAGACGCCGTCGGCGACCTCGCCGAGGATCGGGTGCGCGTCGGGAGTCATGTCGTAGAGGCCGGCCCACGCGTCCTCGATCGTGGCCTCGGCCGCGGGCAGATAGCGGTGGCGCAGACGCTCGAGCCGGTCGTCGAAGAGCGTCTCGTCGACGACCTCGTCGAAGCCCCAGCGCGGCTCGGGGTCGGTCATCGCCAGCACGAGGCGCTTGCCGCGGCGGCGGAAGTGGAAGCCGCTCTCGGCCTCGAGCACCATCGGCAGGTCGTCCGGGACATCGAGCTCGCCGGTCGCGAGCAGCTGGCGGCAGAGCGGGCGCACCGGCAGCTCCACGCCACGCGTTGCGGCGACCTCGGCCGACCACGGACCGCACGCGATCACGAGCGTGTCCGCCTCGAGACTCGCCGCATCGCAGCCTTCGCGCACCTGGACCCCGAGCTTCGTCGCGCGCCGGACGAGCTCGCGCGTGACGGCGGGCGGGTCGGCGGTGCCGTCGGTCGGGCAGACGACCGCGCCGAGCACGTCATCCGTGCGGAGGCCGGTCACGAACGACGGGTCGACCTGCTTGACCGGGACGCCGAGCTCCTCCTGCAGCTCTCGCCGCTCCTCCAACGCGGCCAACCCCTCCTCGGTCGTGGCGACGAAGAGGTAGCCGACCTGGTCGAAGAGCGGCGGCCCGAGCTCCTCGAAGAAACGGATGCTCGCCTGGGCAAGCCGCACCTCGGCGGCGGTCGAGAACTGCTGGCGCACGCCGCCCATCGCCTTCGCCGTCGCCCCGCTCGCTACCCGGCCCTTGTCGGCCAGGACGACATCGCGCGCGCCTAGCGAGGCGAGCTGGAACGCGACCGACGCTCCGGTCGCCCCCGCTCCGGCTACGACGATTCGAGCCACGCGTCCAGCTCGCGCTTCTCGTCCGCGTTCAGCGTGCGCAGCGGCGCCCGCACGTCTTCGCGCACGGGCACACCGCGCCCGCCGAGCACGTACTTGGCGGCGGCCTGGAACGGAAAGCGGTCGAGCTGGCGCCGAAGCGCGCCGACGTCGCCGTCCCCGTCGCGAACGAGGGCGACCACCTCCTCGGGATAGACCGAGGCCAGCCCGGAGACCGCTCCGGCCGCACCGCGTTCGAGCCCGGCCCGCACCAGCTCTTCTGCCCCGACGAAGACGTCGAGCCCATCCAGCAGGTACGGCTCGACCGCCTCGAACGGCTTGTCGGAGACCTTCAGGCCGGCGAAGTTGGGGGCCTGCTCGCGCAGCTGCTCGAGCACGGGAATCGGCACCGCATAGCCGCTGCGCGCCTTGAACTCGTAGACGTAGAAGGGCACCGGCTCGGCCACGCGAGCCGCGGCGGCGAGGTGCTCGAGCAGCGCCTCGTCGTCGAGCGCGAAGTACGGCGGCGAGATCACGGCCACGCCGGCCGCGCCGGCAGCGGCCGCGTGCTCGGCGAGCGCGCACGTCTCGGCCGAGGTCTGCGCGCCGCAGTGGACGATCACCGGCAGCGGCCCGTCGAGGAACAGGTCGGCGGCCCGGCGCCGCTCGGCCGCGGAGAGCAGGATCCCTTCCCCGGTCGTCCCGAGCGCGAGGATCCCGTCGAGCCCGGCGGCGGCCAGGAAGTCGAGATACGGCCCGAACGCCCCTTCGTCCAGGGCTGCGCCCCGGTCGCGGAGAGGCGTGACGGCAGCGGCGAGCGCTCCGCGCAACATTCTCCAACTCTACGATGCACGCCGATGCAGGCGCTGCGGATCGAACAGGACGGCGATCTCCTCCGCGTCACGATGGCGCGCCCCGAGCGGCGCAACGCCTTCGACGCCGAGCTGATCGCCGAGCTGACCGAAGCCTTCGAGACGGTCGGCGAGGACGTGCGCGCCGTGCTGCTCGCGGGCGAGGGCCAGAGCTTCTCGGCCGGCGCCGACGTCGACTGGATGCGCGGCTCGATCGAGCTCAGCTACGAGGAGAACGTCGCCGACGCGCGGCGACTGCGAAAGATGCTCGAGACGATCGACTCCTGCCCGGTCCCAGTCGTGACGCGCGTGCACGGCCATGCGCTCGGCGGCGGCTGCGGCCTCGTCGCCTGCTCGGACATCGTGGTCTCCGCACCCGACACGCAGTTCGCCTTCTCGGAGGTGAAGCTCGGGATCATCCCGGCCGTGATCTCGCCCTACGCGCTGGCGAAGATCGGAGCGAGCGCGGCGCGGCGCTACTTCGTCACGGGCGAGCGCTTCGACGCGGCGACCGCGCTGCGGATCGGGCTCGTGCACGAGGTGACGGCCGACCTCGATGCCGGGGTCGCCGCGATCGTGGCCGAGCTGCGCACGGCCGGCCCGGAAGCCGCGCGTCTCGCGAAGAAGCTCGTGCTCGAACGGCCGGACGGGCTCGGCACCGAGCGGCGCATCGCCCAGCGGCGGACGAGCGAGGAGGGTCAGGAGGGCCTGCGCGCCTTCCTCGAGAAGCGCGGCGCGTTGTGGGCATCGAGAAGCTCCTCGTAGCGAACCGCGGCGAGATCGCGCTGCGGGTCTTCCGGGCCTGCCGCGAGCTCGGGATCGCGACGGTGGCGGTGGCTCCTGAGGACGACGCCGGCTCACTGCACGCGCGCTCGGCAGACGAGACCGTTCGAATCTCCTCGTACCTCGACGCCGCCGAGCACGTGCGCGCGGCGCAGGAGACCGGCGCCGACGCGATCCACCCGGGATACGGCTTCCTCGCCGAGAACGCCGGCTTCGCCGAGTCGGTTGAGACGGCGGGCCTGACCTGGGTCGGACCGCCGCCCGACGCGCTGCGGGCCGGCGGCGACAAGCTCGAGGCGAAACGCCTGGCGCGCGAGGCAGGCGTCCCGGTCGTGCCCCAGGGCGAGCCGGACGAGATCGGCTTCCCGCTGATGATCAAGGCGACGGCCGGCGGCGGCGGGCGCGGCATGCGGGTCGTGCGCGATCCGGCCGAGCTGGACGAGGCCCTGGCCGCGGCGCAGCGCGAGGCCAAGGCGGCCTTCGGCGACGAGCGCGTCTTCTGCGAGCGCTTCGTCGAGCGGCCTCGACACGTCGAGATCCAGCTGCTCGGCGACTCGCAGGGCACGATCATCGCGCTCGGTGAGCGCGAATGCTCGGTCCAGCGGCGCCATCAAAAGGTGCTCGAGGAGGCGCCGTCCCCCGCGCTCGACCCGGAGCTGCGGGCGCGGATGAGCGAAGCGGCGGTGGCTTTCGCGCGGGCGATCGGCTATCGCAGCGCGGGCACGGCCGAATTCATGCTCGACGGGCGCGACTTCTGGTTCCTGGAGCTGAACGGCCGCATCCAGGTCGAGCACCCGGTCACCGAGCTCGTCAGCGGCTCCGACCTCGTGGCCGAACAGATTCGGATCGCGCAGGGCGAGCCGCTGCGCGCCGAGCCGCGACTGGTCGGCCACGCGGTCGAGGTTCGGCTCTACGCCGAGGATCCGAAGACGTTTCTGCCCCAGACCGGCCGGCTCGAGCGACTGCGACTGCCTGCCGGTATTCGCATCGACGCCGGGGTCGAAGAGGGCGACGAGATCGGCACCTCGTACGACCCGCTGATCGCCAAGCTGATCGCCCACGGCTCGACCCGCGATGACGCGCTTGACCGCCTCTCCACAGCGCTCGCCGAGACCGAGGTCGGCGGCGTGGTCACGAACCTCCCCTTCCTGC
>Ga0307310_10000260_pt1 | contig 16242 bp, 14 predicted proteins | sample ER_DNA_197_FD_194502 | JGI IMG/M metagenome (GOLD analysis project Ga0307310, IMG submission 194502) | Bulk soil microbial communities from the East River watershed near Crested Butte, Colorado, United States - ER_DNA_197 | ecosystem: Environmental > Terrestrial > Soil > Floodplain | place...
TTCATGGGAGCCGTGCTCGCCTGGGATACGCATTGGACATCTTGGCGCAGCATCGTACGGGCCGCCGGAGCCTCCGCGATCGCGACCGGCCTGGTCTTAGCGCTTCTCCAAATACTGCCGCCTGGACGGTCACCGGAGACCACGCCATCCTCGACTGCTCCGAGCCCGTCATCGATCGCGACAGTTCGTACTTCGGCGAGCCCGGCACCGACGCCATCAGCCTCATCATCCGCTGCCGCGACAGCAGAGCCGACGTGGATAAGTTCCCGGCCACCCACTGTCCGGGGGGAAGGCACTGTCAAATTGACAGCAAATAGTTCTGGAGTTATCAAACGGTTTCATCTACGCATCGCGGCAGGAGATTTGTTCGGTAACTCTGCCGACGTCAGGGTTGTCACTGATGCACGAATCTGTGTCGGTTCACCCGAAGTCGGCGAATCCATCGTCATGACCGATCGACTAGAGTACGCCGACGACTATCGGACCTGGTATCGGGTCGTTGTTGACAGAATCGATCCTACGGAGATCACACTTGCCTGGTCCGTTGGCAGTGGACGAGCGCCCTATGGCAGCGAGCAAAGCTGCGGTGTCGCATATTGAGGACTCCCAGTTCACCAGATTTCAAGCACGTCGGAGACCTCGGCACCGACCGCGGTCGATGGTGTCATCCGTGTCGATTCCATCTCGACATCATGATCAGACGATCAAGATCGCTGAATGGGAGCCATTCTGGGAGCCAGACGGTTCAATCGGCACTGAACGTCGACGGACTCAATTGGGCAAAGTCGGCAAGTTCTGAGCGTGGCCGTCGAGTTGGCGGACCGGCTCGGACGCCAGATCGAGACCTAAGAATCAGAAGGTTGGGGTTCGAATACCTCCTGGTGCGCACCTTCGGGTTGCCTCCTGAGCGTCCGTTTGGTGCAGCATCGCCCGTACCTGCGGCGGCTCGTTGACCCAGCTTGAAGCCGCGCTCCTCCACGGTTTGGCGGAGGTTCTGGCGACCGTCCATGTAGGCGTAGCTGACGCTCTGGCACCGACTCCACCCAGGAGATCTTGCGCATGCCGGAGGTGAACCGGAAGTCTTTGAAGGCTGCTTCGTACGCCTCGAGCCACCCGTTGGGTCGAGTGGCGTAGTACCGCTCGCGTTGAGGGACAACGTCTTGCGCGGGACGCGTCGCATGTTGGTGGTGCGGGTCTGGTTCCGGGCAGCCCACGAGAACGCCGAACGCGACGAAGCTCTACTCGGGCAGTCCGATGAGCTCGGCGAGTTCCCTGGCGTGGTTGCGCATCGCGCTCGATCCATGCATTACTCCGAAATGTCGGTCCAGTTGGAATCCCCTCGACAAACTCGCCGTCGGTTCCCAAGCAGCGATGAATCGAGCGATCAAGCCGTCAGCAGGCTTGAGGCGGCCAATCACACGAAGCCATCCCCGGCAGAAAACTGACAGCCATACCCCAAGCCCCGGGTTGTCACCGGACGCTACGACGACCCGGCGACAGCCAAGAGGTTAGGGAAAACTGACCCCGTCCCTCGGGCCCAGGGAGTCAATTTTCAGCCGCCGTTGAAAGCGATGCCTGCCTGCTGTCACCAACTCGTGCAGTAGTGTCTGGGAGCCTAGGCTGCGGCTAGGTCAAGGCACGTGGTTAGTGTGCAAGTCCCCCCTCGGACACAGTGAGACCGCTGGTCAGAACGCTCATCGGCCGCTCCCCAGGTGGTCTCTGCTAACGGATTGCTAACGGGAGTGCGGAACATCGCGGCGACCTGCTCGGCTACGTCCTCGTGCATCCCGCAATAAGGTGGAGTAGGTGTCAAGCAAGATACCAATGTTCGCTGGCCAAGTCGCTCCCGCACAACCTTGAGATGCACGCCTGTAGGGCCAAGGTGGCCCATCCGTGCCGCAGGTCGTGCAGCCGGATCTGCGGCAGACCGACCGGGCACCGCTTCGGAAATGCCGCCGCTGAACCGCTCAGGGTCCAGCATCGTGCCGTCACCAATTCCTGTCTATCGCGGCTCAGCCGTTCGGGCGATCACCCTCATCTGATCGACTTGTGGATCACTCACTCCCTGTTCGTTCACCGACGTGAGCCCGTCTAACCCAGGTGAGGCTGAGCAGACTGCCACAGGAGCAGCAGCGGGCCGGCCGGCGCTCCTGCTCCGGTGGCAGCCATCACAGGCGAGGGAACCCGAGGATGGTGACGAGCGCGTAGACCGCGAGGCCCCCCGTCAAGAGGAGCAGTGCAAACCGCACCCGGCGCGACTGGAAGCGCGGTGCAAGCGCGACCAGGAACAGGACAGTGGCGAGCACCACGGTCGTCCCGGTGTACTCCTCGGACTGCTTGCGGGCGACCGTGCCCTCGTCGAAGATACGGCTCGCCTCGTGATTCGTGGCGGCGCCTTGCAAGATTTGCGGATTGCGGTATTCGGGCATGAAGCTTGGGCCGGGCGGCGCGGTTGGATTCGAGAATGGGTCGGTCTTCAGCCAGGCGTCGAAGGCGATCTTGAATTCGTCGCTGAACCTGCGCACGTACAGCTCAGCCAACTCATCGCGGCCCTCGTTCTTGGCCTGGATCCATGTGTTGAAGGTCGAGACATCGAGGAGACGCTGCTGGCCTCCCAGGGTCACGAGCTCGTTGGCCTCGATCCTGAGTGTCGAAGCCTGCGCATATAGCTCCGCCTCGTGCCCGTCCCACTTCGCGGCGTGGTATGCACTCCATGCGGTCGCGACTGCGACGACCCCCAGAAGGACAGCCTCCAGGATCTCGACGACGAGGTCTTGCCAGGACTTTTTCGCTGATTCCGCGTCCCGATGCTCGGCTAGCCTTTCCACGATCTCGATGTTCGAGCTTTCCGGCACCGATAGGCCCTCCCGGCGCGAGTGTGTATCGGAGCAGGCTATCAGCAGGTCAGTCACAGCCGTTGTGCGTTGATCTGGTTGTGTGAGCGGTGACTGCGGCGGCTAACAGTCGCATGATGTCGGCGGCGGTTGCGTTGAACCGGGCAGGCGGCACGATAATTGGATGGTGTTGCACGCACCGAGTGGACCGCCTTACTTGGCGGTCACGCATTGTTGATCTAGGGTGCCTCCCTTCTTGCAAACCATTTGCTAACGGACCGGTAAGACGGGACAGGGCAAATGGGACGCCGATGTGTCAGTGATACTGACCGAGATGGGGATTGTCGGTGCTCAAGCCCCCTCGGACACTTCCGCGACCGAGGTGTAGGGACACCGATCCGGTCTCGGTCTCGGAGCTGGGACCCGCGAACTGGATCCGCGCATCTTGCGTCCCAGTCGTCAGGCTGTCGGCGCTGGAGGCGTACTGTTCGAGTCGTACAACGACTGGAGGAGCCCCGCCATGAGCACTACAACCGGTCCGCAAGCCTCCGACGACGACAAGAACGAGCCAGAGCCCCAGGACGTCGAGAAATCCGCGGGCAAGGAAAAAGCCGTAGCTGGTGCCGAGATCGGCATCATGCCGCCGGGCGAGGGCAGCTCGTTCGAGCCCGAAGAGGATCCGGAAGCTCAGAGCTGAGGCTTTCACGGGCTGTTGGCTGCGGCGCCGTTCACTCTCATTGCTTCGGCAACCCTTAGACGTGGCGTCAAACTACCGCTTCGATCAGCGCTGATGCGCGGACATAGTCCACGATCAGCGCGGGGACGGCCCCAGCGTCCCTGCCCTCAGACTTCTCCGGGAAGTCGAAGACGCCGACCATGAGCTGCATCGGGTATGCCGGAGGCTTCGAGCACGTACGTGCCAGCACGCCGTCAACGAGAAAGTCCACCTTGTCGGCCGTCCAGTCCACGGCATAGGTGTGAAAGTCGGCCACGTCGATGGGAAGGCGTACCGCCTCGAAGTCCTCTGTCGTGGCGGGATCGCGAAACGCGTGCAGCCCGAGGCCGACCGCTGTTGATTCGCCTGGCACCACTGCATCACCAAACATTTCTCCAATACAGATCTCCGCTGAGCGTTGCGGTTGATCCTCGATACCGGCTAGCCAGAAAGCGACCATCGACCGCTGTGTGACGACGCCGCGGGCGCGGATCTCGATGTAGCCCTGCTCTGGGGTCCAGCCCCAGAAGGTCTGCTGCTGCTCGCGTACGGTGAGGCCGTCACGGTAAGGCTGCTGACCGATCGTGCTGCCCACTGGGCCCGAGAAGTTGCCGGACTGGATTCCCGACACGCGGAGTGGCGGCTTATGGTCGTCGCCGCACCACAGGTCTTGGCTTAGCGGGATCGTCAGGCGCAGGCATGAGTCCCCAATGGCATACGTCGCCGCCGTCTCAGCGCGCGAGCTCCAGGCCGGTAGGTAGTACGGCAGCCACACGTTTCGATCGAGCTCAGCCGCATCGAAGTTATCCTCGAATACCAGGCGAAGTTCTCTAGAGCACTCAGACATCGGTCAATCATCCATCGCGCGCGAATCGCTCCTCGGTTTTCGCTACCGTTGGTCTCCGCCTCCGTTCCCAATCTGGGTGAAGGACTGGAAGGAACAGCCCGGTGGTTAGTTATCAGCCTCAGCCTGCAGATGCCACTCGGCCGGTACCGCCCCTCGACCTGCCGTACTACGGCATCGGCTTCGTCGATGCCGTCAAGCGGGGCTTCAAGAAGTACGCGACGTTTACTGGTCGCGCCAGTCGCAGCGAGTATTGGTGGTGGGCACTGTTCACCTTCATCGTGTACCTCGGGCTCGGTCTGCTGACATTTGCCGTCGGCACCGCGACCTCACGAGATGGAGGTCGGACGCCTGGCGCTCTGGCGATACCGCTGATCATCCTGTTCGCTGTGTTCCTCCTCGGAATCATCGTGCCCACGCTCGCGCTGACCGTCCGTCGACTGCATGACGCTGGATACAGCGGGCTCTTGGCGCTTCTGTTCCTTATCCCCTATGTGGGAGGGCTGATCATTATGATCTTTGCCTTGTTGCCGAGCTCGCCAGCTGGAGCCAGGTACGACCCGGTCCCGGCAATCCCCCCGGCTTACAATCCTTATCCGCCGCAAGACTCCTACACGCCGCAGGGACCCTAACGGAAGTCACGGGAGCGATGCCTTGATGGCAGGATGCCCCTGGCCTCTGGATAGACCGAGCTCAACGGCTGCAGCCGTTCGGCCACCAAGTTGGTGACACCGTCGCTGTGCTCCACCCTGCCCCGAATGATCATGCCTGAGGCGTTGCGACCGATCCGGCCGAAACGCCTCCAGAGCTCGGAGGAGCAGACCACATTGAGCATCCCCGTCTCGTCCTCCAGGTTGAGGAAGGTCACTCCGCCTGCCGTGGACGGGCGCTGCCGGTGCGTCACCAGCCCCGCCACTTGCACGCGACTTTCCGCGTACGCGGCACCAAGGCGACCGATCGGCACTATGTCGTGATCATCAAGCACCGGGCGTAGATGCTGCACCGGATGATCATCCGGAGAAATCCGCGTGGACCACAGATCAGCGAGGGTCAATTCGACCTCGCTCATTCCTGGAAGCACTGGCGGGGTGGCGTCGATGGCTGAGCCGGGCAGAGTTTGGTCGTTGTCGGCGTATCCGGCGTTCCAAAGCGCCTGGCGACGAGATAACCCGAAACAGTCGAATGCTCCAGCCGTGGCCAGGGCTTCGGCCTGCGCCACTGTGAGCCCGGCCCGGCGTACCACGTCGTTGATGTCGGTGAACCTTGCTTCCTGGCGTTGCAGGACAATCCGCTTGGCCAACTCGCGGCCGATGCCTTGCACCTCAGTGAGTCCCAACCTGACTGCGAAGTTGCCATCACGACGATGTTCGAGCGTTCGATCAGGAGCCGACCGTACGAAAGGCCCTACCTCGAGTTGAACGCGCTGCAAGCAGCTGTCAAGGCCAGTTGCGCCGCAGCGACCGGGTTCGATCGATTCCAGGTCGGCATCGACCTCTGACTGCATGATGTCAGGACGCAAAATCGCTACGCTGTGCCGACGCGCATCAGCGACCAATGACTGAGGTGAGTAGAAGCCCATCGGCTGTGCTCTCAACAACCCGGCCAGAAACGCTCCTGGATAGTGCAGCTTGAGCCAGGAGGAGGCGTAGACCAGTAGCGCGAAGCTGATCGCATGGCTCTCGGCGAACCCGAAGTTGGCAAAGGCCTGGATACGGCTGTAGATGTCGTCAGCCAGCGCACCAGTAATCCCGTTGGACGCCATCCCCGCGTAGAGCTTGTTCTTGAGCCGTTCGATCTTCTCCACGCCTCGCTTGGACCCCATGGCGCGACGGAGCAGATCGGCATCATCGCCGGTGCAGCCACCGACCGCCATCGCGATCTGCATCAGCTGCTCCTGGAACAACGGCACTCCCTTGGTCCGCTCCAGCACAGGCTCCAACGCCGGATGCAGGTAGGTCACCTCTTCCCGGCCGGTCGCCCGTCGAATGTAGGGATGCACAGCGCCACCCTGGATCGGTCCGGGGCGGATCAGCGCTACCTCGATCACCAGGTCATAGAACCGGCGAGGCAGCAGTCGCGGGAGGGTCCCGACTTGAGCTCGGCTCTCGACCTGGAAGACGCCAATCGAGTCGGCACGACACAACATGTCGTAGACCCCGGCTTCCTCTTTGGGCATGGTGTTGAGCGTCCAGCGTTCCCCCACCCTTAGCGCTACCAGGTCGAAGGTGTATTGGATGGCGGCCAGGATCCCCAGACCGAGGAAGTCGAACTTCACTAGTCCCATCCACGCACAGCTGTCTTTGTCCCACTGCAGCACGGTTCGGTTGTCCATGCGGCCTCGCTCGATCGGGCACACCTCCCCTACCGGACGCTCGGTCAACACCATGCCGCCGGAGTGAATGCCAAGGTGGCGTGGCGCCTTCAGCAGCTGCTCAGCCAGGTCCACAACCTGATCAGGAATCTGGTGGTCCAGCACGACGGCGGTCGTTGTGCTCCCGCGATCCTCTGCCGTCTCACTGATCGGAAGCGTCCCCCAGGAGTCGATCTGCTTTGACCAGGCATCTTGCTGACCGGTGGAGTAGCCGAGCGCCTTCGCCATATCACGAACCGCCGACCTCGGCCGATAGCTGATCACATTGGCCACCTGGGCGGCGTTGTGGCGACCGTAGCGGCGGTACACCTCCTGGATCACCTCCTCGCGCCGGTCGGAGTCGAAGTCGACGTCGATATCCGGCTCTTCATCTCGAGTGGCCGAGAGGAAACGTTCGAAGGGCAGCTTGAACGCAATGGGGTCGACCGCGGTGATCCCGAGCACGTAGCAAACAACCGAATTGGCCGCCGACCCCCTGCCCTGGCAGAGAATCCCTTTGTCACGCGCGAACTTCACCATGCCGTGCACGATCAAGAAGTAGCCGGGGAAGTCCTTGTCCTCGATCACTGCCAGCTCTTTACGCAACCGCTCCTCAGCCTCCTCGCGGATGTGCGCATAGCGCTTGTCTGCACCTTGGCGGGTCAGTTCACGTAACCAGCTGATGGGGGATTCTCCAGCTGGCACATTCAGTTTGGGGAGCCGCGGCTTAGCCAGCCGCAGATTGAAGGCGCATTGGTTGGCGATCTCGACAGTCCGCTCCACGACACCGGGATAACGCGCGAAAATTTGCGCCATCTCCGCCCCTGAACGCAGATGGGCACCGGGTCCGGACAGCCAGCCGTCCATGTCCGACAGGCTTCTGCGGGCACGTACGGCAGCCAGGGCGGCTGCCAGACGACCGCCGTCAGGTGTGGCGAAGTGCACGTTGTTGGTGGCCACGACCGGCAACTTGTGATCATGGGCCAAGCCGAGGAGGGCGTCATTGAGATCGGAGTCGGTCGGCAGCCCATGATCGATCAGCTCGATCACAACATGATCATGGCCGAACAGGGTCGTCAGCCGGTCCAGCTCCGCCATTGCCGCTGCCCGACCGGAGGTGATCAGCGCCTGCCGTACGGCTCCTTTGCGACAGCCGGTCAAGATCATCCAGTTGCCGTCTGACTGCGCGGCCAGCTCCTCCTCCAGATAGCTGGGACGACCTTTCTCATCGCCTCTCAATTGGGCTTCGGTGATAGCCCCGGCGAGCCGGTGATATCCCTCGACACCTTGAGCGAGCACGAGGAGATGCCGGCCTTCGGGGTCGGCTACTCCGTTCTGGGGCGTAGTGAGTCCAAGCGACAGCTCGGCACCGTAGATGGTGCGCAAGTCGTACGCGAGTGCCGCCTCTGCGAAGCGAGAAGCCGCGTAGAACCCGTCATGATCGGTAATCGCCAGCGCATCCAGTCCCAGTCGTACGCCCTCCTCGATCAGTTCCTCGGGATCGCTCACCCCGTCCAGGAAGCTGAAGTTGCTGTGACAGTGCAGCTCCGCGTACGGCACCACCGGTCCGGTAGGACGCTTGACCCGCTGCTCATCAGCTTCGTAGGCGGGTCGTTTGTGCGAATAGCCCGGAGCGCTGTCGCCCTCGGGATTGTCCGCGGAGTTGTCTGGCATAGACCGCCCGGACATCCGACGTTCCAGCTCCCGCCAAGAGATCGGCGGATTATTCCAGCCCATTTATTGGTCCTTCTGCTCGCGCTCAGAGCCGTTGCAAACCCAGATCGCGCGCCGATGGATGGAGGAGGAGCGAGCGGACACGCTTTTCGTCTGCGAGCGACGACGACACCATCGGGTTTCGAGCGCGATCTGCAGCGAGCGGAGCGAGCAATTCAACTCAGTCATAGCGGGCTTCCGTCCACCACTGGTCGTTCTCCACGACCAGCAACCAGGCACTGCCATCGATGCCGGTGACCTGGAACCTCGCAACCTGGCGCGCCTGGGCAGGGTCCCACCACAGCTCGTCAATGGGCCAAGGACCTGCCCAGGCATCGACCGGCATCAGCTCGGACTCATCGCCGATGCTGACAAACGCGGGTGCAGCAGTCATCAGCCCGCGACTCGTGACGCTCACCGGCTTGCGGTCCTCGCTCAGCACGACCGACGGCATGGGAGCGGGGAAGACTCGGGCCGGGGCGGGCGGTGGGATGGCGCCTGGCCACGGCAGCCGCGGATTGCGCTGTGTTGGCCGTCGCTCGCCCCAAGGGCTGAGCACCTGACGATCGTGCGGACTGCGTCCCCCTTGCAGCGAAGGTGCCAATACCTCCTCAGGACCGAGCATGCCCTGCAGTCGGGCGATCCCCCGTTCGACATGCTCGTTCAGCGCACTCCCCCACAGGCCCTCACCATGATCAGCAAGTGATTCGACCGATTCAGGAAGCAGCCGCAACTCACACACCGGCTCCGGGGCGGGATCACCTTGCAGCTGCCAATAGATCCGATCAATCAGGTCGCTGGCCGCGAACCAGCGCGAGTGGGCCCAGACCCGAGATCCGGTCCAGCCACCCTCAGTTACCACCTCAATGCGAACTTGGGTGCAGACCAGGCCGTGGTAGGCAAGCTCAGCAACCAGTCTCTCGGCGGTCTGCCGAGCGCTGAACACGATCGGTTCGACCGTCTCCAGCGCAGGCGTGAAAGACACTTGCTGATTCATATCGAGAGGCGGCCGGCGGGAGACGACCGGTTGCTTGTCCAGCCCGCGCGCTAGTCGATGGAGTAACGCGCCTTCCCGGCCGAAGCGTGTGAGCACATCGCGGGTGGCCAATGAGGCGAAGTCTCCGAGGCTGCGGATGCCCAGGCGGCGCAGCAGAGTGACCAGTTCGGCATTCTCCAAGACACCGATCGGCAAGACTGCGAGGAACGCCGCCGAGCCGCCCGGGGCGATGATCCAGCAATCCTGAGGTGCGGCCCGACGCGCTGCATGCTCGGCGGCAAAGATGTCGTCGGCGATCCCAATTCGGAAATCCCAAACCCCGGCGCTGACCAGATGCTCAGCCACTACGGCCGCAGCTTCTTTTTCACCGCCGTAAAAGCGGCTGGGCACACGAAGAGCACACAGTCCGGGTCGCACCGGTGCCACGCCCGCCGAGATCTCCTCCATCGCCGACAGCACATCCTCGAAGGTTCGGATCTCGCTAGCGGGGTTCCGCTCCAGAACGGTCAGCTCGGGGCAGCGCGCCGACGCGTCACGACGTCGCATACCACGTCGGACACCCTCGACCCTGGCCATGGTTGAGCAGGCGAACACTTCACCGTGGTCGAAGACGGCAAGCGGTAGCTGCAAACTCAAGCCCAGTGGGGCTGCCGCTGCAACCACTGGCCAGTCAGGGCACCACACGAGCAGTTGCCTCGCGGTGTCACTCGCGTCGTTTCTCCGCACACGGTCATGAAAATCGGCCGAATGACGTGGGATCGCGTTCATTCGCGGCCCTGTGCGGAGAAACGCTTACGACGAGGGACGTGAGCACTCATCACTCAGCTCATCCCGCCTGAGCCACGGCGAGCGGTACCACCGTGTGATCGCGCTCGGCGACTTGTTGATCGGGGCCCGGCAGCCAAAGCGGCACACGGCGTACCGGCCCTCCCTGGCGAACCGAGACCACCACTTGACGAGCCGTGAGTCGCCCATGCCCGCGTCCCAGCCCGAGCCAGGAGGATTCGGTGATGGCCAGAGTCGCGTCGGACCTTGGCCAATCCCCCCAGCACACCAAGGCCGCATCCTTTGTCCGGAGCCTCGACTTCAGCCGTTCGGCCTGCTGAGCGCTGACCGGCACAGGAGGCTTCACAATCACAACGGTGGCCACATCGAGCAGACCAGCCGTCACGCTCAACCAAAGCTCGCCGGGACGCGGCACCACCACAGTCCGCTCGAGATCGATTCCGAACCCTGCTGCTGCCTCCAGCCCGAGATCGGAAGCTCCCACAATGGCGACCCACTCACCCGCCTGTGATGCACCCGCCACCAATGCCATCGCCAGGCTCGGACTGTCCACCGCGTACGCCTCACCAGTCCTGAGCTGAATGACTCCCGACAGGCCTGGTAACGACTCCAAGGTCCGCGAAATCGCTGATCCCTGCATCCGCTGGACACGTTGCTGCAGCTCGTGGAGACGGCTGGAAGTGGCTTGCGGTGACACTCCTCTATAATCGAACATGTATTCGAGAATAGTCAAGACGACTGACACGCTGCCTTGCGCTATCCCGCTGCCTTGATCGAACCCGCCATAATCCCAATGACAGCGTTCATCGGGTTTGTGCACTCGTGGGCCAGGAGCGGAGGTGCGGCAATGTCTGCGGTGATTGTCCTCAACACCGACAACACGGCCCTGCACACGGTCTCAGTCCAACACGCGATTCGGATGTTGGTCCGCGAGGTCGCCATCGTCGAGGAAGCCCGCGACGGACATCGCATCGGTCCATATCCATGGCCTCTGGTCTTGCGCCTGATCCGCTACGTCAAGACAACCTTCCTGTACGCCCGAACGCCCGCCTGGTCCAAGCGTGGAGTGCTCCGGCGTGATCATCACCGCTGCGCCTACTGCGAGGGCGTCGCAGACACTGTTGATCATCTGGTACCTCAGTCCCGCGGCGGATCCAACAGCTGGCAGAACACCGTAGCCGCCTGCACCCGCTGCAACAATCGCAAAGCCAACCGGACCCCCAGAGAATCGGGGATGACTCTCGCCTGGAAACCCAGCGTCCCGACCTGGCGTGAGGCCTACCATCGTCGGAACTGATCAGCGCCTGCTGATCATCTCCAGTTGATCAATGCGTGCTCACACCCGGGCGGCGTGCCGCGTCTGGACCACCTCGGACGTGCTCTGCAGTGCCTCGATCGCCTGGTCGTAGGAGCGTTGAGCCACTCCGGCGAACAGACAATCGACCAACGCGAACTGCGCAATGCGGCTTGACATAACACCGGCGCTGAAGGTGGTCTCCCGCGCAACAGTAGTCAGCACCAACTCGCTTACCGCAGCAATCGGCGACATCTCGTAGTTCGTCACCGAGATCGTGGTGGCTCCCCGGCGCTGCGCGACACGAAGCGCGTCGATGGTGTCGATGGTGGTACCGGTGTGGGAGATCCCGATCGCCACGTCACCCGGGCTCAAGAGTCCGGCTGAGGCTACCGCCAGATGCCCCTCCGACCACACAAACGAGACCAAGCCGATCCGATGCAGCTTCTGGTGCAGGTGCTCGCCGACGAGAGCACTGGCGCCGACACTGTAGATGTCGACACGTTGCGCCATTGTGAAGGCATCAATCGCTGCCTGCAGGACCTCCACGTCCAATGCCGCCGCGGTGTCGGTGACAGCACGCGCAGCCGCATACGTGATCTTGGCAACAACGTCGGCCAGAGTGTCGGTCGCAGCAATGTCGCTAGTCACGGGTGCCCCAGCACGATGATCAGCTTCCTCGAACTGTGCGGCGCGCGCCAATGCGATGCGCAGCTGGGGATACCCGGCAAGGCCGAGAGCCCGACAAAACCGAAGCACTGTGGTCTCCGAAGTCTGGCACTTCCGAGCGACTGCGGTGATCGAGCTCTCGGAGATGCCAGCCGGGTCAGCCAGCACAGCCTGCGCCACCCGCTGCTCAGCTGGTCGAAGGTTAGGCAGTACTCCGCGTACCCTGATGAGCACCGATACAGGCCGGTGCGAGTCAGAGCGAGCAGTCCCCCGAGGTGTGCTCACAGCGTGTGTCGCCTCTCCCCCAAATCCCTGCTTATCTCCGGCCGATCGTCAGGGGTACTTTGACATCACGATTCGTTACCCAGGAGCGTCCGTGACTGTCTGGGATCCCAGCAGATACCTCGAGTTCGCCGATGAGCGCTCGCGCCCATTTGTCGATCTGTTGAGCAGAGTTCACGCCGCCGATCCGAAGCTGGTGGTCGATCTCGGCTGCGGACCAGGCCAACTGACCGCCTCATTGGCCAAGCGCTGGCCCGGCGCGCACATTGTCGGTCTGGACTCATCATCAGAGATGATCATGCGAGCCGCTGAGTTTGCGGGCCCACACGTGAGATTCCTGGTGCTGGATCTACGTGACTGGCGGCCCGACACGGGCGTGGACATGATCATCAGCAACGCCACATTGCAATGGGTCCCAGGGCACCGAGCGTTGCTGCCGTCGCTGGTCTCCTGGCTCAACCCAGACGGATGGCTGGCCTTTCAAGTGCCGGGAAACTTCGACGAGCCCAGTCATCGGCTGCTTCGCCAGTTGTCCGCCGATCCCCGCTATGCGCCCATGCTGACAGAAGTCGCCTGGCCGGCGGCGGCCGACGCGGCGTCCTATCTCGATGATCTTGCTGATTTGGGGTGTTCGGTAGATGCCTGGGAGACCACCTACCTACACGTGTTGAGCGGGCCGAATCCGGTCTTCCGCTGGATTTCCGGCACGGGGGCTCGGCCGGTGCTCCAGGCGCTGCCCAAAGATCGTCGGGCACAGTTCGTCTCCGAGTATCAGGAGTTGTTGAACGAGGCTTACCCGGCCAGGCCGTACGGAACGGTGCTGCCTTTCCGGCGCATCTTCGTCGTAGCCCACCCTTAGGCAGGGACTGGCTTCTGATCATTGACCCACAGGCCGACAAGGCCGCGGAAGTGGCCCATGAACGACTCGCGCTCGTGCTCTGGGTAAGTCATATTGACTGTCTCGGTCAGCATGCGGTCGAAGTCCGCTGATGACACCCACTCGAGCACCAGGTCGTCAATTCCTGAGAGTGCAGTAGCGCAGAAGTCCAGATAGCGCTCCTTCTCGAAGTGCTCATCAGCCAGCTGCTGGTAGCGGCCGAGCCTCGCCTCATAGTCCAGATCTGGATCGTCGGCTACCGCGAACCACGGCTCGGTGTCGACGTGCATCTTGGCGCGGCGTCCAGTCGCTGCGCAAAAGGCGGACCACTTGATCAACGACTTCATGGCCCACGGGAAGTAGTAGTGCAGTGAGGTGACGGCCACGTCGGGACACGCATTGGCGTAGTCGATGGGCAGCACGGTGTCGCCTTGCACGAGCATCTCGCAGGAGTTGAACTCCCACCGGAAGAAAGCGTTCACGGTCTGGTTGATGGTGATCGCTTCTTGACCGACTTTGGCCGACAGGAACTCATGATCAACGGCGTAGCGGCTGTGCATCGGCTGGTCCGGCCGGAAGTTCATCACCATCGTCTCTGGCCCGATGCTCAGCGCCCGAGCGAACACATCAAAAGGCTCAACAGACTTCTGCAGATGCATCAACATCTCGCCGGAGTCGTCGTACGCCGCCATCAGCTCGGCCTGGTTCCTGACCTTGGACACTCCGCGCCAGCCGCCGCCGTCGAAGGGCTTCATGAACAGCGGGTAGCCCATCTTCTCGGCGATTGCGGCCAGATCAAAGGGCTCGTTGTAGTTGCGTGACGTGTACGCCCAGCGCACGTTGTCGATCGGGTTCTTGTACGGCACGAGCACCGTGTCCGGCACATTCATGCCGAGCCGGATCAGCGCACAGTACGCCGAGTGCTTCTCCATCGACTGGAAGGTGAACGGCGAGTTGATCAGGTAGGCATCATCCATCAACGCCATCTTCTTCAGCCACTCCCGCGGGTGGTAGTACCAGTACGCCAGCCGATCGATGACCACCTGATGCCGGGCGCGGTCGCGCAGGTTGAATGGCGAGATACGCACCCGCTCGGTGTCCAGAACGTGATCAACACCCTCGTAGGGGAAGACGCCCAGACGGCTAGCGATCGCCTCGAAGGCCTGCGGCCAGTCGTCCTCGGCCCCGAGTAGCAGCCCGACCAGGTGGCGATTCAAGGACATGGCCAACCTCCTTCATGATCATTCAGCTAGCAAAAGCGCGGTAGGTGGTGGGCTAGCTGGCGCTGCCACCATTCCCAGTCATGGCTGACTTCGAAGCCCCACAGATCCAGCTCACAGCGGATTCCCTTCTCTTGGAGCAGGCCCGCCAGCCGGATCGTGGACGGCAGCGCCCCCGTGGGATGAGTCTCCCAGGCACCCTGCCCGACCACCAGCAAGATCGACAACCGTCCCCGCAGCCAGTCCAGATGATCACCGTGCAAATACGGCACATAATCGGTCGGATTGGCGAAGTACGTAGCATCGCCGCGGTCACCCCACGAGCCCCAGGTGCTGACGTCGTAGTTGCCGGACAACCCGATGGCCAGTGGCGCCAGATCGGCTCGCTGCATCGAGAAGTGCACCGCGTGGTAGGCGCCGAGGCTGCACCCGAGCGTGATCAACTCGGCGCCTGGGGAAGTGTCGGAATGGATATGCGGCACAACGTGGTGGGTCAGCCAGCGGGTATAGACCTCGTGTCGCAGCGCCCGCTCCTCGATTGGCAGCCCCTTGTCCGCCCAGGTATCGGCGTCGAGCGTGTCAACGCAGTAGAGCTTGACCCGACCGTCGTTGATCAAATTGCCGATCGCGTCGAGCATCCCGTTGTTTTCGAAGTCCCAGGCGCGGCCGCCCTCGCTCGGAAACACAAGCACCGGGCGCCCATAGTGGCCGTACTGGATGATGGTCATGCCGCGGTCGATGCCACTGCCGAGCGGCAGTTCGAACTGATGACGGTTCACCTGACCATCTCCCCCTGTTCACCCGATACTGGCCTCGCTCGACACGGCGCGCAAGGTGTCAGGAAGCTGAAGCCCGTTGCGTCTCAACTCGAGTTCGGCAAGCTGGTTGATCACGGCACGATCACCAGATCGCCAGGCCTTGACAGGGTCATCGCTGATCTCGGCCAGCACGTAAAGCGGTTGAGCGGCCATCGCCCGGAGTGCGAAGAGGTCGAGGTCGGGAAGCGCATCCAAGAAGACTTGGGAGGCCCGAGCCTGCCGATAGAAGCGGATCCGGCGTGGCAGCCAGAACGCCACGACGATTGTCACGGGAATGAGAAAGACGAGCCAACCGACGAGCAGCGCCAGCCGTTCGATGCTGGCGACCTGGTCGTTGGCAGAGGTGATCAAGTTGCCGAGGGTCACCGCAGCAGCGTCGAGGGGACGCCGTAGCTGCTCACCGGCGACTGGCACCTTGGCGGCTTCGGTCGCTGCCTCGCGGAAGTTCTCTGCCAATCGCGTCGCTGTCCGCGCCGTTTCCCGGGCGGGCGCCGCCAAGACCTCGATGACGCGGTGGACAAAGATTCCGACGATCGCCCAGCCCACCGTCCAGAGCAGAACGAAGCCATCTCCGAACAGCTGGCCGATCATTCTCCCTGGACGCTTAGCGTAGATGCCCATGGCCGCGACACTACCCACGCTGGTGCAAGGTGGCAGGATGGCCCGGTGTCCCGAGTGCCGCCATCCGACAGTCTGCTAACTCCTGCCCGACTTGGATTGGTGCTGCTAGCTGTGGTCCTGTCGGTCGCCGGCTGCGGGATACTGCCTCTCAAGCCGAATCCAGGACCCGACGGCAATACTGCTGAGCAGGCCGCCGCGGCGCTGGCGGTGGGGCTCAGTGCG
>Ga0307310_10000261_pt1 | contig 16220 bp, 16 predicted proteins | sample ER_DNA_197_FD_194502 | JGI IMG/M metagenome (GOLD analysis project Ga0307310, IMG submission 194502) | Bulk soil microbial communities from the East River watershed near Crested Butte, Colorado, United States - ER_DNA_197 | ecosystem: Environmental > Terrestrial > Soil > Floodplain | place...
GCCGATTCCCCAGACGAACACCCACTCGTTCTCCTGTAAGCGCGCTTTCGTCGCCAGCATCCGGTAGGCGGTCTCGAATACCAGCGGGAACGCGGCGGCAGTCTCGAAGTCGATCTCGTCGGGGAGCGCATAGACCTGGGAGCGCGGGACCGCGATCAGCTCGGCGTGCGTGCCGTCGGAATGCTCCCCGACGACGGAGACCTTTCCGTTGCCGAGATCGTGTCCCGGGTTGATGACGACGCGGTCACCCGGTGCGAACCCGTCTCCGGAGATCACGACCCCGGCGCCGTCCGCGCCGAGGATGCGCGGCTTCGGCACCGATGGGAGACCTTTTCGGATCCAGACGTCGAGGTGGTTGAGCGATGCCGCGCGGAGCTCGATCAGGACCTGTCCGGTGCCTGGCACCGGATCGGGGGCGTCTTCGTAGCGGAGCACTTCCGGCCCGCCGTCCTCGTGAATGCGTACGGCCTTCACCGGGCACAATCTCGCATATGACCGCTGCCGAGCTGGAGGGGCTTGCCGAGGAGCTGGAGCTCGACGTCGCTTCACGATGGCGCAGCCCGAGGTCTCCTGCCATCCCGAGGCGTTGCTCGGGGACGCACGGACGGTCGTGTCGGCCGCGTACTGCTACTACGCGCCGGAGCCTGCGCTGGAAGACGGCCAGGGAAGACTGGCGCGCTACACGTGGCGGGACGGGTACGCCGTGCTGCGCGAACGACTCGATGAGCTCGGGCGCCGGCTCGGCGGCGAGTACCGCGTGCTCGTCGACGCCAATCAGCACGTGGACCGTGAGGCAGCCGCGCGTGCGGGCGTCGGCTTCTATGGAAAGAACACGATGTTGATCACCCGGCGTCATGGCTCGTGGGTCGTGCTCGGGACGCTCGTGACGACTGCCGCTGTCGAGGCGTCGCCTCCGCTCGAGCTCGACTGCGGATCGTGCACGCTCTGCATCGATGCATGTCCGACCGGTGCGCTCGACGAGCCGGGGCTGGTGGATTCGACGAAGTGCCTCTCCTACTGGACGCAGGCCCCCGCGGCAATACCGGAGGACTACCGCGCCGAGCTCGGGGCGCAGGTCTACGGCTGTGACATCTGCCAGGACGTCTGCCCCTGGAACCGCGGCATCGAAAAACGGCGCGCGGATGATCCGGTGCCCGTCGATGCGGAGCCTCACGTGCGTCTCACGGACTGGCTGGAGGGTGATGACGCGTCGCTGATGCAGCGTTACGAGCGCCTGTATGTCCCGAAGAACGATGCGCGCTATCTGCGTCGTAATGCGCTGGTCGCTCTCGGGAACACCGGCGGGCGCACGGACCTTCCACTTGCGGCGGCATTCCTCGGGAGCGACGACGAGCTCCTACGCGAGCAGGCGGAATGGACGGTGGCGCGAATCGAGGAGAGACATGCCGGCCGCCCGCAGGGTTAGGCGCGGGCGCGAAGGCGCGAAACGCCGAGCTCGTTCGCCAGCTCGCGCGCGCGATCGGCAACCGCCTGGCGCATCTCTTCGGGCTCGAGCAGGATCGCCTCGCCGCGCTGCGACAGGACCTCGCCGATCAGCCATTCGACGCTTCCGACCGGCATCTCCGCAAGAGCGGTGCCGTCCTTCAGCGGCGTAGCGCCGCGTTCAGCGGCCCAGCGGGCCGCGACGCCCTTGAGGTACAGAATCTTGGCGGAACGCCCGTCCCGGAACCCGTGCGGGTCGAACGCGCTGCGAGGCTCGAAGCGTTCCTGAGTGAGCTGCGCGCTGCGCATCCGGTCGAGGCGGAAGCTCCGCTCGGCGTCACGCGAGCGGTCCCACGTGTGCACGCGCCAGTTCGGCAGCTCCCGCTGGAGCGAGTAAGGCTCGACAACTCGCTTCGACCATGTCTGCTCGCCCTCTTTCTGGTACTCGATCTCGACGAGTCGACGCTCGCGTATGCCTTCGGTGAGGGTCGCGACAAGGTCGGCCTCGGCTTCCGCGATCTGCGGATTGGGTGTTTGCGTGAGCTCGAACTGTCCGAATGTCTCCTCGAGTTTCTTCCTCACGCGGTCGAGCGGTGTGTGCGCGTCGGCAGCGATCATGGGGCCTACGAACTCCAGGGCGAGCCCGATCGCGCGCGCCTCGAGCGGCGTCAGGCGCGGCGCGAGTCGGAACGTGTCCCCGTACAGCTCCTTGTCGACGTGAACGCTGTCGCCCTCGAGCGCGGCGTAGACCGTGTAACAACCGCCGCCGAAATTGACGAGGTTGAGGAGTTGCAGGTGCTCTTCGAGCTCTTCCTCTGGAATGTGGAACCGTTCGACGATCTCGTGCGCCGGGATCACGGCGTCGTTCGCTTCGCCGCAGGCCGCGAGCAAGTACGCAAGTAGCGCCTGCAGGACGGCAAAGCGTTCGGGGACGACGGGGCCGGCGGGACGCTCGCCGGAGACTTCTACGTGCGGCACAGGCGCCGGCACGGCGAGCTTGGGCGGAGCTTCCTCGTGCCGCTCACGGACCGCCCGGAGTGCCTGGGCGACCTCGCGGCGGAGCTCGTCCGGCTCGACCGGGATCGCCCGCCCGTCCTGCCGGAGCATCCAGGACGCGAGCTGCGGGAGTGAGGAGTAGCCCGTGACGAACACGCCGTCCTCCAACTGTCCCGCGCTGCCGAAGGCGCGCTCGACCCACCAGGCGGTATCCCCGGCGAGCTCGATACGTGCTTCGCCCTCGATGTCGCCGATCTGCCACGGCGCCCGGCCGCGGTACTCGTCGATGTCGAAGTCGTTTGGGATCCGGAAGTCGCGCTCGCGCCGCGTAGCGAATCTGATGTCGCCGCGGATGCGAGAGACCCGGAATGTCCGGATGTCCTTCCGGTCCAGATCCTGGCCGATCACGTACCAGCTGCCGTTGTCCGAGAGCAGCCCGTACGGATTGACGGTTCGTTCGCCCTGGCGGTTACGGGAGATCGAGTAGTACGGGAACTTGATCGTGCGCTGCTTCGAGATCGCGCCCTCGAGCTTGCCCAGCCGTCCCGGCATCTCCGGCGTGTAGTCGGGATCGAGCATCTCGACGCGAACGGCGGTTTCGGAGGTCGACTCGCCGAAGCCCTGGCGACCGAGCGCAAGGTTTTGGAGCGCCAGCCGCAGCGGCTCCGAGTAGGCGAACTGACCCTCCAGCAGGTAGAGCGCGGTCTGGAGCGCAGCGAGTTCGTCGTCCTCCAGCTCGAGCTCGGCGAGGAAGTAGTTCTCCGAACGGAGCGTGTAGAGCTCTTCGCCAGTGAATTCGTCGCGCTGCGACTGGAGCGGCACACCCAGCGCAAGGAGCTCGGCGCGGTCGGAGTAGAAGCGCCGGGCGAAGGCCTCGTCCGACATCTCGGAGTAACCCTCGACGTTCGACTTCACGTCGCGCGCGGTCAAAAGCCGTCGCTCCGCCATCAGGTAGGCGACGAGCGACAGCTGACGGATCAGCTTGTCTGTGTCGTGAGACACGAGGCGAATCTACCGCACCGACTGCCGGGCCCGACGTCCAGCGCCATTCTTCGAGCCGCCGGACGAACCCGTGGTGAAGGGGGTTGTTGACGATGTACTCGACCGTCGCCTCGTACTGCTCGTCCGACTCGATCACCTTTGACCAGTAGCGGCGGCCGAAGACGTGGTCCTTCCTTCGGTGCCGTTCATTGAATGCACGGGCGTAACCGCCGTTCAGGTCCCGCATTCCCTGGTCGAGGTTCGGGAGCGGGGTCTCGACGAGCAGGTGGTAGTGGTTCCCCATGAGGCAGCGCACGTGGGTGCGCCAGCCGTAGCGCCGTTCGACCCGGCGCAGGATGTGGAAGAAGACGATCCGGTCTCCATCGTCCACCACGATCGGCGCGTGGTTGTTGCCGCGGATCCCGACGTGGTAGTACGCGCCGGCTTCGAGGTGGCGGAAGGGGCGTCCCACCGTTCGAAAGTAGCGCCACGAAACCGCGGTGATCCGCGTTGTGACGCTTTCACCTCACGTCCGAGGCGGTCCTGTCACGTGCCAGGCACGAGACTGGGGAGGACGGGGCATCGCCCCAGTGAACGTGTCTCGCCGGGGCGCTTTGGCTAGAGGCTAGGCCGCGACTTTGGAGCGCTCGAGGTGCTGGTGCGACGGGCAATAGTCACGCTCCGGGAGGGGCGTGCGCTGGCACGGCTTGCCTTTGCGCGTCGTCGCTCGGCAGCGTGCGACGCCGCCGTCCAGGGCCCCTGCCTCGATCTGCTCCTCGATGAACGCGACCGCGGCGGCCACGCCTTCCTTGACGGCCCACGCGACCTCCGCCTGCGCCGTGATCGGGAAGTAGCGGCGGATGTCCTGGAAGAGCGCCCGGTCGGGCTTCGCGAAGTAGAGCGGATCCTTCGCGAGCCGTTCCATCGTCTGCTCGCACTGTTCCAGGACGGAACGGCGGTACTCGAGATGCAGCTCTGGGGCCACATACGGGTCGATGAGGTCCTTAATCGACCTGTAGATGGCTCTCGAGTATTGATACATGCAGGCTTGAAGCTGGGCGGTGTATTCCTCGATCACAGTATCTCTAGCAGCCATTAATCCCCCGCAAAGCTTTGTTAACCCGCGGTAAACCGTGGTCGGCCCGCGTGCCTTCGCGGCGGAGTCTATACGGTCGGTGCCCGTGTTACAAAGTCCGGACTTTCGTTGCCTCAGCTGAGAACGCGCTAGCGCGTGATCTGGCGGACGTAGGCGGCGCTGAAACCCTTGGCGTTGGCGGCCAATTGAGCCCGATCGGCCTCCTCGCGGGAGTCGTAGATTCCGCTGAAGACCACTGCATAACCGGGGTGGAGGCTCGAGTAGCGGCTCGAATCCAGGACACCAACCTGCGGGAGACCCGCCCTCGAAGCCGACCGTGCCCGCTCCAGGGCGAGCGCGCGGCCGCTCGAGCTCGCCGGGACCGACTCGAGCACGACCGTGTAGCCGCTCTGCCCGGCGGGCCAGGCCATCAGCGTCCCCGGCCGGGGCGCTGTGGTCGTGGCCGGAGGCGGGGTAGTGGGGGTCGAGGGGGCGCCTGGAGTGCCGCTCGGGACCGACGGTAGAGCGACCGTCGCCGTTTCGGGCGCCGTTGTCGGCGAGTGTGGGACTCCACTCTGGGTCGCCACGATCGTGGTGTTCTCGGCCCCGGCGTCGGCCAGGACGATGGCCGCCGTCGCGCCGGCCACCGCGATCAGGAGGAAGAGCAGGACCGACCAGATCCAGTCGCCCGGATACCACGAAAACCGGCGCTGCCATGCTCCCGCGAGGCGGCCGAAGACTCCGCCGGCGGGCCGGAGCCGCTGGCCGCACTCGAGGCAGTACTCCTGATCGGGGCCGTAGGTCGCACCGCACCGTGGACACTGCGGCGGGACGGGCGGCGTGCTCATTGCTCCCAGCGCTCGTGCCCGGATGTGGGGAGCGCCTCGATCAGCTCGACTCGTGGCTTCACCGCCGCGGCCTCGGACTGCTGAGCCGGCGTGACCGCTTTCCCGCAGACGGCGCAGAACTTCGCATCTGCGGCGAGCGCGCCGCCGCAGTGCGGGCAACCGACCACCGGCGGGGTCGCTGCCGCAGGCCGACCGCAGTTGGCACAGAAGTGCGAGCCCCAGACGAGCGGCGCGCCGCAGGCACACCGGGCCGCCGGCGCTGCACGACGGACAGAGACGGACGCTGCGAGCAGGGTGTCGAGCTCCTGCAGGCGCTCGTCGAGCGCGATCAGCTCGTCGCAGCGCTCGACCAACAAGTCCTGGCGGAACTGGTCGCGGCGGAACATCTCCAGCATGAGGCCGCCGAGGTCGCGGAGCCGCTCTTCACGGACGCGTAGGAGCGCTCGGCGCTCCTTCCTGAGCTGGCCAGGGTGAGGGAGTGCCCGGCGCGGCGGCCCGCTCGCGCGGGTGCCCTCGGCTACCCGCTCATCCTTGCGGCGGAAGCGTGCAAGCAACGAAGGCCGCGCCACGCGAATCAGGGTAACAGCGTGGTGTGATGCCCTAAGGCCGGCGAGGAGAGGTGGATCTCCGGCCGAAGCCGGCGAGGGCGAGGACGAACAGGATGAGTGCAACCAAGCCGATCGCGATCCCGACGATCCAATGGCCCACGAGGGACACGATAATGGCGACGACCGCCAGGGCGAGTACGAGCCCGGTCACTACGGCAGGTCGACGACGACGAGACGTTCCTCGGTCATCTCGCGCACCGCGTAGTGCGGGCCCTCGCGGGTGTTGCCTGAGTCTTTGACGCCGCCGTAGGGCATCTGATCGGAGCGAAACGTCGGCGCCTCGTTCACGGTGACGCCGCCGAAGTCCAGTTCCTGTGCCGCGCGCAGTGCGTTGTCCAGGCTCCCAGTGAAGATGCCGGCCTGCAGCCCGTAGCGGGTGCTGTTTGCAAGCCTGATCGCCTCGTCGATGGAGTCGACGGCGGTCACCGTGCAGACCGGCCCGAAGACCTCCTCGCACGAGACCTCGTCGTCTGGCGCAGGGTTGGCGATCACCGTCGGCCGGATCAACTCGCCTTCCAGCTCCCCTCCGGTCAGCACCTGTCCGCTGCTCGCCTTGATCCACTCGAGGATCCGCTCGCGCGCGTCCACATCTATGACCGGGCCGACGTCGGTGTCCTCGTCGGCCGGGTCGCCCACCTTCAGCGCTTCGACCAACGGGATGAGCCGCTGCACGAACTCGTCGTACGCACTGCGCTCCACATAGACCCGCTGCACCGAGATACAGCTCTGGCCCGCGAAGGCGAACGCGTTCTGCGAGACCTTTGTCGCCGCCGCCGACAAGTCCGCGTCGGCCGCGACGATCAACGGCGTGGCATTGCCGAGCTCGAGGTTCACACGCTTCTTCGGCGCGCGCTCCTTCAGCTTCCAGCCGACGCCGCTCGAGCCCGTGAAGGTGATCAGCTTGACGCGCTCATCCTCGACGAGGACGTCTCCGATCTCGGATGCCGGGCCGACGAGCACGTTGAGCCAGCCCGGAGGAAGCCCGGCCTCCTCCTCCAACTCCCCGAGCAGGAGCGCCGACATCGGCGTCTGGCTCGCCGGCTTGAGCACGACCGCGCACCCCGCCGCCAACGCGGGTGCGATCTTGTGCGCGACGAGGTTGAGCGGGAAGTTGAACGGGCTGATGGCGCCGACGACGCCGATCGGGCGGCGCAGCGTAAAGGCAAGCTTCCCTTCGCCCGCCTGCGCGGCGTCCATCGGGACCATCTCACCTGCAAGCTTGCGCGCTTCGACCGCCGCGAATGTGTAGGTGGACATCGCACGGGAAGCCTCCACGCGCGCCGCTTTCAGCGGTTTCCCTGCCTCATCGGAGATCAGCCGCGCCGCCTCCTCGTGGCGGCGTCCGAGCGCACCGGCGACGCGCACGAGGATCTCGGCCCGCTTGTGAGCGGGCAGCGGCTCACGCATCGCGCGCTCGGCTGCATCGATCGCGCGCCGCGTTTCGTCGGCCCCGGCCTTCGCCACTCGTCCGACGACGTCGCCGGAGTAGGGGGAACGCACGTCGAGCCAGTCACCCGTCTCGATCCATTCGCCGCCGACAAAGAGCTTCCGTTCGGTCGCCGTGGCCGCCATAGTTGAACCCTATGCCGCCGGAGACGCGTTACGCGAAAAGTGGCGACCTCAACATCGCCTACCAGGTCGTCGGTGACGGGCCGTTCGACCTCGTCTACGTCCCCGGCTGGGTCTCGAACGTCGAACTCCTCTGGGAAAGACCGAAGCCGGCGCGCTTCCTCGAGCGCCTGGCGTCGTTCTCCCGCCTGATCCTGTTCGACAAGCGCGGGACCGGGATGTCCGACCGCGTCTCGAACGACGGGCTGTCGACGCTCGAGCAACGGATGGACGATGTGCGCGCCGTTCTCGACGCCGTTGGGTCGGAGAACGCCGCATTGCTTGGGCACTCGGAAGGCAGCAGCATGTCCGTGCTCTTCGCAGCGACGTATCCCGAACGCTCGCGTGCGCTCGTCCTCGTCGGCGCATTCGCGAAACGCCTTCGCACGGACGACTATCCATGGGCGCCATCGCTCGAGGAGCGGCTCGCGACGATCGAGGAAGTCGAACGCGACTGGGGCGCCGGCCTCGACATCACGGATTATGCGCCGCACGAGGATCCGGCCCTGCTCGAGTGGTATTCGACCTGTCTGCGGCGGAGCGCAAGCCCGGGCGCCGCTGCCGCACTCCTGCGGATGAACTCGCAGATCGACACGCGGCACATCCTTCCGACCATCCGAGTTCCGACGCTCGTCCTCGCGCGCACCGGCGACCGGGATGTCACGGTCGACGAAGGCCGCTGGCTCGCGTCACAGATCCCCGATGCGCGCTTCGTCGAGCTACCCGGCGATGAGCATCTCCTCTGGGCAGGAGACCAGGACGGCCTGCTCGCCGAGATCGAGGAGTTCCTGACGGGCACTCGCTCGGTGGCCGACCCCGACCGCGTCCTCTCCACAGTCCTGTTCACCGACATCGTCGGCTCGACGGAGCGCGCTCGCGAGCTCGGTGACCGCGGTTGGCACGACGTGCTCGACGAGCATCACACGCGTGTTCGGGGCGTGCTCGAGCAGTACCGCGGCCGCGAGGTGGACACGGCCGGCGACGGCTTCTTCGCCAGCTTCGACGGGCCCGCGCGTGCCATCCGCGCCGCGTGTGCGATCCGCGAAGGCGTGCTGGCGCTAGGGATCGAGATCCGGGCGGGGCTTCACACCGGCGAATGTGAGCTGATGCGCGACAAGATCGGCGGGATCGCAGTTCATACAGGCGCGCGCGTCGCAGCCGCGGCCGAACCGGGCGAAGTGCTCGTGTCGAGCACGGTCAAGGACCTCGTCGCCGGATCCGGAATCGTCTTCGCCGACCGCGGCGAGCGAGATCTCAAAGGCGTGGGCAGCTGGCGTCTCTACTCTGTCGTGGATGCCTGACGCGCTCATCGTCGACGCGGTTCGCTCGCCGATCGGCAAGAAGAACGGTGCGCTGGCGTCGATTCGCGGCGACGAGCTCGCGGCGCAGGTCCTGAACGGCCTGGTAGAACGGCATGACCTCGATCCGGCGGAGATCGAGGATGTCCAGCTTGGGTGTGTGACCCAGATCGGCGAACAAGGTTGGAACCTGGGCCGGATGATTCCGCTCGTCGCCGGCTGGCCGGAATCGGTGTGCGGAACGACGGTTGATCGCCAGTGCGGCTCGTCGATGCAGACGAACTTCAATGCGGCGACCGCGATCTCGGCTGGGCAGCTCGACCTCGTGGTCTCCGCGGGGGTGGAGATGATGTCGCGGGTCCCGATGGGCTCGAACGGCGGCGATCTCTCGGACAAGCTGCTGGAGCGCTGGGAGATCGTGCCGCAGGGAATCTCGGCCGAGGTGCTCGCCGACGAATGGGGTTTCTCGCGCGAGCAGCTCGACGCGTTCTCGCTCGAATCGCATCGCCGCGCCGCGGCGGCGGCTGATGAAGGGCGCTTCGATGCCGAGATCGTCCCCATCGACCTGACCAACCCGCACACGGGAGTCGTCTTCGGGGTGGACGAGACGCCGCGGCGGGATACGTCCCTCGAAGCACTCGCCGCGTTGAAGCCCGCGTTTCTTCCGGAGGGAAAGGTGACCGCCGGAAACTCGTCCCAGATCTGCGACGGCGCGGCGGCCGTGCTCGTGGCCAGCGAACGCACGGCCGATCGGCTCGGGCTGCAGCCCCGTGCGCGCTTCGTGTCCTTCGGGCTTGCAGGCGTCGACCCGCACCGGATGCTGCACGGCAATCCGCAGGCCTGCGAAAAGGCGCTGGCCCGTGCCGGCTTGACGTGGGACGACATCTCCGTGATCGAGGTCAACGAGGCTTTTGCCTCCGTCGTGCTGCAATTCGCGCACGACGCGGGCCTCGAAGAACGCTGGGACGACATCAACCCGAACGGCGGCGGCATCTCGCTCGGGCATCCGCTGGGCGCAACCGGGGCGCGTATCACGGCGACTCTCCTGAACGAGCTGGAACGCCGGGATGAGCGCTACGGGATCGCCACGATGTGCATCGGTTTCGGCCAGGCGATTGCCTGCGTCGTCGAACGCGTCTGAGCGTTACTCTCCGCGCGTGGGGGAGATCGCAGGGCGCGCAGTTGCGAGGGAACCGAAAGAAATCGTCGCACGTGGCTACGACGCGATCGCGTTGCGCTACGCCCAATGGGCCGGTCAGGTCGAGTCGCCCGTCATGGAGTGGGTGCGCGATCTCGGTGCACGGCTCGACGACGGCGCCGATGTGCTCGAGCTCGGCTGCGGCCGTGGCGTCCCGGCGACTCGCGAGCTGGCCCGTCGCCACCGCGTGACCGGAGTGGACATCTCCGCGGTGCAGATCGAGCTCGCACGGCATCACGTTCCCGAGGCGAGCTTCGTCCACGCCGATGCGACGGAGCTCGAGATCGCCCCGGTCTCATTCGACGCCGTTGTGGCGTTGTTCGTCTTCGGGCATGTCCCGATCGAGGAGCAGGCGGGGCTGATCGCTCGCATCGGCTTCTGGCTCCGCGATGGAGGCTTTTTTCTCGGCACCTTCGGTGCGGGAGACGCCGGTGAGGAGATCACGGTCGACTGGCTGGGCGCACCCATGTTCTTCGCGTCTCTCGGCGGGGAGGCCTACCCACCTTTGCTACGGGACGCCGGTCTGGAGCCGGTGCGCGACGAGATCGTCGTGCAGCACGAGCCCGGTCACGGCGACATCTCCTTTCGCTGGATCCTGGCTCGAGCGGCCGTCTAGTGGAGATCCGCAAAGTTGGCGTCGTCGGCCTCGGCACGATGGGCGCAGGGATAGCGCAGATCAGCGTCCAGTTCGGGTTCGAAACGGTCGGCCGGGAAATGAGCGACGAGCTCGGCGAGCGTGGTCGCACGACGATCGAGCGGTACCTGACTCGCGGCGTCGAGAAGGGCCGGCTCTCGGAAGGAGACCGGGACGCCGCGCTCGGCCGTTTGACCTTGACGACGGAGCTCGGTGAGCTCGCGGACTGCGACCTCGTGATCGAAGCCGCACTCGAAGAGCTCGAGCTCAAGCGCGAGTTGTTTGCAGAGCTCGATCGTGTCACGAGGCCCGATGCGATCCTCGCGACGAACACGTCCGCGCTATCCGTGTCCGAGATCGCCGAGTCGACCGAGAGGCCGCAGCGCGTCATCGGCATGCACTTCTTCAATCCTGCGCCTGTTCTGCCGCTGGTCGAGATCGTTCGCGGGCGCGAGAGCTCGGACGAAGCGGTCGACGCGGCCTATGCGTGGGCCGAGCAGGCAGGCAAGCAGCCGGTGCGTTGCAACGACACGCCGGGTTTCATCGTGAACCGCATTCTCATTCCGCTGCTGAACGACTGCGTGCGCGTACTGGACGAAGCCGAAGTCGCCCCGGAAGACATGGACAAGGCGATGACGAACGGTGCCGGCTGGCCGATGGGCCCATGCGCCCTGATCGACCTGATCGGCATCGATGTGCACGTGCACGCGTCCGAGGCGCTGCACGGGAAACTCGGCGAGGAACGAATGGCAGCTCCGGAGCGGCTCGTGCGCATGCAGGAGGCCGGCACGCTCGGCCGCAAGACGGGCCGCGGCTTCTACGAGTATTGAGCGCTACGCCGCGAGCGTTTCGGGCAGCTCGATCTGAACCACTCGCAACTGCGGGTGCCGCTGGTGCGCGTCGCGCCAGATCTCTTCGGCCTTCTCCGCATGCAGTGTCTCGAGTGCGACCGCGTTCATGGTCGCGATCGAGGCGAGCTCGATCAGACGTTCGACGTCGACGTGATGAAGTTGCGCGGCAACGGTCGCGAGCGCGTCGAGCCGCGCCACGAGGAGCTTCGACGTGCGCTCGGAACGGGTGAGCTCGGTCACGTCTCGCATCTTCGTGGCCGCATCGGACGGTCCTCCCATGACCCACGTTGCCCCGACCGGTGCCAGGCACGAGACTGGGCCGAAAGCGTCACGCCTTAGGGGGCGCTGAGGCGCGCCCAGACGTTGGCAAGCAGGCGGTCGACCTCGGGCCGGCCAAGCGAGGCGGCGAAGTTGAGCGCTCCCGCCGCAAAGACCTTTGCGCCCGCCGCCGTTTCGTAGTAGGTCATCTCCGCCGATCGTCCCGGGCCGAGCAGGTCGGGAATGCGCGCGAGCACCTGGAGGCCGTTCGGGGACGCGGACGTTCGTGCGTCGATCTCGATCCCGTAGCGACCGAACACGTCCCCGTCGGCAAGCCCGGTGCCTTCGAACGCCCACGGCGCCGCGACCACACCAGTGACGGTGTACCCGGCCTGCTGCTGTCCGTGATCCGACCCGACGTACTGAACACCCACGATCAGCGACTCGGGGCGCCCAAGCTTTCGCCACAGGGCGCGCCGCACGAGCAGTTGGCCGACACGGTCGACCCGACGGTAGAGGTTGTTCGCAGCAAGGAAGGCGAGGTTGCCTCCTGCGTTGCGGTAGTGCTCGATCACGTCGTACTCGTGTGGCGTGACGTACTCCTCATGTCCCGGGAAGACGACGAGGTCGTAGCGCCTAGCAAGCTCCTGGCCGCTGCTGACCGAGCCGAGATCGTCGTCCGAGAGGAAGTCCACCGGCCTGCCTGTCCGGTTGAGCCATGCCACGAACTCCAGGTCCCAGTCGTTGAAGCGAAACGGCACGCCGAAGTCGAGGAACGGGCGGCGAAGGTCGACGCTGCGATGGCGGCCGGTGACGTACCAGGAGTCGCCCCAACCGTCGCCGTCGCTGTCGGCGAAGTTGTACGCGGCCCAGGTGTTGGTCGCGAGGACGACAGCAACACGGTTGGTGCCCAACCTGCGCGGCCGCACGATGAAGGGCGCGTAACCGACCCTGCCGTCGGCTGCGGTCGCACGCAGGAAGTAGAGGCCGCTCGGCCAGTCTCCCGCGCGGACGACACGGAGCAGCGCCGGTTCGTCGCGGTGTGCGCCCCAGTCGACGCGAATCGGGCCGGTCTTGGCGAGCCCGCTGGTCTTGACGTCCTGCTCGCTCGGCCGGCCGGGGGACTGGTACGCAAAGACCTGGAGCCGCAGCAGGCGCGCGTCGGTCGCAAGCCGGAGCTCGGCCGTCTCTCCCGGCGCGTAGCTGCGTTTCGTGAAGCCTGCGTCGATTCCCTGGACGCGCACCACCGGTGCGTTCTGCCGCCCACCCGGGCCGGAGCCGCCGTAAACGTGCTTCCCGATCTTGAGACGCAGCACGTAGGTGCGCGGCTGTGTGGCCGGCGTCGGACGCCAGGTGAGAGCGGCGGCCCCGGCGGCAAAGTGGCGCGCAGTCTTCCAGACGATGGTGGTTTCGCCCTTGCCGGCGCGCACCATGTTCGTCGCGACGACCTCCAGGAGCACCGTCGCGGGACGTTGAAGCCGGAAATGGACGACCGCCTCATCGCGAAAGCCGTCACCGTTCGGGCTTACCGTTGTCAGCAGACGCCAGTCGCCGAGATAGGGCACGGAACCGTTCGTCACGCGGAGGTCATGCAGCGCCGGCGCGGGTGCCGTCAGAGCCGCCGCCGAAGCCAGAACGAGTGCGGTCACCACCGCCTTACAATCTCCTTACCTTCCAATGATGCAGAACACAATTGAACGGTCGATACTGACTTGTGATGAGGGCGCTCCTCACCTTTGCCGTGCTCGTAGCGCTGGCCCTGCCGGCAACTTCGGCTGCGCGCCACCAGGGTGCCAGCGACGGCACGCTATCCGTGCAGAACGGCCGCGGCACGATCACGATCTCAGCGCGCGGCGGGGTGATCGGCAGTTTCGCCCGTGGCTCGGTCACGATCAGCGACCCGATCGAAGGCGACGGCACCGGCCCGATCATCACCGGCGACGACTTTCCGCCAATCGAGCGCAACGACACGACAACGACGTGGCGCGGGACGAAGGTTCGCTTCCGGATCATCGGCGGCTCCTTCCGGATTGTCGTCAAGGCGCGCGGCATCAACCTTTCACTCGTGGGCAAGGGGAACGTGACGCTGGACGGCGCAGGCACCGTGGACGACGGGTCGTATTCAGTGAACGGTGGGGAGTACCTCCCGATGCCGGGGTTCTCGCTTCCATTCCCTCTCTCGTCTACCAGTCCCTAGGGGAATCCCTTTGAGCGCCAGCACGCAATCAGTGCTCGTGGTCGAGGACGAAGCGTCGATCGCGTCCTTCGTCTCCCTCTACCTGAAGAACGCGGGTTACGAGGTTCGCACCGCATCGAACGGCACCGACGCGCTCGCGTCCGCGCAGAGCGAGCAGCCGTCTCTGATCGTGCTCGACCTGATGTTGCCGGACATCGACGGCATCGAGATCTGCCGGCGCCTCCGCCAGAAGTCGGACGTGCCCATCCTGATGCTGACCGCGCGTGACGAGGACGTCGACAAGATCATCGGGCTCGAGGTCGGCGCCGACGACTACATGACGAAGCCGTTCAACCCGCGCGAGCTCGTCGCGCGCGTGAAGTCGATCCTGCGGCGCTCGGCGCCCGAGCGGAAGGAGCCGGAGAGCGCAGTCCTGCAACACGGCGCCCTCGTCATCGACGCGGGTCGCCGCGAGGTGAAGGTCGGCGACGAAGAGATCCAGCTCGCGCCGAAGGAGTTCGACCTCCTCTGGGAATTGCTCGACCACCGTGGCCTGGTGCTCACGCGTGACCAGCTGCTCGAACGCGTCTGGGGATACACGTTCGCCGGAGATACACGGACCGTGGATGTCCACGTGCGGCAGTTGCGGCGGAAGCTCGGCGAGGCCTCGCCGGTCGTAACCGTCTGGGGCGTCGGCTACAAGGTCGGGCCGACACCGGCTGCAGTCAAGGCGTAGGGGCGCCAAGTACCCTTGTAGGTCCTGATGCTCAGCTCGCTGCGGTTCCGGTTGCCGGCGCTCTTCCTGCTCGGCATCGTCGTGAGCGGGCTGATCGCGTCGGTCATAGCGCTGCGGCTCTTCCAGGGCTACGTCCTCAACCGTTCCAAGGCTGATCTGCGCCGGGAGGCAGTCGGCCTGACCGAGGTGTTCGCCCAGCAGGCGATCACTAACAATGACACCGGCGTGCTGCCGCGCATTGCGCGGCAGCTCGAGCGCGCGACCGGCGATCGCCTCTTCTACGTCGGCGTTTCGCCGGTCCCCGATAAGAGCCTGGGCCTGGAGCGGCTGCCGCAAAGGACCGTCGACTGGCGGTCGGGTAAGACCATCACGTTCGAGTTCACACCGCCGGGTGCGACCAGGACCTATGTCGCGGTCGCGCGTCCGCTGAAGCTCGAGAAGAAGGGACCGCCGTTCGGGGATCTGATCGTCGCGAAGCCGAAGACGGAGTTGACGCAGCAGCTGATCCCGCTGCTCGAACGCCTGGCGATCGCCTCGCTAGGTGGCATCGTCGTCGCAGGCCTCCTCGGGTGGTACCTCTCGCGGCGCATCACTCGACCGGTGTTGGCGCTGTCGCGCGCGACCGACGAGATCGCGCGCGGCCGCTACGACGTCGATGTGCCGCGGGTCCCTGGTGGCGGGGAGATTGGACAACTTGCCGACAGCTTCCAGCAGATGGCCACTCGTCTGTCGGACGCAGAGCGTCAGGAGCGCAACTTCCTCATGAGCGTCTCGCACGAGCTGCGCACGCCTCTGACCGCGATCCGCGGTCATGTCGACGCCCTGCGAGAAGGAGTTGCCGAGGATCCCGAGGCGCGTGCGGCCTCGCTCGACGTGATCGCGCGGGAGGGCGCGCGGCTCGAGCGGCTCGTCGGCGACGTCCTCGACCTGGCGAAGCTGGAAGCACACCGCTTCACCGTGCTCACCGAGGAGGTGGACATGGAGCGGCTCTGCGACCAGGCGTACTCCGCCTTCGGCGAGGAGGCCCGCCGGCGCGGGATCGAGTACGGCAAGCGCTTCGAGGCCCATCCGACGATTGTCTCGGACGGCGATCGCGTGCTGCAGATCATCTCCAACCTGCTCTCGAACGCGTTTCGCTGGACGCCGGACGGTGGGCGGGTGGAGCTCGAGCTCGGCGCGTCGAACGGTCGCGTGTCGGTCGCGGTCGACGACAGCGGCCCGGGCGTCGCGATCGAGGAGCAAGAGCGGATCTTCCGGCCGTTCTGGTCACGCGACGACTCGGGGACCGGGCTGGGGCTCGCGATCGCGCACGAGCTCGCGGTCGCGCTCGGTGGGCGCATCGAGCTCGACTCCCGACCGGGTCAGGGCAGTCGCTTCAAGCTCGTGCTTCCGTCCGGCCCCGTCTAGTCTCCGGTCCCCTTGGTGCTGCCCGAGCCCACACCGATCTATGAGTTTCCCAGTCGGCGCTTGCAAGCGCGCGCGGCGCTCGTTTCGCTGCGTCCTCGGCAGT
>Ga0307310_10000262_pt1 | contig 16164 bp, 13 predicted proteins | sample ER_DNA_197_FD_194502 | JGI IMG/M metagenome (GOLD analysis project Ga0307310, IMG submission 194502) | Bulk soil microbial communities from the East River watershed near Crested Butte, Colorado, United States - ER_DNA_197 | ecosystem: Environmental > Terrestrial > Soil > Floodplain | place...
TCCGAGGAACAGAAAGCCGATGCGGGCCTCGCTCGCGACGAACGCGTGATCGGTCGGGTGCTCGAAGCCGGCGGCATCTCGATCGAGCGTCGCGAGCTCGTCGTCGAGCGCGGCGCCCCCGATCCGATCGCCGGCTCGATCGACCTCATCGAAACGGATCGCCCGCACGCCCGCGGGCAAGGCGGGCAGCTCGCCCGGCACATCTGCGAGGCCCACGAGCCGCAGGAGCGGCAGGCGCGGGACCATGCCAAGCGACGAATAGAGGCCGTTGGAGATCGGCTGGGCGGCATCCGTGCAGGTCGCCAGGGCCGCGCTGCCGGCCGGCGGCAGGACGCGGTCGAGGAGCGCCCGGCCGACGCCGCGGGCTTGGACCTCGGGCAGCACGAAGAGCATCGACAGGAACCAGACCGGATCCCGCCGCACCGCCGCCGCGAAGGCGACGATCTGCATCGCCTCGTCCGGCGTGCCTCGCTCGGCCACGACGAAGCCATCGGGATCGGTCGCCATGAGGTGGCGATGGAGGCGGAGGATCGCCGCGAGGTCATCGGGGATCTCGGGCAGGTTGAGCCTGCCCATGTAGTCATTGAGGGCGGCTCGCCAGATCGCCCCGCAGGCCGGCAGGTCCTCGTCGACCGCGGTTCGATAGGTGAGCGACTCAGCCGGCGTGCCGTCGATCGTCGATCGCGGCTCGATGACGGCCACTAGGCGACCTCGTCGCGGCCGCTGGCGCCAGCTGACTCGTCCCCGCCGATCTCCTCGCCGCGGGCGCTCTGGCCGCCGGTCGCCAGCCGCTCGAGCTCCGCCTGCATGAACGCGTCGAGGTCGCCGTCGAGGACCGCCGACGTGTTGCCGGTCTCGACGTTCGTCCGAAGATCCTTGACCATCTGGTAGGGGTGGAGGACGTAGCTCCGGATCTGGTTGCCCCAGCCGGCCTCGACGTGCTCGCCGCGGAGCTTCCGGATCTCGGCCTCCTTCTCCTCGAGGGCCCGCTCGAGGAGCCGCGACTTCAGGACCTTGATCGCGGTTTCCTTGTTCTGGGTCTGCGACCGCTCGTTCTGGCTCTGGGCGACGATGTTCGTCGGCAGGTGGGTGAGGCGGACGGCCGAGTCGGTCTTGTTGACGTGCTGGCCGCCGGCGCCCTGGGCCCGGTATGTGTCGACCCGGATCTCGTCCCAGTTCAGCTCGATCTCGATGTCGTCGTCGACCTCCGGCAGGACTTCGACGAGGGCGAACGTCGTCTGGCGCCGCTTCTGCGAATCAAATGGGCTGATCCGGACGAGCCGGTGGACGCCCCGCTCGACCCGCAGCCAGCCGTAGGCGGCTCGGCCGTTGACCTCGACGGTGACGCTCTTGATACCGGCCTGCTCGCCCTCCTGCTGGTCGACCACCTCGGTGTGGAACTTGTGTCGCTCCGCCCAGCGGAGGTACATCCGCAGGAGCATCTCGGCCCAGTCGGTCGCCTCCGTCCCGCCGGCCCCGGCGCTGATCGACAGGAGCGCGCTGCGGTCGTCGTAGTCGCCATTGAAGAGGAGTGCCGTTCGTTCGCGCTGGAAGTCGGTCGCCAGGGCGTCGGCCTCGCGATCGAGCTCTGTCGTGAGCTCGGCGTCGGCCGATTCCTCGACGAGCTCGAGGGTGGTCAGCAGATCGGCCGCGCGAGCCTCGAGGCCGCGCCAGAGCTCGATCTCGGCTCGCAGGCCGTTCGCCTCACGAAGGACCCTCTGGGCTACCCGCTGGTCGTCCCAGAAACCGGGCTCGGTGGTCTGCGCCTCCAGCTCCGAGGCGCGCGCTTCCTTCGTCCCGAGGTCAAAGATGCCCCGAGGTCGACCGAATCCGCTCGGCCAGGTCGCGAACCGTGGAGGCGTCCACTAGTTCCGGACCTGGAGATCCTGGAGCAGGATTGGCCGGAGCTCGATCAGGCGCAGGGCCGACTTGCTCCGGGCGACGACGGGGTTCACGCAGGGGCAGTAGCTGTTGTGCGGACAGACGCCGCAGTTGCCGTCACAGTCCAGCGCGGCGGCGTAGCTGCACGAGCGGCAATCGCGCTCGCAGGCAATCAGATCGACGAACGACGCTTCCTCGGCCTGCTTCACGTCTCCCTCTCTCCGTTCGGGGCAAAGTCTGGCTGGGCGCGTGACGTAGGTAGGTGCCGCCGGCGACGCTGACCGATGCCGGGGCGGGGTTTTGGGGAAGTATACGTGGAGAAGTCCCCCCAGCCAAGAGGGAGAAACCTCGCCCACGTCGGTGTCCTGGGGCCCTTGCCACGCCCGCGGCGTTACGGCCCGGTGCCGGCCACGAAATAGAGGCCGAGGGCGCCGATCTCGTGAATCGTCGCCTCGAAACGGGCGAAGAACGTGGCGTCGGTCGGGCTGGTCGTCGTGGGCGAGCCGCGTGCGTCGATGCCCTCGTCGCTGGCGATCCGTAGCACCCGCAGCATGTGCGTCCGGTCGGACACGAACACGGCGCTCGACAGCTGTCGCTCGCGCAGCATCGCGGCCACGGACCGGAGCGACTCGAGCGTGGTTCGGCCCTCGTCCTCGACGAGGATCGCCTCGGCCGGAACACCGTGAGTCAGGGCGTAGGTGCGCGCGGCGGCGGCTTCCGTCGTCCGATCGCCCGGCAACTTGCCACCGGTAACGACGAACGTCGAGGCGAGGCCATCCTTGTAGAGCTCGATCGCGTGATCGAGGCGGGCCTGGAATACGGGCGACGGCCGGCCGTCGTACTGCGCGGCCCCGAGCACGACGATCGCGTCCGCCTTGCGATTGTCCTCCTTGCCACCCTGGTCCCAGATCCGGTACGTGGTGTAGCCGACCACCGCCAGACCACCGACCAGACCGACAAGGCCGATGCGGATCAGGCCCCGGCGCATGGCCGGATCGAACGCATCGGCGGCCTCGTGGTCAGGCCGCCGCGAGTCAGCGGCCGTGGCACTTCTTGTATTTCTGGCCCGAACCGCACCAGCAGGCATCATTTCGACCGATCCGGGCGCCTGTCGGCGTGAACCCGGGCTTGGCGGTCGCACCGCCGTTTCCACCCCGCTGGGCCAGTGCCTGCGCCATCGGGTCCGGCGCGAGACCGCCGGCGATCGGCGGCGATGGCCGGGCAAGGGGTCCCTGCCCGCCCGTGGCCGCAGCGCCGCCATCGCTCCCACCCGATCCGAGGACGCCGACCGCTCCCCCGGCGGCGCCCGTGCGACCCCCCCCGCTGCTCGTCGCGGCGGAGGAGCCCGACGAGGTGGCGAACGGCACCGCGCCGACCATCTCGGGCGGCGGCTCGGGAGTGGCGTTTCGGGTGACGGTGACGCGGAAGATCGTCGAGGCGAGCTGGTGGCGGATCAGGCCGCGAAGCTCCTCGTAGAGCCGATATGCCTCTCGCCGGAACTCGTTGAGGGGGTCCTGCTGGGCATAGCCGCGAAGGCCGATGCCGCGCCGCATGTCGTCGACCTCGGTCAGGTGCTCGACCCAGAGTGAGTCGATCGTGCGGAGGAGGACGAGCCGCTCGACCATCGACCAGTCGGCCTCGCCGATTTCCGCTTCGCGCGCCGCGAGGTGGCCGTCGGCAGCGTCGAGGAGGTGCTCGAGGATGGCGTCGCGATTGCCGATCTCCCAGAGGTCGTCCTCGCTCGTCCCCTCACCCTCGAGACCCATCGCCTTGAGCGCGACCGCGAGTGCCTCCATGCCCCAGTCGTCGGGGTTGTCGCCACCGAGGTGCATCTCAACGAGCGACCGGATCTCGTCGTCGAGGAACGATCGAACCGTCTCGGTCAGGTCCTCGTTGCGGAGGACCTTGTTGCGCTCTTCGTAGATCGTCTCGCGCTGGCGGTTGATCACGTCGTCGAACTCGACGACGCGCTTGCGCATGTCGAAGTTGAAGCCCTCGACGCGGCTCTGGGCACTCTCGATCGTCTTGCTGACGATCCGCGACTCGATGGCGACGTCGTCCTCGAGGCCGAGCCGCTCCATGAGGCCGGCGACGCGATCCGAGGCGAACCGCTTCATGAGGTCGTCTTCGAGCGAGAGGTAGAAGCGCGACGAGCCCGGATCGCCCTGGCGACCGGCCCGGCCGCGGAGCTGGTTGTCGATTCGCCGGGAGTCGTGCCGCTCGGTGCCGATGATGTGGAGGCCGCCCGCGGCGACGACGCGCACGTGGTCCTCGTCGGTGATCGTCCGGGCCTCGGCGAGTGCCTCGTCGTAGGTCGCCTTGTCGACCTCGGCCGGGTTGAGGCTACGCTTGTGGAGGATCTCGCTCGCGAGACCCGCCGGGTTGCCGCCGAGGAGGATGTCGGTGCCGCGACCGGCCATGTTCGTGGCGATCGTGACGGCGCCGGTCCTGCCCGCCTGGGCAATGATCCCGGACTCCTTCTCGTGGAACTTCGCGTTGAGCGTCTCGTGCTTGATCCCGCGCCGCTTGAGCATCGTCGAGAGGACTTCGGACTTCTCGACGGTCACCGTGCCGACCAGCACCGGCCGGCCCGCTTCCTGCATCTCGACGATCTCGTCGATGAGGGCGTTGAACTTGCCTCCCTCGTTGCGGAAGACGAGGTCGGCGTCGTCGAGCCGGATCATGTCGCGGTGGGTCGGGATCGCGACGACTTCGAGCTCGTAGATCTTGTGGAATTCCTCGGCCTCGGTCATCGCCGTGCCGGTCATGCCGGCCAGCTTGTCGTAGAGCCGGAAGTAGTTCTGGAACGTGATCGTCGCGAGGGTCACGCTCTCGCGCTGGACCCGCAGGCCCTCCTTGGCCTCGATCGCCTGGTGGAGCCCCTCCGACCAGCGCCGCCCCGGCATCTGGCGTCCCGTGAACTCGTCGACGATGACGATCTCGCCGTCCTTGACGATGTAGTCCTTGTCGCGCCGGTAGAGGGCGTGGGCCCGGAGTGCCTGCTCGAAGTGGCGGGCAAGGCGGGGGTCCGCGTCGTACATGTTCGGGACGTTGAGGAGCCCCTCCATCTTGTCGACGCCTTCCTCGGTCGGCGAGACGGCACGGTCCTTGAGATCGACGAAGTAGTCGCCGCCCTCTTCCTCGCCCTCGGGGCGGCCCTTGAGCTTGGGCACGAGGCGGGCGAACGTGTAGTAGAGATCGGCTGATTCCTCGGCCTGGCCGCTGATGATCAACGGCGTCCGGGCCTCGTCGATGAGGATGTTGTCGACCTCGTCCACGATCGCGAAGCTGCGCTCCCGCTGGACCCGCTGGTCGAGCTCCACGACCATGTTGTCGCGCAGGTAATCGAAGCCGAACTCGTTGTTCGTGCCGTAGGTCACGTCCGCGGCATACGCCTCGCGACGGCTGACGGGACGGAGGTTGATGAGCCGCTCGTCGGAGGTCGGGTAGCCGGGCTCGAAGACGAACGATTCGTCGTGAGTGATCATCCCGAGGCTGACGCCGAGGAAGTGGAAGACGGGTCCCATCCACTGCGGGTCGCGCCGGGCGAGGTAATCGTTCGGGGTGACGATGTGGACGCCCCGGCCACTCAGCGAGTTGAGGATCGCCGCCATCGTCGGCAGGAAGGTCTTGCCCTCGCCGGTCTTCATCTCCGCGATCTTTCCCTGGTGGAGGACGATCGCGCCGATCAGCTGGACGTCGAAATGGCGCATCCCGAGGGTCCGCTGCATCGCCTCGCGGGCCATCGCGAAGACTTCCGGCAGTGCGTCGTCGAGGGCCGCCTGGATGCGGGCGTTCTCTCGCTTGCGACGCTCCTTCGCCAGCTCGCGGCGGCGCTCGAGATCGGGATGGTGGAGCTCGTCTTCGGACGGTTCGTCCGGCTCGGCGACCTCGCGGATTTCCTCGCGGATCACCGCAAAGCGCTGACGGATCTCCTCGTCGGAAAGGGCCTGGATCTCGGCTTCGAGCTCATTCGCCTCGTCGACGAACGGTTGGATATGACGGAGTTCACGGTCGTTGGAGTCGACGAAACGGGAAAGAAATCGCATAGCCGGTGAAGTATATGCGGGAGTCCTGATCGGCCCGCCGTGCTCGCCTAGGGCCTGATCGGCCCCGAAGCGCTACTTCCAGAAGCCGGAGCCGTAGCCCAGGACCAGGATGACGAACGTGAGCGCGGCGAGTCCGATCCAGAAAACGACGGCCATCACCGTCGAGGTCGGGTTCATCTCCGGGTTCGACAGCTCGGGCAGCTTGCCGTCGCGGCGGACCGAGCCCCAGCGCGGCGAGCGCAGCTGGCGGCGCCAGTTGGGTTCGTTGACCTGCCGCGGCTCGAGACCTCCGTGGCCATCCGGTCGGTGGAGCTGGAGGCTCATCGCTGGCGCGGCCGGCCGGCGGGCGCGAACTGGGCCAGCGCGTCGGGCTCCACGTCGCCGTCACTCTCGGCGGCCGCGTCGGGATCGCCCGCCGTGCCGGTCCCGCGTGCCTCGTCAGGCCGTTGCTGGCCGTCCTCCCAGAGCAGCATCTCCTGGGTGAACGAGACCTCGCTGCTGAAGAGCGCCCCGACGGACTCGCCGCGATGGATCCGCCGGATCGCCTCGCCGATGAGCGGCGCGACCGACAGCGTCGTGATCTTCGAAAGACGCTTGATCGCGGGGAGCGGCACCGTGTCGGTGAGGACGACCTCGCGCAGGCTCGAGTCACGGAGCTTCTCGACTGCCGGCCCGCTGAGAACGCCGTGGGTGGCGCAGGCGTAGATCTCGGAGACGTTTTCACGCTCGAGCGCCCGGACGATCTCGGTCAGGGTGCCTGCCGTGTCGATCTCGTCATCGACGATGATCGCCCGCTTGCCGCGGACATCGCCGATGACGTTCATCAGCTCGGCCCGGTCGAGGTTGCCGATTCGGCGCTTCTCGATGACCGCGAGGGGTGCATCGAGTAGCTCGGCGAAGGTCCTTGCTCGCTTCGCGAACCCGAGGTCGGTCACGACGACGCAGTCCTCGAGATGCTTGTCGATGAAGTAGCGCGAGAGCATGTGGACGGCGGTCAGCTCGTCGACGGGGATGTTGAAGAAGCCCTGGATCTGGCCCTGGTGGAGGTCCATCGCGAGGACCCGATCGGCGCCGGCGACCGTGATCATGTCGGCGATGAGCCGGGCGGTGATCGGGACGCGCGGCTGGTCCTTCTTGTCCGACCGGCCGTAGGCGTAGAACGGGATGACCGCCGTGATCCGGCCGGCGCTCGCCCGCTTGAACGCGTCGATCATGATCAGCAGTTCCATGATCGATTGGTTGACCGGGTGGCAGGTCGGCTGGACGAGGAACACGTCCTTTTCGCGGACGTTGTCGAGAATCTTGACGAAGATGTTCTCGTTCGCGAACTGGAAGATCTCGGCCTTGCCCGGCTCGACCCCGAGATAGCGGCAGATCTTCTTCGCGAGGTCCGGGTTCGAGTTGCCGTGGTAGATCTCGAACTGGTCCGCGTACACGCCGCCCTCCCGACCGAGGTTCACCACGACGCCGTCACGCGCCGTTGCCCGCGCCGGGACCGACCCCGCCCGGTTCGGGGCCGCCATTGTCGCCGATGGCGTCCGGGTCCGCCAGTCCGGCGCGGAACGCCGAGATGGCGACGACGCGGTCACCCTCGTTCATCCGCATCGTGATGACGCCGCGGGCCTGGGCGTGCTGGCGATTGATCGTATTGACGTCGGTCCGCACGACCTGGCCGCCGGCCGAGATGAGCAGCAGCTCCTCGTCGAGCTCGGTCACCTGCTGGACGGCGGCGACGTCGCCGGTCTTGCGACCCTCGAGGCTGATGAGCCGCACGCCCTGTGAACCGCGGTGCATCGCCCGGAACTCCGTCAGCGGCACGCGCTTGCCGTAGCCCGTCTCGGTGAGGACGAGCAGATCCGCGTCAGGCTGGACGACGCTCATCGACACGACGAAGTCGCCCTCGCGAGCCAGTCGAATGCCGATGACGCCGGCGGCGTCGCGACCCATCGCCCGGACGTCGGACTCGTGGAAGCGGGCGATCTTGCCGAGCGATGTCGCGATGATCACGTCGTCGCCGCCGCTCGAGATGTCGACCCAGGCGAGCTCGTCCTTCTCGTCGATCGTGATCGCCCGGATGCCGGTCGATCGGACGCGTTCGAACTGCTCGAGCGGGGTCTTCTTGATGATCCCCCGGCGGGTCGCGAGGACGAGATAGCTGCCCGCGGTGAAGTCCTTGAGCGTGATCGTCGCCATCGGCACCTCGCCCGACTCGACCTGGACGCCGGGCAGGTTGATGATCGGGATGCCCTTTGCCTGGCGGCTGGCGTCCGGGATCGAGTGGACCTTGGCCGAGAACACGCGGCCGCGGTTCGTGAAGAACAGCGCCCAGTCGTGGGTCGTCGCCACGATGAGGTGCTCGACGGCGTCCTCCTCGCGGGTGACGTGGCCGATGATCCCCTTGCCGCCGCGATGCTGGCGGCGGTACGTCGCGATCGGCTGGCGCTTGATGTAGCCGCGGCCCGAGATCGTGATCACGACGTCCTCGTCGGCGATCAGGTCCTCGTCGGTCATCTCGCGGCTCGAGTCGTCGGCGACCCGCGTCCGCCGCTCGCCGGCGTACTTCTTCTTCAGGTCGGTCAGCTCGTCCTTGATGATGCTGAGGACCCGCTGCGGATTGGCGAGGATGTCCTCGAGCTCGGCGATGAGCTGGATGACCGAGAGGTATTCGTCCTCGATCTTCTTGCGCTCGAGGGCGGCCAGTCGGGCGAGACGCAGGTCGAGGATCGCCTGGGCCTGCAGCTCCGACAGGTCGAAGCGCTTCATGAGGTTGTTGCGGGCGTCCTCGACCTCGCTCGATTCGCGGATCGTCTGGATCACCGCGTCGAGGTTGTCGAGGGCGATCTTGAGGCCCTCGAGGATGTGCGCCCGCGCTCGCGCCTTGCCGAGGTCGAATTCGGTCCGCCGGCGAACGATCTCGCGGCGGTGGTCGACATGGTGCTGGAGGACCGACTTCAGCGGCAGGGTCTGAGGCTGGCCGTCGACGAGGGCGAGCATGTTCATGTTGAACGCGAGCTGCATCGGAGTGTGCTTGAACAGGTTGTTCAGCACCTTGTGGGGATTGGCGTCGCGCTTGATCTCGATGTAGATGCGCATCCCGTCGCGGTCGGACTCGTCGCGCAGGTCGCTGATGCCGTCGATCCGCTTGTCCTTGACGAGGTCGGCGATCTTCTCGAGGAGCGTCGCCTTGTTCACCTGGTACGGCAGCTCGCTGACGATGATCGCCATCCGCTCGCCGCGAACCTCCTCGAACGCGACCTGGGCGCGCATGACGACCCGGCCGCGACCGTGGGCGTACATCTGGCGGATCGCGTCGACCGTCTCCCACTCGCCGGAGATCACATTCCGCTGCTGCTCGAAGCGGTAGATCGTGCCGCCGGTCGGAAAATCGGGGCCCTTGACGAACTCGCAGAGGCCGTCGGAAGTGATGTCCGGGTCGTCGATGATCGCGATGGTCGCGTCGACGATCTCGCCGAGGTGGTGGGGCGGGATGTTCGTCGCCATCCCGACGGCGATCCCGGAGCTGCCGTTGATCAGGAGGTTCGGCAGCTTCGACGGCAGGACGGTCGGCTGCTTCTGCGTCCCGTCGTAGTTGTCCTCGAAATCGACCGTGTCCTTGTCGATGTCGTCGAGCATCTCGGCGGCGATCGCCGTGAGGCGTGCCTCCGTGTATCGCATGGCCGCCGCACCATCGCCGTCGACGCTGCCGAAGTTGCCCTGGCCGTCGACGAGCGGATAGCGCATCGAGAAGTCCTGGGCCAGCCGGACGAGGGCGTCGTACAGGGCCACGTCCCCGTGCGGGTGGTACTTGCCCATCACCTCGCCGACGATCGCGGCGCATTTTCGGAATGAGCTCGTCGCCGACAGGCCCATCTCGCCCATCGTGTAGAGGATTCGGCGATGGACGGGCTTGAGGCCGTCGCGAACGTCGGGCAGGGCGCGCGACACGATCACGCTCATCGCGTAGTCGAGATAGCTCACCCGCATCTCGTCCTCGATGCGGATGGCGCGGATGTCGCCCAGGTCGTCGGTCACTGGTCAGGCTCTCCTAACGAACGTTAGTTTGGATCATGTGAGTGGAGGTTCGGCCAACGGGAGGCCGAGCGCGTCGCCGCCGAAACGACTGGCCGCCTCGGCGGCCGCGGAGGTCGATGGAGCGCCGGCGCGGCGCCGAACGCCGTCAACGCGAGCGCGGATCTCGGCCGCCACCGCTGGATCGAGCTTCTGCAGCGCGTCGCGGACGACCCAGGCCCGATGGCCATCCGATTCGCGCGCCGCATGCTCCGCTTCGGCCGAGCAGAACCGGGCGACGGCTTCGCGATCGACGAGCGTCAGGCTGCGCAGCGCCCACGAAAGGGCCTTCTGGACGTCGGGCTCGGCGTCACCGATGAGCTGCCCGATCAGTTCCAGGCCATGCCTCGCGACGTCGGGTTGCCGCCCGCTGCGGTGATCGATGAACGGCATCGTCGCGATCGTGCTGCCGATGAGCCGACGCTCCCAGCGCGACGGCGAGTAGACGAGCTGGTCCAGCTCCGCCCAGCGGTATGGCTCGGCGAGGATGCCCTTGCCGACGGGATGGGCGAGCGAATCGACCGTGACCCAGTCGCCCGCTTCGCGAGCGGCGCGCCTGAGGAGTTGCCACGTGCGCTCCGGATCGTCGGCGACGAGCCGCTCGAGGAGCCCGAAGGCGAACCAGCGCGGCTCGAGCTCCGGCTCACGGAGCAGGCGATCGGCGATGAACAACCAGCCGCCGGTGCGGTCGCGCGTGGTCGACTCCCGGAAGCCGCGCTTGATCGCCTCGATCAGCGGCCAGCGGACGCCGAGCACGGCGCCGATGCCCGGGGCAACGCGGCGCTGGCCTTCGATGTACGCCGCATCGGCCAGGCTTCCGAGCCCTTCGCGGAGGGCCACGGCGAACGCATCCGGGTCGCCGACGAGCTCGGCGAGCTCCCGGCCGAGCGCTTCGGCGGCAGGCCGCCGCTCGGCCACGAAGGCCGTCGCGCGCTGCGTCGTCGGGCTGACCGTCGCGGTCGTCATCGGTCCGACGGCTCGGCGGTGACGAGGCGGAAGCCGTAGCGCTCCTTGAGCTCGCGCTTGCGATCCTCCGGGGCAGCGACGTACGTTGCGTCGGCGGTCGCGAGGATCGCGCCGGTGGCCGGGTCGACGACGCGGCCGGCCGTCGTGATGATGCGGCGTCGGGACTGGGTGATCCAGCCCTCGGCCCGAATGGGAACGTCGAGGGGCACCGGCCGCTTGAACTCGACCGAGAGCCTGGCTGTCAGGCCCCAGTTGTCGTGATCGACGAGCGACCACGCCATGACCTCGTCGAGGATCGTGCAGACGATGCCGCCGTGGGCGATCCCGTCCCAGCCCTGGAAGCGGCCGGGCAGCGCGATCGTCGTCCAGCAGCGCTCGCCATCGACGTGCAGGTCGAGCTGCAGGCCGTTCGTATTGAGCGACCCGCAGGCGAAGCAGTTGTGCGGCTCGAACGCGAATCGACGATCCACCGACCCGGGCACCTCGACCGGCGCGCTCCGCCGCGCCGCCTTGCGGCCGCTCGCGATGGTGTCAGACGTCAAGGTTCTGCACCTTGCGGGCCTCGGTCTTGATGAACTCCTTGCGAGGACCGACCTTCTCGCCCATGAGCATGGTGAACATCTCGTCGGCGAGGGCCGCGTTCTCGCTGTCGACCCGCAGGAGGGTCCGCGTCTCGGGGTTCATCGTCGTGTCCCAGAGCTGATCGGCGTTCATCTCGCCGAGTCCCTTGAACCGCTGCACCGACAGGTTCTTCACGTTGAAGTCCTTGACGATGCGGTCGCGCTCCTTCTCGCTCTGGGCGTACTTCGTGACCTTGCCGGTGCTCACGCGGTAGAGCGGCGGCTGGGCGATATACAGGTAGCCCGAGTCGATCACCTGGGGCATGTGCCGGTAGAAGAACGTCAACAGGAGCGTCCGAATGTGGGCGCCGTCGACGTCGGCGTCGGTCATGATGATGATCCGGTGGTAGCGGAGCTTCGTGAGGTCGAAGCTGTCGCCGATCCCCTCGATCCCCGCACCGAGCGCGATGATCAGCGGCCGCACGTTCTCGCTGGCGACGATCTTGTCGAGGCGCGCCTTCTCGACATTGAGAAGCTTGCCGCGCAGCGGCAGGATCGCCTGGAACCGCCGGTCGCGGCCCTGCTTGGCGGAGCCGCCGGCCGAGTCGCCCTCGACGATGTAGAGCTCACTTCGGGCGGGGTCGCGTTCCTGGCAGTCGGCCAGCTTGCCGGGGAGGGACAGGCCGTCCAGCGCACCCTTCCGAATGACCAGGTCGCGCGCCTTGCGAGCGGCTTCGCGGGCACGAGCCGCCGTCAGGCACTTCTCGATGATCCGGCGGCCGTCTCCGGGGTTCTCGTCGAGGTACTGGCTGAGGCTCTGGGTCACGGCCGTCTGGACCTGGCCCTTGACCTCGGCGTTGCCGAGCTTGGCCTTCGTCTGGCCCTCGAACTGGGGCTCGGTCATCTTGACGCTGATGACCGCGGTGAGGCCCTCCCGGACGTCATCGCCGGACAGGTTGCCGTCGGCATCCTTGAGGACACCGGTTCGATGCGCCCAGTCGTTCAGTGAGCTGGTCAGTGCCGCCCGGAAGCCGGTCACGTGGGTTCCGCCGTCGACCGTGTTGATGTTGTTGGCGAAAGCCAGGACGTTCTCGGTGTAGGTGTCGTTGTACTGGAGGGCGACCTCGACGAGCGTCGAGCCCTCGCGCTTCTCGCACGAGATCGGGCGGTTGTGGAGCGGCTCCTTGTTGCGGTTCAGGTGCCGGACGAACGAGACGATCCCACCCTCGAAGTAGAACGACCGCTCGCGATCGATCCGCTCATCGCGCAGCGTGATCCAGACCTTCTTGGTGAGGTACGCCGACTCGCGCAGCCGCTGCGAGATGGTCTCGAACGAGTAATCGAGCGTCTCGAACATCTCGTGGTCTGCCCGGAACTGCGTGGTCGTGCCTCGCCGGCCGTTGGCGGGGCCAATCTTCTTGACGCTCGTCGTCGGCTTTCCGCGGACGTACTCCTGGGAGTAGATCGATCCGTCGCGTGCGGATTCGACGCGCATCCACTCGGACAGGGCATTCACCACGCTGACCCCAACACCGTGGAGCCCACCGGACACCTTGTAGCCGCCACCGCCGAACTTGCCGCCGGCGTGGAGAACCGTGTGCACGACTTCGAGCGCGTCCTTGCCCGTCGAGTGCTTGCCGACCGGCACGCCGCGTCCGTCGTCCACGACGACGACCGTCCCGTCGGCCTTGATCGTGACGAGGATCTTCGAGGCGTGGCCCGCCATCGCCTCGTCGATCGAGTTGTCGACGACTTCCCAGACGAGGTGATGGAGCCCTCGCTCGTCGGTCGAGCCGATGTACATGCCCGGCCGGCGGCGGACAGCCTCGAGCCCCTCGAGGACCTGGATGCTGGCCGCGTTGTAATCGGAACCGGCGGCCCTCGACTTCGACCGTCGCGGCGGCGTGCCGTTACCCGCGACCGGCTTCGTTCGGATGGCTTCGTCGGTCACGCGGGTCCTCCCATCAGGCGGTCATAGAGCTGGTTGAGCTCCTCGTCGCTGTAGTACTCGATAACGATCCGGCCGCCGCGCCGTGAGCGGGCGAGCGTGACCTTGGTGCCGAGCGCTCGTCGCAGCTCTTCCTCCACGCGTTCGAGCTCGGGCTCGAGGTGTCGCGGGGGCGCATCGGCCACCACAGGCCGTGGTTCCCTCAGGCGGCGCACGAGCTCTTCCGTCTGACGCACCGAGAGCCCCTGCTCGACGACCGTCGCGATGACCCGAGCCTGCTGGTCCGTCGTCAGGCCGCCGAGGGCGCGAGCGTGGCCCTCGGTGATCGTGTCGTCGAGCAGGGCGGCCTGGACCCGTTCGTCGAGGTCCAGAAGTCGGAGGGTGTTCGCGACTGTCGATCGGGCGCGGCCGATGCGGGCCGCAATCGCCTCCTGCGACATCCCGAACTCGTCCACGAGCGAGCGGAACGCGTGGGCTTCCTCGAGCGGACCGAGGTCTTCGCGCTGGAGGTTCTCGACGAGGGCAAGCTCGAGCTGATCCCGATCGGCGACCTGGCGCACGATGGCGGGGATCCGGTCGAGGCCCGCGAGCTGGCTGGCCCGGAGACGGCGCTCGCCGGCGACCAGCTGGTAACCGTCGATCGTTTCGATGACGAGGATCGGCTGCAGGACGCCGTGTTCCGCGATGCTCGCAGCCAGCGTTTCGAGCTCGGCCTGGCCGATCCTCTGCCGCGGTTGGCGGGGATTCGTCGCAACGCGAGCGATCGGGATCTCGATGCTGCCCGTCGGGTTGGCCCGTTGCGGGATCAGCGCCGCCAGGCCCCGTCCGAGTCCCTGCGAGCGGTCAGATCGAACAGTCACGAAAGACTCCCTGCAGTGATCTGCGGATCGGCGGCGGATTCGGTCTGCTGCCCCGCCGTCGCGACCGGCTGAGCGCCGTTGCGGCCACGAAATTCGGCGGCGAGGGACGCGTAGGCTTCGGCGCCCTTGGAGTCCGGGCGGTAGAAGGCAATCGGCAGGCCGAAGCTGGGTGCCTCCGAAAGGCGGACGCTTCGCGGGACCACCGTGTCGAAGACCACGCCCCCGAGATGGCGACGGGCCTCTGCGCTGACGTCGGCAGACAGGTTCGTGCGACCGTCGGCCATGGTCAGGACGACGCCTTTGATCTCGAGATCTGGGTTCAGGTTGTCGCGAACGAGGTTGACGGTGGCGATCAGTTGGGTCAGTCCTTCGAGAGCGTAGAACTCGCATTGAAGCGGAATGAGCACTGCATCGGCAGCGGTCAAGGCGTTGACGGTCAGGAGCCCGAGCGAGGGCGGGCAGTCGAGCAAGATGTAGTCATAGTCGGCGGCGAGACCGGCAAGCAGGCGCTGCAGCCGCCTCTCTCGTTGATCGGTGGCGGCGAGCTCCACCTCTGCCCCGGCCATGCTGATCGAGGACGGCGCGATGGAGAGATCCTCGATGCCGGTCGGAATGATCACGTCTCGCACCGGAACATCGCCGACGAGCGCGTCGTAAAGCGTCCCAGCCAGGCTGGACCGGTCGATCCCGAGTCCGCTCGTCGCGTTGCCCTGTGGGTCAACATCGACGATGAGAACACGCAATCCCGAGATCGCCAGATAGGTCCCGAGGTTGATGACGGTGGTGGTCTTCCCGACGCCGCCCTTCTGATTGGCACAGGCGATCGTCTGTGCCACTCAGGACCCCTGCCAACTCTCACTCACGATCACGAATTCTACCATCGGATGGCCCTCGACCCATGCTGAGAACGTTCACGTCAAGCACGATGCGACACACCTAGAGCCTGGCAGCCGGGCCTCACCGGGCGGTTACTCCGGGATTTCTCGATGCTCGAGGAAAGCGTCATCGAGAGCATCGCCACGGGTTGTTCGCGACACAATGTTTCACGTGAAAACCCGACTCCGGGTGGCGTAGAGACACGCATTCACGCCGATCGGTCCGCGGCCTCGGAACTTGGGCCGCACGGTCAATACCGTTGCCGCATCGGCAAGGCCGTGGGATACTCCGCCTTGACGTCGCCACGAGTTCCCGATCGTCGGGCAACGTAACGAGCCGGGCGCCGACCCTGGCCAATCCGCCGAGGATCGACCGCCATGTCTCTGTTCGTCGCTGCGATCGGGGCGGCGGTGACCGCAATCTTTGAACTTACCGTCGGTCCATATCTTCGGGTGGGCAATGCCCAACCGCATCTGGTCCTCATCCTCGCCGTCATCTGCACGATGGCGGTTGGTTTCGAAACCGGGCTGGCCTGGGGCTTCGTCGGCGGGATCGTCCTCGATGTTCTCGCCCAGCGTCCGCTCGGTGCCACGTCATTTGCACTCATCATCGTCGTCGGCCTGGCGGCCGGCATCGGTCGCTTGTTCATTCGGCTCCGGCCACTGGTGGTCGCGCCGACAACCGCACTCCTCAGTTTCGTGTACTCGATGACACTCTTCGTCCTGCTCGCCGCCCTACGCGCCTCCGCGTCGCCTTCGGAACCCCTCGCGGTTCTCGGTCCGGGCGTCGCGTACGACGCTGTCATCGCCGTCATCATCGGCCCGCTTGCCGTCGCCATCCATGACCGCCGGAGCGACCAGGGAGTCGTCGACTGGTGAGCACCTACCTCGACGGACGACGTGAGGTAGGTCGACCGGTTTCGCGTTTCCTCGTGTTCGGGCTCGCGGTGATCGTCG
>Ga0307310_10000263_pt1 | contig 16129 bp, 13 predicted proteins | sample ER_DNA_197_FD_194502 | JGI IMG/M metagenome (GOLD analysis project Ga0307310, IMG submission 194502) | Bulk soil microbial communities from the East River watershed near Crested Butte, Colorado, United States - ER_DNA_197 | ecosystem: Environmental > Terrestrial > Soil > Floodplain | place...
GCGTCGGGTCGGTCTTGAGCGCAAGTTGCACCGCCGCGAAGTTTCGATCCATCAGCGGACAAAAATCCGGCAGCGGGCACTTCGTGTAGATGAACGTGACGGCGAGGGGCGAGCCCTTGAACGCGCTGAACGCTTTTTTCCGGCCATTCTGATCCACGAATTGGGCATCGGGGACGGCTTCGCCTGGTTTGAGCTCGGGCGCCACGGTCGAGGGTGCGGCCGGTGCTGTCTTCTCGAGCGGCGCCTCTCCGACTTTCTTCACCGTGCTGAAGTACGCCCCATCCGGATCGACCACGAGCGTCGCATTGATCAGGTCCCCTGGCGTAATGCCGTTCAGCAGTTGCGGATCCTTCACCTTGTACGGCATCGTCATCGCCATCATGAAGCCTTTGATTTCTTCATGCTTGATGGTTGCCTGCTGGTGATCTGGAGAGACCGCGAGCACCTGCCCCTCAACCTTATAGGTAAGTTGACCGGACGGCTTGCTGCCGCAGCCGGCCGTCATGAATGCCAGAAGGAGGGAAAAAGCAATGTGACCGCGCATACAAATAGTCTACAGTCAGCAGTCGGCAGTCACCAGTCGGCGGTCCTATGATTTGGGTCGGAACCTCCGGTTACAACTATCCCGAGTGGAAAGGGAGCTTCTATCCCAAGGAGCTGCCTGCGGCGAAGATGCTGCCGTACTATGCCGCCCGGTTTCCGACCGTCGAGATCAACTACACCTTCTACCGCATGCCGACCGAGAAGCTCGTGGCCGGATGGGCGGCGCAGACTCCGTCGCCCTATAAACTGACGCTCAAGGCGCCCCGGCGGATCACCCACGACAGCCGCCTGAGAAACTGCGGCCCGCTGCTGGCGGCCTTCTGCGGGGTCGCCGGATCGCTCGGCGACAAGCTCGGCACGCTCCTGTTTCAGCTGCCGCCCACGGCGAAAAAAGATCTGCCGCTCTTCGACGCGTTTTTGAGCGACCTGCCGCCGGGTGCGCGCTGCGCCTTCGAATTCCGGCACGTCTCGTGGCTCGACGACGAGGTGTTCGAGCGGCTGCGGCGTCGCAACCTCGCGCTGTGCATCGCCGACAGCGAGAAAATGTCGACGCCGGTCGAGATGACTGCCGATTACGCGTACTTCCGATTGCGTGACGAGGGATACACCCCGGACGACATCGCTCGCTGGGCCGGAACGATTGCGCGAGAAACCGCACGCTGCCGTGACGTGTTCGTGTATTTCAAGCACGAAGAAGAAGGCAAGGGCCCGGAGTTCGCGAGGCTAATGATGCAGCATTTGGGAATCGCATCCGACAGCCCGTAATATTGTTCCGATGCCGCAATCGTTCGCTATCGCCAGGACGCCTTCCGGACGGGACCTCGAGTTTCTTCCCGCGATGGCGAACCGTCACGGGCTCGTCACCGGTGCCACCGGCACGGGCAAGACCGTCACGCTGCAGCTGTTGACCGATCGCTTCTCGTCGATCGGCGTTCCCGTCTTTCTGGCCGACGTCAAAGGCGATTTGTCCGGCGTGGCGGCCGCGGGCTCGCTGACGCCGAAGCTCGCCGAGCGTCTGAAAGCAATCCATGCCAATCCTCCGGACTGGCGCGCGAATCCGGCGGTGTTCTGGGACGTGTTCGGGCGGCGCGGATTTCCCGTTCGCGCGACCGTCTCCGATTTCGGACCGCTTCTGCTCGGCCGCCAGCTCGGGTTGAACGCCACGCAGGAAGGCGTGCTCGCGATGGTCTTCAAGATTGCCGACGACTCGGGGCTGTTGCTTCTGGATCTGAAGGACCTGCGCGCCATGCTGCAGTTTGTCGGCGACAACGCGCGGCAGTTCACGACCCAGTACGGCAACGTGTCGGCGGCCTCGATCGGTGCGATTCAGCGGGGGCTGCTCGAGATTGAGCAGCAGGGCGGCAATCAGTTCTTCGGCGAGCCGATGCTCGACATCGACGACCTGCTGCAGACCGACGGCAAGGGCCGCGGGATGGTCAATGTCCTGTCCGCCGAAGAGCTGATTCGCGCGCCGAAGCTCTACTCGACGTTTCTCCTGTGGATGCTGTCGGAGCTGTTCGAGCGGCTGCCGGAGGTTGGCGATCCCGACAAGCCGACGCTCGTGTTCTTCTTCGACGAAGCGCACCTGCTGTTCGACGATGTCCCGCCCGCGCTCGTCGAAAAGATCGAGCAGGTCGTCCGGCTGATTCGTTCGAAGGGGGTCGGCGTGTACTTCGTGACGCAGAGCCCGTCGGACATCCCCGAGAGCGTTCTCGGCCAGCTCGGCAACCGCGTGCAGCATGCGCTTCGGGCCTTCACGCCGCACGATCAAAAGGCCGTGAAGGTCGCCGCCCAGACGCTGCGCAAGAATCCGGCGATCGATACCGAACGCGCGATTACGGAGCTCGCCGTCGGCGAAGCGCTCGTATCGCTGCTCGACGAGAAGGGAAGTCCGGGGATCGTGGAGCGGGCATGGCTGCTTCCACCGTCTTCGCAGATCGGTCCGATCGCGGATATCCAGCGCGATGGGACCCGCCAATCGCTCGGGTCGATGTACGGCCACTACGATCAGGGGATCGATCGCGAGTCCGCGTACGAGAAGCTGAAAGCGAGAACTCTGTCGAAGGAGACTCCGGCAACGGCGGGATCAGCCGCGCCGTCATCGCCGGGTTCACCCGCCAATCCTGGCGCGCAGCCAACCGGCTTCCGCGATGTCGTCTCGAACATCCTGTTCGGGACGACCGGCCCTCGCGGCGGGCATCACGAGGGCCTGGTCGACGCGGCCGCCAAGAGCGCCGCGCGTTCGTTCGGGTCGGCGATCAGCCGCTCGATCGTTCGCGGCGCGCTTGGTTCGATCCTGCGCGGACGCTGACCGCTACTTCTTCTTCTTCTCGTTCGGATACCAATACGTCAGGTGGCAGTTTTCGCACGCCTCGTCGATATCTCCGCCGGCGTCGGAAAGCCCCTCGACACTCCTCGAGTCGATCGCTTTCAACGCGACCGCCGTCGCATCGATGAGTCCGCGCGCCTTTTTGGCAAAGTCCGCCGGCGCCTTGGCCACCAGCGCGTCCATCTGGGCCGGTTCGAGCTCGCTTCCAGGATTGTTCGATTTGTCTTTGGGACCCGCGACGTGACGGCCCGGCACCATCAGAAGGTTGCCGGCTTCCGACAGCAGGACCGCATATTTCCGAACTTCTGCCCAGTCCGCGTCGGTTTTCGGGGCCTTGTCTTCGGCGCCGTTCGGACCCTGCGTCGAGCTGACGGAATTGAATACGAATTCCGACGACGGGATGACGATGAAGTCCATTACGTCTTTGACGGTCGCGACCGGTTTGGATCCGCCCTGCGGCGCCGCCGCTTTCGGCCGGGCGGCAGGTGCCGGAGCGGGAGCAGGCTTCGGCGCCTGCGCGGCGAGACTGACAGCAAGCAGCGACGTCGACGATATCAACAAAAGGAATGTTCGCATGCCCGATATTGTACGCGCGTCCACCGCGAATCAATTCTGAACAATTCCTGAAGCGTGCCGCTCCACGAAATCCACGATCTGATTCTCCGCCCAGTAGCCATCGTCACTCCCCGAGGAGGGACCGACGAACCCGCAGTGTCCGCCGTGCCCGCAAACCCGGAGGTCAATATGGGGATTGCCCATGAGCTTTGGATCGTGGAACGGCTGGGACGGGACGAAGGGGTCGTCCTCGGCGGTGATGACGAGCGCGGGCAGCGAAATGCGATCGATGACGCGGAGCGAGCTGGCGCGATGGTAGTAGTCCGCGGCGCTGCGGAAGCCGAAGTACGGCGCGGTGTACACCTCGTCGAAGTCGCGGACGGTCCGGATGGACGCCAGCCGTTTGAGATCGAAGAGGCCGGGACGGAGGCGCTCCTTTCGGCGGATGCGTCGCTTGAGATCGCGCACGAAATTCCACTGGTAGAGCGCGTTGCCCGGGCGCTCCAGCGCGCGCACGCACTCGCCGATCTCGATGATGGGCGACACGGCGGCGACGGCGCAGAGCGTCCGCGGCGCGTGCCTCCCGTACTCGGCGGCGAGCTTCAGCGCGACGTTGCCGCCGAGTGAATAACCCGCGACCGCGATCGCCGGCAGTCTATCCATCTCGCTCAGTTCGTGGACGACATGCGCGGCGTCGGCGGTCAATCCCGAGTGAAACAAGCCGACCGACAATTGCTCCGTGTCGCCGCAGTTGCGCTGATTGAGGCGCAAGACGTTCAAGCCGCGGCCAAATGCTTTGGCGGCAAGGCCCCGCATGTAGTGGGCCTCGCTCGATCCGTTGAGTCCATGCAGCGCGATGAGCGTCGCATGCTCCCACGGGCGCGGATGCCAATGGCAGTCGGCGGCGACGCGCGAGTCGGCGTCGACGTCGAAGTACCGGCGCGACGGGGGCGGCAGGCCGGGGAAATATCGAGGATTGCCCCAGCTGTAGAGCGTCATCTTGTGACCGCTCGCGAGCGAGGGCCGGGGGACGAACTGACGGTACACTATCCCTCGTCGGCCGTCGGACCGTAGATCGGCGGGACCGGTATTTGATTGAGCCGCAAGTAGACGCTGAGCTGACCGCGGTGGTGGATCGTGTGGCTGAGGACAAAGCTGCGGAACGCGGCGAAGCGCGGCATCGAGAACACGTCCTGTCCGCCCCGCTTGAGCGACCACGGGGCCATGTATTCCGCATCGCTCTTGTTCATCAACGCGCGGGTCTTCTTCGTGGAGTCGTCGAACAGCGCGAGAATCTCGGCGCGCGACGCCTTCGGCGTCTGGTTCGGCGGCGCGGCCGCGAGATCGAACGACGCGTCACCGAGGATGTTGGCGGCCCAGTTCGGAATATTGCCCAGATGGCTCGCCAGCTCGCCGAGCGCCATCGATTTCTCGTGCGGCCTCCAGGCCAGTTTGTCGTCGGGAAGCCGCTCGAGCAGTTTCCGTGTGGTGCCCATCTCGTGATCGTATTCAGCGAGCAGCGCGTCTTTGATCACCATGTCTCGTAGTGTACTCAGTCTCTGCCTGTGCGTCTCGCTCGCGGCGGGGTGCGAGCGGGCGAAACCGGCGCCGCCACCGCCGATCGTCACGCCCGTTTCCGGCTCGCTCGAACTCGCCGGACTCTCGGCGCCTGTCCGCGTCACCCGCGATCGTTGGGGCGTGCCGCACATCGTCGCGACCACGCGCGACGATCTCTTCCTTGCGCAGGGATTCGTGCAGGCGTCGGATCGCCTGTTTCAGATCGATCTCTGGCGCCGATCGGGGCAGGGACGCCTGGCCGAAGTGCTGGGCGCGAACTTCATCAGCCGCGACGGGATGACGCGACGGATTCAATTTCGCGGCAGCCTCGACGAGGAGTGGGCGAGCTACGGGCCGGACACGAAGGCGATCGCGTCGGCGTTCGTCCGCGGCATCAATGCGTGGGTGGCCCTCGCGCGCGAACGTCCACCCGAGCCATTCGTGCTCGCCGGCTGGAAACCCGAATTCTGGCAGCCCGAAGATCTGTTGAACCGGACCGACGCCTTTCTGGCGAGTGGTGACGCGGGGGCGGAGGTCTTCCGCGCGCGGCTGGTCGCGGCCGTCGGCGCCCGACGTGCGGCGGCGCTGCTTGGCAGAGACGGCCCGGCCAGCGTCCCGCCCGGCCTCGATCCGGCGACGATTCCGTTCACGTTGAGCGATTCGCTGCGCGAAATCGGCACGCCGCCGTTCTTCACGGCGCTGGCACGTCCAGTCACGGACGTTTCCGCAGGCAGCAACGCGTGGGCGATCGCCGGACGACGCACGGCGACAGGTGCGCCGATGCTGGCCACCGATCCCCATCGACTCCTCGCGAACCCGTCCTTGCGCTATCTCGTTCACCTCACTGCCCCAGGCTGGAACGTCGTCGGCGCCACCGCCCCGTGGATGCCGGGCGTGGCACTCGGGCACAACGATCGCGTGGCGTGGGGCATGACAGCCGTTGACGCCGACACGGCGGATCTCTTTGTCGAGCGCACGAATCCCGATAACCCTCATCAGGTCGAGGTCAGCGGACGATGGCAGGACACCACCGTCGTGGCCGACGCGCTGCTGGTGAAAGGCCGCGCCAAACCGACGCCGTTCGAACGCGAATACACACCGCACGGCGTGGTGATCGGCACCGATGCCGAAAAGCATCTGATGTTCACGCTGCGGTGGAGCGGCGCGGAGCCGGGCGGCGCGGGCGAGCTCGGGGCGCTTGCGCTCGATCGTGCCGCATCGGGTTCCGAGGTCAGGGACGCGCTGGTGCACTGGAAGATGCCGGCCGTCGAAGTGATCTACGCGGAACAGAACGGCGCAATCGGATCGCAGGTCGCCGCGCTCGTGCCGGTCCGCCGCGGCCGGGACGGGCGTCTGCCCGTCCCCGGATGGAGCGGCCGCTTCGAGTGGAGCGGCTGGCGCACGCTCGATGATCTGCCTCACGCGGTGAATCCGGCATCCGGCTATCTGGCATCTGCAAATGCCAGCCGTCCGCGCACCGAGCGTCTTCGCGAGGTGCTTGCCGCGCCGCGGACGCTGTCGGCGGCGGATTCGGTGCGACTTCAGCACGACGTGCGCGCGTGGAACGCCGATCGCCTTATCCCGTTGTTCGCGCGGGTGCGGAGCAGTCGCGATGACGTCGAGCAAGTCCGTGAACGGCTTCTTCGCTGGGACCACGAAGTATCGAACGATGCAATCGAGGGGGCGGTTTATGTCACATGGGAACGTCTGGTCACGCGGATGCTGATAGAACGCCGTGTGCCTCGAGCACTCGTCGACGAGTTCGCGGCACGGAACGCAGACATGCTCGTGCCGGCGCTGCTCCAACCCGGGCGCGTGTGGTTCGACCCCGACGTCGTGAAAACGCGGGACGAGCTGGTACTGGGGGCGCTGGAGGCGACCGTCGATGACTTCAAGGAGCGGTCATGGCGAGACATGCAGAAAGTGATCTTCTCCCACCCCCTGGCGATCACTGAAGCCGTCAAGGCGCGGTTCAACATCGGCCCGTTCGATCGCGCTGGATACGCCCAGACGGTGATGTCGATGTCGGGACGACGGCCCGATGCCGTCGTTGGCGCCTCGTTCAGCGCCGTATTCGACGCGGCCAACTGGGACCGGTCGATCGCGCAGAATCCGCCCGGTCAATCGGAGCTGCCCGACAGCCCGCACGTTGCGGACCTCGGCAAGCTCTGGGCGGCGGGGGAATACTTTCTGCTGTCCTTCAGCGAGCGGGAAGTCGCCGCGAATGCGCACACGACGTTGATGCTGGTTCCAGGCAAGTAAAAGATCCGGCTAAAGCCGGACACTACGTACGAGGACTACGTACGAGGACGCTAGGACGGCTTCTGGAAATTCACCTTGGGCACCTGAGTGGCCTCGGGCGGCGCCTGGAAGAACGGATGTTCCTTGAACCCGAACATCTTCGCCGTGACATTGGCGGGAAACTGTTTGGTCGCGGTGTTGTATTCCTGGATGCGCTCGTTATAGCGCTGCCGCTCGACGGCGATTCGATTCTCCGTGCCGGCCAGCTCGTCCATCAGGCGGTTGAACTGTTCGTTGGCCTTCAGCTGCGGATAATTTTCCGAGATCGCGAGCAACCGGCCCAGCGCGCTCGTCTGCTGGTTCGCGGCCTGAATGGTCTCCTCGGGCGTCTTCGCCGCCAGGAGTCTCGACCGCGACTCGGCGACTTCCTTGAACACGCCTTCTTCGTGGGCGGCGTAACCTTTCACGGTTTCGACCAGATTGGGAATCAGGTCGTTCCGCCGCTGCAGCTGGTTCTGGACCTGCGCCCACTGCGTCTGGACCGCCTGGTCCATGGCGACGAACTTATTGTAGGAACAGCCGCCGAGCGGCAGCGCCGCGAGAACCAGGATGACGAGCTGGCCGACGTTTCTGCGAGTCATGGGTCTATCATAACGAGAAGCGGCCATTTCCCGTATAGCGGGGTCTAATCAGCGAGCGAGGAACGCCGATGCTACGACTGCTTGCCTGTCTCCTGGCCACCCTGCTGGTTCCCGCTTCTCTCTCTGCCCGACAGGTCGTATCTGGTGTCACCGGCGGCTTCAACGGCCAGCCTCCAAGAGACGTCCGTCCGGCCACGGGCCGCTCAACAATTCGCGGACGAGTGACCGCCGCCGATAGCGGCCAGCCCATGCGCCGAGCGACCGTCCGGGTGACTGCACCCGAGCTGCGCGTCCCGCGAACGACGCTGACCGATGTAAACGGGCGGTACGAATTTCAGCAGCTGCCGGCCGGCCGCTATTCGATTAACGCGATGAAGAATGTTTTTGTGAGCTGGTCCTACGGCCAGACGCAGCCGGGGAGCCTGGGGAAGCCTCTCGTGCTCGCGGACAACCAGACGGTTGACGATATCAATATCTCCCTCCCCAGGGGCTCGGTGATTACCGGCCGCATCACGGATGAATTTGGCGATCCTGCGCCCAATGTCTTCGTCTCTCTGATGCGATTCCAGTTCCAGCAGGGGCAGCAGCGGTTGATGCCAGCGGGCAACGCAGCAGCCCCTGGTACGAACGATATCGGCGAGTATCGAATGTTCGGTTTGTCGCCCGGCCAGTATTACGTCACGGCGCAACCGCAGCAGCAGGCGTTTTCGCCGGCTGGGGCCGGAGGTGGCCAGACCGAAGGACCGGAAGCGCGCAACGGCTATGCGCGAACGTTCTATCCGGGGACAGCCGATGTGAGCGCCGCGCAAAAAATCACAGTGGGAGTCGGGCAGACACTGAGCGACATCAACATTGTCCTTCTGCCGACGCGGCTTTCGACCATCAGCGGCGTTGCCGTGGATGCGCAAGGCCAACCGATGAATGGTGCCTTCGTGCAGGTGATGCCGCGCGGCGGAATCTTTATAGGCGGCGGCGGCGGCGGAGGAAGTGTGCGACCGGATGGTTCGTTCATGATCGGGAATATCGCTCCGGGGCAATACACGCTGCGAGCGAACGCTCCGCGGAACCCATCCGGACCGGGGACGCCTTCGGCGCCGCCGGACTTCTCCATCGCCGTCGTCTCGGTCAATGGCGAGGATATCAATGACGTCCGGCTCGCGCCGGTCGTGCCGGTCACGGTCAGCGGCCGCGTTTTATTTGACGATGCCGGTGGCGCGCCGCCGTTGAAGCCGTCTGTCATTCAGGTGATGGCGCAGCCGATGAATGTGGACGACAGCGGCTTCGGGTTTCCAGTGCCCGGAGGGCCTCCGCCGCCGCTCCAGGATGATTTCTCCTTCGAGTTGAAAACCGCACCTGGCCGGATCGCCTTGCGCGCGATTGTTCAACCGGCGCCCGGCACGCCTCCGCCGTCACCCGGCACGCCTCCGCCGGCGACAGGAACGGCGAACGTGTGGCAATTGAAGGCGGTTCGCATCAACGGAACGGATGTGACGGACAGCGGCATCGAAATCGATTCGCGGGGCGCGCGCGGCGTCGAGATCGAGTTGACGAATCGCCGGCAGCAGGTTTCAGGCAGCGTTTCCGACGCGAACGGCGTCAAGGTCAAGGATTACACCGTCGTCATGTTTGCGCAGGATCGCGCGCGCTGGACGGCGCCGTTCAATCGTTATCTCGGGAGGGCGCAGGCCGGCGCCGATGGCCTTTTCAAAGTCAGCTTCCTTCCGGCCGGCGATTATTATGCGATTGCGCTCGATGGTGTTGACGGTTCGCAGTGGCAGGATCCCGAATTTCTCGAGGGGTTGATCCGGCAGGCCTCCAGTGTGTCGCTCGCACCGGGCGATACCCGCACCGTTGATCTGAAATTGTTCACCGTGCAATAGGCGGCGATCACCAGCCGGCGCCGCCGCCGCCACCGCCGCTGCGTCCGCCGCCGAACCCACCGAACCCGCCGCCGAAGCCGCCACCACCGCCACGACCACTACCACCGCCACCGAATCCGCCGCCCCAGCCGCCGCCAAACGGTCCAACGCCGCTCGACCATCCGCTCCAACCGCCGCGTCCCCAGCGGCCGACGCCTTGTTGCCCGCCTCGGTTGATGCGGCTGATGATCAGGATGGCAAAGAACACCAGCATCATGAGGGCAAATGGCGTCGGCGAGTCGGCCGGCGCTTCCACCTCGCGCGGCAGCGGCACTTCCGGCAGCGTGACATTGCGGCCCTGCGCTATGCGCCCGACGATGCGGGCTGTGCCCGCGCGAAGGCCGGTGCCGTAGTCGCCGGCGCGAAAAGCGGGAGCCATCACGACCCGGCTCGTCTCGCCGGCGAACCCGTCGGTGATCCACTGTTCGAGCTCGTAGCCGACCTCGACTCGCACCTGACGCTCCTTGAGCGCGAGCACGATCAACAAGCCGTTGTCCTTGCCCTTGTCGCCGATTCCTTTGCCGTGATTTTCGAACATCTTGACGGCGTATTCGCGGATATCGCCATAGCCGTCGATGTCCGGGACGGTCGCGACGACCACGACGTCGCCGCTCGCGGCCTGGAGCGCGCGGCTCATCTTGTCGATCGCGGCGGCATTATCAGGATCGATCACGTGCGCGAAGTCGTTGACCGGCTGGGTAAGCTCGGGAGGGGCAGTTGTCTGCGCGATCACGGTCCGGCTAAAGCCGGACACCACGTACGAACACACGCAGACCACGAACAGGATCACGGCGAGGGCACGCCCTGAAGGGCGTGCCCGCCATCTGGCGCTCGTCACGATTTCCATGTGTCGATGTGGCCAACCAGGCGTTCGACGGTCGCAAGGTACGGCGCGAAGAGCCGCTCGGCGTCGGCGGACGAAATCTCGCCGATCCCCGCCAGCCCGACGATTTCCGACGCGATGGAAGGGAGCGACAGGCGGCGCTCGACATGCCGCGCGGCGCCGGCGGCGTCTCCGGCGGCGGCCGCCGAATCGAGTTGCGCGACGCTCGTGACGAGCGCGGCGAACGCGGGCGCCGATTCCACGATCAGCACGGCAAGCGCATCGTTCCGCCCGCGGGTCTCCAGATACCCCTCGCGCAGGTGCAGCCAGTGGCCGCGCGCCTGCACTTCGCACGCACGACGGAGATCGGCCATGTCCACCTTCAGCCCGTCGAACGGATCGCTGCCGGAGACAACGCGGTGATCGGCAAGGATGGCACCGAACTCGAACGGGAACGCGTCGAGCGACCGGCCGAACTCCTGCGCGGCGAGGACGAGCGGCGTCGCGAGGCCGCCGTCGTGCCACGCTTCCATGCGGGCGGTGCACGCGCGCAGGTCGTCGAGCGAGAGGCTGTCGACGACGGCGAGCGTGTGCGTGACCGCGCGGCCCGGTTGACCCTCTGAACCATGTCGATGGTGAGCGGCCCGTGTCCCATGCGGTTCGTGACCGCGATCCGCTTCCGCATGCGCGCGCCATCCATACACGACGAGCGAGCGCAGCCGGCTGCCGAAGATGCCGCGGAGATCGCCGTCGAGCGCGGCGACCGCGTCCGGAATGTGCATGAGACCCATTGTATAGAATGTGGCCGATGCGTCTTCGCGAGCTGAACGTCGGCTGCTTCGGCGGCGGCACCGGTCTCCCCAGCCTGCTGGGCGGATTGAAGCGGAACCCGTGGCTCCATCTGAACGGCGTCGTCACGATGTTCGACAGCGGCGGCAGCTCCGGACAACTGCGCGACGAGCTCGGCGTGCTGCCCCCGGGCGACATCCTCAAGTGCGCGCTGGCGCTCGCGCGCAATACCCGCGAAGCGCGCCGCGTCCTGCTTGGACGGCTGCCGACGCTCGAGCACGCGCGGCTCGGCGGCCACACCGGCGGCAACCTGCTGCTGTCGATGATGCAGCGCTACAGCGGCGATTTCCTCAATGCGGTCGACGGGCTGCGGTCGCTGCTCGGGTGCCGCGGGCGCGTCTGGCCGGTCAGCGTGGAGCAGGCGTCGGTCTGCGCGGAGTACGGCGACGGATCGGAAACGCGCGGCGAAGTGGAAGTGGATGCCGGGCAGATGTCCGGGGGGCTGGTGCGCCGCATCTGGCTGGAGCCGCCGGTGTCGATTCATCCGACGGTGGCGAAGGCGATCGCCCTGTTCGACGCGGCGATTATCGGACCCGGCAGCTTCTACACCAGCCTGATGCCGATCTTTCTCGTCGGCGGCGTTCCAGAAGCGCTGGCGCACGTGAAAGGCCCGGTGATTCTCGTCGCCAATCTCCTGACCGAGGGCCGCGGCATGATCGGCTTCACGGCTGCCGACGCCGTGGCCCGGATCGAGCAGGCCATTCACCGCAACGTCGACGTCGTGATCATCAACACCGGATGGCCATCGCCTGACGTGCTGGCGCGCTACGCGCTCGAGCACAAGGAGCCGCTCGCGCCGGGACAGTTGCCGTCTCACGTGCAGATGGTCGGGGGCGACTTCTGGACCGGCGAGATCGCGCGCCACGATCGGCTGCGTCTCGCCTATGCGGTCTGGAGTGTGCTGTCGGAGCGGTTGCTCGAGGAGTGACGGTCCGGCTAAAGCCGGACACTACGTACGCTTTCTCGATTTCTTCGAGCTCTGCGTTGTCCGTTTCGTGGATGCCTTTTTCTTTGTGTCCTTTGTGTTGACGCGTTTCGCCTTCAGCTTCGCCGCCCGCTCGATGATCGTCGCCAGCATCGCGCCGGCGTCGCCGCCCTTGGCGGGTCTGTTGGTCTGCCACACGGCCGGCGTGTCGGCGCCGAGAATGTCTTCGAAATCGCCCTTGCTCTTGACGCTCAGCGGCGCGAACTCGGTGATGTCGAGCTCGCCCGCCCAGTCGTCGCGATGTTTGATCAAGAGCCAGCTGCGGGAGCCATCACCCGCCCCGCCCCGCGCGCCCGGATAACGTCCGCTCGTTCTCACGAGCACCCACGATCCTTTGAGCTTGTAGCCGGTCAGCGTGAACTTCAGGTCGCCTTTCTTCAGCGCCGCATCCACATCGTCGACTTCCGGCGTCCACGTGCCGCGATCCCAGAGCATCACGATCCCCGCGCCGTAACCTTCGGGAATGACGCCCTCGAACTCGCCGTAGTCGAACGGGTGATCTTCCACCTTCATCGCGAGCCGCTTGACCTTGGGATCGAGGGAGGGGCCCTTGGGCACTGCCCACGAGAGCAGGACGCCGTTGTGTTCGAGCCGGAAGTCGTAGTGAAGATGGCTGGCGAGATGCTTCTGCACGCAGAAAAAACGCGCCTTCGCGGCGCGCTTTTCGACATTGCCGGCCGGTTCTGGTGTCTTGCTGAAATCGCGTTTCTTGCGATATTCCTCGAGCGCCATGGCGGCCGATTACGCGGTGTCGCTGCTCAAACGGTTCAGCGGACGCGAGAAGACCAGGAATGCCAGGCCGGCGACGACCGCGAACGCACCGACAAACCCGAACAGGGTCGGCAACGACATCGACTCATAGAAGGAGGCCGCCCGGCCGCTCACATAGTTGCCCACGGACACGCCGAGGAACCACACGCCCATGACCAACCCGCCGATGCGTATCGGTGCCAGCTTGCTCATCGCGCTCAAACCGACGGGGCTGAGCGCGAGCTCACCCCACGTATGAAGCAAGTAGGTGAGGACCAGCCAGTTCGGACTCGCGAGCACTCCGGTCCTCGATGCCGGAGGAACGAGGACCATGAAGCCGAGCCCGACGAGCACCAGCCCGATACCGAATTTGAATGGCGCACCAGGCTCTTTGCCCTGCCGCGCCAGTCGAATCCAGAGCCAGGCGAAGACCGGGGCGAACACGATGACGAAGAGCGCGTTGACCGACTGGAACCAGCTGCTCGGGAAGTCCCAGCCGAAAACCGAATTTTGCGTGTCGCGATCGGCGAAGAGATTCAGCGTGGAACCCGCCTGCTCGAAGACGGAGCCGAACAGCGCGTACCCGATAAAGAGCGCCGCGATGACAATCAGATGGTTGCGTTCGACGCGTGTCCAGCCGCCCGATGTGAACACCCACGCGAAAAATCCCACCGACACGGCGAGGAGCAGGAAACCAGCCGCGTCCGCAATCTGTTTCGCCGTCAACGGAATGATTCCCGTGTACATCCCGAGACCGAACAGGATGAGTACGGCGGCCCCTCCAACCACCCACCGTGTGGCCTGGCGTTTCTGTTCGATGAATGCCTCGGCCGAGCCGGGATTCGCAGGGTGCAACCCGGCTTCGCCGAAATGCTTTCGGCCCAGAACGTACTGCACCAGACCGAGCACCATTCCCACGCCGGCCGCCGCGAACCCCAGATGCCAGTTGACGCGCTGACCAAGATATCCGCAGACGAGCGGCGCCACGAAGGCCCCGGTGTTGATCCCCATGTAGAAGATCGAATAGCCCGCGTCGCGTCTGACATCGTCCGGTGTGTACAGCCGGCCGACGATCACGCTCACGTTGCCCTTCAGAAAACCGGTACCGATGACGATGAGCGTGAGGCCGAGATAGAACGTCGAGAGGGCCGGAACCGCCATGCTGAAGTGGCCGGCCGCAATCAGGATCCCGCCCATGAGCACCGCGCGCTGAGGCCCGATCAGCCGGTCGGCAATCCAGCCGCCGGGCAGCGTCATCATGTACACCATCGATGTGTACAGTCCGTAGATGGCGCCGGCCGTGACGGCGTCGAAGCCCAGGCCGCCCGCCGCCGGGGCCGCGGTCATGAAAAGAATGAGCAGCGCGCGCATCCCGTAGTAGCTGAAACGCTCCCACATCTCGGTGAAGAACAGCGTGGAGAGCCCGCGGGGATGCCCGAAAAACGACCGATCGTATTGGGCCGGAGGCTCAGGGACCGGAAGCTTAAGAGCGGCGGCTGTAGCCATAGAGGGCAGTCTACCAGACCGCTATGTAAGAATGATCCAGCTAGATGCGAGCCTTGCTGATATCGACCTACGAGCTTGGCCGGCAGCCCTTCGGCCTGGCTTCGCCCGCGGCGTGGCTGCGACGCGAGGGGTGGGTGGTCGAGTGCGTGGATACTGCGAAAGATCCACTTGAGGATGCCAGCCTGGCTTCGGCGGATCTCATTGGCGTTCACCTGCCGATGCATACCGCGACGCGGCTCGCCGGACCCCTCATCCAGAAGGCCCGCCGCCTCAATCCTCCGGCGCGGGTTTGCGCCTACGGCCTGTATGCGCCGCTGAACGAGCCCTGGCTGCGATCGCTCGGGGTGGACGAGGTGCTCGGCGGAGAATTCGAAGGCGAACTGGCCGAGATCGCGCGGCGAATGGCGGGTAGCAGGCCGGGTCCTTTTGGACCCGGCGATCGGATTGGATCCGGCAATCGGATCCCGCGGCTGCAATTTCTCGTCCCTGACCGATCGGGGCTCCCTCCGCTCTCACAGTACGCGACGCTCCACATGCCCGACGGCGCGCGCAGGGTCGTCGGTTCCACCGAAGCGAGCCGCGGTTGCAAGCATCTTTGCCGGCATTGCCCGGTCGTGCCCGTCTACCAGGGTCAGTTCCGCGTGGTCCAGCCGGAAGTCGTGCTGGCCGACATCGCGGCGCAGGTTGCGGCCGGCGCGGACCACATCACATTTGGCGATCCCGACTTCTTCAATGGTCCGACCCACGCCATGCACATCGTCGACCGGGTGCACGCCGCCTATCCACGCGTGAGCTTCGACGCCACCATCAAGGTCGAGCATCTGCTTCAGCATCCGGATCTGCTGCCTCGACTCACGGCCGCCGGCTGCGCGTTCGTCACGAGCGCCGTCGAATCGCTCGACGACCGCGTACTGGGCTTTCTCGACAAGGGGCACACGCGCGAGGATTTCTTCAAGGCGGTGGATCTCTGCCGTGCGGCCGGTCTCACGCTGGTTCCGACATTCGTCGCGTTTCATCCCTGGCTGACGCTCGAAGACTATTGCGATCTGCTGGAGACGATTGCGTCGCTCGACCTCGTCGATCACGTTGCGTCGATACAGCTGGCGATCCGGCTGCTCGTCCCTGACGGCTCGCGGCTGCTCGAGCTGCCGGAGCTCCGTGCGCATCTCGGCGCGTTCGACCCGGCGACGTTGTCGTATCCGTGGCTGCACGCCGACCCGCGCGTCGACGCGCTCCATCGCACCGTCACCGCGCTTGTCGGCACCCGTCTCACGTCGGACCGGCGGGCTGTCTTCGACGAGATTCAAGCGCTCGCGTGCGCACGTGCCGGGCTGGTGCCGCCGGAGCCGGTCGCAAGAGAGTCGTCCGCGGTGCCGTACCTGAACGAACCGTGGTACTGCTGCGCAGAGCCGAATCCGGATGATGTGAGAC
>Ga0307310_10000266_pt1 | contig 16094 bp, 13 predicted proteins | sample ER_DNA_197_FD_194502 | JGI IMG/M metagenome (GOLD analysis project Ga0307310, IMG submission 194502) | Bulk soil microbial communities from the East River watershed near Crested Butte, Colorado, United States - ER_DNA_197 | ecosystem: Environmental > Terrestrial > Soil > Floodplain | place...
GCGCCATGCCGCCGGCTACTTCCCGGCCATCACGGCGACTCCGGCGACCTTCGTCGTCCCGCGCACCGCGGGCAAGGACGAGCGCTGGCAGAGCACCGGCAGCTTCGTTGGGTCGGGACCGTACGTCGTCGACCGGCTGGAGGGCACCGACCTGGTCCTGAAGGCGAACAGCCAGTACGTCGCGGGGCCGCCGCCGATCGCGGAGGTGCGCTTCATCGGCCAGGTGGCCAGCGACAGCGTCAGCGCATTCGCCGCGGGCGACATCGACCTGGCGCCGGTCGCCTCGTTCGACGCAACCTGGGTCGCGTATGACGCGGACCTCGGAAAGCGGCTGCACCGCGCCGCGCCACTCTCAGTCCTCTACTTCGGCTTCGATACGACCCGGCCCCCGTTCGACGACGCACGGGTGCGACGTGCCTTTCAGCTTGCCCTCGACCGAGGCCGCCTGGTCGAGCTCGCGGAGAGCGCTGCGGCGCAACCGGCGTCGAGCCTGCTCCCGCCGGCGCTCTGGCCGGAGGGGATGACTGACCAGCGCGGCGCGGACCCGGCAGCTGCCCGCTCCCTTCTCGATGCCGCCGGCTACGCCGATCGGGCGAAGCTGGGGACGATCGTGATCAACAACAGCGGCGGCCTCAACATCGCACCGGCGGTTGCCGTCTGGCGTTCCCAGCTCGGGGTGGAGGTGGCGGTCGAGGATCGTTCGTTCGGTGAGTACCTCGATCCGAAGAGCGTTCGCCCGCCGCAGATCTTCACGATCGACTGGATCGCCGACTACCACTCACCCGATGCGCTCTACAGCCTCCTGCTGCTGCCCACCGCCGCGAGCAACTACGGAAAGTGGACCGACGACGAATTCGTCACGCTGCTCGAGGACGCCGGCGGCGCGGTCACGCCCGCGGAGCAGGCGGCGGCCTATCGACGGGTCGAGGCCCGCGTCGACGACCAGGTGCCGGTGATCCCCTGGCTGTATCCCGACTCGTGGTGGCTGGTGCGCGAGGGGCTGCGCGGCCTGGGCGACCTGACCACCGGGCTCCTCGACTTCGGGAGGGTCTCGTGGGCCGGGTAGCCACGGTTGGGTTGACGCTCCTGCTGCTGACCGCCGTGCTGCCCGCGCCCGCGCTCGGCTTCGATCGGTTCGGTACCCAGACCAGCGATGCGACCTACGGCAAGGCGATCACCTTCAACGTCGAGCTCGTGGGCGACGCTCCGGACCGGCTGGAGCTGGTGATGCAGGTCAGCGGCAGCCAGGACGAGCTCGTGACGACGGTCACCCCCCGAGGCTCGCGCGCCACGTACGTCTGGGACGTGGCCACCGACTACGTCACCCCCAACACGCGCATCACCTATCGCTGGCGGGCGATCGACGGCGGCAAGGTGACGACCGGCCCGGAGGGCTCGATCCTGTACGACGACGATCGCCCGGGCTTCGACTGGCAGTCCGCGGCATTCGATGCGACCACCGTGCACTGGTACGGGAATGCCGAGTCGACCGCGCGCCACTTCGGAGAGCTGAGCGACGGCGCGGTGCAGCGCGCGGAGAAGCTGCTCGGGTACCAGCTCAGCGGACCGGTCGATGTCTTCGTGTACCAGACTCGCGCCGCCTTCTTCGACGCGCTGGGCCCCGGCGCGCGTGAGTGGACCGGCGCCGCGACGTACCCGGAGCTGCGCACGGTCTTCATGTACCTGGAAGGCGCCGGCCAGGCGTACCTGGATCGAGCCCTCGGCCATGAGCTGACCCATGTCGTGTTTCACGACGCGACCGCGAATGCGAACCACGAGCCCGCGCGCTGGCTGAACGAGGGGATCGCCGTCTGGTCGGAGACCGGGGACGCTGCAGACGAGCGGTCGACGGTCAAGTTCGAGGCACGCGGCGGCGGCCTCTTCGCCTTCGAGGCGCTCGCGGAGCAGTTCCCGATTGGCGACCGCGGGAGCAGCCTCGCGTACGCCGAGGGGACGACCATGATCGACAACATCATCGACCAGCAGGGGCAGGCGGCGATCGCACGAATCACGGCCGCCTATCGCGCTGGAGCCAGCGACGCGGAGGCGCTGCAGGCGGGCACGGGGATCCCAGCGACGAAGCTGTACGACGACTTCTACGCGGCGTTCGGTGCCGATCCGCCCAAGCCAGTCGCGGCCGCACCCCTGCTGCCGTCAGATGTGAAGCTGCCGGGGGGCGGCATTCCCAGCCGATCTGCCGCCGCCAATCCAACGCCTCGCGCCGATGCGACTCCGGCCAGCCGGCGCGGAGCCGGGGATCCGGCCGTCGTGGGGGTGCTAGCGCTGAGCGCGCTTGGCGCGGTCGCCCTCGCGCTCTTCGTCAGGCGCCGGGCGGCGAAGCGGAATGGCTGACATTCCGCGGTTCACGCGGCCGCAATGGGCGGTGAGCATCGCTGCCGCACTGGTGGTGGTCGGCTTCGTGGGCGCTGCCCAGTGGAACGGCTCCGGCGTGCGCCAGCAGTTCACCAGCTCCGCACAGCAGGTGCTCGCCCGGCAAGTACTCGATCTGCAGCGCGAGGAGGGGTTGCTCACCCAGCAGCTTGGTGCCAAGGAGGCGCAGATCCGCGACTTCCAGGCGCGGAGCGCGGGATCACAGACGACCCTCGACAGCCTGAACCGCCAGCTCGAGGTCGCCCGTCTTGCGGCGGGCCTCAGTCGCGTGCAGGGTCCGGGTCTCGTCGTCGAGATCGCCGACTCGAAGCGAGTCGTGCCGGTCGGCGACAATCCGGCGAACTTCATCGTGCTGGTCGATGACCTGCGGGACCTAGTCGCCGCGCTCTGGGCTTCGGGCGCGGAGGCGATCAGCGTCAATGGGGAGCGGCTGGTGGCGACGTCGTCGATCTACGGCGTGGGCTCTTCGGTCCTGGTCAACACCGCATTCCTCTCCCCGCCGTTTCGGATTGAGGCAATCGCTGCCGATGGCATCCTGGATCGCTTCCAGGCAAATCCCGCCTTCCTGGGTCGCGTCAAGCAGCGGATCGACGCCTACGGACTCGAGTTTGCGACAGCCACCGCCACCACCCTCGATCTGCCGTCCTTTGTCGGCAGCACCCGGCTGCGCTGGGCGACGCCGGTTGGGGCGCAGCTCTGATGGGCGCGCGGCTTGCCCAGATCAGCCTCTTTGGGGTGGCACTCATGGTCGGCATGCTGCTGGTCGGGCAGCTGCGCTCCCAGGCGCGCCCGATCGAGCTCAACAGCCTGACTGCGCAGGACCTCTCGGCGCTGATCGAGACCCTCTCGACCCGAAACAGCGACCTCCGCGCGGCCCTGCTCGACGCCTCAGCCCAGGTGCGCGACTACCAGCTTGGTGGAGATAGAGGGGGGAGCGCGGTCACGGTTGCGCGCGAGGACCTCGAGCGGATCACCGCGTTTGCGGGGCTGATCCCGGTCAAGGGACCAGGCGTCAGCCTCGACATCGAGGGGTCGCTCGACCCCATCGCGGTGAATGACCTGATCAACGAGCTGCGCAATTCCGGGGCCGAGGCGATCGCCGTCGACGGGGTCCGCATCACCGCGCGATCCGTTGCGGTGCAGGGCTCCGGTGCGCTGGTGATCGATGGGATCGAGATCAGCCGCCACTTCGAGATGCAGGCGATCGGCTCGCGTGAAGGGCTGCTGAATAGCCTGAATCGGCCAGGAGGGATCATCTCGCAGCTGAAGCTCTTCGTCGCCGCCAGCATTGTCGCGAGCCCCGAGGAGCACCTCGAGCTGCCCGGCACCCGGCAGGATCTGGCGCCCAAGGTTGCGCGTCCGGTGGAGTGACGCCGGCGCGGTTGACCCAGCCGACGGCGAGGCTCTAGAGTTGCCGCCGTCCCACCGATGCCGATGTGCATGACGCGCCGCGCCGCCGTGTCGCAATGGTTGGGGAGTGCGGCGACGAGGAGCGCGGAGGTGTCGTGCAGGAGCTGATCGATCGGGCGCTCGACGCCGCGCAGCGCGCAGGAGCGTCCTACGCCGATGTTCGCGTGGTGGAGCGTCGCTCAGAGGAGCTCAAGCTCAAGAACGGCGAGCTGGAAGCCGCATCGAGCTCGCTCTCCGAAGGCTTCGGCGTCCGCTTGCTCGTCGAGGGCGCCTGGGGCTTCAGCTCGAGCTCGCTGCTGGAACCCGGCGAGGCGGAGCGCGTGGCCCGGGAGGCGGCCGAGATCGCGCGCGCCAGCCGGCTCGCGCAACGCGAGCCGGTCGTCCTCGACCAGACGCCAGCGGTGGTTGCGAGCTACCGAACGCCGGTCGAGGAGGATCCGTTCGGCGTCGGGCTCGACCAGAAGCTCGCCATCCTCGTCGAGGCTGATGCCGCGATCGCCCGGGTCGCGGGCGTCGCGATCCGCAACGCGAGCATGGGCTTCGAGCGAGAACGGAAGACGTTTGCGTCGACCGAGGGCTCGCGGATCGAGCAGGAGATCGTGGAGTCCGGGGCGGGGATCGAGGCCACCGCGGTCGACGCCACCGAGGTCCAGGCACGCAGCTACCCGAACTCGTGGGGCGGCCAGTTCGTGACCGGCGGCTTCGAGGCGATTCGAGCCATGCGGCTCGCAGACCACGGCCAGGAGATCGCCGAGCAGGCGGTCGCCCTGCTCCAGGCGCCCCAATGCCCGTCGGGAGAGATGACGCTGGTTCTCGACGCCACGCAGGTCGCGCTCCAGCTGCACGAGTCGTGCGGCCACCCGACCGAGCTCGACCGGGTCCTCGGAACCGAGGCCTCGTACGCGGGCACCAGCTTCCTCACCACCGACAAGCTGGGACAGTTCCGGTACGGCTCGGAGCTGGTGAACATCGACGCCGACGCGACCGCGCCCGGCGGCCTCGGCACCTTCGGGTACGACGACGAGGGGGTGCCCGCGCAGCGCTCCGCGCTGGTCGAGGGCGGAGTGCTCAGCGGCTATCTCACCAGCCGCGAGACCGCTCCGACGATCGGGCGACAGAGCATGGGCAGCGCGCGGGCCTGGTCGTGGAACCTGATCCCGCTCATCCGAATGACGAACATCAACCTGCGTCCCGGTGAGGCCGGCGGCCTGGACGACCTGATCGCCGACACGAAGGACGGGATCTTCATGTCCACCAACAAGAGCTGGAGCATCGACGACCGACGCCTGAACTTCCAGTTCGGAGACCAGGTTGGATGGCTGATCCGGGATGGCAAGCTGGGCGAGATGGTGCGCAACCCGACCTATACGGGCATCACGCCACAGTTCTGGGGCAGCTGCGATGCGATCGGCAGCGCATCGGCCTACACGATCTGGGGAATCCCGAACTGCGGCAAGGGGGAGCCGGGACAGGTCGGCCACGTCGGCCACGGGGCAGCGCCGGCGCGCTTCCGCAACGTGAAAGTGGGGGTCGGGCGATGGTAGCCACCCGGGACGAGGTCGACGAGCTGCTCGACGCGGCGATGGCCCATTCGACTGCCGAGCAGACCGAGGTCCTCTATTTCGGCGAGGACTCGGCGCTGACGCGCTTCGCCAACTCGCAGATTCACCAGAACGTGCGCCAGCACGACCGTTCGGTCCAGGTTCGCGTGGTCGATCGCCAGCGCATCGGGGTGGCGAGCACGAACCGGCTCGACGAGGCCGGCCTGCGCGACGTCGTGCAGAGCGCCGTCTCGATCGCGGAGCGCTCGGCGCCGAACCCGCAGGCCGCCGTGCTGCCGACCATGGCGAGCCCGCCGGCGGCCGAGGGATCTGGCTATGTTGCGGCCACCGCCGAAGCCGATCCCGAGCAGCGGGCGGCGGGCGCTCGCGCCGTGATCGCCGCCGGTGTCGCCCAGCGCCTGATCGTGTCGGGTTCCTTCTCGAACGGATCCAGCACCTTGGCGGTCAGCAACTCGCATGGCGTGCGTGCGCGACAGCGCACGACCCGCGCCTCGCTGCTGACCGTCATGCTCGACAGCTACGAGAGTGGCGCTGCCTCGGGATACGCCCAGGCCGGTTCGACCGATATCGGCTCCATCGATGCCGAGGCGGTCGGGGTGGAGGCGGCCGACAAGGCGGTTCGGTCGCGCGGTGCCACCGAGCTGGAGCCCGGCGAATACGAGGTCGTGCTGGAGGAGTACGCCGTCGCGACGATCCTCGAGTATCTCGCGTACATCGGCTTCTCGGCCCTGGCCTACGAGGAGGGCCGTTCGTTCATGGAACTCGGCGAGCGGGTGATGGGCGAGAACGTGACGATCTGGGACGACGGCAGCGACGCGACCGGACTGCCGAGCCCGATCGATTTCGAGGGCGTTGCGAAGCAGCGCGTGGATCTCATTCACGACGGCATCGCCACCGCCGTCGTCCACGACGCGGCGACCGCGGCGCGGGCGGGCACCAACTCCACGGGCCATGCCCTCCCGGCGCCAAATACCTGGGGACCGATGCCTTTGAACCTGTTCATGCGGCCGGGCGACTCCACCCGCGAACAGCTGCTGAGCGGCATGCAGCGCGGGATCTGGGTCACGCGCTTCCACTACGTCAACCCGGTGCATCCAAAGAAGGCGATCCTGACCGGGATGACGAAGGACGGGACCTTCCTCGTCGAGCACGGGCAGATCGTGCGGCCGGTCATCAACTTCCGGTTCACGCAGTCCATGCCCGAGGCCTTTAGCTCGGTCCTGGCGCTCACGGCGGACACCAAGCTCCTGCCCGGCGAGTACATCGGCGGCTACCGGGTCCCCGCCGTCAGGCTCGGAAGGTTCAACTTCACCGGCGCCAGCATGCGAGAGAGAGCGGGTGAGGATGGGGGTCCTTGAGCTTCGCCTCGGCGACCAGGTGCGGCTCCGCAAACAGCATCCGTGCGGCAGCCGCGACTGGACCGTGGTGCGGTTGGGCGCCGATATCGGTCTCGTGTGCGCCGGCTGCGCGCATCGGATCCTGATGGATCGCCTGACCGTCGAACGACGGTTCACCGAGTACCTGGAGCGAGGGCCGGAGCAGGGGGAGGGCTGATGGCACATCTCGAGCTTCCGCCCGAGATCGGCGTCCGGAACCTGTCGGATGCCGGAAGCCTGTTTCGCAACCGGAGCTTCGACTATCTCTGGTCGGCGCAGATCCTGAGCCAGCTCGCGAGCAACATGGTGCTCGCCGCGCTCATCGCCACCGTGCTCGGGACGACGCGCTCGAACACGGCAGTGGCGCTCCTGATCCTCACCTTCCTGGTCCCGGCAGTCATCTTCAGCCCGATTGGCGGCGTCCTGGTCGAGCGCAGCGACGCGCGGATCATCATGCTGGCCACGAACATCGTGCGGGCGGTGGGCACGATCCTGTTCATCTTCGTGGCGCCCAGCACCGTCGCCGGCAACGTGCCGATCATCTACGTCATCAACTTCGCGGTGGCCTCGGCGACGGCGTTCTTTGCACCCGCAGAGCTGACGGCGATGCCACGCATCGTCGACCGGCGACACCTCCTCACCGCCAACTCGGTCTTCGTGCTGACCATCAACGCCACCTTTGCCATTGGGTTCGGCTTCCTTGGACCGCTTGTCCTGACCACCGCCGGATCGGTCGCGGTGTTCGTGGTGGTCGCGGTCATGTTCGGGGTTGCCGCCCTGGCGATCCTGCCGCTGCCCCCGGTGCCAACCGAACGACCGGCCACCGCCGTGAACGCGGCCGCCGGTCGCGCGCTGCACGAGCTCTACGACCAGCTGCGCGAGGGCGTCAGCTTCGTCCGCAAGAATCACGCGGTCTTCTGGTCGCTCACCTACCTGGGCATCGCCGCATCGCTGATCGGCGTGCTGGGCGCGATCGGACCCGGATTTGCCACCGACATCCTCCGCCTCTCCGAGAAGGACTTCTTCTTCATCATGGGGCCGGCGGGACTCGGAGCGGTGATGGGCATCCTCTTCCTGAACGCCTACGGACAGGCGATCCCGAAGCGGCTCGTGATCGATATCGGCCTGGTGGGCATGGGCGTCACCTTGATGGCGCTTGCCGTGGTGAAGCCGCTCTCCCTGCTGTTTGGCCCGGCGGCCTCGCAGATCACCGACAAGATCCCGAGCCTCGCTCCGCTCGTGAGCCTGATCGCCGTGGTCGTCGTCATCGCCGTGCTGGCAGGGGTCGTGTACGCGTTCGTGGCGATCCCGTCGCAGACCGCCCTGCAGGAGGAGCTCCCCGCGGCGGTGCGCGGTCGGACCTTCGGCATCCTGAACACCCTGCTCTCGGTGGCGTCCTTCTTTCCCGTGATCGTGGCCCCGGCTGTCGCGGACATCCTGAATATCGCCTTTCCCGGCGCCGGAATCCCCGTCGTGATGGGGCTCCTGGGCGCCCTGATCGTGTGGGCGGGGATCGCTTCCTGGCGGCGCAACCGCTCCACCGGCCTCCACTCCCGGGATCGAGCCGACGCGCTGCCGGTCGCGCCCGATGGCGCCTAGGCTGCTGGCGGGGGGATTCCTGGTCGCATCCGGGGTGCTCGCCTGGCTGGCGATCAGCCTCTGGCTCGCCGCACGCCTGCTGCAGGCGGCGATCGTGCTGTCGATCGTCTATGTCTGCTTTCTCGCGTGGCGGGGCTGGCGCGTGATGCGGCACGCGTTCGCCGCGGGCACGGCTGCTCCGCTTGCCTCGGTCTCCATCGTGGTGCCCGCCCGCGACGAGTCGCCGGTGATCGAGCGGCTCGTCGGCGACCTGGCCGCGCTCCCCGAGGCGGACGTCCTGATCGTCGACGATGGGTCCGGCGACGGGACCGGCGACCTCGCACGCTCGGCCGCCGTCGGGTCGCCGCATATCCGCGTGGTCCGGCGTGAGCCGCGGAGCGGACCGGAAACCAAGGCAGCGGTCCTCAACTTTGCGGAAGAGCACCTGCGCGGCGAGATCCTGCTGGTGCTCGACGCGGACGCGCGGGTTCGGCCCGATCTCCTCGAGCGGCTCGCCGCTGGCTGGGCCCGAGATGACTCCGCCATCGCGGTGCAGGGCCTGCGGCGCCCGGAGAGCCCAGTCGCGACCTGGCTCACGGCTGCGCAGGCGGAGGAGCAGCTCTTCGACACCGCGACGCAATGCGGACGCTGGGCGACCGACGGCACCGCCGAGCTGCGGGGGAACGGGATGGCCATCCGGCGTTCGGCCCTCGAGGCCCTGGGAGGCTGGAACCCGGCGGCCTTGACCGAGGACCTCGACCTGTCGACCCGTCTCCAGGCCGCCGGCGAGCATGTCGCGATGGCCCCCGAGGCGACGATTGGAGAGCAGGCGGTGGCGCAGCTGGGACCGCTCTGGCGGCAGCGGCTGCGCTGGGCGGAGGGGAGCGTGCGCCGCCTGCTCGAGCACGGCCCACGCCTGCTTGCGGCGCCGCTTCCCCTGCGCGCGAAGCTCGATTTCCTCGCGTTCACCGCGGAATTCCTGGTCCCGCCCCTCTTCGTCACCACCCTGCTCGCTAGCCTTGCCACAGTTCCGCTGCCGCAACCCGCCGACTGGAGCGTCCCGGCCTCCCTCTTCCTCGGCTACGGATTCGGCGTCTTCGTCCTCGCGCTGGCCGCCCTTCATGCCGATGGCCGTCGCGGGCTGGCGCTCGTCGGCGGATCGCTGCGCGGCTCCCTCTTTCTCTCGCACTGGCTGCTGGTCGTGCCGTTCGCCCTCGTCAGGATCGCCCTCGGCCCCAGCGGAACGACCTTCACGAAGACTCCCCGGGACCGATGAGCGCGCCCCTCGCGTCGCTGGTGCTGCGCGGCCAGGTCGTCTTGTCTGCGCTCCCCCGCGGGCTTGAGACGGCGGAGGCGATCGGCATTGCAGACGGCCGAGTGGTGAGCGCGGGCCACGATCGCGAGGTTCTGGAAGGGGCGGCACCCGGGGCAGCCGTGATCGATGCCCGCGACGCGGCGATCGTCCCGGGAATCCACGACTTCCATCTGCACCTGGTCGGGATGGCTCGGGCACGTCGCGCACTCGCGCTCGATCAAGCCGGTGACTACCAAGCTGTGCTCGCAGCCGTGTCGCACCGGGCGGCACAGCTGCCGCCGGGCGAGTGGCTCACCGGCCGCGGCTGGAGCCAGACGAACCTCGATCCGGGCGGGCTGCCCTCCCTCGAGGCGGCGGTGGGGGAGAGGCCCGCATTCCTCGTCAGCCACGACGGCCATTCCGCCTGGGCCTCGGCCGCGGCACGCGGGCAGGCAGGCGTCCTGGCGGGGACCCCGGATCCGAGTGGCGGACGCCTGGAGCGCGACGCCTCGGGCCAGCCGAACGGCATCCTGCGCGAGTCCGCGACCGAGCTCGTCGGCAGGATCGCCGGCCGGCTGCGGGGTGAAGGACTTGCGGCCGCGATCGAAGAGACGCTGGCGGAGCTCGGCAAGTTCGGAATCACCGGAGCGACCGACGCGGGCGACTACGACGACGCCAACGGGGTCGGCGAGCTCGCTGTCTTTGGCGACTCGTTCTCGTCGATCGCCGACCTCTCGGAGCGGATCGCGCGGCGCCTACGCCTGACGCTCGATATCCCCAGCGACGCCATCACGGCCGCAGCCGAGCGCGGCTGGCGAACCGGTGTGCCATTCGCCGGGATGCGATTCGGCTGGGCGAAGGCATATGCGGATGGCGCGCTCGGCTCGCGCACTGCGGCCCTCTTCGCTCCCTACTCCTGCGACGAGGCTGTCGGCACGGGCATCCTGCGACTTCCGCCGGAGCGGCTGGACGCGATCGTGGGCGCGGCGCGACCGGCCGGCATCGGGCTGGCGATCCACGCGATCGGCGATCGCGCCGCCGCGGCCGTCCTTGACGCCCTGGAGGCAGGTCCTCCGCGACGTGGCGACGCAGTCTCCGACCGGCTGGAGCACGCCCAGCTCGTCCGCCCAGCCGATCGAGCGCGGTTCGCGCCACTCGGGGTCACTGCCAGCATGCAGCCGATCCACGCGCCCGCCGACCGCGAGGCAGTGGAGCGCTGCTGGGCCGGCCGGACAGGCCACGCGTTCGCCTGGCGCTCGCTCGCGGCCGCCGGTGCGCTACTGGCCTTCGGGTCGGACGCACCGGTCGAGACGGTGAATCCCTGGCTCGGGCTGTTTGCCGCGGTGCGTCGCCGCTTTCCGGGCGAGCCCGATCGGCGCTGGCACCTCGAGCAGGCGCTCGATTCCGTCGCCGCCCTCTCGGCCTACACCCGCGCCCCGGCGGTCGCGATTGGCGCCGCCGACGAGGGGCATCTGCGACCCGGCGCGCACGCCGACCTTGCGGTCTTGAGCGTCGACCTGCCCACGCTGCTGGCGGCGGACGAGCGGCTGGCAGCCGCCCATGCCGACCTGACGCTGGTCGGAGGAGGCGAGACGCATCGGTCCTGACAAGCCCGCCCTTGCGACAAGCCGCCTGACGACCTAGCATGCCGGCTCAGCGAGCAAGCGGGCGGGCAGCCATGGACGACGAGTATCGGGCCTTCGAAGTGGGGACTGGCGGGAGCGTGCCGGTCGGGCCAGGCCATTCCTCGTTCGACGCGTCGCGCCTCGATTTCGGCCACTACGCCGGGCGCACCATCGCGGAGCTCGCAGAGACGGACCCCGAATACCTGCGCTGGCTGGCGCGGCATCCGTCCGGCATCCGCTACCGCCCCGAGATCCACCGCGCGCTTGGCAAGGTCCCGATCTCGACCGACTGGGAGCGCTGAGCAGAAGACCGAGCGTGTGGGTCGAGGGTCATCCCCGGGTGCTTACCGAGCCGGGGGGCTGAGACCGACCGCATCCACTCCGGCCGCGATCGCCTCGTCGATATTCATGGCGCGGCCCTTTCCCCATGCGGTGGCGTAAGCCTCCTCACCGAGCACGGCCGCCGCGTCGCTCATCGCGCGTTCATGCCACATGCGCTCGAAGCCGGGCACCGCCGTGCTGCCGACGAGATCCTCGCGAATCGCATCGACCGCCCCGAGGAGCGTCGCCGCGCGTCCCGGATCGCGGCGGTCGAGCGTCCACAGGGCGACGTGCTCGAGGCAGTGCGAGAGGCAGACGATGTTGCGAATCATCACGTGCAGCCTGACCGCTTCCCGCAACCGCTCGCCGGCCTCGTCGAGATTTCCCTGGACGCGCGCGAGAAGCCCTGCCGCCTCCGCGGCATGCGCGCGACCGAGCGGCCCGGGAATGAGGATCACCATCTGCTCGAGGCGCTCTCCGAGGCGGACAGCCTCATCGGGCTCGCCGAACTCGAGCTCCCAAAGGATCAGCCACCAGAGGCAACGCAGGATTCCAATCGGCTCGTTCAGCTGTTCGAATGCTGCAAGGGCGTCCAGGGTGAGCTCCTTTACCTTCTCGGGCCGAGACGATCCCCAGCGTTCGATGCCGAGGTAGTGCGTAGACCACGCGGCCCCACGCTCGTCTCCCACGTCCCGCAACAGCGTGAGAGCCCGTTCCTGCACGTCGGCAGCGCGATCCCGTAGGCCCTGAACGCCCAGCAGCATCCCGTACAGGGATAGGCCGAGTCCGAGCAGCCCCGGCGAAATCGCATCTTCCCGCTCCAGCAGCGGCTCGAGCCAGGCGCGCGCCTCTCGGACCCCGGCGATCTGCCACTGGAAGGTCAGGCCGACCATGATCCGCAGGCCACTTTCCGGATCGCCGTTCTCGATTGTCCGGGCGAGGGCCGCGCGTAAGTCGTCCCTAGCCGCCGCGACCTCCTCGAGCCACCGCGCCTGGTCTGGGCCCATCAGCTGCGCTCCCGCCGACTGGACGAAGGCGACTGCCCACCGCGTATGCGCCTCGTGGACGGCATCCGCCTCGCCTGTTGTCGCCAATCGATTACGTGCGTAGTCGCGAAGCGTCTCGAGGAGCCGGTAGCGCGTGCCGCCACTGGTTCGCACAACGGCGACGAGCGATTTGTCAACGAGCGTTGTCAGCAGGTCGAGAACCCGGTCAGGCTCGATCGGATCCCCGGAGGTAACCGCCCCTGCTGCGGCGAGATCGAAGCTTCCCGCGAAGACCGAGAGGCGCGCGAAGACGCGACGCTCGTCCTCGTCGAGGAGGTCGTAGCTCCAGGCAACCGCCGCTTCCAGCGTGCGCTGGCGGGGGAGCGCGGTACGGGCCCCACCGGTCAGCAGCGTGAAGCGATCGTGCAGCCGCGCGTCGATCTCTTCGACCGATAAGGCCCGGACCCGTGCGGCGGCGAGCTCGATCGCGAGAGGCAGGCCGTCGAGCCTTCGGACGATCGAGGCCACCACCGGCACGCGGTCTGGGGTGAGGCTGAAGGCCGGATCCACGGCGCGTGCCCGCTCCACGAAGAGGGCGACCGCCTCCGAGCCCTCGATGTCTGCGACGTTCCCGTCTTCGGGCTGGCTCAGCGAAGGAACGCGCCAGCTGACCTCGCCGGGCACGTTCAGCGACTCGCGGCTGGTCGCGATGAAGCTCGCCTTGGGGGCGGCGCGAAGCACAGCGGCGACCAGCTCCGCCGCAGCCGCGATGAGGTGCTCGCAGTTGTCGAGCACGATCAGGACGTCCCGGCGGGCAAGGTAATCCGTCAGCACCGCGAGGGCCGGCCTTCCCGGAAGCTCGGGGACACGGAGCGCAGACAGAACGGCCTGCGTGACCAGTCCGGGGTCGGTGAGCCCCGCGAGGTCGACCAGCCACACGCCGTCGGCGTGGTGCTCGATCTGATCGGCGGCCACCTGCAGCGCCAGCCGAGTCTTGCCGGCACCGCCCGCACCGGTGAGGGTGACGAGGCGCGCGCGGGCGAGGGTATCGCGCACCGTGTCGAGGGCGTCCGCCCGGCCGATGAAGGTCGAGAGCTCGGCCGGAAGGTTGTTTGGGAACGCGCTCAACGACCGAAGCGGCGGAAACTCCGCCACCAGGTCCGGGTGGAGAACCTGGTGGACGTGCTCCGCACGGGCCAGATCCTTGAGCCGATGCTCTCCGAGGTCGAGGAACGACACGCCCGTTGGAGAGTCGTCACGGACCAGGGCGTGCGTCGCCTCCGACACGATCACCTGGCCGCCGTGGGCGGCAGCCATGATGCGCGCGCATCGGTTGACCTCGGTCCCGTGGAAGTCTTCGTGCCCGCGATCCGCATGCCCCGTGTGCAATCCCATCCGCACCCGAAGCGGTCCGGTTGCTCCCCACTGCGCGGCGGTCAGCGCTCGCTGGGCCGCGACAGCAGCAGCAACCGCGGCCTTCGCCCCGGCAAACGCCGCGAAGATCCCGTCGCCGGTGTCGCTGACCGTCGTGCCGCCGGTCTCCGCGACCGCCTCGTTGAGGATCTCAAAATGCCGTGAGAGCGCCTCGGGCATCGTGTCGGGGTGCGCCTCCCAGGCCCGCGTGCTCCCCTCGACATCGGTGAACAGGAAGGTCAGAGGGCTTTGGGCGGCCGCGTTCGACATGGGCGTGGCGCCACCATACCGTCGCCGTGCCGCCGGCTCAAGGCAGTGCCGCAGCGGCGCGATTCTTGCTCGCCGCGCAGTGGAGGTACGAAGCATGAGCGCCACGACCGACGAGATCGTCGCCCTCGAGAAGCGATTCTGGACAGAAGGGGACAATCCGCGCTTCTTCGCGGAAAACACCGCGGACGAGCTGATCACCGTTCTCGAGCCGATGGGCTTCATCGACAAGGAGCAGGGCCTGGAATCGGTCCCCGACAAGCCCTGGAAGGACGTCGAGATGACCGACATCCACGTTCAAGAGCCGATCCCCGGCTGCGTCACCCTTGCCTATCACGGCAAGGGGAGCCACGGAGACGGCGAAGAGCCGTATCGCGGCAGCATTGCGTCCACCTACGTGAAGCGGAACGGCCGATGGCAGCTGATCCTCACCGCGCACCAGCCGTGGAAGCCGAAGGACGAATCCGCGAGCTAACTTCAGGTCGCGGCCAGGATCCGCTCAAGGCCGTCGAGGATCAGGTCGAGGCCGAACGCGAAAGCGCCTTCGGCCTCGGGATCGCGCTCCTTGAGGTGCTGATGGACGTGCTCCACGACGTACGGATACTGGCCGCCCCCGACCTCCTTGAGGAAGGTTGCCGCGAGGTCGGGGAGCTGCGTCTCGTCGACGTCGTCCAGCTGTGCGGCCCACAGCGTGTATCCCGCGACGTGGCTTTCGAGGGCGTGGTACGCCAGGTCGGTGACGTCGGCTGACAGCCCGGACTGGCGGAGGCGACCAAGGATCGCGTTCATGTATCGCCAGCGCGCCGGCCGGCTCCCGCTGATCGACAGGGTGAGGCTGGCCGCCCACGGATGCCGCTCGAAGACGTCATGGGCTGAGATCGCCGTCCTGCGCAGGGCCGCCTTCCACGTCATTCCCGGCTTCGGCAGCTGGATCTCGCTCTCCGCGATCTCGACGATGCCATTGAGGATGTCGTCCTTGTTGGCGACGTGGTTGTAGAGCGACATTGCCTCGACCCCGAGCTCCTGCCCGAGCCTGCGCATGCTGAGCGACTCGATGCCACTCCGATCGGCCAGGGCCAGGGCGGCGTGCAGCACGCGCTCGCGGCTGAGCGGAACGCGCGGCTCAGGACCGGGTGCCGATTCGATGGCCATCGTGAAACCTCGTGGCTTGCGCTTGACAGACTTACGCCGTACGTCTAGGCTGACCGGAGTCAGACTTACAGTGTATGCCAGGAGTCGAATGCAAGCAATCGTCTACCACCGCTACGGGTCGCCCGATGTCCTGCGGCTCGAGGAGGTCGACAAGCCCACTCTCAAGGATGGCGACGTCCTGGTTCGCGTTCGCGCGGCTGCCGTGAACCCGCTCGATTGGCATCTCATCCGGGGGATGCCGTACATCGTCCGCCCAACCTCGGGGTGGCGCACGCCGAAGCGGAACATCCCGGGCGTGGATGTGGCCGGAGTGGTGGAGGCGGTCGGCCGCGACGTGACCGCGTTCCAGCCGGGGGACGAGGTGTTTGGCGAGAAGAGCCGGGCGTGTGCGGAGTACGTCTGCGGGCCTGCGAAGCTCTTCACGCACAAGCCCGTCAACCTCACGATGGAGGAGGCGGCGGCGGTCCCGGTCGGAGCCGTCACGGCGCTCCAGGCGCTGCGGGACAAGGGCAAGATCAAGGCCGGACAGAAGGTGCTGATCAACGGCTCTTCTGGCGGTGTGGGGACCTTCGCCGTGCAACTCGCCAAGGCACTCGGTGCGGAGGTGACGGCGGTGTGCAGCACCCCCAACCTGGAGCTGGTCCGATCCCTCGGCGCGGACCACGTGATCGATTACACGCGGAAGAACTTCACGCGTGGCAAGGAGCGGTACGACCTGG
>Ga0307310_10000268_pt1 | contig 16067 bp, 15 predicted proteins | sample ER_DNA_197_FD_194502 | JGI IMG/M metagenome (GOLD analysis project Ga0307310, IMG submission 194502) | Bulk soil microbial communities from the East River watershed near Crested Butte, Colorado, United States - ER_DNA_197 | ecosystem: Environmental > Terrestrial > Soil > Floodplain | place...
CCCGCGGGTCGTCGTGAAGTAGGTGCGGAAGACGCTGTCACCGTCGCGGAGGAACACGCTGAGCCCGAACGACTCGCCGTCCTGGTAGACGTCGGGCTGCGGCGTCTCCGGGGAGACTCCGAAGTCGACGTTGAAGTCGCTGTCGAACGACGAGAACCACGGGATCGTCCAGCCCATGCGCTTCTTGTAGGGTTCGATCCTGGCGATGGGCGCACGCGAGACGATCGCGAAGGACGTGTTGCGCGCGTGCAGGTGGGCCGGGTGGCCGACCTGGTCGATGAACATCGAGCAGCCGTCGCAGCCGGCCTCCTGATTCGGCCCGAACATGAAGTGGTAGAGGAGCAACTGGCTCCGTCCCTCGAACAGGTCGGGCAGCGCGGCCTTGCCGTCGGGCCCCTCGAAGACGTAGTCCTTGTCCATCCTGACCATCGGCAGCCTGCGACGCCGGGCCGCGAGCGCGTCCCGGGCCCGGGTGGCGTCCTTTTCCTCGGCCAGGAGCGCCTCGCGCGCTTCCTGCCATTCTGTCTGACAGACGACCGGGGGAAGGTTCATGGGACTCCTCTCAATCATTTGGGTACTCGTCATGTCGGCGCGGCCATCCCGGCGGGTCGTCGCCGCGGCCCTTCGGGCTGCGGTCGAGCAGCTGCCAGGTGGCGTTGAGAGCATCGGTGCCTCGGTCGTAGCACGAGTAGCTGTGGTAGACGACGCCGTCCTCGAGCGCGAAGGCGCTGAGGCCGTGGAGCTCGTCGCGCCGAACGTCGATTTCCGCCGCGTGCTTCGGCGTGCCGAAGTTGAAGCCGGCGCCGGTCTTTCGCTCCTCGTCCGTGAACACGGCAAAGTCGAGGTTGAAGTCGCTTTCGGCGGCCGAGACCCACGGGAAGCCCCATCCCATCCGGTGCCGGTAGGCCTGCAGGTTCTCGAGCGGGGCGCGGGAGACCGCGATGAAGGTCACGCCCCGCGGCGGGAGATGGACGACGGCGCCGTCGAGGCTGTCCGCGGTGAACGAGCAGCCCGGACACCCCGTGTCCGGCCAGCCGTCGACGGTCGGGCCGAACATGAAGTGGTAGACGAGGAGCTGCGAGCGCCCGTCGAAGAGGTCGACCAACGTCTTCGTCCCGTCGTCGGCCTCGAAGGCATAGTCCTTCTCGACGGCCACCCACGGCAGCGCCTGCCGCTTCCGAGCGAGCTCGTCGCTCCGGCGGGTGAGCTCCTTTTCCTCCGCCAGGAGCGACGTCCGCGCGGCCAGCCACTCCTTGCGGGATCCGACGCTGTTCATGGGCTCATCTGCATCGAGGGGGACCCGGTGGGCTCCGTCAGCCCCGGCACGCTCGCCGGCGAGGCGGCGACCCAGACTCCGAGGACGACCAGGGCGAGCGCAAGCATGCCCGAGAGCCGATCGCCCCGCGGCAGAACCTTCTCCGCGAAGATCGCGGCGGCGACCACCGCCATCCAGAAGATGCTCATTACGCCCAGCACGAACAGCGCGGCCATCAGGCCGCCCGAGCAGCCCACACAGTCGAGCCCGTGTACGAGACCGCTGCGAATTGGGGTGACCGAGGGCTGCGCGCTCCGGCAGCGGCGGAGGCTGAGCTGCTTCAACGGGGTCAGCTCGTAGAGCCCGGCTGCGACGATCACGCCACCGGCGAGATACGGGCCGTCTCGATCCCACGCGAGCCAGCCGAGGTCGAGCGAGGTCACGACCCGGAAGAGGCCGTAGGCCGCCAGGCCGTAGCCGGTCCAGACCGCGAGATACCCGGCCGTGAACAGCACGGTCGGCGCGCGCCGAGCAAGCCGCGCCGCGTGCCGGGCAGCGGGAGCCGCCGACGGCAGCATCATCGCTGCGGTCATCGTGACCCAGATTCCCAGATACCACCCGAGCCCACCGAGGTCGGTGCCCGGGCCTGCGTCCATGCCGCGCATCCGCACGACCGTGACGGCCCAAGCAACCGCTGCCGTGCCGAAGAGGAGAGCAGTCGTCCGGCGTCGAGACGCCAGAGATCTCAAGCTGATGGGTGCGTCCTCGTACTCGTCGTTGGTCACCTGGCCTCCTTTCTGATCGCTACCCCTTAGACGAGCCGCTAGGGAAAAACTCATCGCCCGAGTGCCGCGAGACAGGAACGAGTGGCTTGCCGCACGTGCTCGTCGTCGCGGCCGCGATCTTCCTCGGGCTGACGACCAAGTAGGCCGGCGGGTACAGCTACGCCCGAGACCGGGCGAGCACGGCCACCGGTTAGGCCTGGCATGCGCCCCGGCGGGCTCCGGTCCGCCGCGCGCTCGGCGGGGCGTAGGATCGCGCGGTGATGGCTTACGACGAGGATCTCGCCGCTCGCATCCGCAAACTCGTCGCGGATCACGCCGGAGTCACCGAGACGCGGATGTTCGGGGGCCTTGCCTTCCTCGTGAACGGCAACATGGCAGTCGCCGCCAGCGGCCAGGGCGGGTTGCTGGTGCGGGTAGACCCGACCGAGTCGTCCCAGCTTGTCGAGACGACACCGGCAACGGAGATGGAGATGCGAGGCAGGACCATGGCGGGCTGGCTCCGGGTCGCCTCACCCGACGTCGAGGCGAACGATGCGCTGACTGCGTGGGTCGACCGCGGCGTCGCGTTCGCCGGGGCGCTCCCCGCCAAGCGCTAGCTGCGCCGCCCGGCGCGCCGCTGAGCGGGTGGACTGCGACGGGTGGATTGACTGACTTATCAGTCAGTTTCCAGCGCGTATCCCGTCTTCAGATCGCACCGTTGCACCGACGAAACTGTCTACTCAGGGAGTTGGCGACGGTCGGTCCTCTGCTGGCTCCGACAGCGGCCGACGACCACATGCTGATCGTCGACGACGGCCTCGATTGTCCGAATGCGGAGTACATGACGATCCAGGCAGCGGTCAACGCAGCGACGCCCGGAGACAAGATCAAGGTCTGCCGGGGCACCTACATGGAGCAGGTGACGATCCCGGCCGGCAAGAACGGGATCACGCTCTTCTCCGAGCCGGCCCTGCAGGCGGTCATCAAGGCCCCGCTGGCGATGCTCGACCCGAAGGCGATCGTCCGCGTGAGCGCATCACAGAACGTGACCATCCGCCACTTCACGATCACGGGCCCGGGCGGCGGCGATTGCGACAGCATCCGCTGGGGCGTCCGCGTCGACTCGGGTGGCTCTGCGCTCATCACCGACAACCACATCACCGAGATCCGGGACCTGTTCGACAGCGGCTGCCAGAACGGCATCGGCGTCCTCCTCGGGCGCAACCGACCCGACCTCGGTCCCACTGAGGACACGGTTGGGTCGGGCCAGGTCGTCCACAATCTGATCGACCATTACCAGAAGGGTGGGGTGACCGTGGACAACACCGGCGCGTACACCGGCGAGGTTGCCTACAACGAGGTCACCGGCACGCCGAGCATGGACATCGCCCAGAACGGGATCCAGGTGAGCCGGGCCGGCCGCGGCAACGTCCACCACAACAAGGTGTCCATGAACCAGTACCTGCCAGCAACCGTGGAAGCGACCGGGATCTTGCTCTACTCCAACACCGTCCCGGCACGCGCACACCACAACGAGGTCTTCATGAACGACACCGGCGTATCGCTCTGGACGGTGACTGGCTTTGCCGAGATCTCGTACAACAACGCACGGAACAACGAGAACGGAGTTGTGTCCTACAGCCCCTCGAGCGACAACCTGATCGCCTACAACAAGGCGTTCGAGAACGCGCTCGACTGCCGCGACGACAACATCGCGACCACTAACCACTGGGTGAAGGACCTCGGACGGACCGAGAGCCCGCCCGGTCTATGCAAGCAGGCCGGTCCGCAGTGACGTAGGAGTAGCCGCCTCGAGAGGGTGGGGCCACAGTGGGCCCCACCCTCGGCAACGGGTTCGGATGTCAACCGGAGGACGCGAGCGCATACTCGACCGCGTCCTCGAGCGGCATAACCTGTCCCTCGAGCAGCGAATCGGCGGACGCTGCTTCTCCGATTTCTGCGCCGATCGATGCGAGCCTCCGCCGGCGGAGACGGCCCTCGTAGTCGGAGATCGAAGTGTCGAGTTCCTCGAGGATCGAATCGGCTGCGCCGATCAGCACTGCAGCGCGACGTGGATCTCGTTCGCAGAGTGCAAGGCCGAGGAGCGCATACGCTGCGCCGTCCACGTAGCCGAACTCGACGGCTATCTCGAGGCTCTCAGCGAACTGCGATCGTGCGCGCTCCGCCTCCCCGAGCTCAATGCGCGCGAAGCCAAGGTTCGCCAGGGAAGTCAGAATCCGCAGCTGGTCGCCCTGGGCCTGGCCAACCGCGAGACTCTCCTCGAACAGGTCGGCTGCGGCCTCGAAGTTACCCTGGCGGAGCTCCAAGTCACCGAAGTTGTTCGCGACCGAGCCGAGCAGGAACGAATCGCGAGTATCTCTCGCGAGTTGAGCCGACTGCGCAAACAGCTGGCTTGCTCGTTGAGAATCCCCTTCTTCCATTGCCACCATTGCGAAGATCTCCGTGGCGATCGCAACGCCCCGTGGAATGGCGTGACGCTCGGCGAGGGCAAGTAGCTCGTTCCCGTGTGCCGCGGCAGCATCCCGGTCACCGAGAAAGAGCGAGAACTTCGAGGCTCCCCACAGCGCGTCTACGAGTGAAGAAGGAGCCACCTGCGACCGTGCGGAGAATGCCAGTTCGGATAGACGCTGTCCCTCGCGCAAGTAGCCGCGTATGAACCAGAAGATCCAGAGGGAGCCCAGCAGACGCAGCGCTGATTCGTCTTGTCGCGAAGCGACCAGCTCCGCGAGGGCGGTTCGGAGATTCGCTCGTTCGTCTTCGATGAGTTCCAACAACTCAGGCCGCCGGAACGTGCGCAACCCCGGGCCTTGGCGCTCGGCGAACTCGAGAAAGAACTGCGCGTGCCGGCGGCCAGCCGCGTCGCCCCCTCCCGACTGGTCGAGCCGCTCTCCCGCGTACTCTCGGATGGTCTCGAGCATCCAGTAGCGCTCTGCCGAGAAGCGGAGCAGACTCTTCTCGACGAGTGACTGCAGGTCGTCGAGGTCGGCCTCTGCGACGTCTTCCGCGCCTTGGAGGGTGCAGCCCCCGGCAAACACCGAGAGCTGGGCGAAAAGCCGCTGCTCGTTCGGTAGTAGTAACTCGTAACTCCAGTCGATCGTTGCCCTGAGCGTCTGCTGGCGAGGGTCTGCGTCGCGGCCGCCCTTCAGCAGATCGAGACGCTGGGAAAGGCGCTCGAGGATCTGGGTCGGCGACAGCGCCTTCGTGCGGGCGGCGGCGAGCTCGACGGCGAGGGGCAGGTTGTCCAGGCGGCGGCAGAGCTCGGCGATCTCGCCGCTTGCCGCCATCTGCGCGCGTTCGCAGAAGAGGAAGACGGCTTCCGTTTCCGCGAGCGCCGGCACTGGGTATTCGAGCTCGCCTTGCACGCGCAGGAGCTCTCTGCTCGTGATGAGGAGCGCTGCATTGGGACAGCGCTCCAGAAGGGTTGAGAGCTCGGGCGCCGCCTCGATCACCTGCTCGAGGTTGTCGAGGAGCAGGAGCATCTCTCGCTCGCCGATGTGGTCGGCGAGCCCCTCCTTGGCACCGAGCGTCTTGGCGATCGACTCGGTGACAAGTGCAGGGTCGCGTAGCGAGGCGAGCCCGATCCAGAAGACGCCCGCCTTGTACTCCGAGACGAGCGCCGTGGCCGCCTCGATTGCAAGCCGCGTCTTTCCGGAGCCCCCGGGGCCGGTCAGGGTCACGAGGCGGCTCCCGTCCGCGATCAGGGCGAGCAGCTCGCGAAGCTCGCGCTCCCTCCCCACGAAGGAGCTTGCCGGCCGAGGGAGGTTCGTGTTCGAGATCGTCTTGAGAGGCGGAAACTTCCCATCACCGAGTTGGAAGATGTCGACGGGCTCGGGAATGTCTTTGAGACGGTGCTCACCAAGGTCGACGAGCGCGTCGCGTTCGTCGATGAGGGCTCGGGTGGCATGCGAGAGGACGACCTGACCGCCATGAGCAGATGCAGCCACGCGAGCGGCAAAGTGGACGTCTTCGCCGACGTAGCCCTCCTCCGTGAGGAGTGGCGTTCCTGTGTGCAGGCCGATCCGAAGAGTGATCGGTCCGGACACGAGCCCCTCTGTGATCGCCTTGGCGGCTTCGAGTGCGTCTGGCGCAGACGGGAAGGCGATGAAGAACGCGTCGCCCTGGGTGTCGACCTCGACACCGCCTCGAGCGATACAGGCTTTGCGCACGACTCGCCGGTGCGCAGCGAGCTTCTCGGCGTAGGCCTCGGCGCCGAGCTGGTGGAGGAGCTTGGTCGAGCCCTCGACGTCCGTGAATAGAAAGGTGACTGCCCCGGAGGGAAGGTTGCGCCCCATGTTTCCGTGATCATGCGACGCGGTCTGCGGCACGTCTAGTTCTGAGATCCTTGGCAATGGCCACGATTCCTCTCGCGCCCGTCGACGCCGTCCGGATCACGATCCTGATGGACAACATGACCGACCCACTGCTCTTCCCGTCGGAGGGTGTGGATCGCACGACGTGGTTGCATCAACTCGCGCGGCGTCGGATGGCCTCGGCCGTCACCGCCGACGGGCTACCTGACGCGCTGATCGCCGAGCCGGGCTTCTCGGCGCTCGTCCGAGTCACAACCGGCGGGCGCGAACGGACGATTCTCTTCGACGCGGGCGTCACTCCCACCGGCGTGGTCGAGAACATGCGTCGGCTCGAGCTCACGCCGAAGGATGTTGAGACGATCGTCCTGAGTCACGGCCATTGGGACCACGTCGCCGGGATGGAAGGAATTGCGAAGGAGGTCGGGCGCGCGAGCCTTCCGGTGCTCATCCATCCCGAGTTCTGGCGGCGTCGCCGGATCGCGATCCCGGGCCTGACGCCGGGCGAGCTGCCCTCAACCAGCCGCTCCGCGCTTGAAGGAGCGGGCTTCGAGATCGTCGAGGAGCAGCAACCTTCCTTTCTGCTCGACGGCTCGTTGCTCGTGACGGGCGAGGTCGATCGCACGACACCGTTCGAAACCGGCTTCGCCGGACACGAGGCACACGTGCACGGCAGCTGGGAGCCGGACCCGCTGATCCTCGACGACCAGGCACTTGTGCTGCGTCTCGCCGGCCCCGGCCTCGTAGTCCTCACCGGCTGTGGACACGCCGGGATCGTCAACGTCGTGAGGCACGCGCAGCGGCTGACGGGCGAGTCGCAGGTCGCTGCCGTCATCGGCGGGTTCCACCTCAGCGGCCCGATGTTCGAGCCGATCATCGAGCCGACCGTCGCAGCCTTCGACGAGCTCCGGCCGGAGCTGCTGATGCCGGCCCACTGCACGGGTTGGAGGGCCGTGCATCGCCTTGCAGGTCGCTTCCCCGAAGCGTTCGTCCAGAGCGCGGTCGGGACGACTGTCTCGCTCTGAGGCGTATGCAAATGAGACGGGAGCGACGGGACTCGAACCCGCGACCTCCGGCGTGACAGGCCGGCGTTCTAACCAACTGAACTACGCCCCCGCGAGCCGGAACAGTGTAGCGCTACGCGATCTCGGTCAGACCCAGCTGGCGCAACAGCGTGACCGAGTCCGAGTACACGTCCTTGCGGGCCACGAGCCCGTCGCGGATCGGGATCACGTCCATGCCGCGGTACTCGACCTTCTTGCCGGTCGGCGGCACCTCCATCCCCGAGCGCGTCATCGTCCCCTCATGGGTGCCGCGCGCCGTCCACTCCTGGACGACCAGGTCTTCGCGGATGTAGGCGCGGCGTGTCTCGAACGAGAGGTCGGGGAAGACCGAGAAGATCCCCGCGATCGCCTTCCCGATCTCCTCGCGGCCGACGTTGACGTCGCCCGTGACGTGGTTCTCGAAGATCGAGTCGTCGGTGTGCATCGCCACGATCGCGTCCACGTCGTGCGCTCCCCAGGCGGCGTTGTAGCGGTCGATGAACTCCTGTAGCTCCGAGCCGTCCACTGCAACTAGCCTAACCGGCTCGTGACCGTCGTCGACTGGGTGGCCCTCGCCCTCATCCTGCTTGCCGCGGTGGGCGGGGCGGTGCAGGGGCTTGTGTGGAGCGGCTTCTCGCTCGCGGGCCTGCTCACGGGCGCCTTCCTCGGCGGGCGGCTCGCTCCGCACGTCCTCGCCCACGGGGCGAGCTCGCCGTACGCACCGGTGGTCGCGCTGATCGCCGCGGTCGCGCTCGCCGTCACCTTCGAGGTGATCGGCAGCACCGTCGGAGCGATCATCCGCAGCCGCGAGCGTTCGCGGGGCCTGCGGGTGATCGACTCGGCCGGCGGCGTGGTTGCGGGTGCGCTGATCGGCCTAGGCGTGGTCTGGGTGCTCGGAGCGATGGCCATCCAGCTGCCGGGGCAAACGCAGCTGCGCCGCGCGGTGCAGCGCTCCGTGCTGGTTCAGCGCCTGAACTCGATCGTGCCGTCGCGCACGCTGCTGAATGCGCTCCGGCGCGTCGACCCGTTCCCGAACCTGGCCGGGCCGCCGGTGCCGACCCAGGCGCCGGACCCACGCGTCCTGGCTCAACCGGGCGTGCGCGCCGCCGCGCCGAGCGTTGTCCGCATCCTCGGCACCGCCTGCGGCCTCGGCGTCGAGGGCAGCGGCTGGGTCGCGAGGCCCGGAGTCGTCGTGACCGCCGCGCATGTCGTGGCCGGGGAGGAGGACACGAGGATCATCCCGCTCTCCGGCGGTTCGCTGCCTGCCGAGGCGATCTTGTTCGACCCGGACAACGACGTTGCTGTCCTGCGCGTGCCGGGCCTCACGCTCAAGCCGCTCCGGCTGGTCGACCCGCGACCGGGCACGCCCGTCGCGATCGTCGGCTATCCGGAGAACGGCCCGCTGGACGCCGTCCCCGGCCGGATCGGCAGCACTTCGAGCGTCTTCGCCGAAGACGCGTACGGCCGGCCGGTCAGGCGCACGATCACGAGCTTGAACGGACAGGTCCGCCACGGCGATTCGGGCGGCCCGGCGGTGGATGCTTCGGGCGCCGTCGAGGCGACCATCTTCGCCGCCCGGCTCGGCGGACCGGGCGGTTACGGCGTCCCGGCGTCCATCGTCCGGCGCGACCTGGCCGCCGCCCGCGGCCCGGCCTCGACCGGCCCCTGTGCGCGTTAGTCGAGCAGGTCGAGTGCCGCTTCGGGCTGCTTGAACGGCGGGATCACGTAGACCCCGGCCACCTTCTCGCGTGCCTCGGCGTAGAGCTCGCGCGCGAGCGCGAGACCCTCTGCACCCGCGTTGGCGCCCGCCTTGTCCAGCCGGCGCTGCACGCCCTCGGGCACGACGATTCCGGGCACCTCGTTGTGCAGCCGCACCGCGAGTTGGTAGCTGCGCACGTAGAAGATCCCGAGCAGCAGCGGCACCGGCCAGCCGCCGATCAGCTCCTCGAAGCGGTCGAGGTAGGAGAGGTCGAAGAGCGCCTGCGTCATCGCGAACCGGGCGCCCGCGGCGATCTTCTCGCGAAAGCGCTCGGCCTCGGTCTCGAGATCGTCTGCCGACGGGTTCACCGCGACCCCGAGGAAGAACGAGGTTGGCGCATCGATCCCCTTGCCGTTGTAGTCCTCTCCGCGGTTGAGCTTCGAGACGACCTGCGAGAGCCCGATCGAGTCCACCTCGTAGACGCCGCGCGAGCCCGGGTAGTCGCCGATCTCCGGTGGGTCGCCCGTGACCGAGAGCACGTTGCGGACGCCTTCCGCATGGGCGCCTAGCAGCTGGGACTCCAGGCCCATGATCGAGGTGTCGCGGGGAGTGACGTGCGGGATAGTCTCGATGCCGCACTCGCGCTCGATCGCCACCGAAGCCATGAGCGCGTTCGCCCGCGCACGGGCCATCGGGTTGTCGTTGATGTCGACGAAGCCGACCTTGCCGGAAGCCTTGAGGATTCGCGCGACCGCGAGCATCGAGTCGTAGGTGCCGCCTTTGGGCGGGTCGAGCTCGACGCAGGTGACCCACTCGCCCTCGCGCAGCTTGCGCGCGAGCTCCGTCTCCTCGGGCCCGCCGGCGAGCCTCGGCTCCGGTAGCTCGCGCTCCATCACGTCGAGGGGTGCGCTTGGCTCGCGCTCCTCTTCGACCGCCGATCGGATCGCGGCGATCTCGAGCGGCGTTGTCCCGCAGCAGCCGCCGATCAGGCGGGCGCCGAGCTGTCGCGCGTGCGCCGCGAACTCGGCGAAGTACTCCGGCGTCGCGTGCGGGTAGATGACGCGGCCGCCGCTCAGGCTGGCGAGACCGACGTTCGGCAGCGCCGCAAGCGGGGGGCCGCCGTCCCCGCCCATCGCCTCGAGCGCGGCGAGGGCGGCGTGGAGCCCTGCGCCGTGATTGGCACCGATCGCCGCCAGGTTCAGGGGGCGCAGGCGCTCGGCTGCCTCTGCGGCGCTTACGCCCGCGAGCGTCTCTGCGCCCTCGTCGAAGGTCAGTGTCGCGACGATCGGAAGCGACGAGACGCTGCGGACGGCCTCGATCGCGGTTTCCAGCTCGTCGAGCTCGTAGAACGTCTCGATCATGAACAGATCCACGCCGCGCCCGTCCAGCAGCAGCGCCTGCTCCGCGAAGACCTCACCCCGCTCCTCGGGCGGGATTGCGGCGAGCTCTCCCAAGGGACCGATCGAGCCGGCGATGAAGACCTCGCGGCCCGAGACCTCTCGCGCCTCCCGCGCCAGCTTCACGCCGGCGCTGTTGATGCGCTCGAACTCATCCTCGAGGTACTGCTGCGCCAGTTTCCGCCTGTTTGCGCCGAACGTGTTCGTTTCGATCAGGTCGGCGCCGGCGCGGATGAAGCTCGTGTGCAGGGTGACGACGCTCTCCGGTGAGCGAATGTTCGCCTCCTCGGGACAGCGGAGCCTCGGCACGGCGCTGGAGATCAGGACACCCATGCCGCCGTCGGCGACGACGATCGGGCCGGTGTCGAGACGCTCTTGGAATCGACTGCTCATGCGGGTTTGACTCTACTGAGGAAGTGAAGTGCGGCAGTCAACCGTGAAAGGGGGATAGATCAAGCGGTCGCCTCTCCTCGATACTCAACATGCAAACGACAGAGCGCCCCGATGCGGCGGGGGCTGCTCATCGAAACGGAGCGGGCCCGATGCGGCGGGGCCTCTCCGACCAAGCTACGGAGCGGGCCCGATGCGGCGGGGCCCTCCGGAGATGCAACTGCGGCTCTCCTTCACAGGAGACTCGGGCGGGGCCGGGCGGCGGCTCCGCCCGTAGTTTTTCTACGGTCGGAATGCTCAAGCTAGGGTTTCGGATTGCCGATTTGGGGAGACGACTCCCTGTGCCGGGGACTGACGGCAATCATCCTGCGGCGTACGGAGTTTCAGACGGCGGGCTTCGGCCCGCCGTCGGCTTTTCCAGCCGCGTCCCGGTGACTGTCACCGGTCGGGCCTTCGCGGAGGCTGCGGCTGGCGGTCGAGACAATGGCCAGTGCGAGCGTCCAGCCGGAGAGCGCCAGGATCGTCGCCCGGCCACCGACGTTCTCCAGCAGGAAGCCGCCCACGAGCGCCCCGAGCGGCGCACCCGCCATCGCGAGCAGGCCGGCCACGCTCTGCACCCTCGCCTGGAGTGCGTCGGGGACGACCGACAGCCGGTACACGACCACCGCCGAGTCCCAGCATGGCGCGAAGAACCACTCCACTGCAAGCACGGCGCCCAGCGCGAACGGATTGGTGAGAAACGCGAGCCAGGGCAGCACCAGCGCCTGCAGCCACGGGCTCGCCACGACGATCGCGCGGATAGAGAGCCGCCTCACGATGGCGGGCGTCACGAATGAGCCCAACAGGCCGCCGCCGGCCGCGATGCCGAGCATGGCGCCGACCTGGCCGGGCGACGCCCCGTGCTTCTCGGCGATCACGATCATCGAGAGGATCGTCGCGAAGGTCACGGGGAGGCTCGCGCTGCGCATCAGCGAGCACGCACGGAGGAAGCGATGCCGCCAGAGCCAGGAGAACCCCTCTGCGATCTCGAGGTGCAGCGGGCGCCGTGCCGCGGTGCGCTCCTCCTGAAACTGCTTGCGGATCAGGAGCAGCCCCACGGTCGAGGCGAGGTAGGAGATCGCGTCCACGAGGAACGGCACCGCCCGCCCGAGGCCGAAGAGCGCGCCGCCGATCTGCGAGCCGACCAGCGACGCTCCGAAGAACCGAGCCTCGTTCTGCGCCATCGCGGTCGTCATCTGCTCGGCGGGGACGACGTTCCGCAGCGCCGCCCGCTCGCCGACGAAAAAGAAGACGAAGAGCGTTCCCTCGATCGCCGCCGCGATCAGGATCTGAACGAACGTGAGCCGGTCGAGCCAGAGCGCCACGGCCACGCTTGCGAGCGCCAGCGCCCGGCCCGCGTCCGCCGCGATCATCACGCGCTTGCGGTCCCAGCGGTCGACCAGTGCGCCCGCGGGCAGCGTGAACAGAAGCCATGGCACCGTGACGCAGAAGCCCGTCAGGCCGGCCTTGGCCGGCGAGTGCGTCAGTGCCAGCACCAGCAGCGGGTACGCGACGTACGTGATCTCGGAGCCGACGGCCGAGACCACCTGGCCGCTCCAGAGAAGCATGAAGTCGCGGTTCCGCCGCAGCGGAACGAGAGGCTCGACCTCGGTTCCCTCAGTCGTGGACGACGCGGCCCTCCATCCCGCCTGCGACGGTCACGATCTGGCCGGTGACGTGGCCGGAGATCTCGTCCGAGGCGAGCGTGACAACGACACGGGCAACGTCCTCGGGCCGCGCGACCTTGCGCAAGGGCATCGTCGTGGTCACGCGCTCGAGCGTCTCGGGCGTAATCAAGCCGCGCGTCATCGGCGATTCGGTCCAGCCGGGCGCAACCGCGTTCACGCGCGCGCGAGGGGCGACGCGGACGACCTCGTTCTTCAGGCTCAGCAGCAGCCCGTGCAGGATCCCCGATTTCGCAGCGGCGTAGTCGGCGTGCCCGGCCTCGCCGAAGAGCCCGGCGGTCGAGCCGACGAGAACGAGGCTGCCGTGCCCGCTGCGCTCGACGCCACGCAGGAACCCGCGAGCGGTCAGGAAGGTCGCGGTCAGGTTCGCCCGCAACGTCGCCTCCCAGCGCTCGAGCGGAAGCCGCCAGACCGGGACGTCCTCCTCGGGCCAGATTCCCGCGACCGCGGCGCAGACGTCGAGCGAGCCCGCGGCGTCGAAGAGCCGATCCACCTCGGCCTCTTCGGTCAGGTCGGCGCCGACGGCGAGCCCGCCGCCGAGCTCCTCGACCACCGTCTCCGCCCGATCCCGCCCACGGTGGTAGTGGACGACGACGTCGCACCCCTCCGCCGCGAAGGCGCGCGCGCAGGCCGAGCCGATCCCGCCCGACGCGCCCGTGACGAGGACGCGCTTCCCCTGGAGTCCGGTCTCCACGAATGAGAGGCTACAAGCGTGAAGGTCTTCATCATCAGCGACATGGAGGGCATCGCCGGGATCGTCAATCCGTTCCAGACGAACTCGGGCGAGCCGCTCTTCGAAGAGGGGCGGAAGCTCTACACCGAGGAGATCAACGCCACGGTGCGGGGTGCGAAGGCGGCGGGCGCGAGCGAGATCGTCGTGATGGACTGCCACGGCGCCGGCAAGGGGCACGATTTCAACTCACTGATCGCCGAGGACCTCGACTCCGACTGCGAGTTCGTCGTCCAGGAGGAATGGACCGAGTACACGGGCTTCCTCGAGGACGGAGTCGATGCGGCGCTCTTCGTCGGCATGCACGCGATGGCCGGCACAGGTGACGGGGTGCTCAACCACACGGTTTCCGGCGTGGACTGGCAGAACCTGTGGTTCAACGGCACGCAGGTCGGCGAGACCGGGATCAATGCGGCGCTCTGCGGCACCTGGGGCTGCCCCGTACTGCTGGTCACCGGCGACGATGCGGCCTGCCGCGAGGGAACGGCGTTGCTCGGCGACGGGCTCACAACCGTCTCGGTGAAGCAGGGCCTGGGCGTTAAGAGCGCGCGGATGCTCGCACCCAGGCGCGCGCGCGAGCTCGTCGAGGCCGGCGCGAAGGAGGCGCTCTCGAACGTGAAGGCGGTAGAGCCCTACGACCCGGGCAAGCCCTGCGAGATCAAGGTCGAGTACAAGTGGACCCAGCCGCCCTCGAAGCTCCGGTTCCGCTCCGGGGTCGAGCTGCTCGATTCGCGCACCCTCGTCTCCCGGGCCGACGACTGGTGGACGGCGTGGAAGCAGTTCTTCTTCTGACCGGCTTGCCTGCGCCGAATACGCCAAGCCGGAGCTCTCCGCCTCGGCCTCGACCGTCCCGTCCACTAACGTCCTTGTGCCCGGATGAACGTCGTCGTCGTGCTCGCACAGCCGCCCTTGCTCGAGGGCGGAGCTCCCGGTCGCTGCGCGATCGCGTTGCTCCGCGGCTTGCGCGCCCACGGCGTCGAGGTCTCGGCGATCGCGGCGCGCGGACAGTGGGCTTTCAACGGCCTGCCCCCGCTCGACCTCCCGCTCGAGGTCGTTGACGTAAGGCCCCAGAACGGCGGGTGGCGCGAGCGCGCACAGATGTTGCGCCGTCCGAGCGGCTACCTCAGTCGCGGCCCGTTCGGCGACCGGGTGCGGGAGCTCTCCGCTTCGGCGGACGTGCTCCACCTCGAGGAGACGCATACGGGATGGTGCGATCTCGGGCTCTCGGTGCCGTCGCTCGTTCATCCCCACCACCTGACGCGGCTTGACGCACGCCTACCGCCGCCGTGGCGAAAGGAGCTGTTCGGCGCTTCGCTCTCTCGCCCGGGCGGTGCTCGTCACGTTCGACGACTGTACGGTCGACCTCCTCGACACCGCGGCGCCGCTGCTCCGCGAGGCGGGCATACCCGCCGTCGCGTTCGCCGTCACCCGGCTCCTCGGCGGTACGAATGAATGGAGCCGCAAGGAGGCGCCGAGGCTGCGGCTGCTCGACCGGGACGGCCTGCACCGCCTCGCCGAGAGCGGCATCGCTGTCGGATCCCACACGCAGACGCATCGCCGGCTGCCCGGGCTCGACGCGGGCGACCTGGAGCGGGAGGTGGTGGGGTCGGCCGACGACCTGGCCGAGCTCGGGCTCGGCCGGCCCGCGCTGATCGCGTACCCGCACGGCGAGCACGACGCCGCCGCCCGCGCCGTCTCCCGGGATGCCGGCTACGTGGCGGGCCTGGCCGTCCAGCTGGGGATTGCCTGCCGCGAGGACGACCGGTTCGCCCTGCCGCGGATCGAGATCCTGCGCGACGATGCGGGCTGGCGCTTCCTCCTGAAGGTGGCGAGAGCGGGGAGGTAGCAGGGGGCCGCGCGCCTCAGCGGACGCGGCGCAGCCCGAGCAGCGAGATCAGGAACGCCGTGAAGAACACCTGGATCCCGGCGACGACGAGCGTCAGCGCGACGATCGCCAGCCGTTCCTCGGCGAGCGTGCCGAAGCCCCTGGACGCCCAGTCGGCGTGGATCACGTCGCCGTCGGACGCGTCTGACGGCCGCCGATCTTCGAGACTCTGGCGTAGATTGCGGCTGGTGCTGACACGGCATTCGCCTCCTCGCCCGGCCCCAGCGGATGACTGAGCGGTCGCTTGCCCGCGAGCTCGCCGAGGCGATCTCCTCGGGCGAGGTCGTGCCCGGGTCCGGCTGGGTCGCCGCCGTGTCCGCCGCTCTGGCTGCCGCGCTCGTGGCCAAGGCCGCCAAGCGCTCCGAGGGCTGGAGCGAATCGGCGGGCGCCCGCGCTCAGGCGATCGAGCTGCGCGACCGACTACTCGCGCTCGCCGAGCAGGATGCCCTGGTCTACGAGACGGCGCTGACCTCGCTCGAGCGGCGTGACGCCGGGCTCGCGCGCTCGCTGGCGAAGGCGGCGGAGGTCCCCCTCACGATCGGCGAGACGGCCGCCGACGTCGCGCTGCTCGCGGCCGAGGCAGCCGAGCGCGCCGACGGCTCGGCCCGCGCCGACGCCGCGGCCGCGGCCTGCCTGGCCGCCGGGGCGGCACAGGCAGCTCGGAGGCTCGTCGAGGTCAACCTGGCGACGGGGCCCGACGACGACCGGCTCGCCCGGGCAGGCCGCGCCGCCGAAGCTGCCGCGGAGGCAGCACAGCAAGCCCTCGCCACCGAGCCATAGCAGCGCTTCTCGACATCCTTCTCTTCCTCGGCTCGCTGGCCGTCACGTTGCTCGCGGCGACCTTCTTCGCCC
>Ga0307310_10000270_pt1 | contig 16057 bp, 10 predicted proteins | sample ER_DNA_197_FD_194502 | JGI IMG/M metagenome (GOLD analysis project Ga0307310, IMG submission 194502) | Bulk soil microbial communities from the East River watershed near Crested Butte, Colorado, United States - ER_DNA_197 | ecosystem: Environmental > Terrestrial > Soil > Floodplain | place...
TACCCGGCTGTCACCGAGGTCGTTCCGTTGGACGAGGCCCGCCGCGTCATGGCAGCGCGAAGACTGCGCGCACTCGGCATCGCCCGGCCCGAGGTGATCGGCGTCGCGGGCGAACGGAACTACGAAGACGTCGCCGGAGAGCCCGCCGAAGTCGAGGGAACCTCCGGCAGCTGGGTGGTCGACGCAGCGGCCCTCGGTCAGCCGTTCGAGGGGCGCACGGCGCTGCTGTCGCCGTTCGATCGCCTGATCCACGACCGCGTCCGAGCCCAGGAGCTGTTCGACTTCGAGTACTACCTCGAGATGTACAAGCCGAAGGACAAGCGCCGCTGGGGGTACTTCGCGTTGCCCGTGCTGCACAACGACCAACTGGTCGGCAAGCTCGACGCGATCGTCGACCGGAAGGCCAAGGTCCTGCGGGTCGACGCGATCCACGAGGACGTCCGCTTCACGCGCGCGATCACCAGGGCCGTCGACGCCGAGATCGACGCGCTGACGGCATGGCTCGGCGTGGACCTGAGCAGCTAAGGCTGACTCAGGAACAGCCGCTTCTCACTGGCGAGATGCGGCGCCCACGCGAGCCTGTCGGCGCCCGCGAAGCCGAGATAGGCGCGCAGTGCGTCACGCATCGCGTCGACGAACCCGTCAGCGCGGCGTGGCGCGAACCCATCCTCCCACCAGACACCGAGCACATCCACGCGCGCCCTGTCCCGGTCGATTCGCGGCTCGATCCGGCCGACGAACCGGTCGCCGAAGACGATCGGCAGGACGTACCAGCCCCAACGGCGCTTTTCCGGCGGGAGGAAGAGCTCCCACACGTAGTGGAAGTCGAACAGGCTCCCGAGAAGGGCCCGATCCCACACGATCGGATCGAACGGGGGAACGAACGCGACCGAAGGCGGCGGGTCCGGCGGCGCCGCCAGAAGCTCGGTGTCTCCCTTGACGACGAAGCGTTTCCCGCGAACGCCCTCGACCTCGACGGGAACAAGATCGCCGCGTTCCACGAGGTCGTCGCGTAAAGCGTTCCGGCCTCGGTACCCCGGCCACCGCTCGTCCGGCTTCGCCGGCCCGATCCCACCGAAGACATCTCCGGTGCCGCTGATGCCAAGCAGACCGTGCGCGCGGTACCGCGACAGGAGCTTGTAGCGGATTTGTTCTTCCAGCGGGACTTTGCGAGCAAGCGCTTTGGCCGGGAGCAGCCGTTCGAGCAGGTCGTAGTACCTGCGGTTCCCGTCGCGGCGCGCGAGGCCGAGCGCTCCCATCACGGCATGTGCCTCGAGCACGGCGCGGACGACGTTTGTCGTCGCCCCGAACCAGTCGGTCGTGCTTCCGCGCTGACGCTCGAAGTCGAGCGACGACAGCGGCCCTTGTGCGCGGATCCGCTCGAGGACGTGCGCGGCCACGTCTGCGTTCTCAGCCAGGGTCCGTGGCGCGCTTCGGCTCAGATTCCCGCGGAACCAGGCGAACTCACTCGTCGGCACGAGAGAGAGACCTTTGTTGTAGGCCTCGAAGATCTCTCGGCGTTCGTACAGCAGTTCGCACCAAGCCGGGTCGTAGTCGGCCACCCGAGCGTGCAGTACGAGGTCGTGGTTCCGGCCCGCGACCGCCAGCGGGTCGAACTGGACCGATCCGAGCCGGCGGAAAACTTCCAGAACCGCATCAGGGCCGGCGGCGAGTGAGCGTGCCGGCGCGAGCAGCTGGCGTGCAACGAGGAAGCGCCGGGCGGCGTCGGCGGAGACTTTCACGGCACGTCAAGGGTGTCAGATGGGTGGAGGTGCTCCGAACCTGGTCGTACGTAAGAGCTCGGAGTAATGTCGAACTCAAGGAGCGAAGAAAAAACGAGAGGAGGCCTCGATGGCCAGCGAACGAGTCAGCCACCCGGGTGTCGCCGGAGGCGCGGCGAAACGCAGGCAGGAAGCGATGGACGGCAACCTCACGATCGGCCGCTTCGGCGGCGTGGAGGTCCGGCTCAACTGGAGCCTGATCGCGGTGTTTGCGCTGATCGCGTGGTCGCTGGCGGAAGGCGTCTTCCCGTCACAGAATCCGGGGCTCTCCCATGGCACTTACATCGCGATGGGGATCGTCGCCGCCGTTGTGTTCCTGGCGTCGATCCTTTTCCACGAGCTCGGGCATTCGTTGGTCGCCCGCCGTGAAGGGATCGAGGTCGACTCGATCACGCTGTGGCTGTTCGGCGGCGTGTCGCAGTTCAAAGGTCGGTTCAAGAGCGCCGGCGACGAGTTCCGAGTTGCCATCTCCGGACCGCTCGTCTCGATCGTCCTCGGCGTGCTCTTCGTTCTGATCGCCCTGGCTCCGGTGACGAGCTCGGTTGACGGAGTCGCCGCGTGGCTCGGCTACATCAACCTGACCCTTGCCGTCTTCAATCTCCTTCCTGCGTCGCCGCTCGATGGTGGCCGTGTCTTGCATGCCGCGCTCTGGCGAGCCAAGGGAGATCTCGCGTGGGCGACCCGGATCGCGTCGGAGATCGGCCAGGGCTTCGGCTACCTGTTCATCGCGCTCGGGCTCGCGATGTTCATCTTCCAGGGATCGTTCAGCGGCGCCTGGCTCGCCTTCATCGGCTGGTACCTCCTTCAGGGCGCCAGGGCAGAGGCTCGCTACGTTGCGACGGAGCAGGCGCTCGAGGGACTGCGCGTTCGCGACCTAATGGTTCGCGACCCTGTGAGCGTCGATGCCGACGCGACAATCGGGCGCATCATGGACGACGTCGCATGGTCGCACCGGTTCACCACGTACCCGGTTCTCGACGGAGGGAGGCCCGTCGGCCTGCTCACCTTCGCTTCGGTCGCCGCCGTTCCCCGCTCCGACTGGGATACGCGACGCGTGCGCGACACGATGATCCCGCTCGATCAGGTCCCGCTGCTCACCGAGGACGAGAAGGCCGTCGACGCGCTGGCGGAGCTTGCCACCCCGGGCGCGAATCGTGGGCTCGTCGTCGACAACGGACACCTGGCCGGGCTGCTGTCGATCACCGACCTCGCCAGGGCGTTCGAAGTGGGCCGCCGGCCGGCGCAGGCAGTGGGCATTAACCGCGACGACTAAACCCGCGTACGCTTCGCCGGTGCTTACGTGCTCAGCTTGCGGCTCGAAGAATGCGGCAGAGGCGAAGTTCTGCTCCGAGTGCGGAGCGCGCCTCGGCTCGGCTTCCTCGCCGATCGAGGAACGCAAGATCGTCACCGTCGTCTTCTGCGACCTTGTTGGCTCGACGGCACGCGCAGAGCAGCTGGATCCCGAGGACGTGCGCGCGGAGCTGTCGTCGTATCACGCCCGCGTCCGGTCGGAGCTCGAGCGTCATGGAGGCACCGTTGAAAAGTTCATCGGCGATGCGGTCGTCGCCGTCTTCGGAGCACCTCTCGTGCACGAAGACGACCCCGAGCGCGCAGTGCGTTCGGCGTTGGCCATTCGCGACTGGGCGCTGAAGGAGGACGCCGTCGACGTCCGACTCGCCGTGAATACCGGAGAGGCTCTGGTCAGCGTCGACGCACGCGCGGACGAGGGCCTCGTCGCAGGGGACGTGATCAACACGGCGGCACGACTCCAGGCGGCGGCGCCCGTCAACGGGATCCTCGTCGGCGAGAAGACCTACCGAGCGACCGACGGACGCATCGAGTACCGCGAGCGGGGGCCTGTCGCGGCGAAGGGAAAACAGGACCCCGTTCCGGTTTGGGAGGCGGTATCCGCGCGGGCGCTCTTCGGCGTCGACGTCGATCTGGAGCCCTCCACTCGACTGGTCGGTCGCAGACGCGAGCTGGATCTGCTGCTCGACGCGCTTGGACGCGCGCGGGCAGAGCACGAGCCGCAGCTCGTCACGATCGTCGGTGTTCCCGGCATGGGGAAGAGCCGGCTCGTGCAAGAGCTGTCGGCTCGGGTCGAGGCCGACCCGGAGCTGATCCGGTGGCGACAGGGCCGTTCACTTCCGTATGGCGAGGGCGTGAGCTACTGGGCGCTGGGTGAGATGGTCAAGGCCGAGGCCGGGATCCTCGAGAGCGACGCGGCTCCTGTCGCGGAGTCGAAGCTCCGCGAGACGCTTGCACGCATTTGCAGCGAGGGAGAGGTCGAGTCGCTACGAACGATGTTGCATCCCCTCGTCGGAATCGCCGACGACGCTTCCGGCGGAGACCGGCGGGTCGAGGCTTTTGCGGCCTGGCGCCGGTTCGTCGAGGGACTTGCCGCGGAGCGCGCAACCGTTCTCGTTTTCGAGGATCTGCACTGGGCCGACGACGGCTTGCTCGATTTCGTCGATTCCCTTGTCGACTGGGCCACGGACGTGCCGCTCCTCGTCGTCGCCACGGCACGCCCCGAGCTGCTCGCGCGTCGTCCCCACTGGGGCGGTGGCAAGACGAACGCGGCAACACTGTCGCTGGCGCCTCTGTCCGAAGCGGACACTGCCGAGCTCGTACACGCGATTCTGGAGCGATCGGTCCTCCCGGCAGACGTGCAGTCGGCCGTTCTGGCCCGTGCCGGCGGAAATCCGCTGTATGCCGAGGAGTTCGCGCGGATGGTCGTGGAACGCGGTGATCTGCGCGAAGGCGGGGACCTCGATTTGCCCGATTCGGTTCAAGGTCTCATCTCCGCGCGCCTCGACTCGCTGCCCCGCGCAGAGAAGGAGCTGCTGCAGGACGCTGCGGTCGTCGGGAAGGTGTTCTGGCCGGGTGCGCTGACCGCCAACCGGGATGCATCTGCGCTTGACGACGCCATCCGAGGGCTCGAGCGCAAGGAATTTGTGCGCCGTGAGCGCAGGTCATCGGTGGAGGGAGAGCTTCAGTACGCGTTCCGCCACGTCCTGGTGCGGGACGTCGCATACGGCCAGATCCCTCGCGTGACGCGTTCCGAGAGGCACGAGCAAGTGGCAGAGTGGATCGAGCGCCACGTGCGTAGTGAAGACGCGGCGGAACTCCTTGCGCACCACTACTCGAATGCTTTGGAGTACGGACGCGCGGCGGGTCGCGATGTGAGCGAGGTGATCCGCCCCGCCCGTGTTGCACTCCGCGACGCGGGCCGGCGCGCGGTCGCCTTGAACTCATTTGTGAACGCCGCACGGTTCTTCGAAGAAGCCGTCGAGCTGACCCCGGAGGACGATCCGGATTGGCCGCGGCTCGTGCTCGAGCAGGCGGAGGCAACCGTATATGTCGACCTCTCCAGCGACCGGCGGCTCCGCAGCGCTCGCGAAGTGCTGCTCGCAGGCGACGTGCACGATGCCGCCAGAGCGGAGGTGGTGCTGGGTGAATACAGCTGGCTGCGGGGCGACGAGGCGCGCGCGAAAGAGCACTTCATGGTGGCCGCGGGGTTGGCCGAGCGCATGACGGACGAGAACGCCAGGCTGCGCGTTCTCGCGAACCTCGGGCGCTTCGCGATGCTCGGCGACGACAACGAACGTGCGGTGGCCCTTGGGCGACCGGCGCTCGCACTGGCGGAGAAGCTCGGCCGCGACGAGATGCGCGCGCACGTGTTGAACAACATCGGCGTCGCACGCTTCGCGCTCGGCGAGCGGGAGGGCCTCGACGATCTCGAGGCCAGCCTCGAGCTCGCGCGCCGTGTGGGCGGTCCCGAGCATGTGCGGGCCTGCGGGAATCTGGCTTCGGTCCTCGCGTGCGAGGGACAACTGCAACGTTCAGCCGAGCTGCATCAGGAGGGATTGCAGATTTCCCAGGAGATCGGTTACGAGGAGCCGACGCGCTGGCTCTCGACGGAGGTCGCGAACGATTACATGCTCGCTGGCAATTGGGAAGAAGCGCGGCAAATCGTCGACGAGCTCATTCACGGTTTCGAGGAAGCGCCGTTCTGGATCGAGCCGCAGACGCGGGTCTGCCGCGCCCGCATGCTGATTGCAGAGGGTGCCGTCGAAGCTGCGGTCGTCGACGCCGACCGGGCTGTCGCGGTCGTGCAGGGAACGTCGGCGTTCCAGGGTCTCTGCAACCCGCTCGCCCTCCGCGCACGACTCCATGCCGAGCTCGGGGAGACGAAAGACGCAGCGCGAGTCACAGCTGACCTCCTGGATATCTGGAAGGAGACGGGGTCGGCGTATGTCGAAAGTTGGGTGCTCGACCTCTGGTTTGCGGCGTGGTCGGCCGGGGAGGAGGCGCGCGTGACGACGGCGTTCGGCGAGTCTCCGGTTGTCGTCCCTTGGCTCGACGTCGTCACCGCGTTCATCGAGCGGGACTTCGACAAGGCCGCTGCTCAGCTGGAGTCGATGGCTGCCGTCTCGGCCGCCGCGATGGCCAGGTTATGGGCCGGAGAGTGGTTGGTCCAAGAAGGGCGTCACGCGGACGCCGCTGTGCAGCTCGAGCGCGCGCTTCCTTTCTGGCGTTCGGTCGGCGCGTGGCGGTATCTACGCAGGTGCGAGTCGTTGCTCGCTGCCGCCTCCTAGATCGGGCCTGCCCGAACCGCCTTGAGCCGGCGCCAGGTAGCGCCGGCGAGCAGGCCCAGGACCAACGTTGGGATGATGGTCAGGAACCGGTAGAGGAGCACAGCGGCGACGACCTCCGCGTTGTCGCCGCCGAAACCGACCAACGCTCCCGTCAGCCCGACCTCGACGACTCCTAGCCCGCCCGGCGTGATCGGCAACGAGCTGAGCAGCCGGACGAGCGACCAGGCGGCGAAGATCTCGACTGAACTTACCTCGCTCGCCGACACGCCGAGGACGCGGAGCGAGACGAGAAGGACCACGAAGACAGTGAGCTGCCCGGCGAGCGTCGCCAACGTGAGGACGTGCCAGCGACGTCTGAGCAGGTCGACTGTCTCGTCACGAAAACGGACGAACGAGTCGCCGGTCCAGCCGACGGGTCCTCTCCGCAAGATCCGAAGACCCCAGTTGGCGAGCCGCACGGCGGTGTTCCCGGACAGACGGGCGAGGCGCGGCGTGGAGAGTGCGACCGCAAAGCCGGCGGCCGCGACCACAAAGACCGCGAGACCGATGAAAGCCACGGTCTGGAGGGCCGCGTTCTGCTCTTTCTGGAGCGTGAGGAGTGCGAGCCCTATGACCGGGAAGCCGAGTAGCGCAAGCTGGTTCCAGATACCGGTCAACGCCGCGGCCAGGGCAACGGAGTGCGCAGGAAACCCCCATCCACGCAGCACCCCGTAAGAGAGGGCCAGGCCAACCGCCGCTCCTCCTGGCGCGACATAGGTGGACGCCGTCGACGCCTGTGTGACGACGAAGGCTCTCCGGAACCCAAGTCCAGGGAGAGCGGCCATCCACGGAGGCGCGAAAGTGGCGAGATTCACCAGCGTCGCCAGGAGGAGCACGACGATCTGCTTCCAGGAGAGCGCCTTGACCGCGCCCCAGACCTCACCGTAGTTGGCTATCCGCGGCAGGACGTATGCAAAGGTCGTGGCCACGACCACGATCCCGAGCACGGTCCCGATGCGCTGCCACCGCCGCGAAGGTGAATCAGCCGCCGGGCTGCTCCTGCTCGTGTTTCTTGCTTTTCGAGAACATGTCCTTCATCTGGCTGAAGCCGAATGCCCACAGCATGACCGCAACGCCGAGCACGACGTTCCAGAGAGTGATGACGGCGTCCTGGGTCACCGAGAACGCCGCTACGTCGTTGCTCGAGGCGTACCTGCGTAGCGTGGCGACGTCGAGGGCCTGGGTCTGACCGACCCCGCCGGGTGTGATCGAGAAGAGCTGCGAGAGCATGTGCGACGACGCAACCAGGAAGACGGTGAACGCAGTGATAGGTATGGCGAACGCAGCCATGAAGACGACGTTGACGCCGATTCGGCAACCAAACGAGGTACCCGAAGGCAGCGCCACCTCGCGCGCGTAGCGCCGCCAGTCACGAAAGATCGCCGCCCCCTCTTTGACCTGGTGCCAAATGGTGAGAAGCCGTGGCTTCAGGCGCGGCCAGAGGAAGACGACGACACCGATTGCCACGACGACGATGATCGGCACGAGGACACGGTGCGAGGCGAAAAAGCCGCCAGTCTCATTGGAGGGTGAGCCTTTCGACACGCTCCGCGGTCGAGCGATCGCGAGCGCGATGACCATCAGCACGCTCACAGCGGTGAAGAACAGCGACTGGATGACAGTTGCCGACGCCACCCCGGCAACCGTCGAGCCGGGAATGCTGGTACGAAAGATGCCGATCATCGCGGCGGTCCCGGCTTGGGCCGGCGCGACGGCGTTGATTGCGGTTCCGCCCTGTGACGCGCCCCAGGCGGTCTTGAACGACAACCCGCCGCCTGGATACGCGGCATGAAGAATGTTCCTCCAGGTGAGCCCGATCAGCGCCGACTCAGCCGTCTTCAGAGCCAGCGCGAGGACCAGCCAGTAAATCGAGACGTCGCCGATGCGCGCGAAAACGCCGGCGACCCAGTTCCAGAGGTCACCCGCCACGTTGGCGAACAGCGGGACCAGCGCGGTGAAGAGTGCTCCTCCGATCGACGCGAGTCTACGCCGCTCTTCGTGCCAGGCTCAACTCGCCGAAGCCTCCGGCAGCCCTTAGGTTGCTGCGTCGCGCCTCTTGAGCTGCCTGGGGCGCAGTGACAGGATTGGTCTCACGCCACCAATCAGGGAGGTCGGTATGAGCACAGTCCAGACAGCCATCGACATCCGGCCCTTCCATGTCGACATTGCCGAAGCGGAGCTCTCCGAGCTGCGCGACCGCATCGCCGGAACGCGCTGGGTTTCCCGGGAGCTGGTCACGGATCGGTCGCAAGGCGTGCAGCTCGCGACGATCACGGAGCTCGCTCGTTACTGGGAAACCGAGTACGACTGGCGCAGGGCCGAGGCGAAGCTCAATGCGGTGCCGCAGTTCACGACCGAGATCGATGGCGTGGACATCCACTTCATCCACGTCAGGTCGCCGCACGAGGACGCGTTGCCGCTGATCATGACGCACGGCTGGCCCGGCTCCGTGATCGAGATGATCGACTCGGTCGGCCCGCTGTCAGACCCGACCGCGCACGGCGGGAGCGCCGAAGATGCCTTCCATCTCGTTCTGCCCTCCCTGCCTGGGTACGGCTTCTCGGGCGAGCCGATCGAGATCGGCTGGGACCTCGGCCGGACAGCCCGGGCCTGGGCCGAGCTCATGACCCGCCTCGGCTATACCCGCTACGTGGCCCAGGGCGGCGACGTGGGCGCCGGCGTCACCGATGCGATGGGCCGCCAGGCACCCGAGGGTCTGATCGGCATGCACACGAATCTGCTCGTGCCGGCGCTGAACGGCCCCATGCCGACGAGCACCGACGAGGAACGCGCCGCGGCCGCGCAGATCGCCACCTTCCGGCAGTCCGGGAACGGCTACTTCGTCGAGATGGCGACCCGCCCGCAGACGATCGGCTACGCCCTGCTCGATTCCCCGATCGCCCTGGCCGCCTGGATGGCAGACCACGACACGGACGCCTACTACAAGATCGCGCGCGCCTTTGTCGACGGGCAGCCATCGGGCAACCTCACACGCGACCACATCCTCGACAACATCACGCTCTACTGGCTGACAGGCAAGGGCGGATCCGCGGCACGGTCGTACTGGGAGGCCTACGGCCCCGACGCCCCGGCCGCAAGCCAGCAGCCCCTGCCGCCGCCGGCGATTCCGTTCGGCTTTACGACGTTCCCCGGCGAGATCTGGCGGTCGCCGCGCAGCTGGGTGGAGGCGAGCTACCCGAACGTCATCTATTTCAACGAGGTCGACAAGGGCGGCCACTTCGCGGCCTGGGAGGAGCCGGAGCTCTTCGCGACAGAGGTGCGAGCCGCATTCGGATCACTGCGTTAGTCGGAGCAAACATTCGAGGCAGGGAGGAGAGGGCAATGGAACACACGGAAACCCACGGTAGGCAAGGCTTCGGAGGTTCGTCTCGCCGCATGCCGGCGATCTCCGACGTCTTCAACGTCGCCGAGCGGGCGGAGCGCGTCGGGCGCTACTGGTGGCTCCTTCTCCTGAGCGGAATCGCCTGGATCGTCGTCGCGGCGATCGTCTTCCGTTTCGATTACACCTCGGTGGTCGCAGTCGCCACCTTGTTCGGCATCCTCGCCATCGCGATCGGAGGAGCGGAGCTGGCGCTTGCGATGATGTCCCAACACTGGTGGCGGCTGTTGCACGCGTTGCTGGGTGTCGTTTTCGTCGCGACCGGTGTCATCGCGTTCTTCACCCCTGGCGACACGTTCGTCGGGCTCGCGGCGGTGATCAGCTTCTACTTCATCTTCGCCGGTGTCTGGGACGTCGTGTCGTCGCTCGCGATGCGGAGCTACCCGGGTGGTGGATCCAGCTCATCTCCGGCCTGCTCGAGCTCGGGCTCGGGTACTGGGCCGCCGGTAGCTGGCGGGTCAGCGCCACGGTCCTAGTCGCCTTCGTCGGCGCCATCGTCTTCATCCGCGGCGTTACCCAGATCTCTCTCGCATTCTCGATCCGCAGCGTCAGGGAGGCCTTGCCACAGCGCTGAGGGAACTAACTGGGCGGACGAAAGGAGTGGAGCGGGACTACGCGTGCTTCGCGCGCATCTCAGCTTTGTGCGCGCGCTTTTTCGCCTGGTAGTCCTCGAGCGCTTCGACCGAATCGACGTCGCCGAGCGTCGGATGGTTCGGGACGAGATCCTGCGCCGCCTCGACACCGAAACGCTTCGCGAGAACCGAGCCCAGCGCAGTCACCTTCATGTTCCCGAAGCCGGGGAGCGCGCCGATGCGCCGGCGAAGATCGTCGCCGTCAGCGGCGCCCGTCCATACCCGCTCCGCGTGACCGTCGTACTCGTCGTCGATCACGGCCGCGAGCTCCTGCACCCGCTTCGCCATCGAACCGGGAAATCGATGAATCGCGGGCTTCTCGCGAAACGACTGCTCGAGCTTGCCCGGGTCGGCGGTCGCGAGCTTCCGCGCGTCGAGTGTCCCGAACCGCTGCTTCAGCTTCAGCGGCCCCGAGAAGGCGGTCTGCACCGGCACCTGCTGGTCGAGGGCGAAGCCGATCAACAGCGCCAGCGGCTCCTGGGCAAGCAGTGTGTCCGCTTCCTGGTTGCCGGTGAAGTGCAGGGCGTCGGTCACGGCTAGATCCTAGAGCTAGCCAATCACCATTGGTGGTAGAACGTGAGCATGTCCGACTCAGTCGACAAGGCGAAGGACGTCGTCCACGCGGTCGAGCACCCCGTCGAGACCGCAAAGGCGCTGGAGCACGAGGCTGCCGAAGGTAAGAGCGCGCGCACGCCGGTGATCGCGGTGACCGGTATCGCGCTCATCCTGGCGGTGATCTTTGCGGTTCTCGTGACGATCGCGCTCGTCCTCTACTTCGCGTACGGCGGGAAGTAGCGCGTCACTCGGACGCGTACGCGAACCTGCTTGCGAACGCGCAATTTTCCGCCAGCTCCCAGCTGAACGGTTCGTCTTGCACGACCAGCTCGTCGGCGACGAGCTCTCGGCCGGGCTCGTCGTACCCTGGAATGACGCAGCGAACCGCCGAATCGGGGGCGGCGGGGCGGTTGGCACGCGCGCGGACCGCGTCACCGACGCGCAAGACGTAACCGTCACCGTCCGGCACGAGCTCGATCGCATTCGGTCGGACCTCCACCAGATGCCGCGTCTTCCGCACCCACGGCAGCGCGCCGACCTTGGGACCGCCGAGCCGACCGAGGAAGACATCGGCGAGTGCGGCCCGTTGCGCGTCGTCGCCTGCAGCATCGACGTGTAGCACGATCGTCCACGGCGAGCCGGGCTCATCGTCGTCGTAGCGCACGACGAGGACTGTGGCGAGCCCGCTGACGTCGATGCCTCCGACGCGGCCCTCCTCCACCAGCCAGGCAAGCGCGCCGAAGCAGATGCCGTGCGTCGAGCGTCCGCCCTTGACGCCGTCGACCATGCGACACGGACAAATCGCATCGCAGTTGCAGCTCTCGAAGTACGACCCGCCCACGGAGTACGTCACGACGCCCAACACTAACGCTGGACGCCCCGGCGCAAGTACCCTGGATGGGTGGACCCGCTCGCCGTTTTCAGCCCGAAAACTCGCGCCTGGTTCGAGGAAGCTTTCGGGGCGCCGACCCCGGCCCAGACCTTGGGCTGGCCCGCAATCGCCAGCGGCAAGGACACGCTGATTCAGGCCCCGACAGGCTCTGGTAAGACGCTCGCGGCCTTCCTTTACGGGATCGACAAGCTCAACTCCGAGCCCGGCGAGGGTCTGCGCCTGATCTACGTCTCGCCGCTCAAAGCGTTGAACTACGACATCGAGCGGAACCTGCGCGGCCCGCTCGCCGGACTGCAGTCCGAGCTCCGGATCGGCGTGCGCACGGGCGACACGCCGCAGAAGGAGCGCGCCGCGATGCTTCGGAACCCGCCCGACATCCTGATCACGACTCCCGAGTCGCTGTACCTGCTGCTCACCTCGCGCGCGAGAGAGAACCTGAAGGGTGTCCGCACGCTGATCCTCGACGAGGTGCATGCCGTCGCAGGCACTAAGCGTGGTGCGCATCTGGCGCTTTCCGTCGAGCGCCTGCGACGGCTGACTGATGAACCCTTCCAGCGCATCGGGCTCTCGGCTACACAAAGGCCGATGGCGGAGATCGGTCGCTTTGTCTCAGGTGCGCGGGAGATTCAACTGGTCGACGCCGGCGTCGCGAAGGAGCTCGACCTGAAGGTCGTTGTGCCGGTCGAGGACATGCGCGAGCCCGGTGCGGAAGGCACCGGCTCCGAGGGATCGCAGAGCTCGATCTGGCCTTCGATCTACCCGGAGATCCTGAAGCTCGTCGAAGAGCACCGCTCGACGATCGTCTTCGTCAACAACCGCCGCCTCGCCGAGCGCCTCGCGCTGAGGCTCAACGAGCTGGCCGAGAAGGAAGTGGCGCGCGCACACCATGGCTCACTCGCGCGGGAGCAGCGCGTCGAGATCGAGGAGCTGCTGAAGGCGGGGCAGATCCCGTGTCTCGTCGCCACGTCGTCGCTCGAGCTCGGCATCGACATGGGAGCGGTCGACCTCGTCATCCAGGTCGAGTCGCCGAAGTCCGTTGCGCGCGGCCTCCAGCGTGTCGGTCGCGCCGGGCACGAGCTGCACGCCGTGTCGAAGGGACGCATCTTCCCGAAATACCGCGCGGATCTGCTCGAGTCGGCGGTGGTGGTGAAGCGAATGCTCGAAGGCGGAATAGAGGAGACCGTCATTCCGCGCAACCCACTCGACGTCCTCGCGCAGCAGATCGTTGCGATCACCGCAGACGAAGAGATCTCCGTCGACGATCTGCACGAGCTGGTGCGTGGCGCGTATCCATTCGCGGACCTCTCGCGGACGCAGCTCGAGAACGTGCTCGACATGCTCGCCGGCCGATATCCGTCCGACGAATTCGCCGAGCTCCGACCGCGCATCATCTGGGATCGCACTGCCGGCGTCATCCGCGGCCGCAGCGGTGCCCGCCGGCTGGCCGTGACCAATGCGGGGACGATTCCCGATCGCGGTCTCTTCGGCGTGTATCTCGTCGACGGCGGCGGCCGTGTCGGCGAGCTCGACGAGGAGATGGTCTACGAGGCGCGGGCCGGCCAGACGTTCCTGCTCGGCGCGTCGACGTGGCGCATCGAGGAGATCACCCGCGACCGCGTCCTCGTCTCGCCTGCGCCCGGTGTGCCCGGGGCGGTGCCGTTCTGGAAAGGCGAAGGCATCGGGCGGCCGTACGAGCTCGGCGAGGCGATCGGCAAGGCATCGCGCGAGCTCGTTGCGCTCAGCGAGGAGAAGGGTCTCACGCGTCTCCGTGACGAGCATCTGCTCGACGACCGCGCGGCGCGGAACCTTCTGACGTTCCTGAACGAGCAGGCGGCCGCGACCGGAGCCGTGCCGTCGGACCGCACGGTTGTCGTCGAGCGTTTCCGCGACGAGATCGGCGACTGGCGTCTCTGCATCCTGACGCCGTTCGGCGCGCGCGTGCACGCACCGTGGGCGCTTGCGCTCGCAGCACGGTTCCGCGAGTCGCTCGGGCTAGAGGTCCAGTCGATCTGGTCGGACGACGGCATTGCGCTTCACCTCCCGGACGCCGATACGCCGCCGCCGACGGAGGCGATCATGATCTCGCCGGAGGAGATCGAAGAGCTCGTCGTGCAGGAAGTGGGGCAGAGCGCGCTGTTCGGCGCGCGCTTCCGAGAGAACGCTGCGCGCGCGTTGCTGATCCCGCGCCGCCGCCCCGACCAGCGCACGCCGCTGTGGCAGCAGCGTCTCAAGGCGCAGGGACTGTTGCAGGTTGCGCGCCGCTACGGCTCGTTCCCGATCATCCTCGAGACCTACCGCGAATGCCTGCAGGACGTCTTCGATCTGCCGGCGCTCAAGCGGCTGCTGCAAGGGCTGCGGACGCGCGCGCTCGATCTCGTCGACGTCGAGACCGCGTCGGCATCCCCGTATTCCGCCTCACTCCTCTTCGACTACATCGCGACCTACATGTACGAGGACGACACGCCGCCCGCCGAACGGCGCGCACAGGCCCTGTCGCTCGACCGCGATCTCTTGCGCGAGCTGCTCGGCCAGGAGGAGTTGCGCGACCTGCTCGACGCGGACGCACTCGAAGAAGTCGAGACACAGCTGCGCGGCAACCCGCGCAACGCCGATCAGCTTCACGACCAGCTGCGCCTGCGCGGAGATCTGCGTGAAGGCGAGTACGACGAAGGCTTTGCACAGACGCTCCTGCGCGAACGGCGTGCGCTGCTCGTGCGCTTCGCCGGCGAGCAGCGGCTGATCGCTGCCGAGGATGCAGGCCGTTACCGTGACGGGCTCGGCGTGATGCCGCCGGGAGGTCTGCCGGAGGTGTTCCTCGAAGGCGGCACCGAATCGCTCGAGCAGCTCGTCTCTCGTTACGCGCGCGGACGCGGCCCGTTCACAACCACGCAGGCAAACGAGCGGTTCGGGCGCGATGTCGAGCCGCTGCTGCAGCAGCTCGAGCGGCAGGAGAAGCTGCTCCGCGGTGAGCTCCGTCCCGGCGGAACCGAGCGCGAGTGGTGTGACCCGGACGTGCTGCGTCGCCTGCGGCGCGCGTCGCTCGCCGCACTGCGGAAGGAGGTCGAGCCCGCCGAGCAGGCGGCGTTCGGCCGCTTCCTGCCGCACTGGCACGGAATAGACCGCCGCGCGACGCTGCGTGAGGCGCTCGTGCCGCTCCAGGGACTCTCGCTGCCGGTCTCGTTGTGGGAGTCCGACGTACTGCCTCGTCGCGTTCCGGGCTTCAATCCGGGTCAGCTCGACCAGCTCTGCGCTTCGGGCGAGGTCGTATGGGTGGGAGCAGGCTTGGATCGTGTCGCGGTCTTCTTCCGCGAGGACGCACCTGCACTCGGCCGTCCCGCGGCGACTCCACGGCCGGAAGGCGAGGAGCACGACAAGATCCGCGACACGCTCGGACGCAGCGCGGAGTTCTGGTACGACCTCGTAGCTGCGACCGGTCTCGAGCCCGAGGGTGCACTGCCCGCTCTCTGGGATCTTGTGTGGGCCGGCGAGGTGACGAACGACGCGTGGACGCCGTTGCGCGCGGGCCGCCGATACCAGGCGCCGCGAGCCGATCGCGGACGCCCACGGCGTTTCTCGCGCCAGCGATCCGCCGGAATCACCGCAACGCAGGGTCGCTGGTCGCTTACCGACAAGCTCTTTCCCGGACGACCCGACGCCCGTGCGCTCGCGGAGCTTGTGCTGGAGCGGCAGGGAATCATCACGCGCGACGGTGTGCGCGGGGAGGGAATCCCCGGCGGATACGGCGCGGTCTACGGCGAGCTGCGCGCGCTCGAGACGCTCGGCGTCTGCCGCCGCGGCTATTTCGTCGAGGGCCTCGGCGGTGCACAGTTCGCATTGCCGGGCGCGGTCGAGCGATTGCGAGAACTTCGTCCGCGTGAGGACGAGGAACCGGAGCCGCTTGTGTTGCCGGCGGCCGACCCGGCGCAGCCGTACGGCGCAGCACTACCGTGGCCGAAGCGCGCAGGCGCGCGCGCGGCCCGTGTCGCAGGAGCGCAGGTCATCCTGCTCGGCGGCGAGCCCGCACTGTTCGTCGAGCGCGGGGGACGGTCACTCGTTCCGCTGCGCGAACCCAAAGAAGCCTGGCTCCGCGTCGCGCTCGCCGCGCTCGTCGAGCATGTCAAGAAAGGCGGCGGCACGAAGAAGCGCCTGGCGGTCGAGCG
>Ga0307310_10000271_pt1 | contig 16055 bp, 18 predicted proteins | sample ER_DNA_197_FD_194502 | JGI IMG/M metagenome (GOLD analysis project Ga0307310, IMG submission 194502) | Bulk soil microbial communities from the East River watershed near Crested Butte, Colorado, United States - ER_DNA_197 | ecosystem: Environmental > Terrestrial > Soil > Floodplain | place...
CGTGCCGGTTCCCGTTTCGGGCGCAGATCTCGCGCGTCGGCCCGACGTCGCCTCGGCCGGGGCAGCCATCGGCCAGGCGGGGAGCTCAGACAGGGTCTGACGGTCCTTCGGCTACCAGTCCGGACTGAGCCCGTCGCCCAGCACGAACTCACGCTGCTGCTGCTCGCAGACCGTCACGAGCCGCTTCGCCTCGCTCACCAGGAAGGCGCTCATCTTCTGCGAGTCGGTGATCAGCAGGGTGTGGCCGCGCTCGTTGCGGTCGAGGATGATTCGATCCTCGCCGTGGAAGCTGATCGCCCAGTTGGCCTGCAGCTGGACCAGCTCCGCGATGACCACCTTCTCGGCGAAGGCCCAGTCGAGGTACGCCGCGTTCAGGGAGACCACCACGTCGCGCAGCTGAAGCGTGAGATTGCGGGGCAGACGCGAGAGGAAATGCACCACCCGCAGTGCGGCGAATGGATCGCCGGCCCGGGCGATCTGCGGCGGGACGAGATCGGGGTCCGGCATCCCCTCGGGTGCCGGACCCAGCGCCAGCGTCGGGGCCTGATCGGTCATCGGTGAAGACTACTCGGAGCGCCCGCGAGCCTTCAGCCGATGCGGAGCCCGATCGCCGCGGGCGGATCGGGCCGCAGGAGATCCACCTCTCCCTCCTCGCCCATCGCCCCGAGCACGAGCACCTCGCTGGCGAATCCGGCGATCCGTCGAGGCGGCAGGTTGATCACCGCGACCACCTCGCGCCCGACGAGAGCCGCGGGGTCGGGGTAGGTGACCGTCAGCTGCGCCGAGCTGCTGCGCTCCCCGATCTCGGCGCCGAAGTCGATTCGGAGCCGGTAGGAGGGCTTGCGTGCCTCGGGGAAGGGGTCTGCCTCGATGATGCGGCCGACCCGCATCTCGACCCGCGTGAAGTCATCGAACTCGATCATGGCGATCAGCGTACCCAACGCGTCGCCCGCCGATCACCCCGGTGCGCGTGCGCTCCGGCGGTGACGCCGCGCACCGGATGGCGCTAGTACTGTCGGTCGGCCGAGAGGCGACTCTCGGTCGGTTGGTCATCTCGGTCGCGGCCCGTAGTGTGGGCTCCTCGGTCGCAAGTGTCCTGTGCCGAGACCAGCAGGAGGCAACGTGACGTTCTGGAACTGGCGTCGTGGCTCGGCCGCGACGGTGACGAACGGCAGCAGTGCGGTGGCCATGGCCGCAGAGCTGGCGCCGATCGAGCTCTATACCGCCGATACGCGCATCGTGGCGTGGATTGCGCCCAATGGACGGCGCGTCACGGACCTCCTGATCGAGACCGATGAGCTCCACCTCTGGCGACCCAGCCCGGGACCGCTCGACGCCGTCGGCCCTGACCTGCGACCGGATCTCGCGCCGGACGATGGCGGCGAATGGCAGTCGCTCACGACGGCGAGCGTCATTCTCGCCATGCCGCCCGAGTGGCGCGCCAGCCGGCAGCTCCGCCTCCACCGCCGCCTGCGTCGGGTGGCGATCACCGCCGGGCCGTTCTCGGTGACCGGCAACATCCACCTCCCACCCGGCGTCGAGCCCGGCTTCCACCTGCTGCGCAGCCATCGCTTCCTGCCACTCACCGATGCCTACATCCTCCACAACGGGGAGCCACCCTTCGAGCACGTGGTCAGCGTCGTGATCGTGAACGGTGCCCACATCGCGCAGCTCGTCCCGCTCGTCACGCTCGCCTAGCCGGGGCCCCCTCGCCCGACCATAATCCGCCGATGGCGGTCCTCCGTTCCTCCCTCGACCCTGAGTCCGAGCCCTTCCGCGCGAATGCCGAAGCCATGCGCACGCAGGTCGAGGAGCTGCGTCAGCGGACGACGAGCCTGACCGCCCGAGGCGCCGGGGGTGACGAGGCGTCAGTGGCCCGCCACCGCCAGCGCGGAAAGCTCCCGGTTCGCGAGCGGATCGAGCGCCTCATCGACCCGGGCAGCGCCTTTCTCGAGCTGTCGCCGCTGGCCGCGGTCGATCTCTACGACGACGAGGCGCCGAGCGCCGGGGTCGTCACCGGCATCGGTCTCGTCGAAGGGGTGGAGTGTGTCCTCGTCGCGAACGACGCCACGGTGAAGGGCGGCACCTACTACCCGCTCACCGTGAAGAAGCACCTCCGCGCCCAGGAGGTGGCCCTCGAGAACCGCCTGCCGTGCCTCTACCTGGTCGATTCAGGAGGCGCCTTCCTGCCGATGCAGGACGAGGTCTTCCCCGATCGCGAACATTTCGGTCGCATCTTCTACAACCAGGCACAGCTCTCGTCGCGCGGGATCCCGCAGATCGCCCTGGTCATGGGGTCCTGCACCGCCGGGGGGGCGTATGTCCCCGCGATGTCCGACGAGACAGTGATCGTCAAGGGCACCGGGACGATCTTCCTGGGCGGCCCGCCCCTGGTGAAGGCCGCCACCGGGGAGGAGGTGAGCGCGGAGGAGCTGGGAGGGGCGGAGGTCCATACCGTCACGTCGGGCGTGGCCGACCATTACGCGCTGAACGACGAGCATGCGCTGGCGATCGGTCGATCGATCGTGCGGAACCTTGCCTGGCACAAGCCGGCGCCACCCTGGGAAGTCATGGAATCCCGTCCACCATCGGTCTGCCCCGATGAGCTCTACGGCGTCATTCCCGCGGAGAGCCGCCAGTCGTACGACGTTCGCGAGGTGATCGCGCGGCTGGTCGACGACTCGGAGTTCCACGAGTTCAAGGCCCGCTATGGCGAAACGCTGGTCTGCGGCTTCGGGCGCCTGGAGGGCTACCCGGTCGGGATCCTCGCCAACAACGGGATCCTGTTCAGCTCGAGCAGCCTCAAGGGCGCGCACTTCATCGAGCTCGCCTCGCAGCGGCGGATCCCCCTCGTCTTCCTGCAGAACATCACCGGCTTCATGGTCGGGCGCGAGTACGAGGCGGGCGGCATCGCCAAGGATGGCGCGAAGCTGGTGACGGCGGTGGCGACCACCTCGGTGCCGAAATTCACAGTCATGATCGGTGGCAGCTTTGGGGCGGGCAACTACGGGATGGCCGGCCGGGCGTATGGCCCCAGGCAGCTGTGGATGTGGCCGAACGCGCGCATCAGCGTGATGGGCGGCGCCCAGGCCGCGAGGGTCCTGTCCACGGTACGCGGCGGCCTGGAGACCGACGCGCAGCGCGACGCGTTCGAGGCGCCGATCCTGGCCGAGTACGAGCGCCAGGGTTCCCCGTACTACTCGACCGCTCGGCTGTGGGACGACGGCGTCATCGATCCGCTCGACACTCGCCGAGTCCTCGCGCTCGGCATCAGCGCGGCCCTGAATGCCGAGATCCCCGAGACGCGGTTCGGGATCTTCCGGATGTGAGCCGGGTTGCCCGCCCACGCGATCATGGGGCTCTCTTGCCTGGTTGATCCATCTGAACTGGAGGGACCGATGCACCTGTGGAGCGAGCGCCCGGGGGCGCGGATCCGGCAGATTGTCGCGGATATCGCCACCCTGACCTGGGTGGCCATCTGGATCTCGGTCGGCGTTGGGCTGTATCGCTTCCTGGCGCAGCTGGCCGGCGCCGGCAGGTTCATCAGCGACAGCGGCAACGGGCTCGACGGGATCGGCGTGCGACTCGCCGGCGCCCTGCAGGGCGTGCCGCTTGTCGGAAAGGGAGCCGCCGATGGGATCCGCACCGGCTTCTCAGCCGCGGCCGATCCGATGATCCGGTTCGGCGGAGACCTGGAGCGCCTCCTCATCATCATCGCCGCGCTGCTGGGGCTCCTGCTCGCCGCCGCGGCGCTCGTGCCCTGGCTCAATCGCTACCTGCCGTGGCGGATCGCCGCCTGGCGGCGCCTCAACGCCGGAGCACGCGTGATCCGACGACGGAGGTTCGCGCGCTCCGCGCCCATCGCGAAGGCCGAGCTCGAGCGCATCCTCGCCTCGCGCGCGCTGCATCGGCTCGAGTACGACGAGCTCCTTGAATTTACGCCGGATCCCTTTGGCGACTGGGTCGCGGGGCGCCACGAGCGGCTGGCGCGCGCAGAGCTGGACCGGGTCGGTCTCCGCGCGCTGGCGGCGGCGCGGTAGCGCTAGGCGCGGTTCGGGGCGGGGAGGGGCAGCTCGACGTGCTCGACGTCGAAGCGCATCCCGAGCGCCGGCGCCGAGCGCGGCAGCTCGACGTCCGCGCCGAGCGTCACCACCGCGGGAACCTGCATCTCGCGACGCGGGACGAGGCGGATCGTGTGCCTCCCGACGGTGCAGACCGCGAGATCGGCGACAGCCCAGAATTCGAGCCCAAGCTGCTCGGCGTATGTCGCGGCGACCCCTGGCGGATCGTTGGTGGCGAGGTCCAGGCGCACCATGATCGCCGGCGAACCGAGCGGGTGCGCGAATGCCGCCCGCGTCTCGAGCGCCTCGCGACTCCATTCGCCGCCGCTGGCGGCGTGCTGGATCAATAGTGGCACCTGCTCGGGGCCGATCTCGTCCGGCTGAGCGGTCCACCATTCGACGAGCTCGCCGTCCGCGCGCCGCCGCGAGCCGCGGACGACCGGGCCGATGGCGCTGCCCGCGGCGCGAAGTGCGGCGGCCGTCAGCTCGACGTCGTCGTCGGCAAGCGCGTAGGTGACCAGCCCTCCGCCCCGTTCGTCGATGGCCTGCACCACCGCGCGTCCGAACGGCTTGGCGAGCGCAAGCTCCCGGTCCTCCACGCCCACCAGCTCGAGGTAGGCATCCGCCAGCCACACGATCCGATTGAAGGTGCCCGCGTCTTCGTGGCGCCCTCCGCCGGAGGCCGTCAGCCCGACCGCCCGCTCGAGCTCAGCCGCCGCGGAGTCGGGATCCGGACAGGCGATCACCAGGTGGTCGATACCGCGGATCATGGGTCGATGCTAGCACTGCGCCACCTCGTGGCGGCATCGGGTAGGCTGCGATCGATGACGAGCCAGGCCGACGCCCCCGCTCCGGGATCCCACGACCGCTCGATGCCGACCGGCTCGCTGGAGGTCAGCGCCGCGACCCTGTTCGAGGCAATGGTCGCGGCGCGGGATGCGCAGGGAGGAGCGGACGCCCGGCCGCTCGAGGCATTTCACCGGGCCCTGATGGAAGCCACCCTCCTGCTTCCGGTGCCGCCGGGCACGGATGCCGAGGCGCGCGCGGCGCTCGAGCGGGCGGTGACCGACAGCGAGGAGGTCGAGATCACGGTGATGCTCGCGCGCGACGGCGACGGCTCGACGGTCAACGTCCTCTTCGCGTCGCCCGGTGCGCTCTCCGCCTGGGCGCCCATCGGCACCACCAGCCTGCCGCTTCCGGCGAGGATCGTCTTCGGCAACCTCGCCGCATCGGGACTTCCCGCGGTGATGGATCCGGCCGGGCCGATCCCCTACCGGTTCGAGCCCGAGGAGATCGCGGCACTCGCCGAGGGCCGCGACCCCGGCAGCGGCGAGCCGCTGGTCGTGCCGACCGTTCGCCACTCGCTGAGCGTACGGCTCCCGGGCCGCGAGGCGGAGCCGCTCGAGGCGGCGCTCGCCCAGTCGCTTGCCGCCACCGGCGTCGAATCCGCCTACCTCGTGGAGACCGATGCCGACGGGGAGCCACATCTCCTCCTTGGCCTGACCGGAGCTCCCGGTGCGGCGGCTACAGTCGACGTCCCGAATGGCACCGACGTCGTGTGGCTGGAGGAGCCGCTCCTGGCGCAGGTGCGCGCGGTGGCCGATCCCTTCTACCGGCGCCGGGGACGATGAGCCGCGGGCTGCGCGTCGAGCGCGACGGTGCGGTGGCGCGCGTCTGGCTCTCGCGCCCCGAGGTCCGCAACGCGTTCGACGCCGAGCTGATTCGCGACCTGACCTCGACCTTCAACGCGCTTGGCGTGGAACCCGCCGACGCGGTTCGCGCGATCGTGCTGGGCGGCGACGGTGAGGCGTTCAGCGCAGGCGCGGACGTGGAGTGGATGCGCGGCTCGCTCGCCCTGGGCCGTGAAGAGAATGCTGCCGACGCGGCCCGGATGCAGGCCATGTTCTCCGCCATCGACATGTGCCCGGCCCCGGTGATCGCCCGGGTGCAGGGCGCCGCCCTGGGTGGCGGAATGGGCCTCTGCGCCGTCGCCGACCTCGTCGTGGCCACGGCCGGCGCCACGTTCGGCTTCACCGAGACCAAGCTTGGCCTGCTGCCGGCCGTGATCAGCCCCTTCGTGCTCGCCAAGATCGGCGAGAGCCATGCGCGCGCCCTCTTTCCGACGGGGGAGCGCTTCGGCGCGGAACGAGCGCGCCAGATCGGCCTGGTGCACGAGGTGCTGGCGGACGAAGGGGCGCTCGATGCACGAGTCGACGCGCTGATCGACGAGCTGCTGAGCGCGGGCCCGACCGCCACACGCGCCGCCAAGGCGCTGGTGCGCGACCTGCGGACGCTCACCGCATCTGACGCTCGCGCGCACACCGTCCAGCACATCGCGGAGCAGCGCACGTCGGCCGAGGGCCAGGAAGGGCTCAGCGCCTTCCTCGAAAAGCGACCACCGTCCTGGAGGGGCTGAGCCGGCCCACTGCTGCGACAATCGCGACATGCCATCCGACGATCTCACCCCCCGCCAGGTCGCGGAACGGCTGGGCGTCACGGTCCGGACCGTCCAGCGCTGGATCAGCAACGGCCGCCTGCCCGCACATCGCGTTGGCGCTCGGCTGCGGGTGTCGCCCTCGTCGCTCGGCGAACCAAGTGGCCGCCCGATTCGGACGCTCCTCATCGCGAACCGCGGCGAGATCGCGGCGCGGATCACGCGCACCGCCCGGGCGATCGGGATGCAGACGGTCGCGGTCCGTACCTCCGACGAGCCGACGCCGACCGGAAGCCAGACGATCGTCGAGATAGATAGCTACCTGGACGGCGAGGCACTCATCGACGCCGCCCGCAGCACCGGCGCCGACGCGCTTCACCCCGGCTATGGCTTCCTGGCCGAGAACGCGGCATTCGCACAGGCGGTGATCGATGCCGGGCTCCTCTGGGTCGGGCCGCCACCGGACGCCATCGCGGCGATGGGCGACAAGGCCGCCGCCCGGCGAACCGCGGCCGAGCGGGGGGTGCCCACCGTCTCCGGATACGGCGGCGCCGACCAGTCGAACGAGACGTTGCGGGGTGAGGCACTCCGCATCGGGCTGCCGATCCTCGTCAAGCCGTCGGCCGGCGGCGGAGGCAAGGGGATGCGCGTGGTCCACGAAGCCGCCGACCTTGAGCCCGCATTCGCGGCCGCTCGTCGCGAGGCGAAGGCAGCCTTCGGAGACGAGCGCCTCATCCTCGAGCGCTACCTGGCAGGTCCGCGTCACGTGGAGGTGCAGATCCTGTTCGACGGGCACGGCGAGGGGGTGCATCTCGGCGAGCGCGACTGCAGCAGCCAGCGGCGCAACCAGAAGATCGTTGAGGAGTCCCCGGCACCCAGTGTCGGGACCGAGCTGCGGGGCCGGATGGGCGAGGCGGCGCTCAGCGTCGCGGCGGGCGTCGGCTACGTCAACGCGGGAACGGTCGAGTTCCTCCTCACCGATGACGGGCAGTTTCATTTCCTGGAGATGAACACCCGGCTCCAGGTCGAGCACGCGGTGACAGAGGCGGTCACCGGCCGCGACCTCGTGGCCGACCAGCTACGCATCGCCGCGGGCGAGCCGCTCGGGGTTCGGCAGCGCGAGATCCGGCTCGACGGACATGCCATCGAGGCGCGCCTCTACGCCGAGGACCCGGAGTCCGGATTCCTGCCCGCCACCGGCCGCGTGGCGCGCCTGGTCTGGCCGGACGGAATCCGCATCGACGCCGGAGTGCGTGTAGGCGACCTGGTCTCCGACCGATTCGACCCGTTGCTCGCGAAGCTGATCGCACACGGCCGGACGCGATCCGAGGCGCTCGCCCGGCTGCGCGACGCGCTCGCCGCGACCACCCTCCTCGGCGTCCGCACCAACCTGCGCTTCCTGCGTTGGCTCCTGGCCCAGCCATTCTTCGTCGAGGGCGAGGCCCGTACCGATACCCTCGCACGGGTCGATCTCCCCGGACCGCCGGCGCCCAGCGATGCCGATTGGCAGGCCGCGGCACGTGTGCTCCTCCCGGAAGCCGGGATCTGGGCGGGTGGCTGGCGCCTGAACGCGGAGCCCGCGGTCCTCCTGCGCAGTGGCGAGGTGCTGCGGCGGGTCAGCCCCGCCGGGGAGGTGGCCGCGGTCCCGCGCGATGGCGCGACAGCTTTCGTGGACGTCGAGGGCCAATCGGTCGAGTTCAGCCTCGCGCTCCCCCCGACCATCGAGGAGGCGGCCCGCCACGCTGCGGCGGAGAGCGGCTCGGCCCTGCTGCGCGCCCCGATGCCCGGGCGCGTGATCGGGATCCCCCGCCCGGAGGGCGCATCGGTCCGGGAGCACGAGCCGGTGGTGGTCATCGAGGCGATGAAGATGGAGCACGCCGTCGTCGCGCCGTTGAGTGGCACCGTGACGCGGCTGGCCGTGCGGGTCGGCGAGCAGGTGCAGCGCGGCGACGAGCTGGCGGAAGTGTCCGCGGAGGGTGCCGGAAGCGAGCCGCCATAATCCGCCCATGGCAGAGCGAGAGGTGCGGATCTACGAGGTCGGCCCGCGCGACGGCCTGCAGAATGAGCAGCGGGCGGTCCCGACCGAGGCGAAGCTCCACTTCATCGCCCTCCTGGGCGATGCCGGCCTGCGCGAGATCGAGGCGACCTCGTTCGTATCGCCGAAGGCGGTCCCGCAGCTGGCCGATGCCGACGAGCTGATGCGCGGCCTCGAGCGCCGACCCGGAGTGCGCTACCCGGTGCTGGTCCCGAACGAGCGCGGCATGTCACGCGCGCTCGAGGCGGGGGCGGAGGCGATCTGCCTCTTCACCGCCGCGTCGGAGCCCTTCGTTCAGCACAACATCGGGATGTCGATTGCGGAGTCGATGACCGCCTTCGCCCCGGTCATGGCCCGCGTCCGCGAAGGCGGGCTCTGGTCGCGCGCCTACGTCTCGACCGCCTTCGGCTGCCCGTACCAGGGTGAAGTCTCCGAGGCGGCGGTGGTCGGCGTCGCGGAGGAGCTGATGCAGCTCGGCGTCGACGAGGTGAGCATCGGCGACACCATCGGGGTGGCAGGGCCGGCGGATGTGCGCCGGGTCGTCGGTGCCCTGCTGCACGCCGGAATCCCGCCCCAGCGGCTGGCGATGCACTTTCACGACACGCGCGGAACCGCGCTGGCGAACGTGACGGCCGCGCTCGAGCTGGGGATCCGTGCCTTCGACGCATCCAGTGGCGGGACCGGCGGCTGTCCGTACGCGCCCGGCGCGGCCGGCAACCTCGCCACCGAAGACCTCGTCTATCTCCTCGAGCGCGAGGGTCTCGCCCACGGCGTGGCCCTGGAGGGGGTGCTCGCCGCGGCCCGGTTCATCAGCGAGGCGATCGGCCGGCCGCTCGCCACCAAGGTCGGCCAGGCCGGCGGCTGGACCGCCTGAGCGAGCGGTACCATGCAGCCGATGGAGTCCGATCCCCGCCCGCTCATCCTGGACGTCGACACGGGGATCGACGACATGGTCGCCCTGCTGATCGCGGCCACGGCTCCCGAGCTGAACCTGCGCGGCGTCACCTGCGTCGCCGGCAACGTCGAGATCCAGCATGTCGCGCGCAACACCGGCAAGCTGCTCCGCATGGCAGGGCGCGGCGACGTCCCGGTCAGCATCGGCGCGGCGAGGCCGCTGCAGCGACGGCTTCGCACCGCTCCCGAGACCCATGGACCGACCGGGACCGGCTACGTCGAGCTCCGTGGCGAAGACCGCCAGCTGGGCACGACCGAGTACACCGCGATCCCCGCCAGTCGCTACCTCGGCGCGCACGTCAACCGACACCCCGGCGAGATGACGATCGTGGCGCTTGGGCCGCTCACCAACCTCGCGGCGGCCGTCCAGCATGGGATCGACCTCGGCGGCAAGGCCCGCGAGGTGATCTGGATGGGCGGAACGCTCGAGGAGCGCGGCAACACGACCGAGACCGGCGAGTGGAACGCCTGCGTGGACCCGGAGGCGGCGGAGGTCTGCCTGCACGCGGGCGCACTGCATACGATCTTTCCGCTCGATGCGACGCAGGATGTCATCTTCACGATGGACGACCTGCGCGTGCTACCGGACACGCACCTCGCGGGCATCGTGCGCGACGCGGTGCGGTTCTACGTCGGCTTTCACGAGAAGGCCGATGGCATCTCGGGAGCCTACCTGCACGACCCGGTCACCCTCATCGGCGGCGTCCTGCGCCCCTCGCTGGTGACCGAGACGGTGACCGAGCAGCTTGCCTGTGACACGAGCGCCGACGTGTTCGCCGCGGGCAGCCTCTTCCGCGAGGAGTCCTCGGATCGGCCCCGCGTCCGGATCGCCACGGCGATCGACGCCGAGGGAATGAAGGCAGAGCTGCTCGAGCGCCTGGTCCGGGCCGTATCGGTCCCGTACAGCTAGGCTGACCCGCCCCGTCCCCGGAGCGCGGCGATCAGGGCGTCCTCGGTCGGCGTCGAGCCCAATCCGCGCTGGGCACCCACCCGTGCCGCGAGGGTCGGCTCGAGGAAGGTGGAGGCGAGGACCGGCCACTCCTGCTCCGCGAAGACCTCTTCAGGCGTGCCGTCGAGGACGATCCGCCCCGCCCGCATGACGACAAGCCGGGGAAAGGCCTCGACCACGAAGCGCATGTCGTGACTGATGGCGATGACGGTACGTCCCTCGTCCACCAGCGATCGGACGATTGCGCGCACCCGATCGACTCCGCGGGCGTCCTGGCCGGTGGTCGGCTCGTCGAGCACCACGGCGCTGGTGCCCATGGCGAGGACGGAAGCCATCGCCAGCAGCTTGCGCCGAGAGAAGCCCAGGTCGTACGGGTTGTGCCGGACCGCGTCGCCCAGGCCGACCAGTGCCAGGGCGTCAGTGACGCGCCTCGCCAGGTCAGCGCCCCGGTAGCCGAGGTTGCCGGCCCCGAACTCGACCTCGCGGCGGACCGAGCCCGCGAAGATCTGCCGGTCCGGGTTCTGGAAGACGACCCCGACCGTGCGCGCCAGCTCCGCGACATGGCGTCGCGCGACGGGCATGCCCCCGACCGACACCGTTCCTTCGGTCGCTCGCAGCAAGCCGTTGAAATGCCTGACCAGGGTCGACTTGCCGGACCCGTTCTGCCCGATGATGGCCACCAGCTCGCCGGAGCCGATGCGCAGGTCGACCCCTTCCAGCGCGCGTGTCCCATCGGGGTAGACAAAGCCGAGGCCTGCGGTCTCGATCTGCGGCGTCATGGCGGCTCGGGATCGAGCTCGACCCCGGCAGCGCGGGCGGCGGCCATCAGCCGGACCCGAGCCGGCGGCTCGACGCCGGCAGCGGGGAGCCCCGGATCGGCGAGGATCTCTGCAGCGGCTCCCTGCCGCGCGATCCGGCCCTCCTCGATGACCAGAACGGACGTGCAGAGCCGATCGAGGAGGTCGGTCTTGTGCTCGGTGATCAGGATCCCCGTCTCGCCCCGCGCCGCGATGCCGGCCAGGGCCTCGCCGACCAGGCGCGTCCCCTGCGGGTCGAGCTGGCTCGTCGGCTCGTCGAGGAGCAGGTAGGCGGGCCGCATGGCAAGGATCGAGGCGAGCGCGACGAGCTGCGCCTGGCCGCCGGAGAGGCGCTCGGGATCGCGAGCGCAGAGGTCTGCGATGGCGAGGCGAGCCGCGGCCTCTTCGACGCGCTCGATGACCTCCGCACGCGCCAGCCCGAGATTGCGCGGCCCAAACGCGATCTCCTCCCATACCGTGGCGCTGGTGCCGGAGAGCTGAGTCACCGCGTTCTGGAACAGGATGCCCGCTCGCTGGGCGAGCTCGTGCGGCCGCGCGGAGCGCGTGTCGAGGCCGTCGATGGTCACCGTTCCGCTGAGCTGGCCCTGGATCGTCGCGGGCGCGAGGCCGGCCGCGACCAGGCAGAGGGTCGACTTGCCCGCGTCATTTGGACCAACCACCCCGAGCAGGTCGCCGGGGGCAAGCTCGAGGTCGATCTCGTGCAGAGACGGCCCGGCGGCCCCGGCGTACCGATACGTGGCGGCCGCGAGCTGGAGCGTCATGGTAGGAATGCCAGCGCGCCGCTGACCGAGCCGGCGATCGCGAGCAGGCTGAGCGCGAGCAGCGTCCAGCGCAGGGCGCGCTGCCAACCGGCATCGGGGAACGAGCGGAGCGGCGTGCGACGCGCCGGCGCCGAGAATGCCCTCGCCTCGAGCGCCATCGTCACCTCCTCGACCTCGGAGAGGGCGCCGAAGACGAGCGGCGCGGCGAGCGGGACGAGCCCGCGCGCCCTGCGCCAGGGGCTCCCCTCTGTGTCGAGGCCCCGCGCGCGCTGCGCGTCGGTGATCTCGCGCGCCCGCTCGCCGATCCGGGGCACGGTGCGCAGGGTGGCGCCGAGCACGAACCCAGCCCGCCGCCCCATCCCGCGCCGCTCGAGGTCGGCGATCAGGTGGTCAGGACGAGTCGTCAGCCCCAGCAGCGCAACCGACATGGCGAAGGCGATCACGCGCAGCGCGGCCTGCGTGGCGAAGACGAGTCCGGTCCAGGTGGGGGCCAGCGGTCCGATGCGCGCGATCAGGTCGGTCGCCCCGGGGTAGAGAAAGGTGTTGACCAGGAGGATCGAGGCGATCAGGGGCAGCGTGGCCAGCAGAAACGGGAGGAAGGCACGCCACACGCCGGCCCGGAGCCCGGTTGCGAGCACCACGGCGAGGACGACGAGTGGCCCGGTCCAGCCGCGCACGACGAAGGCGACGAGAGCCTCGGTGAGCGCGATCGCCAGCTTCGTCGTCGGGTTGAGCGAGCGGTATGGCTCGGTGGGCGGCCGCTGGACGTAGTCCGGCAAGCGCCCGAGGACCGATTCGATCTCCCGCTCCCCGGCTCAGGCGTCCGGCGCGGGGGCCGGGTTGACGATCCGCTCGCCCAGCGGGAAGCGGGCGACGACCCGATCCGAGAGGCTGGCGAGGATGATGAAGACCACGAAGCTGGTGATCGTCTTGTCGATCGGATCGCTGAACAGCCCCTGGCCGAGCGAGGCGTTGAACACGTCGGCGCCGCCCTGCCGCAGCGCGGCAACGATGAGATCGGTCCCGCTTCCGGTCACCCCGCCGAAGACGTAGGCGGCAATCGGCGCGGAGAGGATCGCCGCCACGATGCCGGTCAGTGCGCCCGCAGCGGCGACCCAGGCGCCGGCGGTGTCCTGGCGGACGAGGATGAAGGCGGCGACGGCGAGCGAGGCGACGACCGTGATGAGGATCGCCGCGGTAAACACCCAGTCGGGATAGCCGCCGATGTTCGGATCGGTGTATGCGGGGTTGTTATAGATGCGGGAGGCGAGCAGCACGACGATCGCCACGCCGACGACGACCGAGAGCCAGAGCCGGCTCCCCGTCGCCGGCCTCGAGCGGTAGACGCCGAGATAGCCCCACAGGCCGGCGAGGATGCCGATCACCGCGGCGACCACGGCGAACGGGCCAATCGTGCCGCCACCGATCCCCGGGGCGTACTGCCAGATCAGGTTCGAGGCGGCGCCGGTGACCGCCCCTGCGATCGGACCCGCGAGGACGCCAACCAGGATGGTGCCGATCGAGTCGAGGTAGATCGGCAGCTTGAGGACCGTCTGGACGGTGTAGCCGAGCACGATGTTGATCGCGATGGCAACCGGGATGAGCGCGATCACCCGGGTGCTGAACTGACGCGAGAGCCAGGGCATCGGTGCGGCCTCCATGTATCGGTCTAGGCGATCTCCAGCAGCTGGTAGGTGTCGAGCCCGCCGGGGGTGTCGACCCGGATCTGCTCCCCCGCCCGGTGGCCGAGCAGCGCCTTCGCGAGCGGGGAGAGGTTGCTGATGCGACCCTCGCGTGGCGACGCCTCCGGGGCACCCACGATCGTGAAGCTCATCTCCTCGCCATCCTCCGCGCGAATCTTCACGCGGGATCCGACCGCGACCTCCAGCGAGCCGGCGGCGTCGATCAGCTCGGCGGTGCGCAGCTGTTGGGTCAGCGTCGCGATCCGGCCCTCGAGGAAGGCCTGGTCGTTCTTCGCCTGCTCGTAGTCGGCGTTGTCGGTGATGTCGCCGAGGGACTTCGCCTCGCCGATGGCGCGGGCGATCCGCGGCCGCTCGACGTTCACGAGGTGCTCAAGGTCGGCCTGCAGCTTGGCGAGCCCTTCCGCCGTCAGGTAGGTCGGCTCGGTCATCTCAGTAGAAGCCGGGCGGGGGTGGCAACGGCTCGCCATCGGCATCGATCCGCTCGTCCGACGGAAGCTCGTCGCGGTGGCGCCGCGTGCCGGTCGGGCCGGGAATCGGGAGGGCCATGATCGATCCGGGAACCTCGTCGAGGCGATCGCCGATGCCGCGCAGGCCGAGGTGCCGCAGCGCGCCCGCGAAGCGATCCGCAAAGGACGGCTCGCTCAGCAGGCCGAAGGCGATCGAGGCGTGCGCCCGCATCAGGAGCTCGATCGCCCATGAGGCTTCGGCGGGAGAGGTGCGGTTAAGGCCCAGCTGGCGCTCCAGGATCTCGAGCGCGCGGTTCACCTCGTCGCGGGTCTGCGGCCTGAAATGCGGCGTCCGGTTCGCCAGAATGCGCGCACGGTAGAGGGCGGCGCGGACGCGGTCGTCGCGGTCGGTGCCGGCGAGGGAGGTCATGACCGGAATCTTACGCGCTGAGCGCGGCTGGCAGGATGCGATCGGCGGGGCGGTCGCCGCGGCATCGCGCCCGATCGCCGCGGACGAGCGGTTCTCTCCGCGCGATCCCTCCGGCCGCATGAGCTACCAGCGCTGGGACCGATCCGCCTTTCCGGCAGCGCGCCAGGCGTCGACGCTGCTCCTCGTCTATCCCGGCGAAGACGGCGAGCTGACCATGCCCCTGACGCTGCGCCACGCGGGGCTGCCGGCGCATCCGGGCGAGGTCTCGCTCCCCGGCGGCGCGGTCGATCCGGGAGATGCCAGCCGCGAGGCGGCCGCGCTGCGCGAGGCCAACGAGGAGGTCGGGGTCGATCCTGCCACCGTCCGCATCGCCGGCGCGCTCGACGACATCTGGATCCCGGTCAGCAATTTCGAGCTGCGCCCCTTTGTCGGCACCGCGACGGTGCGCCCCACCCTCGTGCCGCAGATCGATGAGGTGGCGGAGATCGTCGAGCTCCCCCTGCGCCTGATCCTGACCGATGCGATCGTCGGGGAGGAGGAGATCTCGGGCGCGACCTGGGTCCTGCGCGCCGCGGTCTACCGCCACGCCGGACATCGGATCTGGGGTGCGACCGCGCGCACGCTGGCGATGTTCGCAGCGGTGTTGGCAGAGGCGGGCGTCGGCGAATAGCGACCGGCCCGGCCTTGGAACACGGGATGTTCCAACCGACCGGCAACCGACCGATATTGGCGCCGCGCGGGCGCGTCGATCCGCGCGACAGCGAGAGTTGGGATCGCCGGCGGTCGGTTGGAACACCGCCCGTTCCGCCGAGCTCACGTTGGCCGGCCTGCCGCCGCCGGCGGTCGGTTGGAACACGGCGCGTTCCACAGCGTGGTTCAGCTCCGAAGGCCGGGCCGGGTTCCCGCCGCGGCGAGCAGGGCGAGCAGCTCCCCGTGCTGCGGCTCCGGAGCGGCGACGATCGTGACCGTCGGTCCCTTCTTCGCGACGTCCCACCACGGCCCGCCGCTGAGATCGGTCACCCGCGCGCCGGCGCGCTCGGCAATGAGGCCAGCGGCGGCGACGTCCCAGCGCGAGAGGCCGCCGTTCTGGACGAACGCGTCGAAGCGGCCGTTGGCCACGTACGCGAGCGAGAGCGCCGCGCTTCCCATCCGTCGCGAGATGCGGATCTCCCTGGCCACCCGCCGCTCCCGAGCGATGCCGCCGCGTCCGATGATCGCGAGCGCGACCACGAAATCGGAGAGCGCCTCCTTCTGGCTCGCCGCGACCTCCTTGCCATTCAGGCACGCCGGCCCGTCGACGGTGGCGCTGAACAGGTCGTCGCGCGCGGGGTCAAAGATCACGCCGACGGTCGGCCCGGCATCGGTCACCAGGCCAATCGAGACGCAGTAATACGGGATCCCGTTGGCATAGTTGACGGTCCCGTCGAGCGGATCGATCACCCAGCGGCGGCCGGCGCCACGCTT
>Ga0307310_10000272_pt1 | contig 16036 bp, 8 predicted proteins | sample ER_DNA_197_FD_194502 | JGI IMG/M metagenome (GOLD analysis project Ga0307310, IMG submission 194502) | Bulk soil microbial communities from the East River watershed near Crested Butte, Colorado, United States - ER_DNA_197 | ecosystem: Environmental > Terrestrial > Soil > Floodplain | place: USA...
GAGGGTTTTCGTGGTGGAAAAGATGCCTCCTGGGCGCCAACCGTTATGGGATCGTAAAAACCAGTCGCGAGCCAGGTAACCTGGCCGTTACCAGAACGTAACACTCATAATCGCCAGCCACACAAACTGCGGCTACAAAGCTGGGCTCTGTTATATGGCCTTAGGCACAATAGCGCGCGAATCCTCAGTTCATGCCGGGATTTGAATTAGGAAGATCGCTCTCTGAATTTCAGAAAGAATGCGTTCACTCAGGACGGCACTTGACGATTGCTGGCATTTCGATCTTTGTCCATTCCCGGCGTCCGGGCTGCGCTCGGTCGGCCGCGAGATGCCGCCGGCAGGCTAGCGCGCGCCACGCTGTTCTCATTTTTCTCTCATAATCGGGGGACGGCCACGGCTTCTTGGCAGATTGTCCACACCGTTGGAACTGGTCGCCACCGAGGGTGACTATGGTTTCTTCCCGTCGGCGCCTCCCCCTGTCCGCTCGCACGCAGAGTCAACGAACAGCTCGGCAGTGCCCCGATACTGATCCAGCGCCGCGAGCGCTCGGTGATGATGGGCTGCGGGTTCCTCCGTTCCCCTGCGAGAGCCGAGGTCTTCCGAGGAACGAGCATCCCCTTAACGGGCGGGGATCCGTCCCCGTCCACGGGACAGCTTCACATCACGCAAGCTTGCAACCGTGCCAAGCATTGCGAGCCATCGAACAGCACCCGGCCGTGAAAGGTGCCGGCTGCGCCTGCTTGGGCGAAATATGAATGCCCTGGAGCATCCTCGACATCACGGACACAAGACAATGCGATGGGCCTGGCGCGTCGTACAAAACCAGCTTCGGTATAACAAAAGTATTGCCGAGCTGGAGATTATTCACTCCGCTAGAGTAAAAGACGGGTCTTACTCATCAGCTTCATCTACGGCGCTACCGATGCTTGAATTCTTTGACGATTCGCCGGTCAATCCTCAGTCATGACGTACGGAGATGGAAAGAGGAATCGTAGAAATGATTTCTTACCGGACTTGCCAGGCAACCGCCCTGCGTCGGCCCACGTCTAGTTGGGCAAGAGCTCATACTCGCCATGCAACGTGGATGTACACCCGGTGGCCCTAGACAGCGGAACGGCGGCTCGTCGCGGTCGGGTTGGTGACCTCAGCGGCGCGACACGCCGAGGTGGGAATCAAGGACGCCGCAATGGCGAGCGCGGCGGCAGCTACTCATCGACCGAACTATGCCAACCAACATCTGCGCAAGAGATGATCTTGTAGCGATCCGGACATGGGCGTAGCAGCACACGATCTTCGTTGCTCGTAACTGATTCCTGGACCCCAAGCTCATGAGTGACGACCGGTTGCCCAATCTGTGATCGCAATGGGCTCACACAAGGACCCGAGATCACGATTGGGTATAGGTCCCAATGACGCATTGAGTGGCGCGATAGGTTTCGTCTGCGAGATCGAGTTCGGGGTATGCTCGGCAGCGTCATCTTCCCCCACTGCTAGCCGCCCCAAAGATCTTGTGCGAGCACGTCAACTCGTCCGGGGGGGCCGGCGAGTGCCGAACGTCGGGGGTTGTGGGGAATGGCGAGCCAAGAGAGCCTGCTACGCCGAGCTGGTCGCGGCGCAGGATTTGAGCCTGCGTTGGCAGGCCCGGTGCGCCATGATCTGCGGGAGCTGCACCCTGATTCCCCCACTACCGATGCGTCATGGCTAGGTTTTGGTGAGCCGGTTGACCTCGTCGACGATGCGCCGACACTGCGCCTCGAGAAGCGGGATCGTGCGAGCGTCGAGCACCTCACGGATGCAACCGTCAACGTCCCCGCCACCAAACGTTTCGCTGCATGGAGTCGGCGATACCTCATGTTGGTCGCTGCTGCTGATGCCCTGGTCGGTGGCGTCGCTGCAGCCGTGCCCGCATCAATCAGTGACACGCTCTCCGGGCAGGACTACACGGTTCTGATCATCAGTCTTGTCGGCTTGATCGTCTGGCCGACAGCGATCGCGCTATGCCGCGGCTATCGCCGCAACCGGATCGGCGTCGGCTTCGATGAGCCCGGCGCCGTCATGCGAGCCGGCATGGCCGTTGTCGTAGCCTGCGCACTCCCGACAGGTTTCATGGCTGTCCCCAGCGGTGCGTTGGACCCGAACGGCGTGGCGTTGACGATCTACGCGATCCTGAAGCTGGTTGCAATCGGCACGCCCTTTGCGGTGCTGCTCAGTTTGGTGGTTCGTTTTCTCGCCCGACGGGTTTTGCATCAACTGCAGCGTCGGGGGCGCAGTCTCCGACATGTCGTTGTCGTTGGCAGCTTTACCGCGGCGCAGCAGCTCAGCGAGCGCATTCGTTGCGAGCCGAACGCCGGCATGAAGGTGATTGGCATCTGCCTGCCGTCCTCTGAGCTGCCTAGGCCGGTGGTGGCAGAAGTCCCGGTGCTTGGGAGCTTGAGCCAAGTGTCGGCGGTAGTCCGTGCCAAAGGATGCGATGCCGTGGCCGTGACCAGCGATGATGCCACCAGATACAACTACCTACGCGAGCTCGCCTGGTCGCTAGAGGGCTGCGGCGTGGAGCTCTTGGTGGATCCTGGCTTGGTCGAGGTGGCTGGACCTCGCATGCATATCCGGCCGCTGATGGGATTCCCACTGCTGCACGTCGAAGAGCCACACTTCACTGGCTGGCGCCGGGTGGTCAAGCGGATGAGCGACCTCTTGTTGACCTCGGTCGGCTTGTTGATCATCTTGCCAGTCATGCTCGGAATCGCTGCGGCCATCAAGATCCAAGATCGTGGACCGGTGATCTTCCGTCAGGCACGGATCGGCCGTGAGGGAAAGCCGTTCACCATGCTCAAATTCCGCTCCATGGTGGTGGATGCTGAAGATCGCAAGCTGGAGCTGATGGCGAACAATGAAGGCAAGGGCGGCTTGTTCAAGCTCAGCCATGACCCACGGGTGACGCGCCTCGGCCGATTTCTTCGCGACTTCTCCCTCGACGAGCTACCGCAGCTGTTCAACGTCCTTGCCGGCTCCATGTCGCTAGTCGGGCCCCGCCCACATCTGGCATCCGAGCTCGCCCAAATGCCCACCGAGGCGAGCCGACGCTCACTGGTGACCCCTGGTCTTACCGGGCTCTGGCAGGTCAGTGGACGCTCCGACCTAGAGGGTGTTGACGCCATTCGACTCGACCTGCGCTACGTCGAGAACTGGTCTCTCAGCCTGGATCTGCAGATTCTCTGGAAAACGATTTCTGCCGTACTAGCCAGACGCGGCGCGGCCTGATTTGCGCGCAATCTGGCGAAGCTCGGAGACGTTGATGAGGCGATGGTCGATCGCCCTGGTATCGATGTGCGCTTTTACTGCGCTGGCCCTCGCGGTTCACTCTGGCGTACTGAATAACCTCGACAAGATCGATGACGTATGGGGAACTGCCCAGCTCTGGGCTGATCTTGTCATTGAGGGTCTACGTCCGGCCGTGCTTGCCGCTCTGCTGTCATTATTCACGCTCGGATACTCGATAAAGCGTCGATCATTGAGACCCGTTGCGTTCGTAAGCGTTGCCGCGCTGGCCACCGTGGCAGTGACTGCCGCCACAAAGATCACCGTCGGTCGCCTCAATCCCCACGGAGACGTTGGAAACGATGGGGGCAGCTTCCCTTCGGGTCACACCATCGCCGTTGTCGTTTGCCTAGGTTTCGGCATCCTGATGATGCAACCACGTGTCGGACGGCGGGTATGGCTTATTCCGGCGTTCGGCGGTGTTCTGATGGGAGTCTCCCTGCTGCTTCAAGCTGCGCATTGGTCAACAGATATTGCCGGAGGAGGTTTGCTCGCTACCGGCGTGCTGGCGATCATGATCGCCTCCGGCGCAAGTCGTTGGATGCATGGGCAAATCAGAAAAGATCATGAAGCCACCGATTCTGGACGAGAGAGCCAGACAGCCTCGCCTATTTTCGAGGTGGGCATGCATAGTCGGACTATATAAACGGAGAGCCAAATTCCATGCCTATTGACTGTTACGCTCCTGGGCGGGGGAGTTGGGTTCTGAGATCCTGCGGGGGGCTATGAGGATCGCAATCTTTGGCTTGGGCTATGTCGGTACCGTGACGGCCGCCGGCCTGGCTTCACAAGGCCACGACGTGTGCGGCGTCGATGTCGACGAGGTCAAGGTCGACCACGTTCGATCAGGAAGGAGCCCGGTTGTCGAACCGGGCATCGACAAACTAGTAGCAACTGCGGTGGAAAACGGCAATCTCACAGCCACCACAGACGCTCTGGTGGCGCTGGAGCAGGCCGATGTCTCGCTACTTTGTGTCGGCACACCATCGAAGCCACAAGGCGGTACGGATCTGACGTACCTACGACGTGCGCTGGATGACATTCGAGAAGGACTCGCAGTCACCACGCCGCCCGCATCCGGTTTTCACGCGATCGTGGTGAGAAGCACCGTGCCTCCGGGAACTGGGGATGATCTTGTTAGAACGACCTTCGCTAGCAGGCCACTGCCGGCTGGCTGGAGCGTTGGCACCGCCATGTGCCCAGAGTTCCTCCGTGAGGGCTCCGGTGTCACCGACTTCTTCAACCCGCCTTTTGTTGTGCTTGGGACTGCTGATCAGCGGGTGACAAACCTGCTCACAGACATGTTCTCGTTCTTAAACCGCGAGATCACACTTGTCGATGTCCGCAGCGCCGAAGCACTGAAATATGCCTGCAATGCCTTCCACGCCACGAAGGTCGCATTCGCCAATGAGATGGCGCGCATCTTCCGGGTGTACGGGGTCGACTCGCGAGAGGTCATGCGGGTATTTCGAGAAGACAAGGTCCTCAATATCTCTCCGGCCTATCTCATGCCGGGCTTCGCCTTCGGCGGTTCCTGCCTACCCAAAGACCTACGCTCGCTGCTCGACATGGCCAGGGTCAACGCGTTGGACGTTCCGCTGCTCGCCGGCGTGGCATGGAGTAACGACCTGGTCGTCGCCGAGGTTGTCGACCGACTCATAGCCAGCCCGTATCGCAGAATCGCCATGCTAGGCCTGAGCTTCAAGATGAACACCGATGACCTGCGAGAGAGTCCCAATGTCGAGCTCGCGGAGCGGCTGATCGGCAAGGGCTTCGAGGTCAAAATCTACGACCCCATCGTCAACCCGGAACGCCTCATCGGCTCCAACCTGCGGTATATCGAGAGTCGCCTTCCGCATCTGCGTCGGTTGCTCGCCGGGACGCCCAGTGAAGCGATGCAGGGCTGCGAAGCGGCGGTCGTAGCTACGTCCGATCCGTCGGTTCTGGACGAGCTTTGCGCCGCACCGCCAGCGTGGATTCTTGATCTTCATGGCCGACTTGGCGCCGACATTGAGCGACTACCGGGGTATGAGGGAATCGGGTGGGCAGTGTGACCGACCTGCACGAGCCCGCTGTGCGACCACGCATTTTGATCATCGTTCAGAACCTGCCGGTCCCCTTTGACCGTCGAGTCTGGCTGGAGTGCAGGGCCCTCACGGCGGCCGGTTACGACGTCACGGTCGTCTGCCCAAAAGGTAAGGACGACCCCAGATATCAGGTCCTCGAAGGCGTCACACTGCTGAAATATCGTCCGTACGCCCCCGGGGGCAGCGCGCCCAGCTTCATCGTGGAATACGCGTACTCCTTCCTAGCGACCGCCGCGCTCGTGTTGCGTGCCCGCCGGAAGGGCAAGCTCGTGGTGCTTCAGGCGTGCAACCCGCCGGACATCTTCTGGCCCATCGCCCGGTGGCTGCGTCGCCGTGACGGTACGCGGTTCGTTTTCGATCACCATGATCTTTGTCCTGAGCTTTACGACTCGCGCTTTCCGGATGGACGCACGTTGCCGAAGCGGGGTCTGCTCGCGCTGGAGCGAGCGACCTTCTGTACCGCCGATCATGTTGTGGCGACAAATACCTCCTACGCCGAGATCGCGATGGGGCGCGGGGGCAAGGCTTCAGACGAGGTCACGGTGGTCCGTACTGGTCCCGACCAAGATCGTCTCCAGCGGAGGGCAGCAGTTCCCGCATTGCGGCGTGGCCGAAAGCATCTTGTTGCCTACATAGGCGTCATGGGCCCGCAAGACGGCGTCGACCTTGCAGTACGGGCGGCAGCGTACGTGGTCCATAACTTGGGGCGCGAGGACGTCGCTTTTACCTTCATGGGCTCCGGCGACAGCTATCACCAGCTCGTGGCGCTGCGCGACGAGCTAGGACTTCAGGACTACATCGAGTTGCCCGGCCGAGTTCCCGACGACACCGTCGTGAATGTGCTCTCGACCGCCGCGGTCGGCCTGTCGCCCGACCCTAAGAACCCGCTCAATGACGTCTCCACCATGAACAAGACGTTGGAGTACATGGCCTTCGAATTGCCTGTCGTCGCATTCGATCTGAAGGAAACCAGGGTGTCGGCCGGAGAGGCCGCAACCTATATCCGCAGCGGCGATGTGGCGGCCTATGCAGGGGCAATCGTGGAGCTCCTCGACGACGGCGACAAGCGGGAGGCCATGGGCAAGGCAGGACGCATCCGAATCGAGCGGGAGCTGGGCTGGTCGTACCAACGCGATCAGTACATCGCTGTCTACGACAAGATCACCCGCCCAGTCCGGGTGCGAGGCTGACGTGTGCGGGGTCGCTGGAGCGTTCCTTCAGCCTGACGGCGCTCAGCTCGTCAGGAGGATGACCGACCGCATAAGCCACCGTGGCCCGGATGCGGCTGGGTTCACCGACCTGTCGCCGCACGCGTCAGTGCAGCTTGGGCATCGGCGGCTATCGATCATCGATCTGTCGGCTGCGGCGGATCAGCCGTTCGTGAAGAACGGCCTGCACTTGATCTACAACGGCGAGCTGTACAACTATCGCGAGCTCCGCAATATCCTCCGCGGCAAGGGCGTCGGATTCCGCACCGAGTCAGACACAGAGGTTGTGCTGGAGGCTTGGCGGCAGTGGGGGCCTGCCGCTCTGTCCAAGTTCCGAGGGATGTTCGCGTTCGCGCTGTACGACGAACACACTGGCGCACTCATCCTGGCGCGAGACCCACTTGGCATCAAGCCGATGTACGTCATGCCGCGTGGCAGCGGCATCCTTTTTGCTTCGGAGCTCAAGGCTCTGGTGACGGTGGTGGGCCCGGAACTGAGCATCAATGCCGACGCACTCGTGGCTTCCACCCTGTTCTATTTCCTGCCGGAGGAACAGTGCGCCGTTGAGGGGATCTTCAAGCTGCCACCGGGATCATGGTCAGAGTGGCGGGCTGACGGTAGCAGCCGGGCCGGCCGCTACTGGGACCCCGCCGAGGAAGCCGCAGCCGCCGCTGCCGGACCAGCCGCGGATCTGCCGGCGGTCCTTGAGGAGGCTGTCGCAGCGCACATGGTGGCCGATGTGCCAGTCGCATCCTTTCTCAGTGGCGGCCTCGACTCGAGCCTCATTACTGCGCTGGCGGCTGACCGGGAACCCTCGATCGAGGCTTACACGATTACGTTCCGCCCTGAGGATCAGCGGCTCGAGGCTATGCCGGACGACGCGGTTTACGCCCGCAAGATGGCGGCAAACCTCGGCATTCGACTGCACGAGATCGAGATCAGCCCGAACGTCGTTGACCTGCTCCCCCGGGTTGTCGATGTACTCGACGAGCCGATTGGCGACCCAGCCGCCATCAATACGGTGCTGATGTGCCAGGCCGCGCGGGAAGCCGGCGTCAAGGTTCTGTTGTCGGGAATGGGCGCCGACGAGTTGTTCGGCGGATACCGCAAACACCTGGCGTGCGTTCTGGGGGCCAGGTACCAGACGCTTCCACAGGCGCTTCGCACTCGAGTGCTAGCGCCGGTCGTGAACCGGCTCCCCGTCGCGGCCGGAGGGCGCGGGCTCCGGTACAGCCGATGGGCCAAGCGATTCCTCAGCTTCGCCGAACTGCCCGAGGAGGCAGCGTTCCGCCGCAGCTACACGCTCTACGACGCAGCCGAACTCAACGACATGCTCAATCCTGACTTGGGGCACGGGGTGCGACGCGTGGTGGACGGGCACCACGACCTGTATACCGACAACTTGCTCACTGACCACGTCAACAGAATGTGTCTCGCCGACACACGTCTCTTCCTGCCAGGACTCAACCTGGCCTATACCGACCGTTCAAGCATGTCGGCGTCGACAGAAGTACGCGTACCCTTCGTCGATCCCTACGTATTCCGCGCAGCCTTCAGCTTTCGTGGCGATCAGAAAATCAAGGGGCGAACTCAAAAGATTCCGTTGCGGGCCGCGGCCGAGAACTGGGTACCGCGTGAGGTCGTCGATCGTCCGAAGGCCTCTTTCGGGGCACCCCTTCGAGCCTGGGTTACGAATGACCTCGGACCTTTAATCAATGACGTTCTGCTCCACGGTCAACTGGTATCGTCGGGGTTTCTGCGCCTGCCGCCGTTGCGCCAGATGGTTTCCGATCAGCGGAGCGGTCGACGGGATCAGTCCAAGCAGTTGTGGCAGCTTCTGTCGATGGAGATGTGGTACCGCTCTGCGTTGGCGGCAGGGGTCGCGCCGGTCTAACGGATTGTGTTAGCCGACGAAATGCTTGGGGGAAAGTCGTATGAAGCAAGTCGCGCAGAATTACAAGTCAGGCGACCTCGCTGTCCTTGACGTCCCTGTTCCCGCGTGCCAGCCCGGGGGCGTCCTGGTGCGTTCGCTCTACTCGTTGATCTCGACCGGAACCGAGATGATGAAGGTCAGCGAGGCGCGGCTGTCGCTGGTCGGCAAGGCCCGCGCCAGGCCGGATCAGGTGCGCAAGCTGCTCGACTCGGTGGCTCAGCAGGGCGCAATCGCGACGTACCAGAAAGCAATGAACCGGCTGGACAGCTATACCCCGCTCGGTTACTCGTTGTGCGGTGTCGTGGTGGAGGTCGGTGCCGGCGCCGATCAGTTCTCGGTTGGTCAGCTAGTGGCGGCAGCGGGCAATGAGTTCGCGCTGCACGCTGAGGTGAATTGGATACCTATTAACTTGTGCGTTCCAGTGCCGGACGGCGTTGCCGCCGAGCACGCGGCGTTCGCAACGGTCGGGGCCATCGCAATGCAGGGTGTCCGGCGCGCTGAAGTGTCCCTCGGTGAGACGGCATGCGTGATCGGGTTGGGACTGATCGGACAGCTCGCCGTACGGCTGCTCGTCGCATCGGGAGTGAACGTAGTTGGCCTGGATGTGGTGGAGGCGCGCTGCCGTACCGCCGAGAAGGCCGGTGCACTGATGTGTGCAGCACCCGATGAGGCCGGCCTACGTGAGGTGGAGCGGGTTCTCCTCGAGAGAAGCGGAGGGCTCGGCGCAGATCACGTATTGCTGGCCGCCGGTGGTGACTCGAATGGGCCGGTCGAGGTGGCTGCCCGCTTGGCCCGGGACCGGGCGCGAGTGGTGGACATTGGCAAGACCCGACTGGATTTGCCCTGGAACGCCTATTACGAGAAGGAATTGGACGTCCGCTTCTCGCGATCCTACGGACCAGGTCGGTACGACGACCGTTACGAGCTCGAGGGAATTGACTACCCAGCCGGCTACGTTCGCTGGACCGAGCGACGCAACCTTGGGTGTTTCCTTGATCTCCTAGTGGACGGTTCTGTCGATGTCTCTTCTCTGATCTCGGGCGTGCACCCGATCGAGGAGGCCGCCGATGTGTACGGCCGGTTGCGTACCGGTTCCATTCAGGGCGTCGGATTCTTGCTGTCCTACGGTGATCAGCCGGAGTCCTCCTCCCTCAGCCGGACCCTCCAGGTGCCGGCTCATACTGCAGCGAAGTCCTCCTCCAGGCGTCGTGGACCTGCCGGGCGCGTACGCCTTGGCTTCATTGGGGCTGGAAACTACGCCACGGCAATGTTGCTGCCTCACTTGCGGGACAGCTCTGCGGCAGAGCTGGTCTCTGTGGCTACCACAAAAGCGCTGTCGGGTCTCAACGCCCAACGCAAATTCGGCTTCACCACCATGACGACCGACGTTGACTCGGTTCTGGACGACGACAGTCTCGATGCCGTGTTCATCGTGACGCGACATCACTCACATGCGCATCTGGTGTGCCAAGCCTTGGAGCGCGGGCTCACCGTTTTCGTTGAGAAGCCACTTGCCCTCACCGACGAGCAACTCACCGCGGTCCTGGACACGGTGGAAAGGACCGGTAACGACCGGCTCATGGTCGGATTCAACCGGAGGTTTGCCCCGCTCTTTACAGATCTGCAGGATCGTTTCGGCCGATCCAGCGAGCCTTTATCTGCGCGCTATTTGATCAACGCCGGCCGTCTCGATGCGGGCAGTTGGTATCTCAACGAAGGACGGGAGGGTTCGCGGTTCGCGGGTGAAGGCGGTCATTTCATCGATACGCTCAGCGCCCTGGTGGGACACGATCCTGTCGAGGCTTACGCCATGAGTACCGGCGGAAACGTCCACACCACCCTCCGCTTCGATGACGGATCAGTGGGGACGATCTCGTACCTGACCGACGGGAGCTCACGCTTTCCCAAAGAGACCGTTGACGTGGTGGGCGATGGTCGTAATGGACGGCTGGACAACTTCCAGCGGGTCACGGTGTGGTCGCCCAAGGGAAAGACAGGTCATCGGGTGCTGACCGGTCAGGACAAGGGACAGCGCACGCAGCTGGAGCACTTCGTGCATGCCGTACGTACCGCATCGGCGATGCCAATCCCGCTGGAATCCTTGGTCGCGACGACCCGCGCAACGCTTGCCGTCGGAACCAGTTTGTCTTCAAGAAGGCCGGTTATCTGGTGAGCCGTCCCAGTGCCGGTTGGTACATCCGACGATTGCGCAGGATGTCGCCGACCGAGGTGGTCTACCGTTCCCTCGATGCCGGGCGTCGCCGGGTCTGGGCACGTCGCCAGGTCCGCCTGGGCGACGTGGTTGCCATGCCGTCAGACACCCTCGCGGACCGGGAATTCCCGTCGCCGCTGTCGGCGTCGACACGCCCCTGTGTAGATCCGGACGCTGCATCCGCCGTGATTCGAGCCGCAAACGGCGTACTAGACGGAACCTGGACGGTGTTGGGTGCCCGGCGTCCCGACAGCGCAGACCCGGACTGGTTCCGTGATCCGGCGACGGGACGTCGCGCGCCCCATGATCGGCTTGCCTTCCGCATCCACCACCGAGACGAGGCGGAGACCGGCAACATCAAGCAAGTCTGGGAGATGTCGCGGCATCATCACCTCACTGTCTTGGCAGCGGCATGGTGGCTAACCCAAGACGAGCGTTACGCCGAGGCGGCCGCGGAACAGCTGCGCTCCTGGTGGCGTGCGAACCCGTTCCTGACCGGCGTGCACTGGACCAGCGGTATCGAGGCCGGGGTTCGACTGATCTCCTGGACATGGATCCGCCGACTCCTCGATGAGTGGCCCAAGGTCGGCGACCTCTTCGAGCACAATGAGGATGCTGTCCGGCAAATTGCCTGGCACCAGGAGTTCCTGGCTGCCTTTCCTAGCCGCGGCTCGTCTGCCAACAACCATGTAATTGCCGAGGCCGCTGGGCGGCTCGTCGCTGCCTGCGCGTTTCCCTGGTACTCCCGAACCGACCGCTGGCGTCGCAGCGCTGCAGCACTCTTGGAACGCGAGCTGGCCGCCAACACCTTCGACGACGGACTCAACCGTGAACTGGCGACGGACTACCACAGATTTGTCCTCGAACTTGGACTGGTGGCGGCCGTTGAGGCGGACGCCGTCGGGCAGCCGCTTTCGGAAGCCACCTGGGAGCTGCTCACACGGATGTTCGATGCTGCGGCCGCCATCCTTGATGCCAGCGGCCGGCCCCCGAGGCAAGGTGACGGTGATGAAGGGCGCGCCCTCATCGTCGACGATCCAGAGCGCGATCCGGGGGGTGCAATCCTGGCCGCGGGTGCCGCATTGTTAGGTGCGCCCGACTGGTGGCCCCGATTCCCGGGCGCTGTCCAGGCCAGTGTTTTAGGCGCTCTAGGAGAGTCGCGTCAGCTGCCAAGACCGCGGAGCCGGCCACGTCGATTCCCCAACGCTGGGCTGGTCATTCTGCGGTCCCGCCCCGAGGACGGCCCAGAGATCTGGTGTCGATGTGACGGCGGCCCACATGGATTCCTCTCCATCGCCGCCCATGCCCATGCCGATGCCCTTTCGTTGGAGGTTCGGCACGATGGCGTCGAGATCCTGGCCGATCCCGGCACCTACTGCTACCACGGCGAGCCGGAGTGGCGAGAGTGGTTCCGCTCGACGGCAGCGCACAACACCGTAGAGATCGGGGGCGTTAGCCAGGCTGAGTCGGGAGGTCCCTTTCTGTGGAACACCCACCCTCGGACCACCACGCTGAGCTGTGACGTCGGGGATGAGCCGACACAGGGCTGGGCCGCGGAGCACGACGGCTACCTGCGCCTCGACACTCCGGCAACACACCACCGTTCGGTGACTCTCGACTCGCCCGGACGTCGTCTCACGGTCGTCGACACTGTCGACGCCTCGGCAGCTGTTCCAGTACGGCTGTCGTGCCAACTGGGCCCCGACATAGATATTGATCTTGATGGAGCGCGTGCGACGCTGAGCTGGCGGCGCGGCGCAGACCACAGGCAGGGAACCATGCTGCTTCCGGACGATCTCTCCTGGACCGTCCACCGGGCGGCAGTCGACACAATCGAAGGCTGGTATGCGCCACGCTTTGGCACTCGCGTTCCAGCGACCTCTCTCATAGGGCGTGCAGTGGTTACGTCATCAACCCGCCTCGTCACGGAACTGGACTTGCCATGATCAACCAGGTGACCGACACGCGGTCGATTGTTGCAACGCTGCGGCGCCGCGGCCGGTTGCTGGTGGCAGCGGCGCTGGTGGGGTTCGCCCTCGGCATTGGGTACGTCTTGGCGCTGCCACCGCCGGTCACCAGCACGACCTTGGTGCTCCTTCCTACGCCCGCGGTTTCAGATGTCAGTAATTCCGACGTTGAGACTCAGGTACGCATCGCGGTCAGCGCGTCCATTCTGGAGCGCGCCGGACAAGCGGTAGCGCCACCTCTTTCAGCCCGCTCAGTGAAGAAAATGGTCAACGTTTCGGCACCGACGAACCAGGTCATCCAGATCGAAACGACGTCGAGGAACCCGGCTGAAGCCCAGAGACTCTCTCAGGCGATGGCTGATGCGTACGTCGGCTATGTCAGCAACACTGCCAGAGAGGTCACCGCGGCGGCATTAGCCGACCTCACGGTCCGTAGGGACGCCTTGAAGCAGGAGATCGCCCAACTCGACAAGCAAATTGTGGCGTCCGTTAAGCGTGAACGGGCACTGGATCCAAACTCTCCGGAGGGTACAAAAGAGGCGCAGCTCAGTGCAGGGCTTCGGACCCAGCATGCTGATCTGTCAGTGCAGTTGGACAGAGTCCAGGACAAGATTGTCACCGGCGGTCCGGCGGACTCCTCTGGCAGCGCCGGCACCTCAATCATGCAGCCGGCGACTGTAGCCACCGGAATACCCGCCTTGCTGCGGCTGCTCTTTTGGGGATCGTTGGGCAGCCTGATTTGCACTCTCCTGGCGGCCATCGTCTTGCTGGCCATGGCATCACGCGACCCGCGGCTGCGGCTTCGTGACGACATTGCCGACGCAGTCGGCAGCTCGGTACTGGCTGCGGTGCAGGGTAGGCCGCAAGTGTCGGTGGCGGGCTGGGCGACGTTGCTCGAGTCGTACGAGGCCAGTGCCGTGGAGTCATGGGCGTTTCGTCAGGTGCTCCGTGGCGTAGTACCTGCGGATCACTCGCATCAGGCGCGCACTCCCGGAAGGGTCGACCATCCACAATCGTTGACCGTGATCTCGCTCGCGGGCGACGAAGGAGGCCTCTCCATTGGTCCACAGCTCGCCGCGTTCGCCGCGTCGTTGGGAATTACGACTCGGCTGGTACACGGAATGGGACATGAATGGGCGGCCGCGGCTCTATGGGCTGCCTGCGCCGTGGAGCATAAGACCCCACTTAGGCCAGGCCTATACCTCGGCGATACACCGGCCGAGGAGACGATCGATATGACGATCGCGCTCGTGGTGGTCGACCGAGCACAACCAAACCTGGGCGACGCGCGCACCAACGCCGCGACGATTCTCTGTGTTGCGGCCGCCACCGCTACCGAACAAGAGCTCGCTCGGGTCACCGTTGCAGTCGATGACGCAGGTCATCGCATCGACGGAATCGTGGTTGCAGACCCCGATGCGACTGACCGCACCTCCGGGCGGCACACGATGGAGGAGCGATCGCGGCGGCCTAGCTTGCCCACGCGCCTTACGGGCATGTCGGCGTCTGAGAAGCTCGCGACCGACCGTCACAGGAGTCGCTCATGATCGCGCAACGCTGGGAAGTCCCCGAGTCCGATGGCGGTGACCAGAACTCCGCCGGTCGCCGGCTTCCCACCTTGGTGAGCATGCATTTCATTCGCTCCGCACTACGACGCCGCCGATTGGCCTGTGTCTTGTGCGCAGTTGTGGGATTGTTCGCGTCGGTTGCCTTTTTGGTGGTGTCTCCTGCGTCGCACGAAGCCAGGACAGCACTCGTGCTGGCACACGACCCACAGGCCGATCCTTCGCGAGCGATGGCTACCGATGTCAGTCTGCTGAAAACTCGGACTGTGGCCGCCAGAGCGATCGCGGACCTTGGGCTGGCCATGACCGCCGACGAATTCCTCAAGACAGTGAACTCGCAGCCGGTCAGTTCCGACCTGCTCGTGCTCACCCTCACTGCCCCCAACGATGCCGAGACCGTACGCCGCCTTTCAGCCCTGACATCGATCTATCTTTCCTTCCGCTCCGAGCAACTCTCCATGCAGTCCGACGTTCTCGTGAGCGGCATGCAACAGCGCATCACCCAACTGCAAGGCGAGCTCGAAGCTGGCTCAGCGCGTATTGACCAACTTTCCGCGAGCCGAAACCCGGACGCGAGCAAGCTGAGCAACGCGATTGAGCAGCGGGCGTACGTCCAGGGGCAGATCGAAACCTTTCAGCAATCGATAGAGGACGCCAAGCTGAGGAACTCCTCGGTGCTTTCGGCGAGCCGCGTGATCGACCCCGCGGCGGCGGACACGGGTGGTACCAAGCGCCGCATAGCCCTGACCTTGGCATCAGGACTCATCGGCGGTGCCGCAGTCGGCTGCGGCGCAGTCCTGTTCTTCGCCATCACCTCGGACCGCCTTCGTAGGCGATCCGACGTCGCTGCGGCTCTCGAGGTGCCCGTGCCGGTGAGCGTCGGCCGAGTCGTACCACTGTCAAAACGCTGGCTCAGGTTGCCCTATATGGCCGCGCTCAACGCTCACCGTACCGAGGAGCGGGAGCGGCTTGCCCACGCGATCGAAATGGAGCTTCCGTCACCGCGTCAATCGGGCCGGCTCGGTGTGCTCTGTATCGACAATGCAGAAAAGATGAGCTTTGCCGTCGCGGCTGCGGCGACAAATCTCGCGGCTGCCGGCCGCTCAGTCGCGGTTATCGATCTCACCAAGCGAGGGTGTCTCGAGCTCAAAGGCGTGTCCTCGATGATGGGCGCTACTCATCGGCCGATGGTGCTACGTCCTCGTGGCATACCGATGCTGGCCAGCAGTATTGCCGATCTCCATGACGTCGATACCGAGCACACAGGTGGACCATCGCTCGACCAGACCGACGTCGTTTTAGTGCTGGCCGATCTCGATCCATCGATGGGCGCTGACTACCTTTCCGCATGGACTGATCGAGTAATTGTTGCCGTTACTGCTGGCCACTCGAGTGTCGAGATGATCACCACAGCCGCTGATCTAGTTCGGACTGCTGGACTGGAGTTCCGGATGGCGGCGCTACTGCACACAGAACGTACGGACGACTCATCGGGTACGGCTGGTTTCGATCTTTCCGTACCCATACCTGTTCATCTTGTAGAGGACCGGTTGATCGCAGTTGGGAAATCGGGCGAGGAGAAACAGCCCGGCAACGACGGGCAAGCCTCTCTCAGGCAGCAGACGGGTGATCAAGAAAAAGCTGCGGCCCTCCAAGACAAGGTGGCGGGCGAACAGCTGGCTGAGGAGCAGCTGGTTGGCGAACAGCAGGCGCATCCCGAGGAACAAGCGGTCAACAATGTAGATG
>Ga0307310_10000273_pt1 | contig 16005 bp, 17 predicted proteins | sample ER_DNA_197_FD_194502 | JGI IMG/M metagenome (GOLD analysis project Ga0307310, IMG submission 194502) | Bulk soil microbial communities from the East River watershed near Crested Butte, Colorado, United States - ER_DNA_197 | ecosystem: Environmental > Terrestrial > Soil > Floodplain | place...
GCACCGCCGACGTACCCACCGTTCCAGCCGGCGTAGATGACGCTGCCGAGAAAGAGCCCGAGCGCGACGAGGCCGAGCCCCCAGAGCTCGGGGTGCTGGAGGCTGCGGGGCCCGGTGGCCTTCCTCGTCCGCTTCTTCACGCGGCTCGGTGTTTTCGGGCGCAGCTTCCTCTTTGCCTTCTTGCGCGGCATGCGCCCCTGTTCGCCCGGCGTGGACGCCCTCCTGCCTTGCGAGAATCTCTCTCGTGAGCGCGATCGTGGATGTCGCGCCTGGGCTCTGGCTCTGGCGCCTCGCCTACCCGGACTGGACGCCGGGCGTCGGCTGGCCGGAGTTCGTGACGTCGACCTGTGTCGAGTCCGGCGGCGAGATCGTCCTCATCGACCCGCTCGCCCCGCCCGAGGACGCGGCCGAAGTGTGGGCGCGCCTCGATACACGGCCGGCGACGGTCGTCGTCATCCTGAAGCCGGATCACGTCCGCAACATCGACCGCTTCGCCCGCCGCTACGACGCCCGCGCCTACGGGCCGCGGCTCTTCTGGCCGGATGACGTGCCGGAGACGGCGCTCGTCGGGATCGAGCCAGGCGACGAGCTGCCCGGCGGGCTCGTCGCACTGTACGACGGACGCGGACGGAACGAGACACCGGTCTGGCTACCGGAACAGCGGACGATCGTCTTCGCAGACGCGCTGACCGCGCCGGCAGGCGTGCTCCGCGTGTGGTCGACGCCGTGGCACGAAGAACGCGTCATCCCCGCGCTGCGTGCCATGCTCGAGTTGCCGTTCGAGCGCGTCATCGTGTCGCACGGCGAGCCGGTGCACGACCGCGACGCCTTCGAGCGCGCGCTCGGACTGGCGCCATGGGAGGCGGACGACTAGCTCACGCCCAGGGAAGGCGGTCCCAGTACGACGGCCGCTCACGCCGTGACGGCAGGAAGCCGACGTACGCCTGGCGGTGGTCGGACGTGTCCTCCTTCGCGCTTGCGCCATACCGCGCCGCGAGCTCCGAGAACGGGAAGTGCGCCTTCTGACTCTCCGACCGCGCTCCGGTCATCAGGATCACGCACGGCCCGTCGCCGGCGCCGACGAAGATGTGCTCCGTCCCGGCGGGACTGTGCACGAAGTCCCAGGGCCGCAGGAGCCGCTCCTCGCCTTCGACCAGCAGCTTGCACTCCCCGGACAGGACGAGGAACGCCTCCTGCTCCGTCTCGTAGTGGTAGAGCCCGTTCGGCTCGCCCGGCTCCAGGACGTGGAGCCTCACTGCGAGCTGCGGGAACTCGAACGCGCGGCTCTCGAAGACGCACTCCGCGCCGGACGAGCGGCCGGATTCCGAGGCTTCGGTCTGCTCCGACGTCAACCACTCGGCGTCGCGCACGTTGACGACGAACCAACCGTCGGCGGCGGGTGCAAGACCCGAGCCGGAGTCCTCGAGCCGCGCCTCGGGCACGGCGCGACTCTACAAGCTGCGGTAGTGGAGATGGACGAAGCCACTGTCGAAGCGGCGTTCGTCCAGCAGTTCGAGGCTCAGGCGGAGACCGTCGGGAAGGGCCTGCGTTCCGCCGCCGACGACGACGGGGGCAAGAAACAGGTGGTACTCGTCGACCAGGCCGGCCTCGATCGCGTGCGCGGCAAGCCCGGGGCCGCCGATCGACAGGTCACTGTCGGACGCCGCCTTCAGCTGCCGGACGGCGTCCGCGTCGAAGTTCCGCTCGATGCGCGTCCGCGCGCTCGACACCGCGTCCAGGGTCGTGGAGTACACGATCTTGTTCGCGGCCTGCCAGATCTCCGCGAAGTCCTTCATGACCGGCGGCTCGTCGACGGTCTGCATCGTCTCCCACGCGGTCATCACCTCGTACATCCGCCGGCCGTAGAGGTGCGTGCCGATCGGCCGCTCGAGCTCGTTCACGAAGGCGTGTACCTCCTCGTCCGGCGCGGCCCAGTCGAAGCTGCCGTCCCGGTCCGCGACGTAGCCGTCGAGCGAGGTGATTGCCGAATAGATGAGCTTCGCCATCGTCAGCCGACGTCCGCGACGGCGACGGCCATGCCGTAATAGGTCGGTGCCGCGTAGGCGAGGAGCTTCGCGGGCCCCGGCGCGGCGCCCTGGAGCACGAGGAGCTGCCAGAGCGAGTCGGCCTTCGCCGCGTCGACAAGCTCCGCGAGCGGCCGGAAGTCCGGCGTCCCCGCGGCGAGGAGCTCGAGGAAGCGCGCGTCGTACGCCGCAGCGGCCGGGTCGAAGCCGTATGGGCCGTCGGCGGCGTGCGCATGGGCGTGGTCGGCGCTCGCGACGAGACCGATGCGCCGCGCACCCGTGCCGCGGACGATCGCCTCGCCGAGCCGGATGTGCTCGTCGAGCGGCCTGTCGCGCGCGGGAGCGACGACGACGACCCGCTCCGCGCGCACGAACTCCAACGGCACCTCGGTGCCCCAGTCGAGCGGCAGCTCCGCCTCGGCCGGGTCGTTCCCGCCGTAGGAGACGCCGACGACCGGCAGCCCCTCGGCCCGAATCGCGTAGAGAAGATCCGACGCGAGTGCGCGGTCCGTCTCGTGCTCCCCCACATGGCCGGCGGTCACGACGGCGAAGTGACCTTCGACGTGCACGTTGTGCGGCGTCACGACGACGACGGCCTCGCACCCGCACGCTGCGAACTGGCGGCCGAGCTCGTCCATCGCGGCGCGCAGCTCCGGCGCCACATCGACGTCGCCGTGCGGTGCGATCGCGGCGAGGCAGATCACGGCAGCGTGGAGATCCGCTCGACGAGGAGCTCGAGGAAGCGGCTCGCGTCGACGTCGATGCCCGCACGACAGTTGTGGGGCCGGTCGGTGACGTTCCAGCGGTCGACCACCGTGCGGCCGTCGCACCACTGCGACGCCGTCTCGATCTCGACGTTGCACTCGACGGTCGTCACGAGCGACGGGTCGATCACCTCCGCGACGGCGAGCGCGTCGTGGATCGGCGAGCCGTCGAACCCGTAGCGCGACTCGTGGAAGCGCTGGAAGAAGTCGGACAGCTCGGCGACCGCCTTCCCGGCGCGCCCGGTGCCGCGCAGCCGGTCGGCGTGTGCGCGCGTGAAGAGCGCCTTGTGCGTGATGTCGAGCCCGATCAGCGTCACCTCGATGCCGCTCGCAAAGACGCGCGCCGCAGCCTCCGGGTCGACGAAGGCGTTGAACTCCGCCGCAGGAGTGACGTTGCCCTCGGCGATCGCCCCGCCCATCCACACGATGCGCTCCGGCCTCACGTCGGGGTGGCGCTCGAGCAACAACGCGACGTTCGTGAGGGGGCCGGTCGGCACGAGGACGACGCCGGGCTCGAGCAGCTCGGCGAGGAAGTCGGCGGCGTGCGCGTCGACCGGCGCCGTCGACGGCTCCGGCAGGTCGGGGCCGTCGAGGCCGGTCTCGCCGTGCACGTTCGCAGCCGTGCGGAGCTCGCGCACGAGCGGGCGGTCGGCGCCGGCCGCGACCGGGATGTCGGTTCGGCCCGCGAGCTCGAGGATCTTCAAAGCGTTCCGCGTCGTCTTCTCGAGCGTCTGGTTGCCGGCGACGGTGGTGATGCCGCGCAGCTCGACCTCCGGCGACGCGAGCGCGAGCAGGATCGCGATCGCGTCGTCATGGCCGGGATCGCAGTCGATGACGATGGGCGTGCTCATAACAGGGCGTCGACCTCCTCGGCGGTGGGCAAAGACGTCTGTGCGCCGAAGCGCGACGCGGCGAGCGCGCCGGCGATGCAGGCGCGGCGCAGGGCCTCCTCGCGGGCGCGGCCCTCGAGCAGCGAGACGACGAGGCAGGCCGTGAACGCGTCGCCTGCGGCGGTGCCGTCGACCGCGTCGACCTGCGGCGGCGCGGCGCGAGCGACCTCCTCCCCGTTCTCGAGGATGATCGCGCCCTCGGCGCCGAGCGTCACGGCGATGACGCCGTCACGCTGCGTCAGCGCCTCGAGCTCGTAGCGGTTCACGATCGTCACGTCGGCCGCAGGGACGGCGCCCTGCGCCGGTGCGGCGTTCAGGAAGAACTCGCCGGGTGCCGTCGCGGCGACATGCTCGACGGTCTCCATCGGGATCTCGAGCTGGCAGAGGACGCCATCGCAGTCAGGGAGATCGACATCGCGCGGGAAGAGCGACGCGTTCGCGCCTGGTGCAACGACGATCGTGTTCTCGCCGTCGCCGTCGACCGTGATCAGCGCGACGCCGGTCGAGACGTCGACGGACGTGAAATGCGACATGTCGACGCCTGCACGCTCGAGCTCGACGACGGCAAGGCGGTGGAACTCGTCGTTGCCGACGCATGCGATCATTGTTACCTCGGCGCCGAGCCGCGCCGCGGCTACCGCCTGGTTCGCACCCTTGCCGCCCGGGATCTGCCAGAACGTCGAGTCGGTCACGGTCTCGCCCGGCCGCGGCAGCCGATCCGTACGCGCGACGAGGTCGAGGTTGACGGAGCCGACGACGGTCAGACGGGGAGCCACCGAGGCGGCAGGTTACGAGCTCGCGAGGACGCGGAGATCCTCGAGCGCCTGGCCGAGCAGGTTGTCGCGCAGGTCGAAGAGGCCGGCCCAGAGCGCCGCGCGGTCGGGCGTCGCTTCCAGCTGCGCCGCGGCCGTGAGACCCTCGAGCGCGCGCACCAGCACCGCGAGCTCGAGGTATGCCTGCGCGACGCGCTCCGGAGGCATACGCACGCCGGCACGGGTGAGCACGGGCTCCCAGTCGATGAGCTCCGCAGCGCCGGGGCCGCCGTACCACGACCGCCCTTCGAGCACTTCCGCCTCGAGCTCGAGCAGGTAGCGCTTCAGCGGCTCCTCGAGGCCGGCGAGCGCGGTCTCGACTCGGTCGGCCGCGCGACGGATTGCCGCCTGCCGCTCGCCCGGAGAGGAGGGCTTCGCCTCGCCGCGCGCCCACAGCTCGAGCAACCGGCAGAACGCGAGCGCCGAGATCTCGCAGGCGCGCAGCTGCCCCACGAGCCGCCGCGCGGTCTCGGGCTCGGCGGCGAACTCCTCGAGCACATCGGCCCAGTTCGGCGAGTACGCGGTGCTCACACCTCCACCAGCACCGGCAGGATCATCGGCCGCCTGCGCGTGCGGTCGTAGACAATGCCGCCGAGCGCGTCGTGCAGGTGCTCCTGCAAGAGCTTTATCTCGGTGATGTCGTCCGCGAGCAGCTCGCGCAGCACTCGGTCCGCCTCCTCGCGCAGCTCGTCGAGGAGCGCATCGGCGCCGTCGCCGAAGCCGCGCGCGATCAGCTCCGGCGCAGCGGTGAGCGCGCCGGGGCCGTTCGCGCCGGAGAGGGTCGCGACGATGATGAGCACGCCGTCCTCCGAGAGCCGGCGCCTGTCGCGAAGCGCGACGTCGTGCACGTCGCCGACACCGAGCCCGTCGACGAACGTCATGCCGGCGGTCACGCGGTCGACGATCCTGACCTTGCCGTCGGTGAGCTCGACGACGCTGCCGTTCTCGGCCAGGATGATGTTCTCCTCGGCGATGCCGCTCTCCCGCGCGAGCTGCGCGTGCGCCGCGAGCATGCGGTACTCCCCGTGCACCGGCATGACGGCCGTAGGCCGCACGAGCGCGAGCATCGTGCGCAGCTCCTCCGCCCGGCCGTGACCGGAGACGTGCACCGGCGCGTTGTCCTCGTGCAGCACCTCCGCACCGGACCTGGCGAGACGGTTGATCGCGTCGTGCACGCGGAGCTCGTTGCCGGGGATCGGCTTCGCGGAGATGATCACCGTGTCGCCGGCCTGCACCGTCACCGCGGGGTGGTCGTTGTACGCGATGCGCGTCATGGCGGACATCGGCTCGCCCTGGCTGCCGGTGCAGAGGATGAGCTGCTCGTGCGGCGGCAGCTCCGACAACTCGTTCGGCCGCAGGATGACGTTCTCCGGCACCTCCATGTAGCCGAGGTTGCGCGCGATGTTCGAGTTCTTGCGCATCGAGCGGCCGACGAAGGCGACCTTGCGGCCGCAGTCGATGCCGACGTCGACGGCCTGCTGCATGCGGTGCACGTTCGACGCGAACGAGGCGACGAGGATCCGCCCAGTGCGCGACGGGAAGATCTGGCGGAACGCCTCGCCGACGACGCGCTCCGACTGGGTGACGCCCGCGCGCTCGGCGTTCGTGGAGTCGCCGAGCAGAAGGGCGACGCCGCGGTTGCCGAGCTCGGCGAGCTTGCCGACGTCGGTGCGCTGTCCGTCGACGGGCGTGTGGTCGATCTTGTAGTCGCCGGTGTGCACGACGCGGCCGCCGGGCGTCTCGAGGACGACAGCTGCCGCATCGGGGATCGAGTGCGCGACGCGTACGAACTCGATCCGGAAGGGGCCGAGCTGGAATGGCTCGTCGCCGGGCGAGACCTCGCGTAGGTCGGCTTCGCGCAGAAGCCCGTGCTCGTCGAGCTTCGACTTGACGAGCCCGAGCGTGAGCCGCGTCGCGACGATCACGGGGATCTTGCACTCGCGCATCAGGTACGGCAGCGAGCCGACGTGATCCTCGTGCCCGTGCGTGAGGACGACGCCGCGAATCATGTGCTGCCGCTCGCGGAGGTACGTGAAGTCGGGCAGGACGAGGTCGACACCGAGATGCTCGTCGCGAGGGAACGCGAGCCCGGCATCGACGACCACGATCGAATCCTCCGCCTCGTAGGCGGTCATGTTCTTCCCGACCTCGCCGAGCCCGCCGAGCGGGATGATCCTGCAGGTTCCCATCGCGGGCGCAGTTGCGGTCGTTGGAACGACCGCGACCTGCTTGAAAGCAGGTCGCTGGACCGACGCCGAAGCACCCAGGCTTTAGCCTGGTTGCGGTCGTTGGAACGACCGACGCCGAAGCACCTACGCTTTAGCCTGGTTGCAGTCGTTGGAGGCTATGCCGAGGCCGTGCTGAGCACGCCGGCCCGCTCGAGGCAGCCGCGGATCTGGTCGAGCTCGGCGTCCGTCGGGTCGACCATCGGCAGGCGATAGCCGCCGACGTCGTGGCCGAGCAGGTTGAGGGCGGCCTTGATCGCGATCGGGTTCGTCACGACCTTCAAGAGATCGAAGGCCGGGGCCATCTCGTCGTTCAAGGCTCGCGCGCCCTGGACGTCGCCGTCTTTGAACCGGCGCACCATCGCCTTCGTCTGGGGCCCCCAGACATGGGTGTGGACACAGACGCCGCCGACGCCGCCGAGGCGCAGGAACGGGAAGATGAGATTGTCGTCGCCCGCGTAGAGGTCGAGGCCGAACCCGGGGATGCGGCGCGCCTGCTCGACGTCGTCGTGCGCCTGCTTCACGGCCTTGACGTTCTCGATCTGCGCGAGCTGCTCGATCGTCTCCGGCTCGATGTTGATCACCACGCGGCTCGGGATGTTGTAGACGACGACCGGCTTGTCGGTCTTCGCGGCGATCTCCTGGAAATGGCGGACGATCGCGCGCTGCGGCGGCTTCGAGTAGTACGGCGTCACGACGAGCATGGCGTCGACGCCGAGCTCGTGGGCACGCTCCGTCATCCGCATCGAGTGACGCGTGTCATAGGTGCCCGTGCCTGCGACGACCGTCGCCCGTTCGCCGACAGCATCGACGGCGGCGGCGAAGAGCTCGAGCTTCTCGTCGTCGGAGAGCGTCGGGCTCTCCCCCGTCGTGCCGGCAACGACGATGCCGTCGGAGCCGTTGTCGACGAGATACGCAGCAAGCTCGCGGAACTTGTCGACGTTGACCGAGCCGTCCGCGCTGAACGGCGTGACGATCGCGGTCAGGACTTCGCCGAGCACAGTCGAAAGTCTACGGCAGCGCGTCGGCCAGCTCGCGGAGCGCCAGGAAGATCGCATCGGAGAAGGTCGGGTAGGCCTGGATCGTGTCGAGCAGGACGTCGATCGGCGTCTCCGCCCGTACCGCGAGGGTGAGCTGCCCGAGCCATTCGGCCGCCTGCGGGCCGACCGCGACGGCGCCGACGAGGACACGCCTCTCCGGGTCGGCGAAGAGGCGGACGAACCCGTCGCGTTTCGGCCGCTCGTAGGTCGAGAGGCGCGGTGTCGACGTGAGCTCCCAGCGCGCCGAGACGCCCTCGGTCCTGCCGACCGTGGCGACCTCCGGGTCGGTGAAGACGGCGGCCGGGATCGCGCGGTAGTCGGCCTTCACGACGCGGCCGGCCATGTCTGCTGCGGCGACGCGGGCCTGGTACTTGCCGAGGTGCGTGAAGAGCGCAACGCCCGTGACGTCGCCCGCCGCCCACACGTTCTCGGCCGCGCGGCAGCGCTCGTCGATCTCGATGCCGCGCCGGCCGGTCGTCACGCCGAGCTGCTCCAGCCCGAGCTCCTCGACGTTCGGGTCGCGCCCCGTCGCGACGAGCAGCCGTTCCGCCTCAACCGCCGAGCCGTCGGAGAGTGTCAGTACGACGCCGGTCGCGATCTTCTCGACCGCCGCGCCGAGCCGCAGGTCGATGCCCTCCTCGCGGAAGACGTCGGCGACGCACGCACCGGCCTCCTCGTGCACGCCGCCGAGGAGCCGAGGCCCCTGCTCGATCACGGTCACGCGCGAGCCGAGGCGCGAGTAGAACTGTGCGAGCTCCACGCCGACCGGGCCACCGCCCATGACAGCGAGGCTCACCGGGATCTCGTGCGACGACGTCGCCTCGATGTTCGTCCAGTACTCGACATCGGCGAGCCCCTCGACCGGCGGGATCGAGGCCCGCGAGCCGGTCGCGACGACGAGCCGGTCGTAGTCGAGCTCCTGCCCGCCCACCTCGACGGTGCCGGGCCGCGTGACGCGCGCCCTGCCGCGCACAAACGCGCATCGCTGCCCTGCGAGCCAATCGAGCTGGTCCTTGTCGTCCCAGTTGCTCGTCACCGCGTCGCGCCACGCCCACACTCCGTCCGCCTCGGGCCGCTCAGGCGCAAGGCCGGGCGCGCGGTCGAGCGACGACGACAGCTCCACGGCCCGCAGCATCGTCTTCGTCGGCATGCACGCGTAGTACGAGCATTCGCCGCCGACGAGGCGGCTCTCGACGAGCGTGATCTCGACGTTGTCGTCGAGCCGGCGGAGGGCGCCGACGAAATGCTCGCCGGTCGACCCTCCGCCGAGAACGACGACCTTCACCTACGCGAGACCGTTCGCCTTGAGGAAGGCGGCCGCGACCTTCGCGGGAGACTGCTTGTCGATGCCGACGGCCTTGTTCATCGCCCGGATCGCGGGCAGCGTCAGCTTCGCGGAGACCGCGTTCACGGCGTTCGCGAGAGCACTGCCGCCGGCCGACGCGAGCTTCTTCGACACCACCGGTGCGACGTTCTGGAAGCCGAAGATGTGCTTCGTGTCTTTCAAGACGGTGTACTTGCTGCCCTGGAGCTGCGGGTCGGTTGAGAAGACGTCCCCCGCGGTTGTCTTGCCCTGGTCGAGAAGCGTGTACACGCTGATGCTCGCCAGCGGGATGAACTTCACCTGCGTGAGGCCGTAGATCTGCTTCAAGCCGAGCAGGCAGGTGATCCGCGTCCGGCATTCGGGGAAGCCGGCGAACGTGAACGACTTCACCTTCTTCATGTCGCCGATCGTCTTCACGCCGAGCTTCTTCGCGGTCGACGTGAGCATTCCGAACGAGTCCGAGTCGTAGAACGGCGTCTGTTTGTACAGCCTGTTGCCGCGGCTCTCCTCGAACCTCTTCGCCGCCGCGTAGTTCGCGGCCGCGCTCGTCGGCGCCTTCTGATGCGCAAGGTCGGAGACGATGACGCCGGTGTACTCCGGATAGAAGTTGATCTTGCCGCTCTTCAGCGCGGTGTCGATCAGCTCCGAGCTGCCGATGTTCTCGCTGTACTTGACCGTGTAGCCCTTCGCCTGGAGCGCTTGCTTGTAGAGCTGCCCGAGGATGAACTGCTCCGTGAAGTTCTTGCTGCCGATCACGACGGTCGGCTTCGCCGCGGGCGCTGCCCCTGCGCCAGCGCTCGCCATTAGGCCAATGAGAAGCGCGACTCCGAGTGAGACTGCGAAGGACGCCTTCGCAGCCCGGCTGGTGTGCTTGCGGTACATCTAACCCTCCTTCGTGGATGAGTCCTGAGCCTACGCTCCGGGTAGCGGGCTAGGCGACAGTGCCCGGCGCAGCAGCCCGAGGCCGAGCGCTGCCAGCAGGGTGAGCGCCGACACGCAGAACGAGGCGCCGACGACGCCTGCCAGGCCGTAACTCGCCTGGTTGACGATGATCTCGCCGAGCCCGCCGCCGCCCGCAACGGCGGCGATCGTCGCGGTCGCGAGCACGAAGATCGTTGCGATGCGGACGCCCGCGATGACGAGCGGCAGCGCGAGCGGCAGCTCCACTTGCAGGAGCACCTGCCGTTCGCTCAGCCCCATGCCGCGGGCGGCCTCGACCACGTCACGGTCGACGCCGTCGATCGCGAAGTATGCATTCGTGAGGATCGGCGGTATTGCGAGCACGACTAGCGCCGCCGTGTTGTTCCAGAAGCCGACGCCGAAGATCGTCAAGCCGAACGCGATGAGGACGAGGCTCGGCAGTGCGCGCCCGACGTTCGACACGGTCGCCGCGAAGAAGAAGCCGCGATGACGGTGGCCGAGCCAGAGCCCGAGCGGCAGCGCGAGCAGGAGCCCGATCCCAAGCGCGGCGAACGACAGCTCGAGATGCTCGCCCGTCTTCGAGAGGAGGAGAGACCCGTTGTCGCCGATGAAGCGGAACGCATCGACGAACGTCCCCGGCCGGAACTGGTCGGCGAGGATCATCGGGCGTGACTCCACGGCGTGACGACACGCTGCGTGAGAACGAGGAGACCGTCGGCAAGGAGCGCGAGGGCGACGGTAAGCGCTCCCGCAGCGAGGATCTCCGTCTTGAAGACGTCCTGGCCGAGGGCGGTGAAGATCGGCCGCCCGAGGCCCTCCGGGATCACAAACGCGGCGATGGTCGCGATCGAGATCGTGGACACCGTCGCGATGCGAAGGCCCGCGATGATCGTCGGTGTCGCGAGCGGGAGCTCCACCCGAAGGAACGTCTGCCGCCGCGTCAGTCCCATGCCGCGTGCGGCCTCGAGCGCGTCCGACGGCACCGCGCGGAGCCCCTCCACCATGTTGCGGTAGAGGATGAGGAGCGTGTACGAGACGAGCGCGATCTCGACCGTCGTCACGGTCAGACCCGTGAACGGCACGAGCAACTGGAAGAGCGCGAGGCTCGGGATCGTGTAGAGGAAGTCGGCGAAGACTCCGATCGGCGCGTCGAGCAACCGGTAGCGCACGCCGACCAGCGCGAGCAGGACGGCGAGCGCGAAGCCGATGCCGACCGCGATGAGCGACAGCTCGATGTGCTGAACGAGTGCGGGCTGCAGCGTGTCGCCCCAGTGCGCATGCAGCCAGTCGGTGCACCACCAGCCGTTCGTCTGCTCGCACTTCGATCCCTGGCCGAAGTTCGGGATGACCGGCCCGCCGGCGACGAGACCTTTCATTGCAGCAGGTCGTCCCGCGTGAGAGAGCCGACAACGGTGCCGGCATCGTCGGTGACCGCGAGCGTCTGCGCCCGCTCGGCGATGAGCAGTGCGAGCGCGTCACGCACCGTCGTCGACCGCTGCGCGCGCGGGCCGCCGTCGGTCGGCGGGCGTAGCTCCAGCTCGCCGATCCTGTGCAGTGCGAGAGCTTTCAGCGCCCGGTCGTGACCGACGAACTCCGCAACGAAGTCGTCGGCTGGGCTCTCGAGGATCGCCTCCGGGGTGTCGTACTGGACGAGCTTGCCGCCTTGGCGGAGGATCGCGATCCGGTCGCCGATCTTGATCGCCTCGTCGATGTCGTGCGTGACGAAGACGACCGTCTTCCGGACTTCCTGCTGGAGGCGCAGGAACTCGTCCTGCAGCCGTGCGCGCACGATCGGGTCGATCGCGCCGAACGGCTCGTCCATCAGCATCACGGGCGGGTTCGCGGCGATCGCGCGCGCGAGCCCGACACGCTGCCGCTCGCCGCCTGAGAGCTGCGCGGGATAGCGCTTCGCGTACGAGGTGTCGAGACCGACGAGCTCGAGCAGCTCCAGTGACCGCGTGTGGATCCACGCCTTCGAACGGCCGAACAGCCTCGGCACGGTGCCGATGTTCGCCTCGATCGTCATGTGCGGGAAGAGGCCGACCTGTTGGATGACGTAGCCGATCCCGCGGCGGAGGTCCGTGACGTCGAGCGCGTCGACGCTCGTCCCGTCGATGCGGATGTCGCCGGTCGTCAGCTCGATCAGGCGGTTGACGAGCTTCAGTGCCGTCGTCTTGCCGCCGCCCGAGGGGCCGACGAGCACGCAGATCTCCCCCGCCGGCACCGTAAACGACAGGTGGTCGACCGCAGGCTCGGCGTCGCCGTAGCGCTTCGTCGCCCCGTCGAAGACGATCTCCGCCGCCGCCCTCTCCACGCCTCCGGGCCCGGACATCGGCTCAGTCTGCCGCACCGGTCCTTTCCTATGCGTTACAGGAGCGCGTCGAGCCCGACGGTGAGGCCCGGCGGCAGCGAGCCGAGCTTCTCGAGCGCGAGGAGCACGCCGTCTGCGAAGGACTCGCGCGCCGTCGTGTCGTGGCGGATCGTCAGCAGCTGCCCCTCGCCGCCGAAGATCACCTCCTGGTGCGCAACGAGCCCGGGCAGTCGCACGGAGTGGATCACCGTGTCGCCGCCGATCAGCTTCGCCGTCAGCGCTGCGGTGCCCGAGGGCGCGTCCTTCTTCGCCTCGCCGTGCAGCTCGATGATCTCCGCGCGCGGGAAGTGCTGCGCGGCCTGCTCGGCGAACCGCATCATCAGCACCGCGCCGAGCGAGAAGTTCGGGGCGACGAAGAGCCGGAGCCCGCGCTCGCGCGCGAGCGAATCGAGTTGCTGCGCGTCCCAGCCCGTCGTGCCGACGACGCAGGAGACGCCCTGCTCGAGCGCGGCGCGGACGTTCCCGGGAGCTGCGTCGGGCGTCGTGAAGTCGATCGCAACGTCGAGGCCGCTCACATCGGGCTCGTCGCCGAGCTCGATACCGCGCACGGTGTGACCGGCGCGCTCGAGCACGGGCACGAGCGCTGCTCCGACCTTGCCCTCCGCGCCGAAGAAGGCCAGCCTCATGCCGCGGCGCGAGCGACGAGCGCCGAGTTCGCGCGCGCGACGGCGGCGCGGAAACGATTCTCATCCGCGCCGACGCCCGAGGCGGAGAGCCGCTCGGTCGGCAGCAGGACGGTCGCGAGCTCTGCGATGGCCTCGGTGTCGACAGCGTCGATCTCGGCGAAGATGCGGTCGAACGTCATCAGCTCGGTGTCCGAGATGACCGACTTCCCGAGCCGGCTCATGCGGTTCGACGTCGACTCCATCGACAGCATGATCCGGCCTTTCAAGCTCTCCTGCGCGCGCTCGAGCTCGCCCGGACGGAGATTGCCGGCCGCGATGTCGGCGATCTGCTCCACACAGATGTCGACACACGAGGCGAGGTTCTCTTCGCGCGTACCGACGTAGATGCCGATGAGCCCGGTGTCGATGTACTGCGACGCGAAGCTGTAGACCGAGTACGCCATGCCGCGCTTCTCGCGAATCTCCTGGAAGAGCCGCGACGATGCGGAGCCGCCGAGGATCGAGTCGAGGATCGACGCGGCGAACCGGCGGCGGTCGGAGCGCGAGATGCCCGGCGCGCCGAGGCAGAGATGGTACTGCTCCGTGTCCTTCCGCTGGAAGCGAAGACCCGGCGACGGCGTGCGCGCGAGCGGCCGGCGGACGCGCGGCACCGGGCGCGACGGCTCACCGGTCCGGCGCTCTGCGTTTTCGAGCAGGGCGAGCAGTCGCTCGTGCGTGATGTTCCCCGCGGCCGAGACGACGATGTTCGGGCCGGTGTACATCGAGCGGTGGTACCCCGCGATCGCGCGCCTGCTGATCGTCGAGATGACTTCGGCCGTGCCGATGACCGGGCGGCCGAGCGCGTGCGACCCGAAGACCGCCTGCGAGAAGAGATCGTGCACGAGCTCCTGCGGTGTGTCCTCGTACATCGCAATCTCTTCGAGGACGACCTCACGCTCCTGGTCGAGCTCGGCGAACCGCGGCGCGAAGACCATATCGGTCATCACCTGGAGCGCCTCGTCGACGTGCCTGTCCGGCACGCGCGAGTAGACGACCGTGTGCTCGCGCGAAGTCGCCGCGTTCAGCTCGGCCCCCATCGCGTCGAAGGTCTCGGCGATCTGCTGCGCGTCGTAGGAGCGCGAGCCCTTGAAAAGGAGGTGCTCGATGAAGTGCGAGACGCCGGCCCGGCCGTCGCGCTCGTCCCGGGAGCCCGCGCCGATCCAGAAGCCGAGCGAGACCGACCGGACGCTGGCCACCTTCTCGGAGATGACCCGTTCGCCCGAGTCGAGCTCGGAAAGGACGTATTTCTGCACGGGCGAAGCCTACGCGACGAACTGCAGGCCGCTGCCGCTGCGCTTTGCCTCGTACAGCGCCGCGTCGGCCAGTCGGAACAGCGCCTGCGAATCCCCTGCATGTTCCGGGCACGAGGCGACGCCGAAGCTCGCACGGACGTCCCCGCTCTTGTCGACGATCCGCCGCACCACCTCGCGCGCGTCGCCTTCGGACGCCTCTGCGAGCAGGACGGCGAACTCGTCGCCGCCGATGCGGAACGCCTCGTCGCCCTTGCGCAGGCCGGACTGGAGCGTGCGCGCGAACGCCTGCAGTGCCTCGTCGCCGGCGGGGTGGCCGAAGCGGTCGTTCAGCTCCTTGAAGCCGTCGAGGTCGCAGAGGACGAGCCCGAACGAATGGCCGTAGCGCGAAGCACGCGCGACCTCGCCGTCGAGCCGCTCGACGAACGCGCGCCGGTTCAGCAAGCGAGTCAGCGGGTCGTGGTCGGCGAGGAACCGAAGCTCGTTCAAGTGCGTCGACGCCACGACCGCGGCCGCGGCCTGGTTCGCGAACACGCGCAGCGCCTGCAGGGTGTCGTCCGACGGGAGCACGCGGTCGATCGGCTCGTCCGCCCAGAGCACGCCGATCACCTCGCCCGCGCTGTCGTGCAGCGGCACGAGCAGCCAATGGTGATTCCAGGCCCACGGGCCGAGCCCGTTCTGCTCGGACTCGTACGGAGGCCGGTCGACGGCGATCCGCCGCTCGGCCTCGTCGTTCGGCAGCAGGTAGCAGCCCTCGACCTCGAACACGGGATCGATCAAGCCTTCGATGTCCTGGAGGAAGACCGGTCGCCGGCGGGCGACGTCCTCCAGATCCCAGCCGACCGCTGCGCGCGGGTCGAGCCGTCCCGAGTCGGGATCGCGCAACGCGGCGAGCACGTTCTGGAAGCCGAGCGCGTCGCGCACGCCGAGACAGACGGCGCGCAGGATGTCGTCGGTCGCCGGCTCTGCGATCAGCCGCGACGAGACGCCGAGCAGACGTTCGAGCGCGATGCGATGGCGCGTTGCCTCTTTCGCCTCCTGCGCCGACTGCACTGCGAGCGCGGCGTGCTCCGCGAGGGCGACGAGCACGTCGAGCTCTTCGTCGGTCGGCCTGCGTCCGCTCACCGGCTCGTCGACGGAGAGGATGCCGAGGAGGTGGCCGGCCGAGTGGCGCATGGGCAGGAAGAGCGCGTCCTCGGGATGCCAGCCGTTCTCGCCGCGTCCCGGCGTGCTGTCGGGGACATAGCTGCGATCGCCGAGTCTGGCGTTCCAGTCGTAGGCACCCGCAGGCACGACGAAGGCGCCGCGCCGCTCGAACGCGGGCTGCAGCAGCGGAGACCACTCGTCCAACGTTCGCACCTGCCCGAGGAGGATCGCTCGGGCCGCGTCGTTGCCGTGCACCGTGGTGACGGAGAAGTTGTCCCAGGCGGGGCGGTAGAGGTTGACGACGACGGTGCGGTAGCCGAGCGACTCCGAGACAGTGCGTGCGATCGCAGCGAGGAGCTCGGGGAGATCCCCTTCTGCGCGCATGAGCTTCGTCACCTCGAGGAGGCCACGGAGCGGCGAGATGGATGGAAGAGGCGGCGTAGCCACAGGCGCGGGATTGTCGGATCCCCTGCCATCATCGGCAGATTCCGGGCTGTCCGGCCTCCCCCGAAGGGTGAGGGACGTTAATTCTGTGGTGAGAAGGCGGCTCGTTCGGGGATTGCGGCCGTGAAG
>Ga0307310_10000274_pt1 | contig 15975 bp, 19 predicted proteins | sample ER_DNA_197_FD_194502 | JGI IMG/M metagenome (GOLD analysis project Ga0307310, IMG submission 194502) | Bulk soil microbial communities from the East River watershed near Crested Butte, Colorado, United States - ER_DNA_197 | ecosystem: Environmental > Terrestrial > Soil > Floodplain | place...
CTTCCCATTCCGGTCGATTCCCTCCACAGCTGTGGAAAGTGGTGGGGGAAACTCCACTTTTCGGCCTGGCTCCGAGGCGTGAGCCTGTGGACAAGTCGGTGGACGGTTGGTGGCTATACTGGCGCCCCGGCGGCTACCCCCAACGGGGGATTTGTTCGCTACCACCAGGTTTCTTTTCGAATGAAGCGCACTTATCAGCCAAACGTTCGCCGCCGCAAGCGTAAGCACGGCTTTCGTGCGCGCATGTCGACGCGCGCCGGCCGCTTGATCCTCAAGCGGCGTCGTAACAAGGGTCGCGCCCGCCTGTCGGCGTGACCGCGGACCGCGCGTAAGCTGGAAAACACAATGAAGCGCGCGAACCGTTTGTCCCGGAGCCGGGACTTCGACGCCGTCTATCGCCACGGCCGCTCCGTGTCGTCGCGCTTTCTCGTTCTCTACTGGTTTCCGCAGGAAGAGGCAGGGTCGCCGCGGTTCGGCTTCTCGGTGCCCCGCTCCGTCGGCGGCGCGGTCGAGCGCAACAAGATCAAGCGGCAGCTGCGCGAGGTGTGGCGTGCGCGGCTCGAGCGCGTTCCGGCCGGCAACGACTACGTGCTGATCGTGCGGTCAGGGCTCCCGGACGCCGTGACCGCGAATGGGTTCGAGTGGCTCGGCGAACGCGTCGACGAGGTGCTCGCGATGACGAAGGCCGCGGCATGATCGCGCGCGTAGGCGTCGCCGCCGTGTGGCTCTACCGGCTCACCTTCGGCGCGCTCTTCCCGACGACGTGCAAGTACCACCCGTCGTGCTCGCAGTACGCGATCGACGCGGTGCGCGAGAAGGGCATGCTGCGCGGGTCGCTGCTCGCCGGCTGGCGGCTTCTGCGCTGCAACCCGTGGAGCCACGGAGGATTCGACCCGGTCCGATGATGAGCTCGATGCTGCTTCTCTTCTCGCCTCTCACGCCGCTCGAGCATGCAGCTCGCCACGTGCTCGACTGGCTGCACGGGACCGTCGGCCTGTCCTGGGCGTGGTCGATCGTCGCGCTGACGGTGATCGTGCGGATGATCCTCGTCCCGCTGACGGTGAAGCAGATCCACTCGATGCAGAACCTGCAGCGCTTCGCGCCGCAGATGAAGGAAATTCAGAAGAAGTACAAGTCGGACAAGCAGAAGCAGAACGAAGAGCTGATGAAGTTCTACCGGGAGAACCAGATCAACCCGGCTGCGTCGTGCCTGCCGATGCTTGCGCAGTTCCCGGTGTTCATCGCGCTCTACTACGCGCTCCGGAACTTCTCGCACGAGCCGGCGTCACAGCATCCCGGGAGCCTGTCGTTTCTGCACTTCATCCCGTCGATCGCGGATCACACGACGTCGCACTGGGGCGGTTTCGTGTTGCTTGTCGTGTACGTCGCATCGCAGATGGCGTCGACGCTCTACATGTCGGCGACGGTCGACAAGACGCAGCGGATCATCTTCATGCTCATGCCGCTCGTCTTCGTGTTCGTGATTGCCCACTTCCCGGCGGGCCTCGTTCTCTACTGGGTGACGACGAACCTGTGGACGGTCGGTCAGGGGCTGATAACAAGGCGGCTCGTGCCGAAGACACCGGTCGGGCTCGTCGAGAAGAAGACGTCGCGGACACCGCCGAAGGACGACGGCTCGAGCGGCAACGGCGCGAAGCCCGAGGAGCCCGACGCTCCGAAGCCCGCGCCGGCGCGCTCGCAGCAGCCGCGAAAGGTGCGGAGGAAGAAGAAAGCCGGACGTCGGTGACCGGCGACCTGACGGTCGAGACGACCGGCGAGACCGTTGGGGAGGCGAAGTGGGCGGCGCTACGGGAGCTCGAGCTTCGTCATCCGGGGCTCGACAAAGCGGCCGTTCGCTTCGAGGTCGTCGCCGAGGGTGAGCGCGGCCTGCTCGGGGTCGGCTACGAGCCCGCGCGTGTGCTCGCGCATCTGCCTGCCGAGGCTGCCGAGGCGGTCGTGGTCGACGAGAGCGAGCAGGCGGGAGCGGCACGGCTGCTCGTTGCGCGCGTACTCGATGCGCTCGGTGTCGAAGGCCGTCTCGGCGTGCACGACGGCGAGGATGCGGTGACCGTCACGTGCTCAGGTGCGGATGTCGCGCTGCTGATCGGCCGCCACGGCCAGACGATCGACGCCGTGCAGTACCTGCTGAATGCGATCTCGCATCGCACGTACGGCGAGGAGCGCAAGGAAGTGATCGTCGACGCGGCGGGCTACCGCGAGCGGCGACGCGTGACGCTCGAGTCGCTCGCCGTGCGAACGGCGCAGCAGGTGCTGACGAGCGGTGAGCGCGCAGAGCTCGACCCGATGACCGCGGTCGAGCGCAAGGTCGTGCATCTCAGGCTAAAAGAATTCGAGGGCGTTGCGACGTCCTCGGAGGGGACGGAGCCGAATCGCTACGTCGTCGTCCTTCCTGCCTGACTGGCTGCGCGCAGTCGTCGCGACGCCGGGCCTGACCGCGCTGCGCGACGAGTCGCGCGCGCACGCGATGCTGCTGGACGATGCGCTGCGCGCGGTCGACGTCGTGCGCGGCTACGAAGGCCCGATCGTCGACGTCGGCTCCGGCGGCGGCTCGCCCGGGATCCCGCTCGCGGCGTCGCTGCCCGAGCGCGAGGTCGTGCTACTCGAGGCGGAGCGGCGGAAGTGCGAGTTTCTCGAGCGCTGGGCGCCGCCGAACGCGCGCGTCGTGTGGGGTCGCGCGGAGGAGCAGGAGCCCGACGCCTTCGGTGTCGCGCTCGCGAAGGCGCTCGCGCAGCCGGCAACCGCGCTCGAGTGGTGCCTGCCGCTCGTCCGCCCCGGCGGTGCCGCGATCCTCTGGCTCGGCCCGGCCGCCGACCTTGCAGCCCTCGCCCGCGTCTCCGCCCAGCTCGGCGGCGGCGCCCCGGAAGACCGGGACGGCCTCACCGTCGTCCCGAAGCTCACCGCAACGCCGGCCGGCTTCCCCCGCCGCACCGGCGTCGCCCGCAAGCGCCCCCTCTCCTGAGGCCACGTCCTGGGGCCAGACCCGGGCCAGGCCCCGTGGGGACGGTGCGTTGTCATTGCGGCCGCTTTTCGTGACGTTCCCGTTTCGTGCCTGGCACCGGACGTGGCTCCGCCGGCCGTCCGGGACTGCGGCGACAATGGCCCGGTGGCACGCATCTACGCGCTTGCGAACCAGAAGGGCGGCGTCGGGAAGACGACGACTGCGATCAACCTCGCCGCGTGCCTTGCGGAGGCCGGTGAGCGGGCGCTCGTCATCGACCTCGATCCGCAGGCCAATGCGACCTCCGGGCTCGGCATGCGCGCGAACGGCACTTCGAGTTACGACCTGCTCGACGGCGCGCCGCTCGCCGAGCTCACGAAGCACACCCAGTTCCCGAATCTCGACATCGTCCCGTCGAAGCCGGAGCTCGCCGGCGCGGTCGTCGAGCTTGCGCAGCGCGAAGACGGAGAGCGCTACCTCACCGAGGCGCTCGCGTCGGGCACCTCGCAATACGACTTCGTCTTTCTCGACTGCCCGCCGTCGCTCGGCCCGCTGACCGTGAACGCGCTCGCCGCCGCGCACCGGGTGCTCGTGCCTGTGCAAGCCGAGTACTACGCGCTCGAGGGCCTGAGTCAGCTGATGCAGTCGATCGACCTCATCCGCCGCCGGCTCAATCCGAGCCTCGGCATCGGCGGCGTCCTCCTGACGATGGTCGACTCGCGCACGCGACTCGCGCAGGAGGTCGAGGCGGAGGTGCGCAAGCACTTCGGTCCGCTCGTCTTCCGGACGTCGGTGCCGCGCTCGGTGCGGCTCGCGGAAGCGCCGAGCCACGGGCTGCCGGCGATTGCCTACGACCGCCGCTCCGCCGGAGCCGACGCGTACTGGAAGGTGGCGATGGAGCTTGTCGAGCGCGCCTAACCGCCGCGGCCTCGGCCGCGGCCTCGAGGTTCTCGTCGGCGGGCACGATCCCGCCGTCAACGAGCTGCTGGAGCTGCCGGTCGAGGCGATCCACCCGAACCCACGGCAGCCGCGGAAGCGCTTCGACGGCGAAGCCGGCACTGGGCTCACGGAGTCCGTGAAGCGCCAGGGCATCATCTCGCCGCTGCTCGTGCGCCCACGTCGCGCCGGCGGGTACGAGCTGATCGCAGGCGAGCGCCGCTGGCGCGCCGCTCGCGATGCCGGACACGCAACCGTGCCGGCCGTCGTCCGCGAGGCCGACGATCGCGACACCCTCGTGCTCGGCCTGATCGAGAACGTCGCGCGCGAACAGCTCTCGCCCGTGGAGGAAGCGCGCGCATACGCAGTCCTCCTCGACGAGTTCGGGCTCGCGCTCGGCGAAGTCGCGGAACGCGTCGGCCGCTCGAAGCCGTCGGTCTCGAACCGCATCCGCCTCCTCGACCTGCCGGACGACGTGCTCGGGATGCTCGAGCGCGGCCAGCTCAGTGAAGGTCACGCGCGCGCCGTGCTCGCCGTTCCTGACCACGAGGGCCGCCGCCGTCTTGCCCGCGAGATCGTGCAGAAGGGCCTGTCGGTGCGAGCTGCCGAGCAGCGCGCGAAGTGGGCCGGCGCGAAACAGAAGCCGCGGCTTCGTGTCGCGCCCGTCGATCCTGCGCTCGCGACACGTGTGCGTACCGCACTCGCGCAGCTCATCGGCGTCGACGCGAAGGTCGGCCGCGGCCGCGTCGAGCTTCCATTCGCCGACGAGCACGAGCTCGCCGAGCTCGCCGAAGCGCTCGAGCGCGCACTGGCGAACCGCTAAAGCTCGCCTCGGTAGGCTGCACGACATGAGCGCAACCGCGCCTCTCATCCATGCCCGCGAACTCCGGAAGGAGTTCGGTTCGCTCACCGCCGTCGACGGCATCGACTTCGACGTGCAGCGTGGCGAGGCGTTCGGCTTCCTCGGCCCGAACGGCGCCGGCAAGAGCTCGACGATGCGCATGATCGGTTGCGTATCGCCGCCGTCCGGCGGGACGCTCCGCATTCTCGACATGGATCCCGTGCACGACGGGCCGGAGATTCGCGCCCGCCTCGGCGTCGTGCCGCAGGCGGACACGCTCGACAATGAGCTGACAGTGCGCGAGAACCTCATCATCTACGGCCGCTACTTCGGGCTCTCACGCAAGACCGTGCGCGAAAAGGCGGACGAGCTGCTGGACTTCGTGCAGCTCAGCGAACGCGCGAACAGCAAGGTCGAGCCGCTGTCCGGAGGGATGAAGCGGCGCCTGACGATCGCGCGCTCGCTCGTCAACGATCCCGAAGTGCTCCTGCTCGACGAGCCGACGACCGGGCTCGACCCGCAGGCGCGGCACGTCGTGTGGGACCGGCTCTTCCGGCTGAAACAGCGCGGCGTCACGCTCGTGCTCACGACGCACTACATGGACGAGGCCGAGCAGCTCTGCGACCGGCTCGTCGTGATGGACCGCGGCAAGATCGCCGAAGCGGGCTCGCCGCTCGAGCTCATCCGCAGGCTCTCGACCCGCGAGGTCGTCGAGCTCCGGTTCAACGATGAGACCCCGGACGTGGACCTCGCGTTGTTCGGCGACAGCGTCGCCCGCGTCGAGCGTCTGCCGGATCGGCTGCTCCTGTACACGGACGACGGCGACGCGCTCGTCCCGACTGCGCACGAGCGGCTGCACCCACAGAGCGTGCTCGTGCGGCGCTCGACACTCGAAGACGTGTTCCTCCGGCTCACCGGCCGCACCCTCGTCGACTGATGGCGTCGGCGCTTCGCGCGTACGAGTACTGGATGTACTCCTATCGCCGGGTCTGGCGCGGGACGTTCATGTCGAGCCTGCTCAACCCGGTGCTGTACCTCACGGCGCTCGGCGTCGGTCTCGGCAAGCTCGTGAACCGCGGCGCCACGCCGCTCGGCGTCCCCTACCTGGAGTTCGTCGCTCCGGGCATGCTCGCCGCGACGGCGATGCAGATCGCCGCGATCGAGGGCAGCTTCCCGATCCGCGCAGCGATCACGTGGACGCGGTCGTATCACGGGATGCTCGCAACGCCTTTGCGCGTCCCCGATCTCATCGTCGGGCATCTGCTCTATGTCGCGACGCGCGTGGCCGCGGCCGCGGTTGTCTATCTCGCCGTGATCACCGCGTTCGGAGCCGTGCACTCGTGGGCGGCGCTTCTCACGCCGCTCGTCGCGGTTGCAGTCGGTCTCGCCTTCGCTGCCCCGGTCTCGGCGCTCTCGGCGTGGGCCGAGCAGGAGGTCTTCAACCCGCTCTTCCGCTTCGTGATCACGCCGATGTTCCTCTTCTCCGGGACGTTCTTTCCCGTGACGCGACTGCCGCACGGCCTGCGTGAGCTCGCGTACGCGACGCCGCTCTGGCACGGCGTCGCCGCCGTGCGCAGCCTCACACTCGGCACCGCATCAGCCGGCCCGCTGCTGTTCCACATCGCGTACCTGCTCGCGTTCGCCGTCGCCGGCTTCTACCTGTCGTATCTCGCCCACCGGAAGAAGCTCGTCACGTGACCGCGTGGGCGCTCCGCCACACGCGCGGCCATCTGCTGTTCGAGCGGAACGTGATGGTCTACCGGCGCGCGTGGATGACCATCTTCAGCGGCTTCTTCGAGCCGCTCTTCTATCTCTTCTCGCTCGGTCTCGGTCTCGGCCACTACGTCGGCAGCGTGCACGGCGTCTCGTACGCCAGCTACATCGCGCCGGGCCTTCTCGCTGCGTCGGCGATGAACGGTGCGCTGAACGAAGCGATGACGAACGTCTTCTTCAAGTTGCGCTACCAGAAGACCTACGACTCGATTCTCGCGACGCCGCTCGGCCCCACCGACGTCGCGGTCGGCGAGGCGGCATTCGCGCAATTCCGCGGTGCGCTGTACGCAGCCGGCTTCATCGTCACCGCGGCCGCGCTCGGGCTCATCCATTCGTGGTGGGCGCTGCTCGCGCTCCCCGCCGCGATCGTGATCGGCTTCGGCTTCTCCGGCATCGGCATCGGCGCGTCGACGTTCCTCCGCACCTGGCAAGACCTCGACTGGGTGCAGCTCGTGCAGCTGCCGATGTTCCTCTTCTCGACGACGTTCTATCCGCTCTCGGTCTACCCCGAGGCGATCCAGTGGGTCGTCCGGTTCTCGCCGCTCTATCACGCGATCGAGCTGATGCGCGCGTTCACGCTCGGCACGGTCGCGCCGATCGACCTTCTCCACGCCGCGTACCTCGTCGCGCTCGGCCTCTTCGGCGTGTGGCTGGCCCGGCGCCGAATGGCCGGGCTCCTGCTCACGTAGAAAGTGGGCGATCGTGGATTCGAACCACGGACCTCCGCCTTATCAGAGCGGCGCTCTAACCAACTGAGCTAATCGCCCGTTACGGGAGCGCCAGTGTAGCGCGACTAGTGAACGCGCTGGGTCTTGCGGAGGTATTCCTCGACCGCCAGCAGGAAGGGGCGATCGGCCGCGAGCTCGGCGAGCTGGCCCTTGGTCGCGTCGTCGAGCTCGTCGTCGCGCGCGACCTCGGCGAGGAAGATCGGCAGGCGGCCGTTGTGCGACATCGCCGCCATCCGGAGGAAGATCTTCCGAGCGTCGTCGTTCTGGGAGATCGCCTCGAGCGAGTCGAGATCTTCGAGCCATGGTTCGAGCATCAGAGCTTGAACGGCGACGCCGTTCGCCTGGATACGGCTCGGTGCCGAACCGTCGCGCCCAGGTCGAGGATCCGGCCCCGAGAGGCGCCCGAGGTTTCGATCCCGAGGCCTGAGCTATATTCGGCTCGAGGCCGGGTTTTGCACGAAATGCTCATCTACGGTGTCAGCTTCGACTTGGTCGGCAAGCAGCCGATCGTTCTCCTGAAGACCGCCGACGGCAACAAGTTCCTGCCGATCTGGATCGGCCATCCCGAAGCTGCCGCGATCCTCGTGAAGTTGCAGAGCCAGGCGTCGCCGCGTCCGATGACGCACGACCTGCTGAGCGACATGCTCGAGCAGCTCGAGGCGCAGGTGGTGCGCATCACCGTCACCGAGCTGCGCGAGAACACGTTCTACGCGCAGATCACGGTGCAACAAGACGGACGCGAGATCGAGGTCGACTCGCGACCATCCGATGCGATCGCGCTCGCGATTCGCGCCGAGGCGCCGATCTTCGCGGCAGATCGGGTGATCGAGGAATCGGCGATCGAGTTCGAGGGCGACGACGTCGACCAGGAGCAGCTCGAGGCCGAGGTGCAGAAGTTCAAGAGCTTCCTCGAGGACGTCACGCCCGAGGACTTCGCCGTCGAGGAAGGCGAAGAGGACTAGAGAACGGAGAAGGCCAGTGCGGCGCCGTTGAAGAGCGCATGCACGACCATTCCCGGGTAGACGCTGTCGGTGCGATCGCGCACGTACGCGAGCGCGATGCCGAACGGCACGAGAACGAGCAGGGCCTCGAGCAAGCCATGTGTCGCGCCGAACCCGACGCCGACGATGAGGATCGACGGCCAGCGGCCGAGGAATGCGAGCAGCGACTGGCCAAGCCCGCGGAACATCAACTCCTCGACGATCGGGGCGACGACCGCGAACAGTACGACGTTCGCCGCGAACGCGCCTGCGTACCGTGGCTCCCAGTGCGTCGGCGCGACGCCTTGTTCATGACCCGGGCTTTGCGGTAGCGGTAACAGCGAAACGAGAGCGGACACTGCGTAGATCGAAGCGATCGCACCGACGCAGAGCCCGGCTGCTCGTCCCCACGAGCGCGGACGCCGGAGCGCCAGCAGGTCGAGACGATCGACCGCGATCGCGAGCACGATCCCGAACCAGACCGCGTAGACGATCAACCCGCCTGCGAAAGCCGACCAGCTGTACACCTCGTCGCGGCCGCTTGGCGTGGACGACGACGTGAAGCGCGCGGCGTAGTTCACGCCCGCGATGACGATGACGAGCGACGCCCAGGCGGTGAGTCGGATGCGGTTCACGCGAGGCTCCATCGGCGCATAGGGTTGCAGTCGTGCGCCACTTCACCCCCGAGGAGGCGAATGCAGCGCTCACGGACGTCCGCCCACTCGTCGAGCAGATGGTCGCCCATCGCCGCGCCCACGTCGACGCGCAGGCACGGCAGGAGGAGCTCGAAGGCCACATCCGCGGCAACGGCGGCGGTATCCCGCCGGCCGAGCTCGCGGAGGCGGCGGCCGAGGTCGAGCGGGCGGCACGGGAGCTCGCGCACACGGTCGACGACCTGACCGCACTCGGCGTCGAGGTGAAGGACATCGACGAAGGGCTCGTCGACTTCCCGGCGCTGCGCCACGGTGAGACCGTCCTTCTCTGCTGGAGGCTCGGCGAGGACGACATCGCGTACTGGCACACGCTTGAAGGCGGCTTCGCCGGACGCCGCCCGCTTCCATTCGACGAGTGACCGACGTCACCGCACTCCGCGACGCCGACGGGACGTTCGCATCGATGCGCGAGGCGTTCGGCGTCGACAATGACGCTGCGTGGTACCTGCCGTTTCTCTGCTACCTCGTTCGCCACGAGGGGAAGACGGTCGTCGTCGACACAGGTGTTGGCCCGACGACCGGTGACGATCCGTTCCTGCCGAAGCGCCAAGGCCGGCTGCCGGATGAGCTCGCGCACGCCGGCGTCGACCGCACGGAAGTCGATCTCGCGGTGCTGACGCATCTGCACGTCGACCATGTCGGCTGGAACATGGTCGACGGAGCGCCGTTCTTCCCGAATGCGCGCTACGTCGCACACCGGGCCGACTTCGACTGGATCACCGCCGCGCGACCCGACCGCCCGTACGTGCGTGACAACGTGCTCGCACTCGCCGCGAGCGGCGCGCTCGAGCTCGTGGACGGCCCGGCCGAGCTGCTGCCCGGCGTCGCGCTGCGCTGGACCGGCGGCCACACGCCCGGGCACTGCGTCGTCGACGCGGGCGACGTCACGCTTCTCGGCGATCTGGCCGTCCACGAGCGTCAGCTGGCCGACCCTGGGCTCGCCTACGTCGCAGAGGAAGACCCGGCCGCCGCGGCTGAGCTGCGCCGGCAGCTTCTCCCGGGGCTCGCCGCGAGCGGGCGCCTGCTCGGTTTCGCCCACCTCGGCCTCGGCCGCGTGTCGCCCATGCGCGGCGGCTTCGCCTGGCTGCCGGCCGACTGAGGATCCGGGGCGCCGCCGTCGAAGGATGGCCGTATGTCCTTCTGGCATCGCCTGATCATCGCGGCCGTCGTCTTCGCCGTCGTTTCGCTCCTCGCGCGCTTCGTCGACTGGCGGCTGTCGCGTCGAACGCTCGAGCCCGGATCGGCGACGCGGTACCGCATCCTGCGGCGCAGCGTCATGGCATCGATCCTCGTCGTCGGCTTCTTTTCCTCGCTCCTCGTGATCCCGCAGGTGCGTGCGATTGCGGGCGGGCTGCTCGCCTCGTCGGCGGTGCTCGGCGTGATCATCGGCTTCGCCTCGCAGCGGACGCTCGGCAATTTCGTCGCGGGTCTGCTGATCGCGATCTCGCAGCCCGTGCGTCTCGGCGACCGTGTCACCTACGACGGCGAGGACGGGATCGTCGAGGAGATCGGCCTCACCTACACGTACATCCGCACCCAGGATCGAACCCGGCTCGTCGTCCCGAACGAGAAACTGGCCTCGGATACCATTCGCAACTCGACGATCCGGGGCCGGGAGACGTTCGCCGAGATCACTGTGCAAATCCCGCTCTCGGCCGATCTCGAAGCGGTCGTCGCCCGGCTTCGTGACGAGGTCGCCGGCGAAAGCGACGCCTTGGTCTATGTCAGCTCACTCAATGGAAATGCAACCGTGACCGTCCGTGCAGCGGCGCGCGACGAGGACGACGCGCAGCGGCTCGAGCGCGAGCTGCGCGTGCGTGCGCACACGCGCCTCCGCGCCCTGGGTGTCTGGGGATGACGCCGTCGCGTCGCCCGCCGCAGGGCCGCAAGCGGTCGGCAGCGCCGGTCAGCACGACCCGCCGTCGCCGCAAGCGCCGCGCTCGCGCGCGCAAGCAGCACTCGCGGCGGACACTTATGCTCGCGGCGCTCATCGGCGTCCCGATCGTGATCGTCGTCGCCGGCACGGTCGGCGCGACTGCGGTGTTCGGGTCGCGCTGCGACCTCAACGCCCTCCGCCCCGTCGCCGTCGGCCAGAACTCGTTCGTCTACGCAGCGAACGGCGCGGAGCTCGGCGTCATCCCCGCTGAGCGCAACCGAACACCGGTGACGCGCGGCGAGATCAGCCCGTGGGTGCCGAAGGCAACCGTCGCAATCGAGGACAGGCGTTTCTACTCCCACGGCGGCGTCGACCCGGTCGGCATCGCCCGCGCGGTCGTCGCCGACGTCCAGGCCGGCAAGGTTGTGCAGGGCGGCTCGACGATCACGCAGGAGCTCGTGCGCAACCTCTACCTCTCGCGCGAGCGGACGTTCAAGCGGAAGCTCATCGAGGCGTGCCTGTCGATCAAGCTCTCGCGGCAGTGGTCGAAGGACAGAATCCTGACTGCGTACATGAACCAGGTGTTCTACGGCAACCACGCGTACGGAATTGAAGCCGCCGCAGAGACGTACTTCTCGCGCACCGCACAGGACCTGACGCTCGAGCAGGCGTCGCTCCTCGCAGGCTTGCCGCAGGCGCCGTCGAGCTACGACCCGTTCCGGAATCCGTCGGCGGCGCTCGGCCGCCGCAACGACGTGCTGAAGGCGATGCTCGTGAACCGCGACATCACCTCCTCGGAGTACGAGCGCGCGAAGGCGCACCGAGATCTCGGCCTCAAGCCGGGGCGACGCTTCATCCGCATCCGCGAGCCCTACTTCTTCAGTTACGTGCAGGAGCTGCTGCAACAGGAGTACGGCTCGAACACCGTGCGCGAGGGCGGCCTGCGTGTGTACACCACGATCAACCCGGGCTTGCAGAAGGCCGCGACGGCGGCGGTCACGCACGTGCTGACCGCGCCAACCGATCCTGCATCGGCGATCATCTCGATCGACCCGCGCACCGGCGCAATCAAGGCGATGGCCGCCGTGACGCCGGGCCATAAGGGCAACCAGTTCAACTTCGTCACGAGCGCGCGCCGTCAACCGGGCTCTACCTTCAAGGCGATCGCCCTCACGGCTGCCGTTGCGCGCGGCATGGATCCGTTCCGGACGTCGTATCTCTCGGCGCCGCTGCACTACCAACCGGACGCGACCTGTAACCCGCGCGATCCGAACTGCGCGTGGGACGTCGCGACGTACGAGCACTCGTACCATGGAGTCGAGTCGGTGGCGAGCGCGACAGTCCAGTCCGACAACACCGTGTACGCGCGGCTGTCGCTCGACGTCGGCCCGGAGAACATCGTCGCAATGGCCCGCAAGCTCGGTATTCGCTCGACGCCGCTCGACGCGGTGCCGTCGATCGCGCTCGGGACCGTCGCGGTCACGCCGATGGAGATGGCATCCGCCTACGCAACGCTTGCGGCCGGCGGCGTCTACTCGAAGCCGATGGCGATCACGAAGGTCGTGCTACCGAACGGCAAGGTCGACACCGACGCGGGCTGGGGCTCGTCGACGCGCGAGCGCGTGATCCCCGACTGGGTGGCGTCGACGGTGACCCAGGTGCTCGAGCAGAACATGTTGTACGGAACGGGCCGCGGCGCGCACATCTACAACCACACGGATGCGGGCAAGACCGGTACGACCGACAACTACGCGGATGCTTGGTTCTCCGGGTACACGCCGCGGCTGATGGCGACCGTCTGGATCGGGTATCCGCAGGGCGAGGTGCCGATGCTGAGCGTGCACGGCATCGCGGTCTCCGGCCCGACCTTTCCGGCCCAGATCTGGCACCTGTTCATGGACACGGCGATCGGCAACCGGCCGGACGTGCCGTTCCCGCCCGCGCAGACCCAGCCGGTCTGGACGTCCTGGCGCGGCCAGTATCAATACAGCGGCTCCTACGGGACATCGGCGGCGACGACCGTTGCGACGACAGGCTCGACGACCCGGTCAGGCGGTACGACGACGCAGCGCTCGACACCCGCGACGACCTTGACGCCGGTGCCGCCGCCGCCGACGGCGCCGCCGGTGACGACCGAGCCGGTGACGACCGAGCCGCCGCCCACCGCTCCGGCTCCCTAGCTAAGGCCCGGTCGTCGTTGCCGGCGTCGTCAGGTTCGCCGCCGTCGTCGCCGCCGCCGTTGTCGGCGGCGGGCTCGTGGTCGGCGGAGGCGCGGTTGTCGGTGGCGGTTCGGTTGTCGGTGGGGCAGTTGTCGGTGGCGGAGGCGCCGTTGTCGGTGCGGTCGTCGCCGGAGGCGAGGTCGTCGTCTGCTGGGTCGTCGTTGTGTCCGAGGCCGTCGTGTCGGCAGTCGTCGTGGATCCCGCGGTCGTCGTTGGCTCGGACTGCGACGGAAGCGTGATCGGCACGACCGTTCCTGTGTCGCCCGGGGCGGACGAGGGGCGCGTCACCTCGTAGGCGAGCACACCGCCCGCGACGGCGAGCGCGATCAGTCCCGCAACGACGATCGGCGTACGGCTTCGCTCCGGCGGGGGCGCGGGATATGCCTCGACTGCCGCGGCAGCCGGTGCGGCGCGCAGTACCTGCGTCGCGTCCTCGCCGAGGACCGCCGTCTGGGCGGTCGTCAGGCCGGCGCCTGCCGGGACGCCGAGCTCGGCGAGCAGCGCCGCGCCATCGGGCGGACGCTGCCGCGGATCCTTGGCGAGCGCGGCGCTCGCCGTCGTCTCGAGTGTGGCCGGCGCATCTGCGCGCAGCGACGAGATTGGCGGCGGCGCGACGTCGCGATGCTGCAGGACGAGTTGCATCGGATCATCCGACTCGAACGGCAGCCTGCCCGTGAGCATGCGGTAGAGGATGACTCCGAAGGAGTAGACGTCGGACGCTTCGCTCGCGGGCGCGCCCGAAGCTTGCTCCGGCGAGATGTACGCGGCCGTTCCGAGCACCGTGCCGGCTTCCGTCAGCGTCCCGTCGCCGGCGGCCATGCGTGCGATCCCGAAGTCGGCGAGCTTCGCGCGTCCCTCCTCGTCGAAGAGCACGTTCGCCGGCTTCAGGTCGCGGTGCACGACGCCGCGTGCATGCGCGTGCGCAAGGCCCGCAGCGACAGCCGCTGCAATCGCGAACGTCTCGTCGTCGGGCAGAGGCTTCCGGCCGGCCAGGCGCTCCTCGAGCGTCCCGCCCGGCATGTACTCGAGGACGATGTACGGGCGGCCGTCGGACTCGCCGTAGTCGTAGAGCTGCATGACGTTCGGGTGCGCGAGCGACGCGACGGCGCGCGCCTCGCGTTCGAACCGCGCGGTGTCGGCGTTCGGGTCGAGGAGCTTGATCGCTACGCGGCGGCCGAGCTCGAGATCCTCGGCGAGCCAGACCTCGGACATCCCGCCGCGGCCGAGGCGTTCGTCGAGCCGGTAGCGGCCGGCGATGACGGTTTCGGGCATGCGGTTACGTTATGCGCTCGACGTGGCCGCGTTACGCACCATCGAGGAGGCCCAGGCGCTCGTGCTCGCGCGTGCGCACCCGCTCGCCGCCGAGCTCGTCCCGGTCGCGGTAGCCGCGGGCCGCGTCAGCGCACACGTGGCGACGGCGGTCGTCGACCTGCCTCCGTTCGCGAGCTCGGCGATGGACGGCTTCGCGATTCGCGCCGGCGACGCCCCGGGCCGCCTCATCGTCGTCGATCACGTGGCCGCCGGCAGTCCCGCCGGCTTGGCGCTCGGCGCCGGCGAGGCGATCGAGATCTCCACCGGAGGCGTCGTGCCCGCCGGCGCGGATGCCGTCATCCCCCTCGAGTATGTTGTCCAGCATGACAACAGAATCGAGATCGCGGAGGCTGTCGCTCCTGGCGCGCACGTTCGTCCGCGTGGCGGCGACATCGCTGCGGGCGAGGCTGTCGTTCCTGCCGGCGTTCGGCTCGGGCCCGCACAGCTCGGTGCGCTCGCGGCTGCCGGCGTTGCGGCGGTCTCGTGTGCGCGCCGTCCGCAGGTCGCCCTGCTTGCGACGGGCAGCGAGCTCGTCCCGGTCGGCGCGGAGCTCGGGCCTGGTCAGATCTACGAGTCGAACGGGCTCATGCTCGCGGCCGCGCTCGCCGCCGCGGGCGCCGACATCGAGCTGCTGCCGACGGTCGCCGACGACGAGCCTGCGCACCGGGAGGCGCTCGAGCGCGGGCTGGCGGCGGACGTCCTCGTCACGTCGGGCGGTGTCTCGGTCGGGCCGCACGACCTCGTGCGCCGCATCGAGGCGGAGCTCGGCGTCGAGGAGGTGTTCTGGCGAGTCGCGATCAAGCCGGGGAAGCCGATCTCGTTCGGCGTCCGCGGTGCGACGCTCGTGTTCGGGCTGCCCGGGAACCCGGTGTCGTCGCTCGTCGGCTGCGAGCTCTTCGTCAAGCCGGCGCTGCGCGCGCTCCAGGGCCTCGACGATCCGCTGCCGCGCAGCGAGCGCGGCGTGCTCGCTGCGTCATTGCGGCGAAACGACGCTCGCGACGAGTTCGTGCGAGCGCGGTCGCGCGTGGACCGCGACGGGGTTGTCCTCGACCCGCTCTCGGGCCAGGAGTCGCACATGATCGCCCGCGCCGCCGCGGCCGACGCCCTCATCCATGTGCCGCGCGGCGACGGTGAGCTCCGTGCAGGCTCGACGGTTGGCTGGATCAGGCTCGGCTCGTAGCGCACGCGGTACGGCGCGCCGCGCGTGGACCTCCGAGCCGCGGCATCTCAGCCGTGTAACGCGCGTCGTGGCTGCTCCGATGCGCGCCGCCGCCGGCGCTGCGCCAGCACGATGGTGCGCACGGTCTGGCGCAGGGGCCCGCGGGGAGGGCGCTCTGCAGCGGAGGGGTACGGCGCGTAGCGGCCGCCGGCGAGAGCGGCGAGCTGCCCCGCCGACGCGGCCCAGGCGAGGGCGATCACGAAGAGCGGCAGCGGCGCGTAGCCGGCCGCGAAGAGCGAGGCGATGTACCACGGGGCGTCCCAGCCGAGGCCGTAGCGACCGGCGAACGCCCAGAGCAGCAGGCCGGGGCCGGCGAAGCCGGCGAGGAGCACGAGCACGCGCGCCCAGATCGGGCCACGGCGGACCTGGGGCAGCCAGACCCAGACATGGAGCGAGGGGAGGAGGAAGATGAGCGCGAAC
>Ga0307310_10000275_pt1 | contig 15961 bp, 9 predicted proteins | sample ER_DNA_197_FD_194502 | JGI IMG/M metagenome (GOLD analysis project Ga0307310, IMG submission 194502) | Bulk soil microbial communities from the East River watershed near Crested Butte, Colorado, United States - ER_DNA_197 | ecosystem: Environmental > Terrestrial > Soil > Floodplain | place: USA...
ACCATCTGACCGAGCTGCGGAACCTGACCGCGGACAACCCGGCACAGCAGGAACGACTAAACCTCCTCGCCGGCATCACCGCTCGCCGAGTCGCCTCCCTGGAACACACCCTTTCGATTCGCCGGGCGCGGGGGCTGGATTCCGCCCTCGCCCGGATTCTCAGCGGACCAGGGCAGGCCTTGCTGGATTCCGCCGGCAGCGCGATTGCCGGGATGCAGGCGGCGGAACAGACTCTTCTCCGAACTCGATCCGACCGCGCGGAGGTGCACGCCCGCGAGACACAGCTCGGGATCATCCTGGCAACCGCCCTGGGACTTCTGCTCTTGATCACGAGCGCGGCTCTGGCCAACCGGGAGATCCGTGCCCGACTGAAGACTGAAGCAGGCGTCCGACGGGCGAATGAAGGGCTGGAAGACCGCGTCGCCGAGCGGACCGAGGAGCTCGAGTGCATGAACGAGGAGCTTCGGGTCCAGATGGAGGAGCGCAGCACCATCGAGATGCAGGTGCGAAGGGAAAGGAAATTCCTCCGGAAGGTCCTCGATGCCAACCCCCAGCTGATTTTCCTCAAGGACTGGGACGGTCGTTTCGTTCTCGCCAACCAGGCGGTCGCCGAGATCTACGGTACGACAGTGGAGCAGCTGGAGGGAAAGACCGACGCGGACTTCAATCCGGATGCCGCGGAGGTCGAGACCTTCCTCCGCCACGATCGGGAGGTCATAAACTCGGGGCGCACTCTGGTGATACCGGAGGAGCCGGTCACCGGCCGGACCGGTGCCACCCGCTGGTTCCAGACCATCAAGGTACCGCTCATCGCCGCAAACGGGACGAGACAGGTGCTCGGGGTATCCACCGACATCACCGCACGGCGCCACGTCGAAGAGCAGCTCCGGAGCACGGCCGACACGCTCGAGGCGCTGGTGCAGGCCGCCCCGGTGGCCATCGTCGGCATCGACATGGAGGGCAAGGTATTGAGCTGGTACGGCGGCGCCCAGGCCATGTTCGGCTGGACGGCGGATGAGGTGATGGGTCGGGCGTTGGCCTACGTCCCTTCCGAGAAGCAGGAGGAGTTCCGGGCCCTCCGGACCCGAGTGGAGCATGGCGACTCGATTGTCGGGCTGGAGACGTACCGGGTGCGCAAGGATGGCTCGAGGATCGACGTCAGCGTCTCCTATGCTCCCCTGCACGACCCTCAGGGGAACACGGTCGGCGCGACCATCGTGTATCAGGACATTACCGAGCGTCAACTGATAGCCGAGCAGCGTCAGGCCCGGGAGACGGCGGAGGCGGCCAGCCGCGCCAAGAGCAACTTCCTCGCCAATATGAGCCACGAGCTGCGCACGCCGTTGAATGCGATCATCGGCTTTTCCGAGCTGCTCGAGGATCAGACCTTTGGTCCGCTCAACGAGAAGCAGCAACGCTACGTGACCAATGTGCACACCAGCGGCCGGCACCTCCTGCAACTGGTGAACGACATCCTCGATCTTGCCAAGGTCGAGTCCGGCCGACTGGTCCTCGAACCGGAGTCCATCAACGTGAATGCCCTGCTCCACGACATGCAGCGGGGGCTGGAACCGCTGGCCGTGGCCAAGCGGCAGACCTTCGCGCTGGAGGTTCCGGAGGAGCTGCCCACCCTCATAGCCGACCGCGGCAAGGTGAAGCAGATCCTCTATAACCTGCTCAGCAACGCAATCAAGTTTACCAAGGAGGGCGGCCGACTCGGCATCCGGGCTTCCTCCGTCCCGGCCCATGATCACGGGCAGCCGCAGATCCAGATAGCCGTGTGGGATAGCGGGATCGGCATAGCTCCGGAGGACGTTTCCCGCATTTTTCTCGAGTTCGAACAGCTCGACAGCTCCTATGTGCGGCAGCAGGAGGGTACCGGACTCGGGCTGGCGCTCACCCAGCGGCTGGTCGAGGCGCACGGTGGCCGCATCTGGGTTGAGAGCACCGTGGGCAAAGGAAGCACCTTCACGCTCCTGCTCCCCGCGTCACGACGGGGGAACGATGACGGATCCTCGGTTGTCACGCCCGAGCGGATTCTGCCGCAAGATCGGCGGCGTCCGTTGGTGCTGGTGGTAGAAGACGATACGACGGGCCGCGAATTGCTGTCGCATTATCTCCTAGAGAATGGCTATGCGGTCGCGTATGCCGGCACCGGCGCCGAGGCGTTCGAGCTGGCTCGCCGGCTGAAACCGGCGGCGATCTCGCTCGACATCCTGCTGCCGGATGAGCACGGGTTAGATCTGCTTAGAAGGCTCCACGCCGAACCGGAGACGAGAGACATCCCCGTGATCGTCGTGTCGATCACCGATGACCGTGAGCTCGGGCTCAGTGCGGGCGCGGCTGCGTGGCTGGTCAAGCCGGTCAATCGTCGTCAGTTCATCGACGCGCTGGATCGCGTCATGCCCAACGGCAACTTCGCAGGGAACAAGCTCGCCCTGGTGGTGGACGACGACGCCGAGGCAGTGGAGCTGGCGACCGATGTCCTGCGCCAACGGGGGTTCGAGGTGCTTCAGGCGTTCGGCGGAAGCGATGGCCTGGCGCTGGCCCTGGACCGGCTACCAGGACTGATCGTCCTGGATCTGAGTATGCCGGGGATGTCCGGGTTCATCGTTGCGCAGCAGCTGCGGGCCAATCCGCGCACCAGGCACACGCCTATCCTGGTTTCGACCGCCCTCGATCTCTCATCGGCCGAGCGCGAGGCATTGCTGCATCATGTCCAAACGATTGTGCCGAAGAGCGGCCCCGGAGGAATCCTGGAGGCGTTGGAGCGCTTGGGGTTGTCGCCGGAGCGGGGCGCCGCATGAGCGTCAACGGAGTGGGCAAGGTCCTCGTCGTAGACGACGAACCGCAGAACATAATGCTCCTGCAGGACCTGCTCGAGGCCCGCGGCTACCGGGTCTGGACTGCCGGCGATGGACAGAACGGGCTGATGTTGGCAAGTGAGCACAACCCCGATGTCGTCCTGCTCGACGTGATGATGCCGCGGCTGAACGGGTTCGACGTCTGCCGCCGCCTCAAGGCCGAGCCGAGCACCGCGATGATTCCCGTGCTGCTGGTGACCGCACTCGATGCCCGGGAGGACCGCCTGGCCGGAATCGACGCCGGGGCCAGCGATTTCATCAGCAAGCCAATCGACTCCGCCGACCTCTTGCTCCGAGTGAGGAACGCGGTCGCCACAAAACGACTCCACGACCAGCTGGCGACCCAGCTTCGCCGACTGCAGGAACTCGAGACCGCGCGTGATACGCTGACGCACATGGTTGTGCACGATCTCCGTTCTCCGCTGACCGGGCTGATCGGGTACATCGAGCTCCTCGGCGCCAATGCCCGGGAGACCGGAAACGCCGAGGCCATGGAGTACACCGCCGACGCCCAAGCCATCGCTCGTCGTCTGACCGAAATGGTCAGCCAGGTTCTGGATGTGAGCCGGCTGGAAGCCGGACGGATGCCCCTTTCAGTGGCCGAGACGGACCTGGTCCTGCTACTCCCGGCTGCGGTCGGAGGTCTAGGGGTCACACCTGCCGGGCTGAGCGTCGTCTACGAGCTGCCCAACGAGCCGGTTTCGGTGTCCTGTGATGCTGTCGTGATCGGCCGCGTAGTGGCGAACCTGGTAGGCAATGCGTACAAATTCACCCGGCGCAATGGGGAAGTGCGCATCGGCCTGGTCCAGCGCAACGGGCGGGTGCGCTTCAGCGTCACCGATCAGGGACCGGGGGTTGCACCGGAATACCGGCAGCGGGTTTTCGACAAATTCTGGCAGGTCCCATCGAGCGGATCGGCGGGTGCGCGTTCGAGCGGCCTCGGTCTCACCTTCTGCAAGCTGGCGGTCGAGGCCCACCGCGGTGAGGTAGGAGTCGAAAGCGCTGAAACCGGAGGGGCTTGTTTCTGGGTTGAGCTTCCTCGCCTACAGACAAAAGAGCACTAGGGGGCGCTTTCGATGTCGATCGGGATGGCGTCGGGGTCCTTGGCCGCGGCGCCACCGGGAGATCCGGTGAGGGCGCCCGCTTCGGCAAGGCGGTCGATGAGATCCCGCCTGGCCCGGGCGTCGGGCACCCGCAACTCCCACCCCGCGAGTCCCGCCACCTGATCCGAGTCGGGAGGGGCTCCCTCTCCCGCCCACGTGTTCAGGTTCAGGTGGTGGTGATAGCCACCCGCCGACACCGCCGCCAACGATGGTATCCGCATCATCATATCGAAGCCGATCACGTTCCGGTAAAACTTCACCGCGCGCCCCAGATCTGACACCGTGAAGTGCACGTGCCCGACAACCGTCCCGGCCGGAAGTCCGCGCCAGGGAAGCGAGACCGGCTGCGCCGCCGAGATCACGCCTTCGACATCCATCGGATCCACCGTCATCTGCACCACGCCGTTGCTGACCGGCCACTGCGCCCGGGGCCGGTCGGCGTAAATCTCGAGACCATTTCCGTCGGGATCGTCGAGATAGAGCGATTCGCTGACGGCATGATCCGACATCCCGCGCAAGGGATACTGAGCCTGGTTCAGGCCCAGAAGCGCGCGGCCCAACTCCGCCCGGCTGGGCACCAGGAGGGCGACGTGGTACAGGCCGGTCGTCGCCGGTCGGGATGGCCGGCGCCGGATGCCCGGCTTCTCCTCGAGGAGAATCAGCTCGCCTGCGCCATCGCTGTCGCCATCACCTTGCCGATTGGCCGACCGCGGTGCGAGGGCAATCCTGGAACCTTCTTCCCGGGCGACGCGAATACTGAGCACGTCGCGATAGAACCGGAGCGACCGCTCGAGATCGCCCACCCGAAGCCGAACGCGGCCGATGTGGGTATCCGACGGAAGCTGCGCCCTGCTGCCGGCCCGTGGTTTTGCGATTGGGGAATCCATGTCTGATAAGTGGGTGCCCGTTCCCCTCCGCGCAACCCTTTTCCGTCCCGGAGTATCTACCAGAAGACGGCGGGGCCGGCCGGTAGCGCGGGCTCCGCCCGAAACGCATCGCCCCATCCTACGTAGGGTCCTGTCCGGTGCCCCTTCGCAACGCGAGGGCTACCTGCGGACCTGAAGGGTCGAGGCTTCAGCAATGTCCTTGAGCCGTCGCCATTTCATGCTGGGCAGCGCGGGTTTCGCGGTGGCCGCCATGCGGACCGGAACCGCCTGGCCCATGCAGGCTCCGCCGGTTGCGAGCGGCCCGCGCTGGCAGCCCAGCCCCGACCTGCTGCGGAATCTCCCCCGGCTGCTGGAGCTGGCTTCCGTCCCCGGACTGGCCATGGCGGTGGTGGATGGCGGCCGAGTCTGGACCCGCGGCTTCGGCGAGGCGGTGGAAGAGGCGCGCCAGTCGGTTTCGGATCAGACAGAGTTCGAGGCAGCTTCGCTGGGCAAGCCGGTCTTTGCCTACGCCGTCCTCCGCCTGGTGGATGCCAGGATTCTCGATCTCGACCGCCCCCTGTTCGATTATCTCCCCACGCCGGAAGCCAACAACGCCAGGATGAAGCGGGTAACTCCCCGCCACGTTCTCAGCCATACGACCGGGTTGCCCAACTGGCGGCCGCAGCCGGGCCCGCTGGAGCCGACGAGCGATCCGGGCAAGACATTCACCTACTCCGGTGAGGCCTACTTCTACCTCCAGCGCGTGGTGGAGACGGTCACAGGCAAGCCGTTCGCCCGGATCATGCGGGAACAGGTGCTCGATCCGCTCGGCATGAAGGAGACCAGCTACGTCTGGCTGCCCGCATTCGAATCGCGGATGGCAGCCGGATACGACGGACAGGAGAAGCGGCTCGATGTGCAGGCGGCAATCGGCCGGCGAACACTCGCCATCGCTGGACAATGGGGCATTCCACTGACCGACTGGCGCTATGACGAGGCCGCCCGCGCGGTGCCCCTGATCAACCCAGCGTGGCCTCCACTCCCGCTGTACATGGTGCCCAATGCGGCCACGTCGATGCTGACGACCGTGAGCGACTATGCCAGGTTCCTGACCCGACTGGTGGCGCCCGCCGGGGCACCCGGCCTGGATCTCAGCCCAGCCGCCCGGCGCGCGATGGCGTCACCGCAAGTGCGGCTGAACAGCGCTCTCTCGTGGGGACTGGGCTGGGGGATTCAGCGGGACGAGCACGGCGAGGTGCTCTGGCATTGGGGTGCCAACAACTCGTTCCGCAACTTCGTGATTGCCGATCCAGCCAACCACAGAGCCGTCGTCGTGTTCACCAACAGCGAGAACGGCCCCCGCATTTATGAACGGGTCATCGTGGCGGTGACCGGACACGATCACCCGGCCTTCCTCTGGATTTAGCACAAACATTTTTAAGTGGTCGCTCCTCGAGGGATCTAGCCAGCTAGCTTCTCAAGTTCGCTGAGAAGATCCTTCGCGTTGCTCAGGATGAGGAATCGGGTGTGAGCGTGCCCCGTCGCTGGAAAATCGTGCTCGCCTTCCTGGCGGTGTACCTGTGCTGGGGCATGACCTACCTGGCCATGCGCATCGCGGTGCGGGACATCCCACCGCATCTCATGTCGGGGGCGCGATTCCTGGTTGCCGGCCTGGTGCTCTACCTATGGACCCGCGGGCGCGGCGATCCCAAACCCACCGCAACCCAGTGGCGTTCCGCAGCCATGGTCGGCGGCTTCCTCCTGCTCGGCGGGAATGCGACGGTGGCCTGGGCGGAACAGCAGGTGCCTTCCGGGCTCGCCGCCGTGCTCATTGCGGTGGCTCCGATCTGGATGGTCGCGTTCGAGTGGGCCAGGGGTGGGCCACGACCGGGAAAGCGGGTAATCGCCGGACTGATCCTCGGCCTGGCAGGCGTGGCTCTGCTGGTGTCGCCCGAGGGCGATTCCGCTACTCAAGTCAACCTGATCGGTGCAGCGATGCTAGTGCTCGCATCGGCCTCATGGGCGTGGGGATCGGTCATCTCCAAGTCGGCCCCGCTCCCCAAGTCGCCGTTCCTCGCTACCAGCATGGAAATGATCGGAGGTGGTGTGCTCCTGCTGCTCACCGCGCTGGCAGTGGGACAGGTCGCTCATTTCAGACCAACCGAGGTGTCGGCGCACGCCGTACTGGCCTGGTTGTTTCTCGTGGTCTTTGGATCACTGGTGGGCTTTACGGCGTACATCTGGCTGCTTGGAGTCACCTCGATCGCCAAGGCGGGCACCTACGCCTACGTCAACCCGATCGTGGCGGTTTTCCTCGGCTGGGCGATCCTCGATGAGCCGGTGACCGGCAGGACGCTGATCGCAGCGCTGGTCATTCTGGTGGGCGTGGCGCTGGTGAACATCGAATGGAGAACGAGCTGATGGAGCCGCCTCAGGTTGCCTCTGCCGGAGCCGTGCCTCCCCTGCCTGGCTCGCGGAGCTCCCTCGGCTCCTTGACCTTTCCTCGAGCGAGCCGGTGTTGCCAGGCGTCGAGATAGGTGTAGACCACCGGGGTGATGTAGAGGGTGATCAGCTGGGAGAAGAGCAGTCCACCCACCACGGCGATGCCCAAGGGGCGCCGGGACTCGGCGCCCGCTCCCTGGCCGAGTGCGATCGGCAGGGTACCCATCAACGCAGCCATCGTGGTCATCATGATTGGCCGGAACCGGACGCTGGCCGCTTCCAGTATGGCGTTCCGGGCGGTGGTGTGCTCTCGCCGCTCGCGCTCGATGGCGAAGTCGATCATCATGATCGCGTTCTTCTTCACGATGCCGACCAGCATGATGACCCCGACGAACGCATAGATGCTGAGGTCGAGCCGGAAGATCACCAACGCCAATAAGGCCCCGAACCCCGCGAAGGGAAGGCCCGAAAGGATCGTGAGGGGGTGGATGAAGCTCTCGTACAGAATGCCCAGCACCAGGTAGATCACCAGGATCGCAAGGATGAGCAGCACGAGCAATCCCTGTTGCGCGGCCTGAAAAGCCTGCGCCGTGCCGGCGAAGCCGGTGCTGATCGTGGAAGGCAGAACCTGTCGCGCTGCCGCCTGCACCCGGCCTACTGCAGTGCCGATCGAGGTGCCGGGCTGGAGATTGAATGAAAGAGTCACCGAGGGCAGCTGTCCCGTGTGATTCACCGTGAGCGGGCCCGTGGCCGGCGTTATCTGCGCCAGGCTACCCAAGGGCACCGAGACGCCACCACGGCCGCTGATATGCAGCAGGTTCATGGCCGAGAGGTCGCGCTGGTACTGGGGCAGCAGCTCCATGACCACCCAGTACTGATCGTTGGGCGTATAGATGGTGCTGACCTGGCGCGCGCCGTACGCGTTGTAGAGGGCGTTCTCGATCTGGCTCACGTCGATCCCGAGCGCCGCCGCCCGGTCCCGCGCGATCGTGACGTGAACCTGCGGATTCTTGATCTGCAGGTCGCTGGTGACGTCGGTCAGGCCGGGGATGCTATGGAGCCGCTGCTCCAGCGCCGCGGCGCCCTGATACAACGCGTCCACGTCGGAGCCATACAGCGTGAATTGATATTGGCTCTTGGACGAGCGGCCGCCGATGTTGATGACCGGCGGGTTCTGGAGGTACACCCGGAGCCCGGGAACGGCGGCAAGCTTCCGGGTGAGCGACTGAGCTACTTCGTCCGCGCTCAACGCCCGCTGGTTCAGCGGCTTGAGGCGGATGAGCAGTCGGCCCTGGTTCACGGTAGTGTTGCGGCCGCCGCCCCCCACGGCGGACATGAACCCCTCGACGTTCGGGTCCTCCTGCACGATCGCCGCCGCGGCGAGTTGGTGCTGCACCATGGCGTCGTAGCTGCTGCCCTCGGCTGTCTCGGTGGTCCCGGAGAGCTGACCCTGGTCCTCACTGGGTATGAATCCCTTGGGGACGACCCGTCCCAGCACCACCGTGCCCACCAGGATCGCCGCCATGAAGGCCATCGCGAGCGGGCGATGATCCATGACCCAGGTGAGCGAGCGCTCGTAGCCTCCGAGTGATTTCTCCCAGCCGCGCTCGATGATCAGATACAGGCGCCCGTGCTGCTCGGTCTTCGGGTGCGGCCGGAGCCACCGGCTGCACAACATCGGTGTCAGCGTCAGGGAGACGACGCCGGAAACCAGAATGGCCACACCGATCGTCACGGCGAACTCCTGGAACAGCCGGCCGATGAGACCACCGAGGAAGAGCACCGGGATGAAGACGGCGACCAGCGACAGGGTCATGGAAAGGACCGTGAAGCTGATCTCGCGGCTGCCGTTCAGGGCGCCCTCCAGCACCGATTCTCCCCGTTCGATATGCCGGACGATGTTCTCCAGTACCACGATGGCGTCGTCGACCACGAAACCGACGGCCAGCGTGAGCGCCATCAGGGAGAGGTTGTCGAGGCTGAAACCGAGCAGGCGCATCACGGCAAATGTGCCGACGAGCGACATGGGGAGGGCCAGGCTCGGGATCAACGTGGCCCGAAGGTTCCGGAGAAACAGAAAGATCACCATCACGACGAGACACAGGGCCAGGAACAGCGTGAACTTCACATCCTGGACCGACGCCTTGACCGTCTGCGAGCGGTCATACAGTGTCGCGATGTCGACCGACGCGGGCAGCTGCGACCGGAGGGAGTCGACCGCGGCCTTGACCCGCTCCGCGACGGCCACGGTGTTCGTGCCCGGCTGGCGCTGAATGGCGAGCACGATGGCGCGCTCCCCGTTGTACCAGCTGGCCTGCTTGGTGTCCTGCACGCTGTCGATCACCAGCCCGAGGTCGCGAAGGCGCACCGGTGCACCGTTGCGATAGGCCACCACCAGGGCACCGAAGCCGGCCGCGTTGGTGAGCTGTCCCTGGCTCACCACGGAATAGGCCTTGTCGGTTCCCCACAGGGTTCCGGTCGGGAGGTTCACGCTCCCGTTATCCACCGCCAGGGCCACGTCGTCGATCCCGATGTTGCGCGCCGTGAGCTGCTGCGGGTCCAGCTGAATGCGCACGGCGTACTTCTGGGAGCCAAAGACCTGGACCTGGGCAACCCCGTCGACGGTCGAGAGCCGCTGGCCCAGGAAGGTCTCCGCGTATTCATCGAGCTGCGACAACGACAACGTCGTGGACCGCAGTGCGAGGTACAGAATCGGCGATGACGACGGATCGACCTTGCGGAAGCTCGGAGGCAGCATGTCCTGGGGGAGCTGGCGCACCGCCTGCGAGATGGCGGCCTGCACGTCCTGGGCAGCAGCGTCGATGTTGCGGCTCAGGTCAAACTGCAAGGTGATGGAAGTGTTGCCCCCGCTGCTGGTCGAGGTCATCGTGGTGACGCCGGGGATGGTGGAGAACTGTTTCTCCAGCGGGGTCGCCACCGAAGACGCCATGGTCTCGGGACTGGCGCCGGGCAGGCTGGCGCTCACCGAGATCGTGGGATAGTCCACCGCCGGGAGATCGCTCACCGGGAGCTGCCGGTACGCCACCAGTCCAAAGATGAGAATGCCGGCCATGACGAGTGTGGTCATGACCGGGCGGCGGATGAAGAGCGCGGTGAAGTTCATAACGCGCCCAGCCGCGTGGTGTCGGCCGCGGCCTTGATCTGGACCTTGGCGCCCTGGCGTAGCCGCAGCTGCCCATCGACCACGACCCGGTCTCCCGCCTGAATGCCACCGCTCACGATGGCGAAATCGCCAGCAGTCCGGCTGATCGTCACCGCCTTAGTGGCCGCCGTGCTGTCCGCCTGAATCACGAAGATGAAGCTGCCCTGCTGCCCGGATACCACTGCCGCAGCGGGCACCACGATCGCGTCCGGCTCCACGTAGAGCTGGAGTCGTATGTTGACGAACCCGCCGGGCCAGAGCGAGCCATCGTCGTTGGGGAAACGCCCCTTGAGCAGAATGGTGCCGGTGGTCGTGTCCACCGCGTTGTCCACGAAGCTCAGCGAGCCCTCACTGGGATCTCCTCCACCCGCGGCCTCGGCGCGGACGACGATGCTCTTGCCGAGGTGGGCCTGAATGAGCGGCAGGTTACCCGCGGGGACCGCGAAGCGAACCAGGATCGGCCGGATCCGGTTGATGAGGACCAGCGGCTGGTCGGCGTTGGCCCGTACCAGGTTTCCCTCGCGGACCAGGAGGCTTCCGGTCCGGCCCGATATCGGCGCCCGAATGGTGGAGTATTGAAGGTTCAGCCGTGCCTGGTCGACGGCCGCCTGACTCCCGGCGAGCGTGGCCTGGGCCGCCGCGGCTGTGGTCCGCACCTGCTCGTATTGCTGGGGGGTGACGTACTCCTTCTCCACCAGCGACTCGTATCGCTTCTGATCCTGCACCGCATTATCGGCCTGGGCCCGGTCATGTGCCAGCATCGCGAGCGCCTGGTCGAGGGCGGCGCGGTACGGCCGCGGATCCAGCTGAAAGAGCAGCTGGCCTTGCTTTACCTCATCGCCTTCCTTGAAGGCGACTCGTTGCAGGGTGCCGCCTACCTGCGCCTGCACCGCCACCGCCTGCAGCGGCTCGACGGTGCCGGTGGCAGCCAGCTCGAACGGCATCGGCCGCCGCTCGGCGATCGCGACCTTGACCGGAACCGGCGGCGCCGCCGGGGACTTCGCCTTGGAGCAGCCGGCGAGCAGGAGAAGGGTCACCAGCGTTGCCCAGACTCGAGGCGAAGCGGAAGAGCTCACGGTCGTTTTCATCGTGGAGGAGCCTGGGAGGCGGAGTCCGGCTGGAGACGGAGGGAGCTTCCGCCCCGTTCGTCGAGGACCCCCGCATCGTGCGCGAGCTGGGCCAGCGAGGTGTTCCACTCCAGCCGAGCCAGGACCTGCTGGGCGCGGGCATCGGCGAGTGCGGCTTGAGCCGTCAGGAGATCCAGCACGGAGCCCACCCCGGCTTTGTATCTGCCCAAGGCGACATCGTTCGAGAGCTGGGCACTGGCTATGAGGTCCTCACTGGTCCGCACCCGGCGATCAGCAGTCCGCAGGGCGTAGTACGAGCTGAACACCTGGAAGACCACCTGCTGGCCCAGGGCATCGGTCCGGGCGGCGGCCGCGTCGGCCAGGGCCACGGCCTGTCGTTGATCGTAAATCCGCGAGAAACCCGCAAAGAGCGGGATTCGAAGCCCCAGCGACAGAGTGTAATTGTTGCCGCCTTGGGGCAGGGAGGTGGTGTAGGTCCGCCCCCCGGTTCCATTCAATTCCAGCGACGGGAGCCGATTTGCTCGCGCGACCGAGATTTGATCTCGAGACGTCTGGTACTCCGCCCGAGCGGCGGCTAGGTCAGGCCGCGCCTCCACCGCGCGCGCGATCAGCACATCCACGCTGTCGGCCAGCACCGCCACCGGCACTTGGGCCGCGGTGGAGTCGATGTCGTAGGGCAGATTGGCCGGCAATCCCAGAGACAGGGCCAGCGCTCCGCGCGAGGTCTGCAGGTCGCCCTCGGTGGCCTGCGCTGCCAGCTCAGCCTGGGAAGCCGCGGTGCGGGCCTGCAGCACGTCGGCGATCGTCGCGACACCGACCCGATGCCGCTCCTCCGCAGCCTGCAGGTTGGTCTGGGCTTCCCGCACGGTGATCCGCTGAGCCTGAAGCAGGGCTCGATTGGCGATGTATTGGAAGTAGGCCGACTGGATCTGCAGCACGACATTCTGCAGGGTCGCGTTATGAGTAAAGTCGGCGGCGACCAGCGCGTTGCGGGCGGCTCCAATCGTGCCGGAGCGGCCACCAAAGTCGAACAACAGATAGGTGAGGTTGAGGCTCGGGCTCAGCACCGACTGGGTGACCGCGCTCCGTCCCTGGGAGGCCACTGTCTTGAGCCGGGTAGCGGTCACATCGCCATCGATGGTCGGCAGATAGGCCCCGCGGGCCGAGCCATATGCGGCGGCGGCGGCCCGCGCGTTGGCCCAGGAGATCCGGGTGGTCGGATTGTTTCGGAGTCCCAGATCCACAACCTCCGCCAGGGTCAGCCGGCGGATCCGTTGCTCCAGGTCCGCCGGCACGGGGGGATGAGCCACCGAATCCCGCACCCGAATGTCACGCGGCGGTGTCCAAGGCGCGCTCGTGGACGGGGGCACGCCCGGTACACCATTGACGGATGGCGTCCCGACACATCCGACGCCTACCAACAGCAGGCACGCGGCCAGGCCTTTCGAGTGCGAGCTCACCCCGGTGCTCCCGCCCCGCTGAGTCGTTCATCCCGGGTTCCCTGCCAGCGAGTCAGCGCTTCACCAATCACCTGGGAGATGAAGGCATAGGCCTGCTCATACTCCTCGAGCCGGTCCCTGACCTCCTGGCTTCGTATCGGCAGACTGGTGCGGGCCGCGCGGATCGCTTCGTGGAATCGCTGCCACCGCGTGAGTCGCTGGGCCATTGTGTGAATGAAGAGATCCGGGCGCACGCTGTAGTAGTCCCGGCGGTCGGCCGGCCGGCAGACCCGCTCGAGCAGGCCGCGCTGCTCCAGCAGGCGCGCATTGGTGCTCACGCTGCCCTTGCTGACTCGGAGCTCGGCGGCCAGATCGTCCAGCGAACGGGCATCCTCACTGACCAGCAAAAGACCGAAGATCCGCCCCGCGATGCGGGGCAGGCCGTCAGATTCGAGGGCGACGCCCATTCGCTCGACGAAGTTCCCCGTTTGCGAATTCATAGCCTTCCTCATTCGGGTTTAGACGCAGACCCGAAGCGGAAGTTAATCCGTTCAGTATCAACTGAATGACTCTACGGTCACGGATTGGCCAGCCGGCACAGGCAAACAGCGATCACGGCGTTTTGGTTCGCTTGGCGAAGTAGGCCCCGAGGAGGGTTGCCTCGTGGAGGAGGCGTTGGTCAGCACCGCCGGCGCTACGATGAGCGACAATGCGGCGTACGGGTTGGTGGGGTCGCTCATGCCGGCGGCCTGGGGTGAGGGTCCGCCTGAATATGAGCGAAGCGCGCACCCCGGCAAATGGGATGCGCGCTCCGGATCTATACCTGCAGTGAGCCTACTCGCCCAGGCGAATCCGCTGGATCCGGCGGGTCTTGGCCTGAGTGTTGTAGATCCGAAGGCTCACGATGTCGTCCTTCTTGAATCCCTTGAGCTCCTGCTTGAGGTCGGCCACGGTCTTCATCGGCTTCCCTTCGACCGACAGGATGATGTCGGGACCGCCCTGGTCCGGATCGGCCACCTCGCCGTACGACGGCCCTCCGGGAGTGACCCCGGTGACCAGGAGGCCCCGCTGGTCGGGCGCGAGATCGAACTGCTGCACCGCGTCCTGATCCACCGGCTGGACCGTGAGACCGAGAAGGTCGATCGAAGTGGCGGTCTCGTCGCTCGAATCGGACGCGTCGTTGGATTGATCCGATGTCCCGTCGGCAGTCTGCTTGGGCGGGGCAACTTCCTGCAACCGGACCTCGAGCGTCTTGCGTACGCCACCCTTGCGCGCGACCTCGACCTTCACCGTCTCGCCGGCCTTGCGGAAGGCGATCTGTTGCTGGAGCTGGCCGACGTACTCGACTGGCTTTCCGTCCACCGCCACGATGATGTCGCCGGACTCAATCCCAGCCTTCTGAGCCGGAGACTTCTCGGTGAAGTCCTGGACCAGGACGCCGCGGATATCCGGCAGACCGACGTACTCGGCATCGTTCGCGGTGGCGTCCTGAACGGTGATGCCGAGCGCCACGCGGTGGACCCGGCCTTCGGAGATGATCTGGTCCATCACCCGGCGGGCAAGATCGATCGGGATGGCAAAGCCGTACCCGGAGTAGTACCCGGTCTCGCTGGCGATGGCCGAGTTGACGCCGATCACCTCACCCTGCACGCTCACCAAAGGACCGCCGGAGTTGCCCGGATTGATGGCCGCGTCGGTCTGGATGAAGTCCTGGATGGTGCGGTCGGACTGGCCCGGAAGGGTAAGACTGCGGCCTTTCGCGCTGATGATGCCCGAGGTCACCGTGAAGGTGAGATTGTCACCCAGAGGGTTACCTACGGCCAGCACCCACTCGCCGACCCGGGCCGCACCGCTGTTGCCCAGCGGAGCCGGGACGAGGTTCTTGGCGTCGATCTTGAGCACCGCGAGGTCGGTATTCGGATCGGTCCCGACGATCTTGGCCTTGAACTCGCGCCGGTCCAGCAGGCGCACGGTCACCTGATCCGAGCCATCGACCACGTGGTTGTTGGTGAGGATGTAGCCGTCCTTGGAGACCACGAAGCCCGAGCCGGAGCCCTCCTGGAACCGGGGCTCCTGCGGCTGCAGCTGCATTGGAGGCAGCCCACGGAAGAATGGTTCCATGCCGGGCGGCACCTCCATGCGAGGAGCGTTCCGCTGGTCTCGGGGGCCTCTCCGAGTCATGGACTCAGGCTTCCGGCCGGACTTGATGTAGACCACGCTGGGCTTCACGTGCTCGGCCACCGAGGCAAAGGCTTCGCTGAGATTCTGAAGCGAGGCCGCGACCGGGGTCACTGTCCGGCTGGCGGCTTGAACTCCGGGGCCGTAGGGGGACTGCTGCTGGGCCTGCTGCGCCGCGGACTGATAAGGCAAGTGAAGAAGGCCGGCCGACATCAGGCCGATGGCGAAGGCCAATCCAACTCCGGCTGACTTGAGGCGACGGAACCATCCGTGGGACATTATCTACTCCCGCATGGGCATGCGTATGGGTCGGAGCGGGATTGCTCCGTAGGGTTATTCTGATGCTCATACAGGGGGTTCCGTCGCGCCTCCTGAAACGAGCCTCGTCAGCCGGCCGTAGGGTTGCCTCACGCCGTCAGTCAGAACATCATCCTCGCCGCACGAAGAATCATTCAGGCCCCCCTGAGCCGGAGAAGCTGATGGATTGCACGGCCCCTCGTCGTCGGAGCACGCTCACCGGCCTGGTCTTGCTGACGGCCCTTTCGGCCTGTAGCGGCGGCCGAAGCGCGCCGGTCACCTCCCCCACTCCGGGGACGGTGGGGGCTCACACCAGTAGCCTCGCGGTTCCCGCCCTAGAGGGGTTCGAGCGTGCCGTGACCAACGGCACCCGCACCCGCACCGGAAAGCCGGGCCCTCGCTATTGGCAGCAATGGGCGGACTACCGTCTGGAGGCCGAGCTCAATCCGGTCTCCAAGCGGCTCACCGGCAAGGGATCGGTGACCTACTACAACCGCTCGCCCGACGCGCTGAACGAGGTC
>Ga0307310_10000277_pt1 | contig 15950 bp, 15 predicted proteins | sample ER_DNA_197_FD_194502 | JGI IMG/M metagenome (GOLD analysis project Ga0307310, IMG submission 194502) | Bulk soil microbial communities from the East River watershed near Crested Butte, Colorado, United States - ER_DNA_197 | ecosystem: Environmental > Terrestrial > Soil > Floodplain | place...
CGCGCCGCCGGTGCCCATCATCAGCGGAACGTTGGGACCGGTGATGTCGGCGTCGAGGAGCCCCACGCGGGCGCCATCCCGAGCCAGCGAGACCGCCAGGTTGACGGCGATGGTCGTCTTTCCCACGCCGCCCTTGCCCGATGCGACCGCAATCGTGTTGCGCACGCCGGGGATCAGGTCCGCCGCGGGACCGCCGAACGAGCGCTTCACGTTGCTCGCCCATTCGACCTTGACGACCGATGCGCCAAGCGCCGAGAGCTCGGCTCCGATCTCGTCCTCGATCGTCGCCTTGAGGGGGCAGGCGGGAGTGGTCAGCTCGACGGTGAGGTTGACGGCGCTGCCGTCGATCTCCACCAGCTTGACCATCCCGAGCGAGACCAGGTCGCGGCCGATCTCGGGGTCTTTCACCCGTCCGAGCGCAGACATGATCGCGTCGTTGGTGAGCGTTTCGGGCATAGGGGCTGGAGCTTCCTTCATTTCGCATGGCGAGGGGCCTGCGCCCCCGAGCCTAGCAGAGCTTCGCCGGAACCGCGTCGGAGCGTCAGGGCAGCCCGTCGAAGAGCGATCCCTCGGGCGGCTGCATCGGCCCCGCCGCAACACCGAGGTTCGAACGCACCAGGCGGTAGTGCTCGGTCGCGAGGTATCGGTCCCGGGCCTCCGGATCCCAGCCGGAGAACGGTCCCTCGGACCCGATCTGGGAGACGTGCCGCGCGATTGCCGCGAGCTTCAGCGAGGCGAGCTCGTCGAGCGCCAGCTCCAGCGATCCCTCGCTGTCGGATGAGCCATAGCCGTTCGTATCCGCGCCGCCCACCCCGAGGAGGTCCACGGCGGACTGCGGCACGACGAGGTGGTAGAGCTTGGCCGCGCGCCACGCGACCTGGTCCTCCTCCAGGTCATCCTCGTAGGCGAGCGGCTGTCCGGCCCGCTCGAACGCCAGCGTGGTGGCACGGGAGATGATCGCGTGCTCCGGGTCGCCGGTGGCTCCGTCGGCTCCGAAGGTGACGATCACCTCCGGCCGATGCATGCGGATCGGCTCCACGATGCGGCTGGTCAGCTCCTCGAAATTCGCGGCCTCGAGCTCGCCCTCGGCATAGTCGAGCATGCGCAGCACGCGGACCCCGAGGAGCGCGACCGACCGTCGCAGCTCGTCCTCGCGGACGGTATCGAGGTTGCGCCAGACCAATGGGCGGTTGAACGGCCGGTTCTTGCCCCCTGGGGCCGGCGGCTTCTGGACCAGCCGGGAGTCGAAGTAGCCGCGCGTCGCGCAGACGACCACCACGTACGCCCCCGACGCGACGGCCGTCGCGATCGCGCCGGCGAATCCGAACGCTTCGTCACCCGGGTGGGCGACGACGACCATCAGGCTCCGGGCCGGATTCCGCTCACGAACGGGCCGCCAGATCGATGACACGGCCGGCAGTATATCGGTCTAGCCGCCGACCTCGACGGCGATCGGCGCGGTCCCGAGAGCTCGCTCGCCGACCGAGCTCTCGATCGCCGGGATTCGGCTCAGGAAGCTCGCCGCGTGGCCCCGACCGATGGCCTCCCGTGCCTCGTCCAGGGTGAGGATCTCGTTGCGGAGGAGCAGGTTCAGCTCGTTGCGCAGGTACGAATGCAGCATCTCGGGGCCGTCGGTGCTGATCGTGTAGGGCACCTCCTCGTCGATGATGCGGCGGACGAGGCGGCGCATCGCCTCGATATCCGGGACCACGCCGGTGTTCAGGTTGGAGCTGGGACAGATCTCGAGCACGATCCCCCGCTCGCGCAGCATGGCCATCACGCGAGGATCCTCCGCGCTCCGGATCCCGTGGCCGATGCGATCCGGCTCGAGGGCCTCGATCGCTTCCCACACCTCCCCCGCTCCACCCGTCTCGCCCGCGTGGACCGTGAGCCCCAGCCCGTTGCGTCGGCACTCGGCGAAGAGGTCCCGGTAGTCGGCGAAGCGGAACGATGCCTCGTCGGGGCCGGCGATGTCGACCGCAACCACGCCCCTGCTCCGCCAGCTGATCGCCTTGGCGGCGATGATCTCGTTCAGCTCCCTGCTGAAGCCGCGGTCCAGGCAGAAGATGAGGCCGGCCCGGACCTGCGGATACTCGAGCATGGCGCGGTCCATGCCCCGCACCGCCGCGGCGATGATGTGGTCGAGGTCCTGCTCCCCGCCCCGGTTGCGCTTCATCGGGTTGAAGCGCAGCTCGAGGACCGTGACGTTGTTCTTGCGATAGGCGCCCCCGATCACCTCGTACACGCTCCGTTCCACGGCCGTCGGGCTCGACTGGATCAGCTCTGTCCAGTGGAACAGGTCGAGGTAGGCCTGGAATGAGCGGCGGCGCCGACCGACGGTAATGAGGCGGCGGAAGGCCCAGTAGTCCTTCGTCGGCAGGCGGATCCCCTGGGCGTGCGCGATCCCCCACATGATGGCGGGAGTGACCGCCGCGCCAAGGTGCACGTGGAGCTCGGCGAGCGGCGTTCTGGGGTCCAGCTTGGGGCGCGGCATGCTCACCCGGTGGCGTGATCTGCCGCGGGAGTGTACCGCAGCCGATGCGATTTTCACGGTGCTAGAATCGGCCGGCGATGGAAGCCATCAAGAACTTCATCGAGTCGCTCGCCGTCGACTGGGGCGACCGGCTCGGGGTCGTGTTCCCGCTTTTGCTCGCCGGTCTTGTGGCCCTCTACCTGGTCTACGTCGTGCTCGGCTACCTCCGGGTCTCACAGGTTTCCATCGAGGCCGAGGCGTCCGCGCCGAGGCCCGTGCTTCCGATCGCGGGTCGTGCCGAGCATGCGCTCGAGTCCCTGCCGCGTGGCGTTCCGTACTGCTCCTACGACGGGCTGCAATACCCGCCAGGCGCAAGGTTCTGCACGGCCTGCGAGCGTGACCTCTCCTACGTCTGCGCGAACTGCGGTGCGACGCTCCGCGCGGCGGACGACACCTGCCAGCGCTGCGGCACCCCGACCGTCAGCGCGGAGCCCGCGCTGCCGGGCTGACGAGGCTCGACCCGCTCCACTGACCCGTGGCGACGCTCATCCCGGCCCTGCTCGCCGCCGCACTCATCTCCCTGCTCGGCTCGGCCGCGCTCGCCCTGGGCGGCGGTCTCCTGCGGTTCGCGGCTGCGGCGCGCCTGGCCCTTAGCGAGGGGGTCGACGTCGACGACGCGAGCCGACCATGGTTCGGAGCGCGCGCCGTCCACTTCGGCATCGTGGCCGGCCTGGCTTTCGCGCTCACCGCCCTCGCGGCCCGCACCTTCGTGACCGGGCATGCCCCCTGGTCGAACCTGCACGAGTTCAGCGCCGCGTTCGGGGCCGGCGTCATGGCCGTCTACCTGTACCTGGATCGCGGGGAGCGGATCCGGGGGCTCGCCCCCGCGATCGCCATCATCGCGGCCAGCCTGATCGGCCTCTCGCTCGTCCTCGACAGCCGCATCGACCCGCTGGTGCCCGCCCTGCAGCAGCCGCTCCTGCTCACCGTGCACGTCGGTGCCGCCATGCTGGCCTACGCCATCAGCGCGGTTGCCTTCGCGGCCGCCGCCGGCGAGCTGTTGCAGCGCGTCAGCGGGGGTGCCCTCGCCTGGCTGCCGAGCGCCGCTGCCTGCCGGGCCGCGGCGGATCGGTCGGTGATCCTCGCCTTCCCGGTGCTCACGCTCGCCATCGTCCTCGGATCGGTCTGGGCCAACCTGGCCTGGCGCTCGTACTGGAGCAACGATCCGAAGGAGCTGGCCGCCGCCGCCACGTGGCTCGTGTACGGCGCCTACCTCCACGTCGCCGGTCGGCGCGATCGATGGGCGGCGCTCGCCCCGTGGCTGCTGGTGCTCGGCTTCTGCGGCGTCCTCTTCACCTACCTGGGCGCCGGCCTCGTGTTCGTCGGGGAGCACAGCTACGCCAACCCCTGAGCCCTACTTGCTCCCCATCACCTGCTGCGCGTAGGCGCGCATCTCCGCGATGTTGGGGATGATCACCCACCCGCGCGTGCTATTCGGCTCCTCCCCCTGGAAGAGCGTGAACCGGGGCGGGCCGAGGACCGTGCTGGTGATCGCCGCGTGGACACTGCGGCGGGCGACCTCCTTGAAGGTGGCCAGCTTGGCGACCGGGATATCCGTCCGGACCGATGCAAAGCCCTCGAGGAACTTCCGGAGGTCGACCTTGGTGTGCGGGTCGAGCAGCTTGCCGACCAGCGCCATGACGACCTGCTGCTGGCGCAGCGCGCGGCCATAGTCGGTGTCCTGGTGGCGGGACCGAACGTATCGGCCCGCGTTGTTGCCATTCAGATGCCGCTTGCCGGCTGCCAGGTCGAGGCCGATCGAGGCGTCATAGAGCGCGTACGGGACCACGACGTCGATCCCCCCAACCGCATTCACGATTCTCCCGAAGTCGGCCATATCGATCTGGAGGTAGTAGTCGATCGGCACGCCAAGCGTGGTTGCGATCGTGTCGCGCAGGGCAGCGATCCCCAGGTGGCTCTCCATGCTGTTGATCTTGAGGCCCCAGACCCCGCCGCCCGCCATCGGCAGGTCGACCGTGTCACGCGGCAGGGAGAGCATCACGATCTTGTTCTTCGCCGCGTTCACGCTGGCCACGATCATGGCGTCGGTGTTCACGTCCTCGCCGCGCTGCGCCCGATCGACGTTCGAGTCGGTGCCCACGATCAGCAGCGTGATCCGTCCCTTCAGGAGCGCCTGGTCGAGGGGGATGGGCGTGGGCGTGGGCTTGGGGGTCGGTCGCGGCGTCGGCGTGGGCCTGGGCGTCGGACTCGGGGTCGGGCTTGGCGTCGGCGAGGCCGTGGCCAGCGCGACCTGGGGACTGGGCGTGCTGCCGCATGCGGCGAGAACGCCCACCAGCGCCAGGATCATGGGCGCAGCGATCTGAGGTGAGGTGCGCTTGGGGAACATGGCCCGGGATGATAGCGGAATGGTAGGCTCGCTTCATGGTCAGCAGAGAGATCTCGATCGAAACGGGGAGCCTACCCGCGGTCGTGGACCTGACCGATCCGATACGCACATTTCTCGAGGAGACCGCCGCCGGCAGCGACGGCCTGCTGAACGTCTTCGCGCCGCACGCGACCGCCGGCATCGTCGTGATGGAGCTCGGGAGCGGCTCTGACGCCGACCTGCTCGATGCCCTCGACCGACTGTTGCCGCGCGACGAGCGCTGGAGGCACGCCCATGGCTCGCCCGGCCACGGGGCAGATCATGTCCTCCCGCTGCTCGTGCCCCCCTCGCTCACCGTCCCAGTGGTGGCGGGGCGCCCTGCGCTCGGCACCTGGCAGTCGATCGCGCTGGTCGACCCAAACCGGGACAACGCGCGTCGACGCGTGCGGCTCAGCTTTCTGGCCGGCTGATCCCCGGCGTCCGGAGGTCGGCATCCGCGACGCCCCTGGCCCGGGCGCGATGGCGAGCCGCCTTGGCGCGGTTGCCGCAGGTCGCCATGTCGCACCATCGCCTTCGGCCGGTGCGAGAGGTGTCGTAGAACACGAATCGGCAGGTGTCGTCGTCGCAGACCTTGATTCGGTCTGGGTAGCCCGAGGTGAGCTCGCGGGCGAGCGGATCAGCCAGGCGGGCGAGGGCATCGTCGATCGGGTCGCCCACATGGCGGTGGTCGACGCTGATGCCGTCCGAGGACGGCACGAGCTCGATGACCTGGCGCGCGTGAAGCGCTCGATTGACGGTGTCGAGTGCGCCCGCACTCGGTCCGCGCTGTCCGGCGATGGAGTGGGCTACCTCGCGTAGGGCGTCACGAACCCGGCGGACCCGGATGAGCTCGCGTGCCGCCAGGCTCGGTTCGGCGGCAACCCGCGCACGCAGCCGATCGGCCCCCTCGTGGTGGATCACAGCTCGGTCCACGAACCAGTCGAGCACGGCATCGAGGTTCGGGTCGGCGGGCAGACGACCCGCGCGGGCGCCGGTGTTCAGGAAGTCGAAGGTATCGCCGAGGCCGACGTCGTGTGCGTGGCCCTGGTCGACCGGGGGAATCGTGAACGCGCTCATCTCGGTAACCACTATACCTCGCTTGACAGGTTACCCGCAAGGGGGTAGGGTTGCGGTAACCCATCAACCCGTACCAACTGGTTACCAGAAAGAGACGTGGAGGCCGAACATGGAAGCACTACTGATGATCGCCGCGCTGATCGCCGGCGTCGTGTTGCTCGGCGCCGCCGCGTCCCTGTGGGGCATCGACTCACGAGACCCGATGCCGGACGACCACCGCCGCTGAGCCACAGACCCCTCTACTCCACACTGATCTCAGTCCAGACGGGAGCCTGAGCCACCATGCATTACTACTACGCCATGCGCGCCCTCGAGCTCGCCAGGGATCGGTCGGCCGAGGCTGAGCGGGCGCGCCTACGCGCCAGCCTCGCCGCCGGCCAACCCGAGCGATCATCCTCCGTGCGCCGCCGGCTCGCTCTCGGCCTCGCGGCCGTCAGCCGCGGCAGTGCCGGAGTCGTCCGCCGGCTGGACGACTGCATCGCCGACGAGCTCGGTCGGAGCCTCGCCCCGACCGACTAGTCGCTCGAGCGCTCGTCTAGCATTCCGTGCGGCTGAGCGCCTCGACCTGCGCCCGCGCAGCGTTCGGGTCGCCGGTCGGCTCATCGCAGGCGTAGCCACGGCACACATAGGCGGTCGCCCGCGCCGCGTCCGCCGTCTTGCCCGCAAAGAGGGGCCAGGCGGCGTGCAGATCCCCATCCACCAGCGGCGCGAGCACGAGGTCCGGCACGTATGGCGCGGCGACCGCGCGGCGCAGGGCCAGGGTCCGCTCCGGCGAGCCGCTCACGACTGCGTCGATCGGCGGGCTCGCGGCGCGGTCGACCGCGGCCAGCATCCGCCCGAATGCGGCCGGATGGCCCTCGAGCGCCGGTCCCGCGGCGCGCAGGATCGAGCGAGCTCTTCGATCGAGGTCCTCGTCCCCGCTCAGCAGCGCAAGGCGGAGCATCACGTCGGCCCCTACCGCGTTGGCGGATGGCGTCGCCGAGTCGATCAGGGAGTGGGGCCGCACGAGCGCCGAGTCGTGCTCCGCGCTGGTATCCGCAAGGGTGCCGCTGGCATCGTCCCAGAAGTCGCGCACCAGGGTCGCGACGAGGGCGCGCGCGAGCACCAGCAGCGATCCGTCCGCCAGCGCCGCGTAGGCGGCCAGCAGCCCGTCGGCCACGTTCGCGTAGTCCTCAGCGAACCCGGGCGTGTGCGATCGTCCGTCGCGCGAGGTGCGCCACACGCGATCCCCTTCGCGCACCAGGTGGCGCCGGATGAAGGTCACCAGGCGGGCGGTCCCCACCGCGAAGCGCTCCTCACCGAGCGTCAGCGCGCCGGCGGCGAGTGCGCGCAGGGCCATCCCGTTCCATGCGGCGAGCTGCTTGTCGTCGCGGCCGGGACGCTCACGCCGATCTCGTGCCGCCAGCAGAGCCGCACGGCCTCGCTCCAGGAGCCGGGCATCCGGCGCTGCCGTGGCGACGTGCAGGATCGAGCGGCCTTCCCAGTTGCCGGCGGGGGTCACGCCCCAGTACGCGGCGAGCAGGCGCTGGTCGAGATCGGAGATGCCGGCGTCAGCAAGCACGGCGAGCAGCTCCTCGTGCCTCCAGACGTAGTAGCGCCCCTCCTCGCCGCCCGAGTCGGCATCGAGGGCCGACGCGAACCCCCCGTCGTCGGTCGCCAGCTCGGCGAGCATGAAGTCGAGGGTGCGAGCTGCGACCTCTGCGTACCTCGCGTGGCTCGTCGCGCGAAAGGCCTCGAGGTAGGCGTGGGCGAGCAGCGCGTTGTCGTAGAGCATCTTCTCGAAATGCGGCACGAGCCAGCGCGCGTCGGTCGCGTAGCGGGCGAACCCTCCGCCTAGCTGGTCGTTGATCCCGCCATCTGCCATCCGGTCGAGCGTGACCCGCACCATCTCGAGGATGGCCGGATCTCCGCTCCTGCGCCACGTCCGGAGGAGGAGCTCGAGCGTCATCGGCGCCGGAAACTTGGGTGCGCCACCGAATCCGCCGTGCACGGGGTCGAAGCTCGTAGCGAGCTGCCTGACGGCAGCCTCGAGCTGCTGCCTGCCCGGATCGGTCCTGCCACCCGGGACCGCCATCTGGTTGCGGAGGTGGTCGGTCAGCAGCCTGGCCTGCGTTTCGATCTCGGGGCGGCGCGAGCGGTAGGCCTCGGCCACGGACTCGAGGAGACGGGGGAAGCCGGGTAGCCCGTGCCGGTCCTCCGGAGGGAAATAGGTGCCACCGAAGAACGGTGCCAGGTCCGGCGTCAGAAAGACGCTCATCGGCCAACCACCGCTGCCGGTCATCGCCTGGACCGCGGCCATGTACACGTCATCCAGGTCGGGACGCTCCTCGCGATCGACCTTGATGGCGATGAACTCGCGGTTGAGGAGCGCTGCAGTGGCCTCGTTCTCGAACGACTCGCGTTCCATGACATGGCACCAGTGGCACGCGGAGTAGCCGATCGACAGGAAGATCGGTCGATCCTCCTCGCGCGCGGCGGCCAGCGCCTCGGCGCCCCATGGATACCAGTCGACCGGGTTGTGCGCGTGCTGCAGGAGGTAGGGGCTGGTCTCATCGGCCAGCCGATTCGTATGCGGAGGAGCGTCGCTCACGCGGTGGTCGCCGCCGACACGGCGGTCGCCGACGCGGCGACCTGGCCGGCGAGGAACTGCTCGTGGTAGAGCTTGGCGTAGAGCCCTTCGTGGCGCAGGAGCTCGTCGTGGGTGCCGCGCTCGACGATGCGACCGCGGTCGAAGACCAGGATCTGATCTGCCCGCAGGATGGTCGACAGGCGGTGCGCGATGGCGATCGTTGTGCGCCCCTCCATCAGGCGCTGGAGGGCCGTCTGGATCAGGCGCTCACTGACCGTGTCGAGCGCGCTGGTCGCCTCGTCCAGGATGAGGATTCGCGGGTCCTTGAGCAGGACCCGGGCGATGGCGACCCGCTGCTTCTCGCCTCCGGAGAGCTTGTAGCCGCGCTCGCCGACCACCGTGTCGTAGCCCTCGGGCAGCTCGAGCACCCGGTCGTGGATGGCCGCCGCACGCGCGGCTGTCTCGATCTCTTCCATGGTGGCGTCGGGCTTCGCGTAGCGCAGGTTGTCGAGCACCGACGAGTGGAAGAGGTACGTCTCCTGGGTCACCACGCCGATGACGCGGCCTAGCGACTCGAGCTTGATCTGGCGCACGTCGTGGCCATCGATCGCCACCGAGCCGCCGGCGACGTCGTAGAGCCGCGGGATCAGGTAGGTCGTGGTCGTCTTCCCAGCCCCCGAGGGACCGACGAGCGCCACCAGCTGTCCGGGATCGGCTGCGAACGAGACGTCGGTGAGGCCGAACGGCTGGAGGCGGGTCGGCACCGCGAAGCCCGCAGCTTCAGCTTCCGCACGCTCCGGTTCGACGGCGAGCTGCGCGATGGCGACCGGGTAACGGAAGGACACGTGGTCGAACCGCACTTCCCCGCGCATCCCGACCTGATCGAGCGCGACGGCGTTCGGGGCGTCGGTGATCTCGTGCGGCAGCTCGAGATACTCGAAGATGCGGTCGAAGAGCGCCAGCGCGCCCTGGATCTCGACCTGCACGCTCAGGAGCTGCCCCATCGGGAAGAAGAGGCGCGACTGGAGGGTGGTGAAAGCGACGATCGATCCGATGCTGACGCTCCTGTCGCCCCCGATGATCAACGAGCCGGCGAGCAGGTAGACGAGCGCCGGGCTGATCGAGAAGAAGGTGCCGATCAGCGCAAAGAACCAGCGGCCGATCATCTGCTGCCGGATCTGCAGGTCGCCGAGCCGGCGGGACTCGCGCTGGAATCGGTCGATGGAGGCCTCCTGCTGGCCGAACGTCTTGCTGAGCAGGATCCCGGAGACGGAGAGCGACTCCTCGGTGATGGCGCTCACCTCGGCCAGCGACTGCTGGGTCAGGGTCGAGATCTGGCGCCGCACCTTGCCGACCCGGTAGGTGATGTAGGCGAAGACCGGCAGCATGCCCAGGCTGAGCGCGGTCAGCCGCCAGTCGATGACGAGCATGGCGATGATGGTGGTCGCCACCGTGGCCAGGTTCGAGAGGAGAGAGGCCGCGGTATCCGTCACCACCGACTGGACCCCGTTCACGTCGTTGCCGACGCGGCTCTGGATCTCCCCGGTGCGCGTATCGGTGAAGAAGCGGAGCGGCATTCCCTGGAGATGGCGGTAGAGGGCCAGGCGCAGGTCGTTCATGACGTTCTGCCCGACCACGTTCGAGAGATAGGACTGCCCGACGCCGATCAGGCTGGTCACGATCGGCAGCACGATCATCAGCCCGGTCTGCAGGTAGAGGAGCCCGATGTCGCGCGGCCCGAGCAGGTTGTCGATGATCAGCTTGAGCAGGATCGGGTTCACGACGCCGATGCTGACCGAGGCCAGGATCGAGACGGCGATGATCGCCAAGCGGCCCCGGTACGGGTCGAAGAAGCCGATGATCCGCCGCATGGTGCGGGGATCGCTCCCCGGCCGCCGCGTCAGGTCCGGGTCCGCTCCGCCCCATCCACCGCCCCGCCGCATCATTCCAGGACGATCGAGAGGAACGCCTGCGCGAGGCCGATCCCCTGCGGCTCGCCCGTCTTCTCCGCGCGCTCTCGCATCCGCGCCTCGACCTCGCGGTCGCCGATCTGGCTGCCGTGGCAGAGGAGCGCACGGAGGCCGGTCTCGAAGGTCGCTGCCACGTCGACCCACAGGTTCGGCTCCTCGACGCCGGTGAGCAGCACCTGGCGCACCTTCCACGGCTCGAGCCCTTCGTCGCGCGCGAGCTCGGGGAAGTTCAGCCTGTCGCGCGCCGCGGGATAGACCGAGGCGAGCGTCGCCTCGCCGGTGGCGAGATGGTCGGGATGGCCGATGAACGGGTTGTGGTCGAGCCGACGCTGCGGGTTCTGGGTGATCACCAGGTCGGGTCGGAAGCGGCGGATCTGTCGCGTGATGTCGCGCCGGAGGTCGAGGCTGGGAGTGAGGTAGCCGTCCGGATAGCCCAGGTGCACGATCTCGAGCACGCCAAGCACGTCGGCGGCGGCCCGTTGCTCGGCGATCCGGGTGGCGGCCAGCGCCTCCGGCGCGACCTCGGGGTCCTCGGTCCCCTTCCCACCGTCGGTGGTCACCACGTAGTCGACCCGCGTCCCGGCCGCGGTCAGCGCTGCGATCGTGGCCGCCGCGCCGAATTCCGCATCGTCGGGATGGCTGATGACGACGAGCGCACGGTCGAGCGGGTCGATCAGCTCATGTCGGTCGAGTGGCATATGCGCATCGTAGCGCGATCCGCGGTTGCCTCCGATCGATGGAGTCACTCATACTGCCCCGGAGTATGAAGACCGATGCCTCCCTCTTTCGACACTCGTATACAAGGGACCGCGGCGAGCTCATCAACCGGCTCCGCCGGATCGAGGGCCAGGCGCGCGGGATCCAACGCCTCGTCGGCGACGAGGCCTACTGTCTCGACGTCCTGCAGCAGGTCGAGGCGCTCACCGCGGCGGCCGACCAGGTCGCGCTGCTCCTCCTCGAGGACCATATCGACGGCTGCCTCGCGCATGCGGTCGAGACCGGGCAGGGGGAGCCGTACGTGGGCGAGGTGATGGCGGTCGTGCGCCGCCTGATGGGCCGTCGGGGACCCCGCAGGCCCGCCTGAGGCAGCTTTGGGAGTGCCGCAGGGGGGAACCACGGCACTCCCGGGCGAGTCTACAATCTCGCCCGCTGGGCGAGCAAGCGAACTCGACCGGGACCGGCTCACTCGCCGAACATCGTCAGCTGTTCGCCACCGCGCTCGATGAGCGGATCGAGGCCCAGCACCGGTTGAAGCCAGTCGAGGCTGGCGCCGTCCCGTCCGGTGAGCGTCTCGAAATGCTCCCACTTCAGGAAGTGCCAGTTCTGGCGCTCGACCTCCGCGCGGAGCCACGGGGAGCGCGCCAGCTTGAACCGCACCAGCTCGGTCCGTTGTCCGGGGAAGACCATGAAGCGGGCCTGCTGCTCCCCGGTCGGGATGCCTCGGCCCCGGGCGAGCACCGCTTCTCCGAGCATCGCGGTCCATTCGACCTCGAAGAGGAAGACCAGCTTGCCCCGCACGTACCAGATCGCGTCGACCGCGCTGAGGAGCTCCGCGGGCGCGCGGATGATGAGCGGCAGATAGGCCCGTCGTTCGTCGTCGCGCAGCCGGTCGCCGAGGGTGCCCGAATCGGTACGGCGTTCCTGCTCCCGCTTGCTGATCCAGACCCGCAGGCCGAGCCGGTGGCCGTAGTCGGTCAGCATGCCGACGATCCGCCCGTGGTCCTCGATTCGCTCGGGCAGGTCATCCTCGGTCCCCAGCGAGCCGCGCTCGCCGATGCTGGCGTAGGCCGAGAGGCAGGCGAGAACCAGCTCCTCGTCGGGGGCCTGCAGCCCGGGGAAGAGACGATAGATGCGCTCCACGAAGCCCTTCTCGTCGAGCCGGCCGGCGGTCGAGAGGATCGAGTAGGTGGCCCATTCGACCCGATCCGCGAGGGGCGTCTCGGCAAGCTCGGGCTCGCGCAGCCACCACACCAACCGATCTCCGTCGACCATCCGCACCAGGCTGTGGTGGTCTTCCCGCGACAGCTCCTCGCGCAGCAGGGTCGCCAGCAGGGCCCAGGCGTTTCGCTCGAGCCGCTCGTCCGCGGGATCGGCCTCGCGATGCTGCGTGATGCGCTGGAGGAGCCCGCTCCCCGCCAGCTCCACGAGCACGGCGCACACGATCCGCAGCAGCCCGGCCGGCTCACCACGGTCGCGCAGCAGGCCGACGGCAGCCCGCTCGATCCCCTCGGCAAGCTCCGGGTAGGTGAGCTGGCCCTCCTCCGCGCCAAGCTTCAGCGGACCGCCCTGTACGGCGTGGCGCAGCCGATCTTCGCCCGACGGCTTTCGGAAATGCAGGGAGACCGCGTCGCCGCTGCGTCGCGACTCACGGTGGATGACGTCGACCAGGTCGAGGCCCGCGGCGGCGCCCGCCACCGCTGCCGCCAGGACGCGCTCCACGTCGTCGCTCTCGACCAGGAGCGAGAACCAGCCATCCGGCTTGAGCGCAGAGGCCGCTGACGACACGGCGTGGCGCAGGGCGGTCGCCTCGGCGGTGTCGGCCTGGCCGCCGGCTCCGAAGAGCGGCTCCAGGCGCAGTGTTTCGGCCGCCTCGCGGCCGAGCAGCCAGGCGGTGGCCAGGTACTCGAAGCTGAGCTCGTCGACGCTCGCCGAGGCGCTCGGCGCTCCGAGCACCAGGTCGATCCCGCCTGGCGGCAGGTACTGGCCGACGACGGCGGGCCGGCAACGGATCCAGAGCACGTTCGCCGCCCCGATCCCGCCGAGCTCATCGAAGTCCGCGGCGAAGCGAACGATGCGCCGGTCACGACCGACCGCCGCGACCGCGGTTCGCACGTCGCGGAAGGCCTCTTCGAAGAGGCGCCAGACGTTCACCTCGCGCTGGTGTCGTGAGGCGGGCTGGCGGACGTGCCCGTTCGAGATGCGGAGCGAGGCGACGCGGCCGGGATAGCCGTTCAGCCGACTGGCGGGCAGGAGACAGGCGGCCAGGGCAAGCCGCATGACGGAGGCGACGGGGCCGTCCCGGAACTCCGCGTCGATCTTGTTGGCGATCGTATGCAGCGCGTACAGGTTTCGGGGGCTGAACAGCTCGAGCACCTCGCCGACCAGCTCCTCCCTGCCGTCGAGGACCGGGAATCGGTCACGCAGCTGCTGGTAGTGCTGGCTCTGACGGACGCCGGCGGCGGTGGCCTGCGGAAGGGGGTCCGGCCGCACGGTCGAGGCAAACCTCGGACCATCGCCGCCGCGCGAGCTCGGCTCACTGACCTGCACTGGTGGCGCGGGCGGCCCGCCGAGCTCCCCCAGCGGCGCCGCTGGATCCTCCTCCAGCGGGTCGGGCGGACCGGTCAGGCCGACGGGGGCAGGGGGCAGCTCCTCCTCGGCGTCCGCAGCGGCATCCGGCGCCGGATCTGGCTCGTCGGCCATCGCCGGGCGGAGGATCCCCAGCTTGGCGAGGTCGGCCTCGTCGACCGCGGCAACGCGCTCCTCGGGTCCGCCGACCGCCATCTCGCAGTTCGGGCATCGGTAGATCTTCCGGCCGGGCGCATCGGCATCGCGAGGCCAGATGAACTGCTCTCCGACCACCGGGTGCCGGCAGACGCTGCAATGGGTCGCGTACAGCTCCTCGATGTGCTGCCGCAGCGGAACGTCGACTCGACGCGAGGCGGCAAGCTGCGCGAACGCCGCATCCAGCGCCGAGCTCTCCGGGGCGGTGAGAAAGGCAATCGCCGCGAGCTGGGCGAAGGGGCTCGGATCGGCGGCCACGGCCTGCATCCCGTGTGGCACCGCCCGCCGCGCGGTCCAACCCGTGCCGGACCATGGGTCGAGCACCGTGTCGCCGGGCTGCGCGAAGGCTGCAAGCTCGGCGTCGAGGATGTTGTCTGCGGGGGAGGGAAAATACCGCTCCAGGAGCGCGAGCCCGGGGAGGCGTCGCGGGAGAACGACATGGTCGAGCCGTTTCCGTTCGGCCTCGCTCATCGACTCCTACGGTTCTTCGATCAACTCTTCCTCGAGCTCGGGCTCGCCTGAGTATTCCGGAAGCGTCGTGTCGAGCTCCTCGACCTCCTCGGACTCCTCGTCGAGCTCTTCGCTCTCCTCTTCGTCATCGTAGCGGAGCGGCGTCCCCTTCATGTAGGGCCGAACGTCACCGCGACTAGCCCCCGCACTCGGGAACGAGACCTTGCCGAAGTTCGACGGGTGCGTGAACACCTCGCGGATGATCATCGTCACCTCGCCTTCGTGGACGGCGGTGAGCGCGGCCTCGTACCGGTTGCCGACCTTCATCATCTTGAGCAGGCGGCCGGCAATCCGCGGCTCGACCTGGCCGAGCTCGGTCTCGCCGACATGGGCGATCAGCCGATCCCCATCCACGCGCAGCTCGATGGCGTCACCGGGGGAGAGCGGCGCAAGGTCGCGGGCGGGGGCGAGGTTGATGAGGCGTGCCCGGCCGGTCTTGCCCATCTCCTCGATGAACAGGGTCGCGGGCGCCTTCTCCGGCTTCCCGTTGCCGTCGCGGTCGCGCGCCCCCTCGGCGACCACGCGCAGTCGCTCCACGTTGCGCTGCGCGATCCGGTTCGTGCTGTCACGCTCGAGTGCCTGCTCGTAGACGGCGAGGGCTTCGGCCGGCCGGCCGAGCTCGGCGAGCGCCTTGCCGAGGCGGTTGTAGGCGTCGATGTCAGGGCCAAGCTCGAGCAGCTGGCGGTTCGCGTCGGCCGCCTCGGACCATTCGCCGCGCGTCGCGTGACCGATCGCGGCATCGGAGAGCTGGCGTCGTTGTCGCGTGGTGGAATCGGTCTCGCCGAGGGCCATGTCGGTGCCTCGCTCGGAACAAAAACGGTGGGTCAGCGGCCCGACCGGGCCGAAGAGCGCCTTGTTGTATCACCGCCCACCGGGGGTGTCAACGCGCCGGCTATCCGGCGTGGAGGAGCAGCGCCACGAGCAGTCCGAGCAGGGCGAGGCTGCCGAACTCGATCACCACGCTGCGGCTCGATGCGCCGTTCTGCAGCGCATCGGCCGCCCCGCCCCAGACGTAGAAGGCGAGCGCGATGATCGCCGGGCCCACGACCCCCGGGAGCACGAGCAGGGTGACCGCGATGCCGACCTGGGCGACCGCCAGGACGTGGAGGAGCGCCTGACCCACCGCCTGGACCCCGGTGCTGCCGCGCGCCTCGCCGCCGCGGAGGGCGAGCACCAGGGCCAGCAGCGCGACGAGCGTGAGCGGCGGGGGCCAGCTGAAGGTACCGAACAGGTGGAAGATGCCGGCGCTGCCCGCGAACAGGACGCCGGTCAGGAGGAGGTCGAGCAGGGTGCGCGAGCCCGGGCCGCGCGTGAGCCGCAGCTCGAGATAGATCGTCGTCCAGAGGACCACCGCCACGAGGGGCGTGAAGAGGATGGCGCTCCCGGCGGGGAGCAGCCGGCCGAAGAGCGTCAGGGCGACGCCCG
>Ga0307310_10000278_pt1 | contig 15932 bp, 8 predicted proteins | sample ER_DNA_197_FD_194502 | JGI IMG/M metagenome (GOLD analysis project Ga0307310, IMG submission 194502) | Bulk soil microbial communities from the East River watershed near Crested Butte, Colorado, United States - ER_DNA_197 | ecosystem: Environmental > Terrestrial > Soil > Floodplain | place: USA...
CGCCGGACTGCTGCAGCAAACGCCGCAGCGTGGGACCGCCGTCGCCGGCGATGCGCTCCGGCGATACGTACAACAGCCGGCAGCGATCCTCGCGGACGCTCGCGATGACCGCGTCCCGTTCGTCCGGCGTTTGCGTGCTGTTCAAGTAGGCCGCCGCCACGCCGTCGACGCGCAGGCCGTCGACCTGATCTTTCATCAGCGAAATGAGGGGAGAAATGACCACCCCGACGCCGCGCGCCTGCACCACTGCGGGCGCCTGGAAGCAGAGCGACTTTCCACCTCCGGTCGGCAGCACGACGACGCTGTCGCGCGAGGCGAGAATGGCGAGCATCGCTTCGCGCTGAAGAGGGCGGAAGCCCGAGAAGCCCCAGACGCGCTGGAGCGCGTCTTCCAGGCGGCGGTCAGCGTCGAGCGTAGTTGTGCTCGACGTAGTCATCGACGAGACGCTGGAAAAGTACGGAAAGTTCCTCGTAGGTGCCGCGCAGAGTCGTCACGTGTTCGCCGTCGATGTAGATGGGACAATTGGGCGCTTCGCCGGTACCCGGCAGGCTGATGCCGATGTTCGCGGCCTTCGACTCTCCGGGTCCGTTCACGACGCATCCCATGACGGCCAGCGTCATCGATTCGACACCCTCGTACTGCGTCTTCCACTCAGGCATCTTGTCGCGCACATAGTCCTGAACGCGTTCGGCGAGCTCCTGGAACGTGGAGCTCGTCGTCCGCCCGCACCCCGGACACGCGGTGACGCTTGGCGAGAACGACCTGAGGCCCAGCGCCTGCAGCAGCTCGCACGCGGCATAGACCTCTTCGCGGCGATCGCCGCCCGGACGCGGCGTGAGCGACACGCGAATCGTGTCGCCGATGCCTTCGTTCAGCAGCACGCCCATCGCCGACGCCGACCAGACAAGCCCTTTGGTGCCCATCCCCGCTTCGGTCAGCCCCAGATGGAGCGGCTGATCGGTCTGCCGCCCGAGCGCGCGGTACACGTTGATGAGATCGCGGGGCCGCGACGTCTTGCACGAGATGATGATCTGATCCTTGCGAAGCCCGCTCTCGATTGCGAGCGCCGTCGACTCGATCGCCGAAAGCACCATGCACTCGTTGATGATCTCCTCCGACGACTTGCCGAGGCTGTGGTCCGTGTTCTCCTGCATCTTCGCGACGACGAGCTCCTGGTTGAGCGAGCCGCCGTTGACGCCGATCCGCACGGGCCTGTCGTAGTCGACAGCCACCCGGCAGATTGTGGAGAACTGCTCGTCGCGGCGGCGGCCGGTGCCGACGTTCCCGGGGTTGATGCGGTACTTGTCCAACGCGCGCGCGCAGTCAGGAAATTTCGTCAGCAGCAGGTGGCCGTTGTAGTGGAAGTCGCCGATGAGCGGCGCGGTGCAGCCGGCATCGAGCATCCGCTGCTTGATCTCCGGCACCGCGGCCGCGGCTTCCGGCACGTTGACCGTGATCCGCACCATGTCCGAGCCGGCCTCCGCGAGCTCGACGCATTGCTGCGCCGTTCCGCGGGCGTCGGCCGTGTCCGTCATCGTCATCGACTGGACCACGATGGGCGCACCGCCGCCGATCTGCACGGCGGCAACGCCAGCTGTGCCGCCAACCTTCACGCCGACCGTCTTATGAAGTCGCACCAGGTTCATGTGGGGATTGATTTCTCATGATAGCATCCGAAAACGTGAACCTTCGCCCATGAACGACCCCAGCCGCGTCGTCGACTGGCCGCCGCCGCGACGCCCGCCGCGCCGGAATCGCGGTGTCCTGTTCCTCGTCGCCGTCCTCGCCGTCATCATGCTCTCCGGTGGAACGGCGTTGTCGTATTACGTCGAATCGCTGTGGTTCGATTCGCTCGGGTACGTCGACGTGTTCTGGACGACGCTGAACGTGCAGGCGGCGGTGTTCTCCATTTTCGCGGCCGTGACGTTCCTCGCGCTGTACGGGTCGTACGTGGCGCTCAAGCCGCCCCGGCTCGGGGAGCTCGCCGGCGTGCCGATTCTGATCAACGGCCAGCCGATCAAGCTGCCGGTCGAACCGGTCCTGCGCCTCATCGCGCTCGGCGGCTCGCTCGCGATCGCCTTCGTCACGGGCGCCGGCATGATGGCGAATTGGGAAACGCTGGCGCTCTACTGGTACAGCAGCTCCATTCCGGCGACACCGATCGTCGATCCCATCTTTTCGCGACCGGACAGCTTCTATTTGTTCACGCTTCCCGCGTGGCAGATGGTCACCGGCTGGCTGCTCACGCTTGGCATCCTCGTCTGTGCCGTCGCCGGATTCTTCGTCGTGATCGGCGGCGGCTCGCGCCTCCTCAGCCGGTCCCGCGCCGGCGAGAGCACCGGCGCCTGGCGCGGCTTGTCAGTGGCCTTCGCCGTCGTTCTGCTGGTGCTGGCCGCTCGAGTTTATCTTGGCCGGTTCGAGCAGCTCTTCGACGATCGCGGCGGCGCGATTTTCAGCGGCGTTGCGTACACCGACGCGCACGTGACCCTCACAGGCATGCTGTTCGTGGCTGCGGCGCTCGTGGTTGGCGCGGCGATGGCACTCGTGAATGCGGTGGCCGCTCCGAAGCTTCGGTGGCTCATCGCGGCGATTGTGCCGGCGATCGTCTGTTACGTCGTGGTGGCCATTCTCGGGTCGTACGTGAGCGGGTTCATCGTGAAGCCAAACGAGCTGGTGCGCGAGACTCCGTACATCGCGCACAACATCGAGTCCACGCGCCGGGCCTACGGCCTCGATCGCCTGGTGCGGCAGCCATTCCCCGCCGAAACCAGCATCGCGGCGCTCGACCTCTCGAAAAACCAGGCCACGATTCAGAACATCCGCCTGTGGGACTGGCGTGCGCTGCAGGACACGTTGCGGCAGATCCAGGCCATCCGCACCTATTACGAATTCCCTGACGTCGACATCGATCGCTACACGATTGACGGCTCCCTGCGGCAGATGATGGTTGCCGCCCGCGAGCTGAACGTGGAACGGCTGCCGGAGAGCGGCCGCAACTGGATCAATACGAAACTGATCTACACGCACGGCTACGGCGTGACGATGAATCCGGTGAACGGGTTCACGTCGGAAGGATTGCCGACGCTCATCCTCAGCGACATGCCGGTCCAGAGCACGATCCCCAGCGTGAAGGTGACCCGTCCGGAAATCTATTTCGGCCAGCGCACCGACACGGACGTCTACGTAAAGACGCGCCAGAAGGAATTCAACTATCCACAGGGCGAGACGAACAACCTGACCTCCTACGAAGGCACGGGCGGCATCGTGCTCGGCGGTTTTTTCAGGCGCCTGCTCATCGCCCTCGATCGCGGCGATATCACGAAGCTGCCGTTCAGCGACGACATCAATCCTGAGAGCCGCCTGCTGATGCGCCGGAACATCCAGGATCGGATCGGGGCGCTGGCGGATTTCATCACGCTCGATCCCGATCCGTACATCGTCGTCGGCGAGGATGGCCGCCTCTCGTGGATGGCAGACGGATTTACCACCTCCGACACGTTTCCCTACGCCCGGCATTCCGTGCTCGGACGCAATCGCATCAACTACATCCGTAATAGCGTCAAGGTCGTCGTCGACGCGTACGATGGGACGACCACGTTCTACGTGTTCGACAACGAGGATCCGATCATTGCCGCGTACAGGCGCATTTTCCCGACCTTGTTCAAGGATGCGAGCGCGATGCCGCTGGGGCTCCGGAGCCACGTGCGCTATCCCGAGCTGTTGTTGAAGGTGCAGGCGGCCGAGTACGGCCTGTACCACATGGACGCTCCCGAGGTGTTCTACAACCGCGAGGATCTCTGGACCGTCGCGAGTCAAACCAACCAGAGCAATCAGCGCGAGCAGGCGTCGCTGCCGATGGAACCCAACTTCGTGCTGATGACGCTGCCGGGAGAGACCAAGCCGGAATTCATCGAAATCCTGCCGTTCACCCCGGCCAACCGGAACAATCTGATCGGATGGATCGCCGCTCGCAGCGACCCCCCGCATTACGGCGCGGCGATCGTGTACGACTTTCCGAAGACGAGGCTCGTCGACGGGCCTCTACAGATCGAAGCGCGCATCGATCAGAACCCGCAGCTTTCCGCCCAGTTGTCGTTGTGGAACCAGCAGGGCTCGAAAGTCCTGCGCGGCGCGCTGATCGTGATTCCGATGGGCCGCGCGCTGCTCTACGCCGAACCGATCTACCTGCAGGCCGAGCGCAGTCCGATGCCGCAGCTGCGCCTGGTCGTGCTCGCGATTCAGGATCAGCTCGCGTACGGGCCGACGCTCGAAGACGCGCTGCGCAGTCTCTTCGGCAATGCCGCGTCCACGCTTCCAGGACCATTGCCGTCGGCTTCCGGTATCGCGGCCGCCGCCGCACCCGCCCGGGGAAAACCGGAGGCCGCGCCCCCGGCCGGCGCCGCCGATCTCAACGGTCTCATCAGCGAAGCGGCGCGCAACCTCGCAGATTATCAACGGCTGACCGCCGAGGGGAAACTGGGCGAGGCGGGACAGAAACTCGAGGCGCTCAAACGCGCGCTGGACCAGCTTGACAAGCGCCCGCGCTAAACCCTAATTTTTTCCTGAAAGGATTCCGATGCGCAGTGTTCTCCTGGCGATGCTGTTTGCCGCAACCGTCTTCGCGCAGACGCCCAGCGTGATTCCGCCGCCGCCCGACGTCGCCGCGCCGCCGAAAGACGCAAAGAAAACGCCGTCCGGACTGGCGACGAAAGTGCTGGAGCCGGGGACTGGAAAGGATCATCCCAGGGGGGACGAGATCGTCACCGTCCACTACACGGGCTGGACGACCGACGGCAAGATGATCGACAGCTCGGTGACCAAAGGCCGGCCGGCGACGTTTGCGTTGAACCGCGTCATCCCCGGGTGGACCGAAGGTGTGCAGCTCATGGTGCCGGGGGAGAAACGGCGCCTCTGGGTTCCCGAAGCGATTGCCTACAACAAACAGCCCGACAGGCCAAAGGGGATGCTCGTGTTCGACATCGAGCTTCTCGGTCTGCCGACGCGTGCTCCCGCCGACGTCAAGATGCCGCCTGCAGACGCCAAGCGCACAGAGAGCGGCCTCTCGTACAGGGTCTTGCAACCGGGGACGGGACGCGTTCACCCGAAGGCCACCGACATGGTCATGGTGAACTACACAGGCTGGGGCACGGACGGGAAAATGTTCGACAGCTCGATCGTGGGCGGACAGCCGATCACGTTCCCGCTGAACGGTGTCATCAAGGGTTGGACCGAGGGCGTGCAGCTGATGGTGGAGGGCGAGAAGACGCGCTTCTGGATTCCTGACACGCTCGCTTACAAAGGGCAGCCATCCAAGCCGCAGGGCACGCTCGTGTTCGACATCGAGCTGCTGCGGGTCAATTAGGCAGGTCGGGCGGGATCGGCGGGAGGGTTTACCTTCCTGCCCTTCCAGGCCCACCTGCCGTTCCTGCCGCGCCGGTTTTTCCCGCCCCTCCACTCCTCTCAACGATCCGTCGACACGCGCGAGCGAATCGATCGGTGAGCGCCCGCCGGACATCGTCGGGCACCGGGCCGATGCGGGCCCAGCTCGCCTGCGCCTGACGGACCTCTTCGGCGGCGGCGCGCGTCCGGCTTTCCTCGTCGACTTTTCCGCCGATCGTGTTCGCCGCCAACGCCTCTTTCAGCATTTCAGCGAGCCGCGTCGCGGGCGACAGCGCCGCATCAGCTGCGGTGCTGCCTGCGACCGCGGGGGAGCCGGCGAGCTCTTCCATCCTTCGCACGAGCGCTTCCATCCGCTTGCGATTGGCGTCGGGATCGAGATCGCTGCCGGCAAACGCTTCGGGAGCGGCGGCGAGCAGTCGCGCGAAGGCGGCGGCAAACCGTTGGTCGAGCACCACGGCGCGCTCGCGGTCGACGCCGCGCGCAGCAATCTCCTGCTGCCATCGCGCGCGAAGAGAGCGCACGGCGAGCAGTATCTCTTGTGGCGTCCGGCTTAAGCTGGATCCCTGGCCTTCTTCCGAGGTCCGGCTAAAGCCGGACACTACTTCTTGATCTGCTGGCTCGTTGATGGGCGGCGCTGGCACAAGCGCTTCGAGCTCGGCGCAGATCGCTTCCCGTGCAGCCACGCGCTCACCGCGGGCAATTTCATGACGTTGCGCGTGGCGGGCGAAGAAGCGATCGCACGCGCCGCGGAATCGCTGCCAGATGGCCTCCGAGCGGCTCTTCTTCACCGGTCCGACCGTTTTCCATTCGTTCTGCAGGCGACGGATTTCCGACGCAGTGGCGTCCCAATCGGTCGAGCCGGCCAGCGCCTCGACCTGCGCACACAGCGCTTCCTTCTTCGCCATGTTCTCGGCCCACCGCTTCTTGTGCTCGGCGAGATCCGCCTGCCGGCGCGTGAAGAAGCGGTCGCAGGCGGTACGGAAGCGTTCCCAGATCGCCTTTTCCTGGCCGCGGGTCACGACGCCGATCGACTTCCATTCGAGCTGCAGCCCCTTGATTTCCTCGGCGGTCTGGATCCAGCTCGTCGAGTTGACGAGCGCCTCGGCCTTCTCGCACAGCGCCACCTTCCTGGCGAGATTCTGGGCGCGGGTTTCGGCCTCCGCGGCAAAGTGCGCCGCGCAGCGGGCCCAGACGACGTCGTGCGCCGCCTTGAACCGCCGCCACAGCACGTCGCCCTGCGGGCGCGGCACATCACTCGCCGCGCGCCACTGTTCCTGCAGCGCGTGAACCTGGCGCGCGATCTCCAGCGGGTCTTCGAGCGAGACGAGGGCCTCCATCTTCCCGCACAGCTGCTCCTGAACGCCGAGGTTCGCCCAGCGCTGCCAGTCCGTCAGCTCGCGCAGTTCCTGCACCTTTGCCGCCAGCGCGGTCTGGACGTTCTTGAGCCGCTCGGTCATCTCGTCGTGTTCGCGCTTCGATGGAAGCACGGGCAGGTCGGCGAGCGCGGCGCGCACGTCGCGCAGGGCGCGTTGGCCAGCCTTCAGCGGGAGGTCGGGTTTGTCGGCGAGCGACGCCACACGCGCGGCGAACTGCGTCAGCTTTGCGAGCGCCTCCTGCCGCACTCGCGCCTCGCGCGCATGCGCCTCGGCCCGCTCGGCCTGCTGCCGTTCCTGCGCCGCCCGTTCCTCCTGACGACGTCGTTCCTGGGCGGCCTGTTCTTCGAGCCGCTGTCGGGCTTGTTCTTCCTGGCGTTGCCGGTCGGCCTCTGCGTCGGCTTTGGCCTTTTCTTCCTCCTGCTCGCGCCGTGCCTGCGCTTCCAATTCGGCTCGCACTCGGGCAGCTTCGATTTCGGCGCGCGAGTCGTCGGACTGCGCGGCTGTGTCGTCGTCGCCATCCTCTTCGCGCGAAAATCCGGTGGCATCGGTGACGACCGGCTGCATCGCCGCGCGCTCGTCCATCTCGCGCAGCATGATGCGGGCGCGTTTGACCGCGCTCTTGTTCTTCCCGCGCGTGGCGATCTGTTCCAGATCTTCCCGATCGTCAAGCCGCTCGACTGCCGCGACACCGGTGTCCTTGAAGTCGCTGTTCAGCGCGACGCTGACGATCTCCCCGCGATCCTGCAGCGCGGCGAGGGCGGCGAGCCGGATCGGCTCGAGCCGGGCGTGCCTTGCGATCGAGCCGAGTGCGTGCGTCTCGTCAATGCGACCGAGCGCCCGCAACGCCACTTCCTCGCGAAGCGCCGTCTTCGCCACAGTCGCGAGCACCCTCGGATCGGAGAGCGCCTCGACTGCAGCCAGGCTCTCCGTTTCAGCCAGCCCTTCGAACGCATCGAGCGCGATATCGCGCAGCATCGCCAGTGCGCCGTCCCGCACACCGGGATCGGGGTCGGCTTCCGCCACCGCCGCCAGGGCAGACGGATTCATCAGCTTGCCAACGGCCGCGCGTCGCACTCGCGCATCCACATCGTCCCGGGCAATCTCAGCGAGCAGGTCGCGCTCGTCGATGGGGATCTCCTGTACGTAGGCCAGACGGACGACGGGGTCAGAATGCTTCTGAGGAGGTTGTGCCCGGAATCTATCGAGGAGAGTCATAACGCTTTCCGGCCTGACCATGTCATTCTAATAAAGAGATATGACAAGTACGCGCCGTTCCGCTCGCCTCTTTTCGCCGGTTCTGCCCAATTCTCCAATTTCACGGATCGCGATCGCGATTCTTCTATTAGGAGTCGCCGCCGGCTGCGACAAGTTGGGGCGGGACAAGGGCAACCCGACGGCGCCCAGTGGTCCCCTGGCGCCGGGGTCGACAATTGTGTATGACGCGGTGGGGGCGAGCGACGCCGATGGCGTCGGCTCGAGCGTCGTCTGTTTCCCCTTTGTCGACTGCCCCAACGGGATGGGGTACCCGCAGGTCGCTACGCGGCAGCTCAAGGCGCTCGGCTTCGACGCGTCGCTCGCAAATCTGGGTATTCCGACCGCCGTCATCGGCCCGGACTTTCAGTCGCTCGGGCAGCAGTACCGGCCGAACTCCCCCATTCTGGGCAATTTCATCACCGGCGAGGTGCCGCAACTCCGCACGAACGCGACGCTGGTGACAATCTTCGCGGGCGGGAACGAAATCAACGTCATTACCGCGGCGCTCGGCGGCGGCGCTGGTGTCGCCGATCAAGCTGGTTATATCGACGCGCAAGTGAGAGCATTCGGCGCGGATTACGCCACGCTGCTCGCGGGAATCCGCGGGCGCGCCGGCGCGCCACGGATCATCGCCCTGAACGTTCCGAACCTCGCGAACTTTCCGTTTCTCGCCCAGGCGCCGCTCAGCCAGCGTCAGGCGGCACAGCGCGCCGCCGTGGGCATGACGAAGACAGTCGTCAACGCGCTCGTCGCGCAAAATGTCATCGTGATCGACGTCATGTGCGATTCGCGAATGTACCTGCCGTCGAATTACTCGGCAGACGGGTTTCATCCGAACGATGCCGGCTACGCGTTCATCGCCGGAGAAATCGTGCGCGCCGTCACGTCGAGCACGTATCCGGCGCCGCAGAGCGACTGCAGCTTCATGTCGATCGTCCCGAACCTGTAGCACCGACGCGAATGGATTTCGATGAGGTCATCGCGCGGCTCGCGGCTGGGCTCAAGGCGCCGCTTCCGGGCTCGGCGGCTCAGGCGCTCATGGCGCCACGGCCCCGTCAGCGATGGCCCGACGGATTCAATCCCGAGGGCATCCGCGATGCGGCCGGCCTGTTGCTGGTGTTTCCCATTGGCGGGCGTCCCCATATCGTGCTCACGCTTCGCGCAGGCACGCTCGGACGCCACAGCGGACAAGTGTCGCTGCCTGGCGGGGTCGTCGAGCCGGGCGAGACATTCGAGCAGGCGGCGTTGCGCGAGGCGCACGAAGAAGTTGGACTGCCGGCCGCGGCCGCCGGTGTGCTGGGGCTGCTCACGCCGCTCGAGATTCCGGTCAGCGGTTTCCGGCTGCATCCCGTCGTGGCGATGATGGACGCGCGTCCCGAGTTGAGGGCGGCTGACGGCGAAGTCGCCGCCATTCTCGAAGTGGCCGTCGACGACCTGCTCGATCAAGATCATTTGACCAACATCGAGCGGGAACGCGACGGACGGCGGATCATCGTTCCGGCTCTTCGTACAGGCGGCCACGAAATCTGGGGCGCCACCGCGATGGTGCTTGCAGAGTTTCTGGTCCTCCTCGACTGGGATCCTCGGTTGTCGTCATCGGGATAGAACCAATCAGCGGATTCGGTACATTTATGGGGCTATTATGGAGGTCGCAGACATTTATGTCTGTTGGCAGCGACCACTCTCCTATTGCGCGAGTCCAAAAAATCTGTACATAATTCCACTTCATTCCGTACTGGAATTCGGCATCAACAAGAGGGAGAACGGTCATGGGTTCTGCAGTACTCGGCGACGCAATCGGTGCTATCCGCGACTGGTCGGTATCCGCATCCAAGGAAACACGCGCGACGAACGCGGCCGGCGCGAACGGATCCAACGGCGGGTTTGGCAGCCTGGTCTTCAATGACGAGGTGCAGCAGGCCCGGTTGCCGAAGGGGGCGTACCATGCGCTTCGCCGCACGATGATTCAGGGAGACCCGCTCGATCTGTCGGTCGCCGACGAAGTGGCGCGCGCGATGAAGGAGTGGGCCGTCGAGCACGGCGCGACGCATTACACGCACTGGTTCCAGCCCCTCACCGGCATCACCGCCGAGAAGCACGACTCGTTTCTGAATCCGACCGGCGACGGCAAGGCCGTCCTCGAGTTCTCGGGCAAGGAATTGATCAAGGGCGAGCCCGACGCGTCGAGTTTCCCGTCAGGCGGCATGCGCTCGACCTTCGAGGCGCGCGGCTACACGGCGTGGGATCCGACGAGCCCGCCGTGGCTGCTCTACAGCGGCAACTCCGTCACGCTGGTGATCCCGACCGCCTTCGTGAGCTGGACCGGCGAGACGCTCGACAAGAAAACGCCGCTCCTGCGCTCGATGGAAGCGCTGTCCAAGCAGGCGATCCGCGTGCTGAAGCTGTTCGGATCGACGGCGACGCGCGTCATCACCACATGCGGCCCGGAACAGGAATACTTCCTGATCGACCAGTACTTCTACCTGTCGCGCCCGGATCTCATCAACGCCGGCCGCACGCTGTTCGGCGCCAAGCCGCCGAAGGGCCAGGAGCTCGAAGATCAGTACTTCGGCGCGATCGCCGACCGGGCGATGGCGTTCATGTCGGATGTCGAGACCGAGCTCTACAAGGTTGGCGTACCGGTCAAGACCCGGCACAACGAAGTGGCGCCGAGCCAGTATGAAATCGCTCCGGTGTTCGAGAACGCGAACCTCGCCACCGATCATCAGATGATGACGATGGAGACGATGAAGCGGACGGCGCCGAAGTACGGCCTGGCCTGTCTGCTGCATGAAAAGCCGTTTGCGGGCGTGAACGGATCGGGCAAGCACCTCAACTGGTCGATGAGCGACGACGAGGGGCACAACCTCCTCACCCCGGGGGCGAATACACACGACAACCTGCAGTTCCTCGTGTTCTGCACCGCAGTCCTGCGCGCGGTCAACAAGTGGCAGGGCCTGCTGCGTGCCAGCATCGCCAGCGCGGGCAACGATCACCGGCTGGGCGCCAACGAAGCGCCTCCCGCGATTCTGTCGGTCTTCCTCGGCGACATGCTGACCGACATCTTCGAGCAGATCGAGAAGGGCGGCGCCAAGTCGACCAAGCAGGGCGGCCAGCTCGACACCGGCGTCATGGTGCTGCCGAAGCTGCCGCGCGACGCGGGCGATCGGAACCGCACCAGTCCGTTTGCGTTCACGGGGAACAAGTTCGAGTTCCGCGCGGTGTCGTCGGGCCAGAGCATCGCGTATCCGAATATCGCGCTCAACATGGCTGTCACCGAGTCGCTCGACTACATGGCCACCGAGCTCGACAAGCTGATCAAAGGCGGTAAGTCGCTCGAGAAGGCGGTCGCCGAGCTGCTGCCGAAAGTGATCAAGGAGAACAAGCGGATCATCTTCAACGGCAACAACTACTCGAAGGAGTGGGAAAAGGAAGCGGGCAAGCGCGGCCTCCAGAACTTGAAGAACACCGTCGACGCCCTGCCGCAGCTCGTCACCAAAGAGGTGATCGGCCTCTTCGAGAAGTACAAGGTCCTCAACGAACGCGAGCTGCTCGCGCGCTACGAGATCATGCTCGAGCAGTTCAACAAGACCATCAATGTCGAAGGCCAGCTGATGGTGCTCATGGCCAACCGGTACATTCTGCCGGCGGCCTTCGATTACCAGAGGCAGGTCGCCACCAGCGTGTCCGCCGTGAAGCAGGCCGGGGGCAAGTCGACCGAAGGCAAGAAGGTGCTCGATCGCCTGACGAGGACGAACGACGACGTGAAGAAGCGCTCCGACAAGCTCGAGCACGCCCTGGCGCACGAGGGCAACGGTTCGACGGAAAAGCACGCGAAGCATTTCCGGGATGTCGTCCGGCCGGCCATGGAAGCCCTGCGCGAATCCGTGGACGAACTGGAATTGATGATGCCGCACGGCCAGTGGCCGCTCGCAACGTATCGCGAGATGCTCTTTATCAAGTAGGCCTCCTTTCGGACCGAGCAGGTCAGGCAGGAAGGGCGGGACGGGCAGGAAGGCTCCCGCCCCTCCAGCCTTTCCAGCCTTTCCAGCCCCCGGTACAATCTCCCCGTTGGCCAAACGCAAACCTCGCGAGCAATCCCTGTTCGACACTCTCGAAACGCCCGCCCCTCCGGCCGCCCCCGGCGCACGCGGCGGCGGCCCCGGCTCGACCGAAAACGTCGCGCTCCACGAGGCGGCGCAGGCGCGCTACCTCAATTACGCGCTGTCGGTCATCACCGCGCGCGCGCTGCCCGACGTCCGCGACGGCCTGAAGCCGGTCCAGCGGCGCATCCTCTACACGATGTGGCAGCAGAACCTGACCGCGGACGTCAAGCACCGGAAGTGCGCGAAGGTCGTCGGCGACGTCATGGGCAGCTACCATCCGCACGGCGATGCGGCGCTCTACGAAACGCTCGTGCGCATGGCGCAGTCCTTCTCGCTGCGCTATCCGCTGGTCGACGGCTCGGGGAATTTCGGCTCGCTCGACGGCGACAGCGCCGCCGCGATGCGGTACACCGAGTGCCGGCTCGCCCGGATCAGCGACGAGATGCTGACCGAGATCGAGCAGTCGACCGTGCCGTTCCGGCCCAACTACGACGGCACGAAAACCGAGCCGGTCGTGCTGCCGGCGCGGCTGCCGAACCTGTTGATCAACGGCGCGACCGGCATCGCCGTCGGCATGGCGACGAACATTCCCCCCCACAATCTCGGCGAAGTCTGCACGGCACTCGTCAAGCTGCTCGACAACGACGAGATCGGCAACGCGCAGCTGTGCCGGTACGTCAAAGGACCCGACTTCCCCACCGGCGGACAGATTCTCAATTCGCAGGATGAGCTGAAGCAGATTTACAAGACGGGGTCGGGATCGATTCGCCTTCGCGGCACCTGGGATGTCGGGCCGGACACGAGGACGACGAAGACCATCTACATCGACAGCATTCCGTACACGGTGAACAAGTCGCAGCTCGTCGAGCGGATCGCCGAGGTCGTCATCAGCCGCAAGCTGCCGCCGCTTCTCGACGTGAAGGATCTTTCGACCGAGGACGTGCGTATCGCGATCGAAATGAAGAAGGACGCCGACGAGAAGATGGTCATGGCGTATCTCTTCAAGCACACGCCGCTGCAGATCAACTTCGCCGTCAACCTCACCTGTCTCGAGCCGACGGAAAACGCAGAAGTCGGACGGCCTGCGCGTCTCGATCTGAAGACGATCCTCCGGCACTTCCTCCTCTTCCGGCTCGATGTCGTCACAAAGCGGCTCGAGCACGAGCTCGCCGCCCTCCGGAAGCGCGTGCACATCCTCGAGGGCTTCGAGAAAGTCTTCGACGCGCTCGATGAAATCATCCGCATCATCCGCAAATCCGACGGAAAGGCCGACTCCGCCGAGAAGATCATGAAGCGGTTCGAACTCGACGCCGAGCAGACGGACGCGATCCTCGAGCTCAAGATCTACCGGCTGGCCAGGTTGGAAATCCTCATCATCAGGAACGAGCTCGAAGAAAAGCGCAAGCGCGCGCGGCAGATCGGCACGCTGTTGAAAGACGAGGACAGCCGCTGGAAGATGGTGCGCACCGAGCTCGAAGAGGTGCAGAAGAAGTACGGGGATGCGAAGATCGACAAGCGGCGCACGCTGATCGAGAGCGACACCGGCGAACCGGAATACACGGCCGACGACTTCATCGTCGAGGAAGACAACGTCGTGATCGTCTCCCGCGACGGGTGGGTGAAGCGGCAGAAAGACGTGAAGGATCTTTCGACGACACGGCTGCGCGAGGGCGACGGCGTGCTCGCGGCCTTTGCCGGCAGCACGCGCGCGACGTGCGTGTTCTTCACGAATTTCGGCGTCGCGTACACCGCGCGCGTCATCGACGTCCCGGCGTCTACGGGCTACGGCGAACCGATTCAACGGCTCTTCAAGCTGAAGGACGGCGAGAAGATCGTCGCGGCCCTCAGCCTCGATCCCCGCGTGGCGGGCAACGTGAAGGCGCCGGCCAAGCATCCGGACGCCGCCCCCCCGATTCACGGCGTGGCCGTCTCGAGCGACGGCTATAGCCTGCGATTCAGCCTCGAGCCGCTCGTCGAGCCGAGCACCCGCGCCGGCCGCCGCTTCGCGCGCCCATCCAAGGACGCGGAAATCGTCGGCGTCGCGAAGCTCGACGGCGGCGAAATTCTGATCGCGGCCACGGCGCAGGGACGCGGCCTCCTCTGTAAGGCTGAGGAGGTGAATTACTTGTCAGGCCCGGGCAAGGGCGTGATCCTCATCAAACTGGGCGACGACGACCGCGTTCTGGGCTTCATCGCCTCGTCCGGCGACCGCGATTTGCTGACCGTCGAAACCACCCGGGGCGCCGAGCAGACGATTAGCACAGCAAAATACGAAATCACGGGGCGCGGCGGCAAGGGCCGGGAGCTGCTGCAGCGCGGCCAGTTCACACGCATCGTCTGGCCGACGCCGGACGCCCCCGCGCCGCTAACTGCGGTACAATAGACCCGCACGTCACCTGACGCTGCTCGACGCGAGCGCTGCGAAAGACTCGGCTGGAACAACTCCGGCTGCTGTCGCTCGAGGGTCTGGATTCGCACTCACTCAAGGACATGTTTTGTCTCATCAGGATCGTTTAAACATCGCGGTTTTCATCGACTTCGACAACATCGAAATCGGAGTCAAAAGCACACTCAACGAACATTTCGACGTCGGCATCGTGCTCGACGGCATCAAGGAACGCGGCGAGGTCGTCACCAAGATTGCCTACGCGGACTGGACGCGGGCCGGCGAGTACAGCCGGCATCTGACGCAGCACGCCATCCGGCTCGTGCAGCGCAACCTCACCCCCGGCGGCGACAAGAACGGCGCCGACATCAACCTCGCGCTCGATGCGCTCGAAATGGTCTTCACGCACCAGCACATCAACGCGTACGTGATCGTCGGGGGCGACAGCGACTTCCTCTCGCTCGTCGAAAAACTCAAGCAGTACGACAAGAAAGTGTTCGTCGTCGGCGGCCGCGCCTTCACGAGCGTGATCCTGCAGAGGAACTGCCACGAATTCATCGCCTACGAGAACCTCAATCGGAGCAAGCGACCCGCGGCCGTCCAGAAGGATCGGCCGGTTGTCACCACGGCGGTTGCGCCCATCTCGCAAGCCTTCCCGATCGTGCGGCGCGCGCTCAAGATTCTGTCCGACCGCGAAGTATCGCCGCAGACCGGATTGCTCAAGAGCACGCTGCTTCAACTCGACTCCACGTTCTCGGAGCGAAACTACGGCGCGTCCTCGTTCCTCGACTTCGTCGAGAAGCTCGCGCAATCAGGACTCGTGCAGTTGAAGCACTCCGGTCGAAGCGTGATGGTGGAGCTGAATGCGGGGTTCTCGGTCGAGGGCGAACCAGCGCCAGCCGATACCGTAACGGCCGCCGAAGTCGTGCCGGCGGCGGCGCGCCCGGTCGAAACGGCCGCGCACAACGAGCCGCCTCCCGGTCCGCAGGTCGGCACCAACGCCGACGGCGTCAGGGTCGCGGGCCAGATTCTGAGGAACGCGACGGCCGCGCGTTGGCCGATGTATGTGCGCAACGTCAAGCAGCTTCTCCGCGCGTATCGCGGCGACGGACACGCCGGCGCCAACGGCGACGAAGCCCCGGGCGGACCGGGGGAAAATGTCGGGACCGGCGGGCCCGCCGGTTTCGACGAACGCCAGTACGGCTTCGGCGGGTTGATGGATTTGATGCGGGCGTGCCAGAAGGAAGGACTCCTGCGCGTCGAGCGCGATCGACGCGGCGGGCTGCGCGTGTTCCCCGGCCAGGCGCTTCAGCGGACGGAGCTGCCGCAAGGCCAGACACCGAGAGAACCGGCTGAACTTCAGGCCGTCGCCGCCGAGCGCGCGGAAAGACTGGAGACCGAACCCGAACA
>Ga0307310_10000279_pt1 | contig 15928 bp, 15 predicted proteins | sample ER_DNA_197_FD_194502 | JGI IMG/M metagenome (GOLD analysis project Ga0307310, IMG submission 194502) | Bulk soil microbial communities from the East River watershed near Crested Butte, Colorado, United States - ER_DNA_197 | ecosystem: Environmental > Terrestrial > Soil > Floodplain | place...
GTCACCGGGCACTCCGGCGAAGAGGTGCGCGAGGAGACCGAGCGCGCGCTCGCGCTCGTCGGCCTTTCGCAGCGCCGCGAACACTTCCCGGATCAGCTATCGGGTGGTGAGAAGCAGCGCACCGCGATCGCACGAGCGCTGGTGAGCCGGCCCAAGATCCTCATCGCCGACGAGCCGACGGGAAATCTCGACCCGGTCACGAGCTGGGAGATCATCAAGCTCCTCGTTCGCGTCAACGAGCTCGGGACCACGATGCTCATGGCGACGCACAACGCCGAGATCGTGAACGCGCTGCGTCGCCGCGTGGTCCACCTCGATCACGGGATGGTCGTGCGTGACCAGCGCGAGGGCCAGTACGCGGCATGAGGCGACTCGAGTACATCGGTACGACGGCTGCGCAGGGCTTCTGGCGGAATCCCGTCATGAGCCTGGCGTCGACGTTCACCATCGGTCTCATGCTCCTGCTCTTTGCGTTCTTCCTGGCGACCGATCGCGGACTTCAGGCGGCGGTCAACGTCCTCGAGTCGAAGGTGGAGCTCGCGATCTTTCTGGAGGACAACGCTCGCGTGTCGGACGTCCTCGCGCTTCGCGCCCGCATCGAGGCAGACCCGGCGGTCTCTCGCGTCGACTACATCCCGAAAGACCAGGCCATGGCACGCCTCGTGGACATCGCCGCGAAGCGGCCGGACATCCAGATCGTCGACACGTCATCGAACCCGCTCCAGGATTCGCTCGAGATCAAGCTCGCCCACGCGCAGGACGCCCCGCGGGTGGCCGCGTCGCTTCGCGAGGAAGTGGGTAAGGGCATCGTCGGCGACGTGGTCGACAACCCGCAGGTCGTCGACAAGCTCCTGACCATCACGCGGGTCCTCTCGATCGGCGGGCTCGCCGTACTCGCGATGATGCTCATCGTCGCGCTCTTCGTGATCGTCAACACGATTCGTATCGCCGTGCACGCTCGACGCGACGAGATCGAGATCATGAAGCTCGTCGGCGCAACCGACTGGTTCGTGCGCTGGCCCTTCATCCTCGAGGGAATGCTGGTGGGCGCGCTCGGCGCCGTGGCCGCGACCGCCGTCGTCCTTGTAGCGGCCGGACCGGTCATGGGGGCGATGGTCAATTTCATCGAGGTCCTCCCGCTGTCGTTCGGACAGACCTTCGTCTGGCAGCTCGTGGGGAGCGTCTTCGCCCTCGCGCTCGCCGTCGGCGGAGGCGGTGCGATGTTGTCGGTCCGGGCGCACCTCGCCAAATGAGTCTCCAAAAAGTCTTGACCTCGACCGATGCGCGGTGCGACGATGCGCCACGCATGGGAACTCCCCGGCGACCCGCTCGGGGAGGTGGGGTTTGGAGGATGCGTGCCGCGCGCGCGACCACGGTCGCGTTCGTTGTCGGCGCCGTCCTCGCTTCTTTCGCGCAGCCCGCGTACGCCGACGACCCCGTCACCGCCGCCCTGAAGCGCAAGGAAGAGCTCGAGCGCGCCGTCCAGATCTCGCGAGCGAACGCCGAGCGGTACCAGGCCGTCGCGAATCAATTCCAGGCGGTCGTGAATCAGACCAACGCGCGGATCTCTTCTCTCGCCGAGAAGCAGGCGAACGCGCAATCTGAAGCCGACCAGCTCTTCTACCAGATACAGATCGCCGAGGAACAGCTCGCGCTCGTCACCTTCCAGCTCGACGAAACGAAGGCGCTCGGCGACTCGCTGAAAGCCGAGGCCACTGAGGAGAGCAAGCAGCTCGCGGCCCAGGAGGACGTCTACGCCCGCCACCTTCGGACGACCTATCGCCAGGCCCTGGTCAGCCCGCTCGAGATGCTCCTCTCCTCCTCGTCCTTGACCGAATTCGCGAATCGCCTGCAGGCGATGATCTTCATCAACCGGCAGGACGTGCAGCTCGCGAACGAGATCCGCTCGCTGCGGGCCGACACCCAGTACAAGCAGGACGAGGCCTCCACGAAGGAGAAGGAGATCCTCGGCCTCTCCGACCAGATATCGACCCAGCGCACGCAGCTCGCGGGCGCGAAGGCGAAGTACGACAAGCTCGTTGCCGAGGCCCAAACGGCTATCGACGCGGAAGCCGCGGCGCGACTGGCCGCGGCGCAGCAGCGGCAGTCGGCCCAAGGCCAGCTCAGCCAGACCAACCGCACGACCGCGGATCTGGAGCGGCAGCTCGACCAGGCCGAGGCGCAGTACGAGGCGCTCGCGGCACAGGCCGCCGGCGGCAGTGGGCTCGGTGTCTTCAATGGTTCGAAGCTCGCGATGTGGCCGCTCCGCGGTCCGATCACGTCGGGCTTTGGCGCACGGTGGGGCGGCTTCCACAACGGCATCGACATCGCCCAGCCGAAGTACACCCCGATCCGTGCAGCCTCGGCCGGCAAGGTCGTGACCGTGGGTCGGCCGTACCTCGCGTACGGCGACACGGCAGTCGTCGTGATCATCGCGCACGGCTTCAACTTCTCGACGCTCTACGGTCACCTCGACGACCTGCATTGGCCGATCGTGTCCGTGGGGCAAACCGTGTCGGCGGGCCAGATCATCGCGTACGTCGGGATGACCGGATGGACGACCGGGCCGCACCTGCACTTCATGACGATCGTCGACGGGCGCGCAGTCAACCCGATGATCTACCTGCCGTAGCCGCTGCGCGGCTACTGCTCTTTTCGCTCCGCAGTTACGCACCCCAGACACGTTCGCTATTTGCAGTGAATCCGTCGCGACATTGACGGTTTGGGGGCGACATGTGAGCATCAATTCCGAAAGAAAGGAGGTGATGTGGAGTGGGCGATGCCAGTGGGAATCCAAAGACCCATGTGAGCTCACTTCAGCCTTTCGTAATGAATCGATCTGAGGTGAACGCGCACTAACTCACTGGGTCTTTGGTGACCCGGCAAAGGAGAGCGGCGGCAGAGATGCCGCCGCTCTTCGTTTTCAACCACCTAATCTGGGCGCCATGCCCTCCCGAAAGCCCGAAAAGACGGCCGCGCCCGCCGAGCCCGAGCGGCAGGTCCAGCTCGCTGAGAACCGCAAGGCCCATTTCGACTATCAGATCGAACGGCGGCTCGAGGCCGGCATCGCGCTGCGCGGCACCGAGATCAAGTCGCTCCGCGCAGGCCACGCCAACCTGCGCGACGGGTACGCCCGCGTCGAGAACGGTGAGGTGTGGCTGCGGAACGTGCACATCGCGCCATGGGCGAACTCGTCCCAGGAAAATCACGATCCGCTGCGTCCCCGCAAGCTCCTCCTGCACAAGGAGGAGATCGGGCTCCTCGTCGGAACGATCGCGCAGAAGGGTTACACGCTCGTCCCCCTGCGGATGTACGTGAAGCACGGCAGGGCCAAGGTCGAGCTGGGCGTCGCTCGCGGCCGCAAGCGCTTCGACAAGCGGCAGGTGATCAAGGAACGCGAGGCCACACGGGAGATGGACGCCGCCATCAAGAGGCGGGTCGGTCGCGGCTAGGACCGGCGGTGCTGGTTACCCCGCCGGTTGGAGCAGGGGGATCCGTGCGCGATTGGCCGCGTCCACACCGACCGTCTCCGCGAACTGGCTCTGGTAGAGGTCGTAGTAGAAACCCTCCTTGCGGAGAAGCTCGGCGTGATCGCCTTGCTCCACGATCCGTCCCCCATCCATGACGACGATCTCGTCCGCGTTGCGGATCGTCGAGAGGCGGTGCGCAATGACGAACGAGGTGCGGCCGTGACGCAGCCGCGCCATCGCCTGTTGGATGAGCACTTCGGTACGCGTATCCACGTTGCTCGTCGCTTCGTCGAGGATGAGGACGCTCGGATCGGCGAGGAACGCGCGGGCGATGGTGACGAGCTGGCGCTGGCCGGCCGATATGTTGGACGCGTCCTCTTCTAGCATCGAGTCGTAACCGTCGGGAAGCGTGCGAACGAACGAATCGACATGGGCTGCTGTCGCCGCGGACACGATCTCGTCCATCGTCGCGCCTTCCTTTCCGTAAGCGATGTTGTCCCGGACCGTGCCGGCGAAGAGCCAGCTGTCCTGGAGCACCATGCCGAACGCGCGCCGGACCACGTCTCGCGGCAGCTCGCGCGTATCCGTCCCGTCGAGACGGATCGCGCCGCCGTCGATCTCGTAGAAGCGCATCAGGAGATTCACGATCGTCGTCTTCCCCGCTCCTGTCGGCCCGACGATCGCGACGGTCTGCCCTGGGCGGACATCGAGCGAAAAGTCGTCGATGAGCGGTTTGTCGGGCAGGTATCGGAAGGAAACGCGGTCGAGCTCGACGTGGCCGCTCGTGGACCGCGGCGCCGTGGCGCCGACACGGTCCGGCGTCTCTTCGGGCGCGCCGAGGAACTCGAAAACGCGCTCCGCGGAGGCGAGGCCCGACTGCAGGAGATTCATCTGCGCGGCGATCTGCATGAGCGGCATCGTGAACTGCCGCGAATAGGCGATAAATGCGGTCACATCACCGAGGCTCATCGCCCCGGAAACGATGCGATATCCGCCGATGACGGCCACGCCGACGTAGTTCAGGTTGGAGAGGAACTGCATCGCGGGCTGGATGATCCCGGAGAGGAACTGGGCGCGGAAGCTCGCGCGGTAAAGCCGTTCGTTCTGATCGTTGAACTGCTGGATCGCGCTGTTGCGGCGTCCAAAGATCTGAACGAGCGCGTGCCCGCTGTGCATCTGCTCGACGTGCCCGTTTAGAGCGCCGGTCTCGGCCCACTGGGCTATGAACTCCTTCTGCGAGCGCCCGGCTATCACGATCGTGACCGCGAACGAGAGCGGGATCGTGATGACCGAGATCAAGGCGAGCAGCGGGCTGATCCACAGCATCATCGCCAGAACGCCGATCACGGTGAGCGCGGACGTGAGCAGCTGTGAAAGGCCCTGCTGCAGGGTCGTCGCGATGTTGTCGACGTCGTTCGTCACGCGGCTGAGGAGATCCCCGTGGGCGTGACTGTCGAAATAGCGGAGCGGCAGCCGGGCGAGCTTTTCCTCGACCTCGCGTCGCAGGCCGTAGACGGTTCTCTGCGCGACTCCGGCCATGATGTACGCCTGAGCCCACGCGAGGACCGATGCAAGGATGTAAACGAGCACTGCGAGCGCCAGCACCTGGGCAAGCGCCGTGAAGTCGATGCCCACCCCGGGAATCGCATTGGTGCCGGCGAGTACGTCGGCGAGCTGCCCCTGGCCGCGCGCGCGCAGGAGCTCGATGGCTTGTCCCTTGTCCAGTCCAGCCGGGAGAGATTTCCCGACTACGCCATCGAAGATGACGTTCATGGCGTTCCCCGTGATCTTGGGGCCGATGACGCTGAATACGACGCTGAGCGATCCGAGCGCCACGACCACAGCGAGCACGAGGCGCTCGGACCGGAGCCGCGCGAGCAGCTTTTTGAGCGTCCCCCGGAAGTCCTTGGATCGCTCGACCGGCGCGCTGAGCCCCATGAATGGACCGCCGCGCTGGCCTGCCCCAGGCCGCCCGCCCGGGCCACGACCCTGCGGCCTTCCCATCATCATGCCGCGGCCGCCCCGAGCTGCGATTCGACGATCTCACGGTATTCCGCGCTGGTCCGCATGAGCTCGTCGTGCGTTCCGCTTCCCGCCACGCGTCCCTCGTCGAGCACGACGATGTGATCGGCGTGCAGGATGGTGCTCACCCGCTGGGCGACGATGAGGACCGTCGCATCGGCGGTCTCGCCCTTCAGAGCCGTGCGAAGCCGCGCGTCGGTACCCGCGTCCAGGGCGGAGAAGCAGTCATCGAAGAGATAGATAGCCGGACGTTTCGCGATCGCTCGAGCGATCGCGAGCCGCTGACGCTGTCCGCCCGAGACATTCGTCCCGCCCTGGTCGATCGGCGCCTCGAGCTGGCCGGGCATCGCCGCGACGAAATCCCGAGCTTGCGCGACCTCCAGCGCGCGCCACAGCTCCGCGTCGGTGGCGTTCTCGTTGCCGAAACGGAGGTTTTGCGCGACGGTCCCCTTGAACAGATAAGCCGTCTGCGGAACCAGGCCGATCCGCGCCCAGAGCCCCTCAAGGGCTTGTTCGCGGACGTCGAGGCCGTCGACCAGTACGACGCCCGAGGTGACGTCGAAGCTGCGCGTTACGAGGCCCACGACCGTGGTCTTTCCCGAGCCGGTCCCACCGATGATCGCGGTGGTCTTCCCCGGTCGCGCCTCGAACGTCAGACCGTGGAGGACCGGACGCTCACCGTGCGGGTACGCGAAGGTGACATCCGCGAACGCGACCAGGCCCGAGAGGCGCTCTGGCCTGACCGGCCGCAGAGGCTCGACGATCGACGAAGTCGTCTCGAGCACTTCAACGATCCGCTGCGCGCTCGCCTCGGCGCGCGGTATGAGGATGACCATGAAGACGGCGGTCATCACGGCGAAGAGGATTTGCATGATGTACTGCAGGAATGCGGTGAGGTTGCCGATCGGCATGTCGCCGCGATCGACGAGCCCGGCTCCGAACCAAAGGATCGCCACCGTGGACAGGTTCATGATCGCGAGGAGAGCCGGGAACGCGAGCGCGAAGATGCGGTTGACACGCAGCGACGTGTCGGTCAGGTCCGCGTTCGCGATCTCGAACCGTTCGCGCTCGGACCGCACGCGGAGGAACGCCCTCACGACGCGGACCCCGGTGATCTGCTCCCGCAGCACCTGCGTGAGCCGGTCGATCTTCACCTGCACCTGACGGAAGAGCGGCACCGCTCTTATGAGCAACACGCCGATGATCCCGGCCATCAGCGGCACGATCACCACGAGGAGCCAGGAGAGCGTCGCGTCCTCGCGAACGGCCATGACGATGCCGCCGATCGCCATGATCGGCGCGCTGACGAGGATCGTGAGCGCGATCTGCAGGAATAACTGGACCTGCTGAACGTCGTTCGTATTGCGCGTGATGAGCGACGCGGTGCCAAAGCGGTTCATTTCGCGCGCGGAAAAGCTCTGAACGCGATCGAACACCGCGGCGCGAACGTCCCGGCCGACGCTCATCGACGTCTGTGAGGCGAAGTAGACGGCCACGATCGCGAACAAACCGAGTAGCAGCGTGATCCCGAGCATCACGGCGCCGGTGCGCCAGATGTAGTCGGTATCGCCCTTGGCAACGCCGTTGTTGATGATGTCCGCGTTCAGATTGGGCAGGTAAAGATTCCCGACCGATTGGAGAAGCAGGAGCAAAGTGACGATCGCCACCTGGCGCCGGTACGGCCCGAGATGGTCACGTAGTAGACGGATCAGCACGGACGCTCACCGCACCGGCCAGAACGGAACACCTTTGCCTAACCGCCGAACGCGGGAGCTGTCTCCCTCTCGGGCTGGTGCACGCGCGGGGTGCGACCGCGCAGCGGGACTTCCTGAAGGAAGACCGAGACGATCACCGCGAGCGCGGCGACGCCGGCGGCGAAGAGAAACACGTCGTGCAGCGACGAGGCGAGCGCGCCGCGGATCGCACCCAGGACGGGCGCCGGGATCTGCGCGGTGGCGGCGGGGCTGAAGATGGCCTGCGCGTTGGCGGCCTTTCCGGAAACCGCGGCCGCGAATTGCGGCGGAACGGCGGCCGCGATCTTCTGCCCGAGCTCGTGCCCGAGGACCGAGCCGAGAAGCGCGACGCCGACGGTGCTTCCGATGTTGCGCCAGAACTGGATCTGGCTGGAGACGACGCCGAGGTACCTCGCATCTACCGCGCTCTGGCTCGCGTTCAGGTAGAGCGGCATCCCGACACCGACGCCGAGCCCGACCAGGACGAGGTCACGGACGACTTCGATCTCGGGCGTTCCCACGGTCACCTGCGAGAGGAGGACGAGGCCGATCGTAAGGATCACGGCGCCCACCGTGCCGATGTAGCGATAGCGCTTGACGCGGACCATGAGCTGGCCCGTGATGACGCTCGCGGTGATCAGGCCGACCATGAGCGGTGTGATCAGAAGTCCCGAATTGGTCGCCGGGATCCCGAGCACGCCCTGGTACACCAGGCCGACGAAGATGATCGCGCCGAACATCGAGAATCCGAGTAGGAAGCCGATGATCGTGGACACCCTGTAGGTCGGGTTCTTCCAGAGATCGAAGGGCACGACCGGGTGCGGGTTCCGACGCTCGATGAGGAAGAAGATCACGGCCATCACCGCGGCGACCGCGAGGAGGCCGATGACCTCGGGAGAGGTGAGGTCGTGGTCCTGGGTGATGGATAGCCCGATTAGCAGGGGAACGAGAGTCGCCGCGAGAGTGAAGGCCCCGGCGAAGTCGATGTCGCGCCAGGAGGCCTGGTGCGCCACCGCGGGCAGGGTCACGAAGACCACCGCGATCGCGAGCACACCGACCGGGACGTTGACGTAAAACACCCACCGCCAGCTGAGGTTGTCGGTGAGATAGCCACCGACGACGGGTCCGACGACGGAGGCGACGCCGAAAATGCCGGCGAAGACGCCCTGCAGCTTCGCGCGTTCGGCCGGCGAGTACAGGTCCCCGATCGTCGCGAACACGCTCGCGAACAGCACGCCCCCAAAGATTCCCTGGATGGCGCGGAAGGCGATCAGCTCGGGCATGTTCTGGGCCTGCCCGCAGAGAGCGGAGGCGAGGACGAACCCGATCATGCCGCCAAGTACGAACGGCTTTCGCCCGAAGAGGTCGCCGAGCTTGCCGGCGATCGGCGTGAGGGTGGTGGACGTCACGAGGTACGCCGTCGCGACCCACGCGAAGTAGTCGAGGCCGTTGAGCTCGGCGACGATGCGCGGCAGCGCGGTGCCGACGATCGTCTGGTCGAGGGCCGCGAGGAACAGTGCCAGGCCGACCCCGACCGTCGCGAGGATGCGCGCGTTGCGTGTCATTTCACTTGGCATTTGTGGACTCCTTTGGGGCGGCGGCGAACGCCTCCTGTAGATCCGCGAGTGCGGCCGCGAGGCGGGAGCGCTTCTCGCCTGAGAGGCCGGCGATGATCTTCGCGACTGGTGCGGTCATGAGCTCGCCGACACGTTCGATCTCACGCTTGCCACGGCCGGTGATCTCGACCACGACGACACGCCGATCGTTCCGATCTTCGGAGCGGCGAACGAATCCGTCGCCCTCGAGCGAATCGACGAGCTCAGAGACGGAGCCAGGTGTCAATGCGCAACGCTGCGCGAGCTCCCCGCTGCGCCGCGGCGCTTCCACGAGCTGCCACAGGATGCGTGCCCGCTCGAGGCTGATGGCCCCGCGATCGTGGGCGACCTGTCCTGCGAGCTTGCCGATCCGGGGAAGTAGCGATAGCAGCATCCCCGCGAGACGAACCTCTTCGGTCGCCGGCGGTCGGGTCGGGCGCTCGGGCGGCGCAATCGACATGAAGTTCATCCTCCGAATAGTTCGGGAGATGAACTATATGGAAGCCAAACCAATCTACGCAACGTTCCTTTTGCGACAGTCCGCCTCGAACGTGCGGTCTAGCCCGCTCCGGACTCCACGAACGGCTGCTCGATATCGGCTGCGAAGAACTTGCGTCCGCCGCACGTGGGACAGCGCTCTGGCTGGCGTTCCCCATGCGAGATCGTCCCGCAGGCTTCGCAGCGGAAGTGCTTCTGACCGCCCTTGGCACGAACGACGGCCGGCGCCTCGGCGAAGAGCTGCCGGATCTGGCCGAGCTCGCTCGCAATTCGAAGCGGATCGATGCCGGACCCGGTCTGGTCGGCCTCGACGAGACGGTTCATCAGTGCGTCGAGGCGCGCGAGCGCTTCTTTCAATGGACGGCCTCCCGCCCGAGAGAATAACGGGGTCACGCTCGGCGCGGCGTTTAACCCCGCGCGTCGTCGGCCGACTCGCGCGCCGACCAGGTAGGCGAGCGCGAGCGCCGCACCTGTGTCGATTGCTCATCGTCCATCCGCCCACGCGCTCGTATCGTGCGACGGTGCGCTTGGACCACGTGGTGATCGCCGTTAGCGATTTCGCCCGATCGAACGCCTTCTATCGCGACGTGCTTGGCGCGGAGATCGTCGAGGTCGACGGTCGCGTGGCCTATCGCATCGGCGGACAGCAGCTGAACGTGCACGGTCGAGGAGTGCGGCCGGCGATGGTCGCGCGAATTCCGGTGGCGCCCGGTAACAGCGACCTCTGCTTCGAATGGGACGGTGCGATCGCAGGTGCGGTCGAGCACCTGCGAGCGCGAGATGTCCGAATTGAGGCAGGCCCCATGACGCGCGGCGGGGCGAAAGGCCGTGGCACGAGCGTGTACTTCCGAGACCCCGACGGGACGCTGCTCGAGCTGATCTCGTACGCGGGCTAGTCCGAGGCGCCTCGGCCGATCCTTCGCGCGAAGCCGGACAGAGCGGCCACAACCTCGGCGACCCGTTCCGGGTCGAGACTCGGTGCGCGGCAGAGCACCTGGTCGCGCTGGATCTCCCACGTAAGTGGAAGCGGCGGCGCGTCATCGACGAGCCATGCCATCAGTTCGAGGTCGAGGAGCGCGGTCGCGAAGGCGCGGTCGGGCGAGATCACGCGGTACCGCGCATTGAAGTCGCCCCATTCGAGGCGCACCGGCTCGCCGTCGGCGCGAGCGTCGAAAGCCGCCGACCGCGGTTCGATGACGACGTGCGGCCGCTGACCTTCGACGGTCGCCAGTGCGCAGCTGTAACGAATGGGGTCCGACCGAGCGTTCACGTCACTCTCGTCGGCCGAGTCGAGCCGGAGCCGGTACAGAAAGTCGAACGCGGCAACCTCGATCCCGTCGATCGTCCCGGTGATGAAGTTCTCGCAGACCTGCTCGATGCCTCGGCTGAAGAGCTCGAATGGATGGTGGAACGCGGTGGACCCGGGGTACGCCGGGTCGGCTCTGGAGAACCGTAGACCGTGCATGCGGGCGATCTGCTCCAGCTCGTCGGCCCGGGAGAGCTCGCGACGGAAGAGATCCATGTAGCGCGGGGCAAAGATCGCTACAACGGCGCCGCCGAGCAGCGCGAACACGAGAAGGATGAGCGGCACGGGTCGCATTGTGTGTCCGCCGGGAGAGCCCACCCGACGGCCGAAATGCGGGATTACGAAACCGTCATGAGAGACGGGAATTCCGGTTCTAGTGTCCCCGCCGACCGCTAAAAGCGACAGTGATCACCCAGGTAGGGAATGGGTCGGGCTCGTGAGCGCCGGTCCCGGGTTCTACACCCCGGGACCGGCCACGTTTCTGTGGAGATGGGGGAGGGTCGAACTCCCCGTCCAAGGCCTGCGCGCGGATCGCGTCTACGAGCGTAGTCGGCGTTTTTTTGTCTCACGGAACGAGGCGCGCACCGACACGCTCCTCGTTCTCGCCAGGTCGGTTTACTTGAGCCCGCCTACCGACCGATCGGCGGGCCGCAGCTCCGCTTATATCGCCCTTCCCGGCCCGCGGAGCGGAGACCGGGAGGACGTCTCACTGACTAGGCAGCGAGAGCGTAAGAAGTGTTGGCAGTTGTCTGCCTGCCGTTCGGATTAACGAGGAGGAACGGCGTTCCTCGGCTCGCGGCGGTCCGTCTGCCTGCCCTGTCGAAACCACGCATCCCCGTGGCCCCTTCGGGCAAGACAATTGTACCGATGTGGAAAGTTGAGCTGGCAATCGTCACCGTTATCTGCGGAGCGTTCGTGAGCGCATGTTCCGCCGCTCCCACGGCCCAGCCCTCGCAAACGCCGGTGCCCACGGCCTCGCAGACCGGCGCAGCGGCGACCGCCACCGTGGCCTCGGGCATCAAGTACGTCGCCATCGGGGCATCCGATACCGTCGGCGTGGGCGCCAGCGACCCAGCGAAGGGTTCGTGGCCCGCGATCGTCGCCTCGCGCCTTCCCGCCGGCTCGCCGCCGTACACGAACCTCGGGGTCTCCGGTTCCCTTGCTATGCAGGCGGTCACCCAGCAGCTGCCGGGTGCGATCGCGCAGAGACCGAATGTGGTCTCGGTCTGGCTCGCGGTGAACGACCTCAACGCGACGATCGAGCCGGCATCGTTCGCGGAGTCGCTCAGCCAGATCGTCGACGGCCTCGTCCAGAAATCTGAAGCGACGATCTTCGTCGGCGACGTACCCGATCTCCGAGCGGTCCCCGTCTATGCGGGCGTCGACAAGGCTCGACTCCTCGCGGGGATCCAGGCCTACAACGACGCGATTGCGAAGATCGCGGCGAGGAACCCGGCCCGCGTCAAAGTGGTCGATCTCTTCACGGGGAGCGCCGCACTCGTCTCTAGCGGAACCGTGTCGCCGGACGGCTTTCATCCGTCCGATGAGGGCTACCGACTGATCGCCGAACGCTTCGCGAGCGCGATGCGTGCGAACGGAGTACCGCTCCGGGTCTAGTCGGCCGGGCTCTCGATCACCACGCGCGAGCGCGGCATGGTCGTGGGCGCGATGAGGCGCACGGCGCCTGCCATGATCGCGCACCCCGCCGTCATGAGGATCACGCCGATGAGAAGGACGACGCGGGCGTCGGCGACGCCGAGAAGCGCCGCCGCGATGAACGGGGCGGCTGTGCCCCGGATGCCCATCAGGAGCGACTGCGCCGTCGCGTACTCGCCGATCTTGTCGCGAGGCGCGATCTGGACGATGTTGGTGAAGAACGTGATCTCACCGCCCGCGTTGACGATCCCGCCGACGATCGCGACCGGTATGAGGAGCCACACATCGGCGGCGGCGATGTAGCCGATCGGGATCAGGAGCGTCACCACAGTGTTGAGGAGCGTCAGCCGGATCGACGACCCGCGATCGATCATCCGGCCCCAGATGAGAAAGGCCACGATCATGGTCGCGGACGACACGGCGGTCATCGCGCCGATGAACGAGTTCGACGCGTTGAAGTGATCGACCAGCAGGATCGGGTAGACCGCGACGTTCATCAGGTTGCCCATCCCGAACACCGTGAACGAGAGGAGCAGGCGCCGGTATTTGTGATCGGCCCAGACGTCGCGGGCGATGACACCGAGAGACCTGCGCTCGGCGACCTTCGCGGCGCCGTCGTAGCGGACCCAGAAGAACGCGACGGCGCCCGGCAGTCCGATGAGGGCGGCGGCCGCGAACACCCACGAGGCCGGAATGACGTCGATGAACGTCCCGGCGACGGCGGCGGCCGCGATGCCCGCGATCGCTCCGCCGATCCGGACGTTGGCCATCGCCTGCGCGCGCTCCCGATCCGGGTAGATCCCGTGCATGAGAGCGGTGTAGGCGCTGATGTTCGCGATGCCGATCACGAAGGAGACGACCGTCGTTATCGCGAGCATGAACGGCGTCGCGGCGACGAGGACGCCGGCGAGGAACGTGGCACGCGCCACGGTCACCGTGCCGGCGACGACTCTGACCTGGGGGAAACCCATGAGCAGGTACGTGGAGATCGGCGAGAGAAGGTGCCCGACGAAGGGCGCAGCGATCACGATGGCCACATCGATGGTCGAACCGCCGAGGCGGCGGACCACGATCGGCATGAACGTGATGAGAACGGCGATGTAAACCCCACCGCAGATCGCGCTGAACGTGTCGATACGGAAGTTGCGGCGAACGCGCGAGGGTGCCCAGTTGCCATCCATGCGAGGAACCGAACGCTAGCGCCCTAAGAGGCGCCTCCGAAAGGCCCCCGAGGGGGCTATTTAGGGTCGATCTCGGGGAGGGAAGTTCGACCCCGGCCGGTATCCACCCGGTCTCGGGCCGAAGCCGCGGCGCGGTCCATACCGGCCCGGTCCGCCAGGCCCACCTGGGCCGCGGAACCCGCCTGGAGCTCGCGGACGGAACTCGACGGGGCCTCGCGCGCCCGGTGCCGTGGAGCTGATGACGACGCGACGATTCGGATCCACGCCGACCGACTCGGTCTTCACCCCTGGCGTGTCCTGCACCGCGAGGTGCACGATCCGCCGCTCGTACGCCAGCATCGGCTCGAGCGTCACGGCCTGCCCGCTCGCCTTCACTCGCGAGGCGACGCGGCCAGCGATCTCGCGAAGCTGCTCCTCGCGGCGCCGGCGATACCCCTCGATGTCGAGCGGGATGTGGACGGTGCGACCGACCCGCCGCGAGGTGATCGCTGAGGTGATCTGCTGCAATGCGACGAGGTTCTCGCCGCCGCGGCCAATGAGCGCTCCGAGCTCCGGCCCGAGGACCTCGATGCCCTCTGGGCGCGGGCTGTCGTCCAGCGCGACTTCCGCATCGACGCCCATCAGCGCCAGCAAATCGCGAAGCACGCCGACCCCGGCCTCAAGATCCTCGGCGAGCGCCGGCGCTGACTCTTCGCGCTCGGCATCCTCACGCTCCTCGCGCCGTTCCTCGCGCTCGCGTATCGCGTCGGGGCGGCGCGGCACTTCGGCCTCGTCGATCACCGGCTCCGGCTCGGGCGGCGCATCTTCCTCTACGAAGGTGATGAGCACTCGAGCGTCTTCGCCACCGATGCCGAGCACGTTCGCCGGCTTGCCCTTCTCGAGCACCTCGTACTCGACGTCGGTGCGCTTCTTTCCGAGCGCGCGTAGCCCCCGCTCGATCGCCTCTTCCACGGAACGACCCGCGAACTCCTCCCCACGCAGCGGACTCATCGCTTCCTCCTCCTCCCGCGGCGGCGTCCGCCGCCGTTGCCGTCCCGGCGTGACGCCGCGACCGCTCCTTCAGGTTCCTCCATATCGTGCTCGGCCTCGGCGATCGCCGCCTGCTCGCGCGCCCGCATCGTCTTGTCAGCGGGTGTCGGGATGTTCGCGAGCGGCGGGATCCAGCGCGGCAGCTGACCCCAACCCATGACGAAGTACTGCTGGATCAGCTGGAAGATCGTCGTCGTGATGTAGTAGATGAAGACTCCGGCCGCGAGATCCTTGAAGAAGACGACCGTGATGAGCGGCAGGTAGTAGGTCATCGACTGCATCGTGCGCTGCGTGGGATCGTCGGTCTGCGGAGGATTGCGCGGCAGCGCCTGGACCGACGCGACCAGCTGCAAGAGGGCGGAGATGATCGGCAACGGGCCGATGAAGCTGAAGAACAGGTGGTCGGGCTGCGCGAGGTTCGAGACCCATGGCAGCCAGTGCGCGGTGAGATCGATGGTCGCGTCCGCGGGTAGGTCGGCGACGGTGAAGCGCAAGAACGGCCACATCACCGTGTCCCTGAGCTGCTCCGCCGTCAGCGCGTGCGCTCCGCTGAGACCACCGACCTGCTGGAACGCGGCGTACATCGCGAACAGCACCGGGAAGAAGACGAGCATCGGGAGGCACCCGCCCAGCGGGCTGATGCCTCGCTCCTTGTAGAGCTTCATCTGCTCCTGCTGCAGCTGCGCGCGATCCTTTCCGTATTTCTTCTTGATGTCGTTCAGCGCCGGAGCGAGCTCCTGCATCGCGCGCGACGAGCGGACCTGGGAGCGGAAGACGGGGAAGAGCGCGAGGCGGATGGCGACCGTGACGATCACGACCGCGAGGCCAAAGTCGTGAATGAAGTAGTCGGCCAGGACGAGCAGGTTGATCAGCGGGTGGACGAGGAGCGCGTTCCAGAGAGTGGTGACTATCTCCATCAGCCGGCCCGCCGCTCAGGCACGGGATCGTAGCCACCGCGGCTCCAGGGGTGGCACGAGAAAAGGCGTTTCGTGGCGAGCCATCCCCCGCGCATGACCCCGTATCGCTCGACCGCTTCCATCGCGTATTCCGAACAGGTCGGCGTGTAACGACAGGCTGGCGGCAGCAGCGGGCTCACCGCGGCCTTGTAGAAACGGAGGGCGCCGAGGACCAGCCTCTTCACGTGGCCGCCAGGCGTCCCGCGAGCGACGCGAGCGCCGCGGCCGCGGCGGCACGAAGATCGGCGAACGCCGCGGAGGCGGTCGGTCGCCGCGCCACGATCACGACGTCGCAGCCGGGGGTGTTGAGAAGCTCACCGATCGCAGCACGGAACGCCTCGCGCAGCCTGCGACGCGATCGGTTGCGAGCGACGGCGCGACCCAGCGACCGCGGCGCGGCGACGGCGACGCGCATCGCATCGAGTCCGTTCGGGCGAGCGCGAAGGGCGAACAGCGAATGCTGAATCCTCACTCCTTCGCTC
>Ga0307310_10000281_pt1 | contig 15848 bp, 11 predicted proteins | sample ER_DNA_197_FD_194502 | JGI IMG/M metagenome (GOLD analysis project Ga0307310, IMG submission 194502) | Bulk soil microbial communities from the East River watershed near Crested Butte, Colorado, United States - ER_DNA_197 | ecosystem: Environmental > Terrestrial > Soil > Floodplain | place...
GTCGTGAGCGGATGGCGTAGGCGGACATCACCCCGTCCACGCCTTCGGCAACCCGCTGGATGGTCGTCTGGTCGAAGGCGCGCTCGTCCACCAGGCTCGGGATGGCCCGGCGCAGGATCTGGTAGCCGGCGCGGCCCACCAGCACCGCCACGATGAGAGCGAGCGCCGGGTCAGCCCAGGCAAGGCCGGCGCGCGCCAGCGCCAGGCCGCCGAGCACCCCGAGCGTAATGAAGACATCGGTTCGGGTGTGGAGCGCATCGGCGAGAAGAAGGTCACTCCGGAGCCGGCGAGCGGCACGGCCCTCGAACCAGACGACGCCGATGTTCACCGCCAGGGTGAAGACGAGCAAGGCGAGGGCGGTGCTCGAGACGTTCAGGGGTGGGGCGCCCGACATGAGGCGGGCCACAGCTCCGCGGACGAGCTCGAAGATCGAGAGCGCCAGCAACAGGGCAATGAGCAGGGCACCGAGGGTCTCGAACTTGGCATGTCCATACGGGTGATCCTCGTCGGGCGCCTTGGCAGCTACCCGGACCACGAAAATACCGATGAGATTGTTGGCCGAGTCGACTGATGACTGGAGCGCATCGCCGAAGACGGCCAGCGAATTGGTATCGAACCCGACGGTAAACTTGATGACCACGACGACGATATTAGCAACGAGGATGCCGGCAAGCACCCGGCGTACTCCGGACGATTTTTCCCGTGAGTCTGCTACGCTGGGCATGGTGGAAGTTGGTAGTCGTAGGGTGGAGTGTCAACGATTTCTCGAGAAGTCGCGAGTCGCGAGCCGGACGTCGGCACTCGTGACTTGTGACTCGTGACTCGTGACTCGTGACCCTAGACGGCTCTCAGAACCGCTCCCTTCAAATACCCCGTCTCCGGAATCGTGAGCACCTCCGGATGGTCTTCACCCTGGCCCAGGATACGATCCATCACCATGCGCCGGCCGCTGTCACCGGCGGCTTCGGCCAGCATGCCGAGGAATTGGGGCAGGCGCACGTGAAACGAGCAGGAGGCGGTCAGGAGAACGCCGCCAGGCGCGAGGATCCGCATCGCCCGCAGGTTGATCTCGCGATAACCCCGGAGAGCGCCAGGCACCGAGGCCCTGGACTTGGCGAATGCCGGTGGGTCGAGCACAATGGCGTTAAAGCGCTCCCGCGATCTCTCGAGCTCGCGCAGGCTCTCGAAGACGTCGGCGACGCGCCACTCGATGTTGCTGAGACCGTTGAGGGAGGCGTTGGCGGCGCCGCGCTCCAGTGCCTCGGCGCTGGCGTCGAGGGCGAGCACGCTGGCCGCCCGCCGCGCCAGGTGCATGGCAAAAGATCCATGGTAGGCGAAACAATCGAGTGCCCGCCCGCCGGGAGGGACGAGCGCGCCCGCGAGCAGCCGATTGGGGCGCTGATCGAGGAAAGCGCCGGTCTTCTGCCCCTCCCACGGCGCTGCCAGGTAACGCACCGGCCCCTCGCGCACCTCGATCTCCCTCGGAACGGAGCCGTAGCCCAGCATCGACTCGAGAGCAAGACCCTCGCGCGTGCGCACCGTGGCGTCGTTGCGCAGCAGGATACCCTCCGGCTGTAGTGACTCGGCCAGTGCCGCGACGAGGGTGTCTCGCATCGTCTCGAGGCCGGCCGACAGAATCTGGACCACGAGCCAGCGATCATACCGGTCCACCACCAGCGAGGGAATGGCGTCACCCTCGCCATAAACCACCCGATATGCCGTAGCATCGATGCGACTCCGCTGCGCCGCGCTGGCGGCCAGACGCTCGCGCCACCAAGCCGCGTCGACCGGCCGATCGCTCCGCTCCAGCAGCCTCAAGCGGATCTCCGAGCGGGGCGAGTACAGGGCCTGACCGATAAAACGCCCCCGCTGGTCCTTCACCTCCACTAAGCCGGGGGCATCGGGTCCGTCCAGCACTTCGCTGCGGTGGATCCAGGGGTGTCCCCGAATCCAGCGTTCGGCGCCGCGGGGAGTGACCCGAACCGTCGTCACGCCCGGTCCGGCCGGAGGACCGTGGCCCCGCGCAGATAGCAGTGCTTGATTTCCGCCCGGCTGCGGCGGGTATAGGCGTGCACCAGGAGGCGGATGCACTTCGGGAGGGATCCCGGCACGGGGATCTCGGTGGCGTGGAGCAGCGCCACGATGTTCCAGCCGAACTCCTCGGCGGCCCGAGCCGGGAAGGCGGCATCCAGATCTCTCGTCACCGTGAAGAGAGCGCTCACGATGTCGTCGGGCTGAAGCTCGTTGGCCTCGATCAGGGTGCGCAGCAGCTCGTCGGTGGCTGCGAGGATCTCGTCAGCATCGTTGCGAGCCACGGTAGTGGCTCCGCGAATTCCGTGGAGGCGGACGGGCGGCGTCATGGCAGATAATGTAGCGGCACTCCTACGGCTGATGCTGGTGACCGACGACCGCCTGGTGCAGGGACGCGACCTGATTGCACTGGCGCTCGCCGCCGAGCGAGGGGGTGTTACCTCGGTGCAGCTCCGGCTGAAGCAGGCGGAAGCGCGCGAGCTGGCTCAATTGGTTCGCGGATTGGTGCAGGCACTCACGGTATCGGTGCTGGTGAACGACCGGCCCGACGTCGCTCTGGCCACCGGCGCGGCGGGAGTTCACCTCGGCCCGGATGATATCCCGGTGGAGCTGGTCCGGCAGATCGCGTCGCCGGGGTTCATCATCGGGGCTTCGGTGGGGAGCGAAGCCGAGGCGGGGAAGGCCAGTGCAGCTGATTACTGGGGAATCGGGCCCTGGCGCGACACCGCGACGAAGCAGGACGCCGGCACCGGACTCGGCGCGGAGGGCTTCCGGCGGCTGGTTGCACTGGCCAAGGGCAAGCCGTGCATTGCCGTCGGCGGGGTGAGGCCCGGGGACGTTCCAATGGTGATGGCTGCAGGAGGGAGCGGAGTGGCGGTGGTATCGGGCATTCTCGGGGTGGATGACGTCGAGGTTGCGGCTCGGGCGTACGTTACTACCCCGCCTTCCTCAGCTTCCTGATCGCCCTCAGGTGCTCGCCATAGGTACGGGAGAAGACGTGGCGGCCGTCGGGCCCGGCCACGAAATACAGGTAGTGCACGTCGGCTGGATACAGGGCGGCCTCGAGGCTTCGTCGACCCGGCGAGTTCACCGGGCCGGGTGGGAGACCGGGGTTCAGATAGGTGTTGTAGGGCGACTTGATCTGATAGTCCTTCTGGAAGAGGCGCGGCTTACGCCGGCCACGCTTGAGGCTGATGGCATACTGCACCGTGGGATCGGCCTGTAGCGCCATCCCGATGCGGAGCCGGTTTCGATATACCCCGGCGATGACCTCGCGTTCCTCATCCGCCTTGGCCTCACCCTCCACGATGGACGCCAGGGTCACCAGCGCCAGCCGGCTCATCTTCAGCGAATCGAGCCGCGCGTCCCACTCGGGCTTCCACTCAGATTTGAAGCCCTCGGCCATGAGGCGAATGAGCTCGGGTGCATTGATGTCCGCCGGCAGGATGTATGTCTCGGGGCGGAGGAATCCCTCGAACGAGGTGACCGGTATTCCGAGCAGCGCCGTCGCGGTCTTGCCATCGCGCGCCGCGGTGACAAACGAGTCCGCCGGAATTCCCAAGCGTGTGGCCGCGAGCTCCGCCACGTCGAGAATGGTCAGCCCCTCCGGCACGGTGAATCGGAGAGCGGCCTTCTTGCCATGCGCCAGCATGCCGAGAACCGTCCAGGGTGAAGTCCCGGCCGGGAACTCGTACACGCCGGCATGCACCGAACGGTCCACTCCCCGCAGCCGGGCCATGAGCTTGAACCACCGTGGGTTCGTGATGACGCCATGAGCCTTGAGGCTATCGGTGACGGCGCCGAATGACGCTCCCGGCGGCAGGATGACGCGGGCGGTTTGGGCGGAGGAGCCGCACGCGGAAACGGAGAGGACGGATACGACGGAGACGACGGATAGGAGCGAGTGGATGGTGCTCCTCAGCGTGAGATGGCAGTCTGTTGACCTCACCACCCCGGGCTCTCGCTTTCCGTCCTCTCCGTCTTCTCCGTCCTCTCCGTCCTGTTCTTCCGCGCGTCCAGGAAGTGCTGGAGCAGAACCGACGCAGCCAACGCATCCACCTCTGGTTTGCGGCCCCGGGGGGAGCCGCCCTGTTCCCAGATGGCAGCGAGGGCGCGGGCGGTACTCATGCGCTCGTCCCAGAGCTCGAGCGGCAGACCGGTCCGCCTGGCGATCGTGGCGGCCATCTCCCGCGCGGCGGAGGCACTCTCCTCCTCCGTGCCCTCAGGGGAGAGTGGAAGGCCCACGACGATCCCGACCGGCTGGTGCACCGAGGTGAGCTCGAGCAGGCGGGGCATGGGCAGGCGCTTCCCGGCTCGGCGCACCAGGGTGTCGAGCGGGGAGGCAAGCGTCTGGGTTTCATCGCTGAGGGCCAGACCGATACGGATCTCGCCCCAGTCGACTCCCAGAATCCGACCGGTTTGGGGAATCAGTGCTACTGCGCCATCGTTGCGAAGAACTCCTTGTTGTTCTTCGTGCGCTTCATGCGCTCGAGCAGGAATTCGATCGACTCGACCGGCGGCATGTCGGCCAGGAAGTTCCGCAGCAGGTACACCCGGTTGAGCTCGTCCTTGTCCATCAAGAGCTCTTCCTTGCGGGTGGAAGTCCGCTGGATGTCGATGGCGGGATAGATCCGCCGGTCGGCCAGCCGGCGGTCGAGCACCAGCTCCGAGTTGCCGGTACCCTTGAATTCCTCGAAGATGACCTCGTCCATCCTGCTGCCGGTATCGATCAGGGCGGTGGCGATGATGCTGAGGCTGCCACCCTTGTCGATGTTACGCGCGGCACCGAAAAACCGCTTCGGCTTCTGCAGGGCGTTGGCGTCCACGCCGCCGGAGAGAATCTTGCCCGAGTGAGGCACCACGACGTTATGTGCCCGGGCCAGACGGGTGATCGAATCGAGCAGGATGACGACGTCGCGGCCATGCTCCACCAGCCGCTTGGACTTCTCGATGACCATATCGGCCACCTGCACGTGCCGGTCGGCGGGCTCGTCGAAGGTGGACGAGATGACCTCCGCCTTGACGTTCTCCTCCATGTCCGTCACCTCCTCGGGCCGCTCGTCGATCAGCAGCACGATGAGGACAATCTCCGGGTGATTCTCGCTGATGGCGTTGGCCAGCTTCTGCATCAGGATCGTCTTGCCGGCCTTGGGCGGGGCCACGATCAGCGCACGCTGGCCCTTGCCGATTGGCGAGAGGAGGTCCACCACCCGCATCGACAGGTCGCCGTTCTTCCGCTCCAAACGGATTCGTGCATCGGGATAGCGGGGCCGCAGGTTGTCGAAGGCGATCCGGTGCTTGGTCTTTTCCGGCTCCTCGAAGTTGACCTGCTCAACCTTCAGCAGGGCCAGGTAGCGCTCACCCTCCTTGGGAGGGCGAACCTGGCCCATGACCGTATCACCGGTGCGCAGGTCGAACCGCTTGATCTGGCTGGGCGAGACGTAGATATCGTCTGGACCGTAGAGGTAGTTCCAGTCCTGGCTGCGGAGAAAGCCGTATCCCTCCGGGAGGATCTCCAGCACTCCCTCCCCCCGGATGACCGTGTCCGAATCGAGCAGCGACTGCTCGATCCGGAAAATCAGGTCCTGTTTCCGGAGGCCCGAGTAATTGGTGATGTTCAATTGCTCTGCGAGCGTGTGCAACTCGGCAACCGACTTCTGCTTTAGCTCAGCGATATCCACGAAGGGACTCCAAGGCGGATAGACCAGTCAGATGGCTGGCTGGGGTAGGGGATTGTAAGAGTGCAAGACCGCGTGAGGTGGACTGTCTATGTGGTGGGCCCGAGGGCGCCGAAAAGTGCCAGACCAAGACGGTGTTATACGGGGAGTTTCCGGCCAACAAGAAGCACCGTAAGGTAGATGTCGCCGCGAGCCCAGTCAAGAGGTTGTCCGTTCTCAACCTACCGGGGGCCTCCCGGCTCTATTGCATAAGCCCCGGGTTGACACAATGTTTCATCAACCCCGTATCACTGCGGAGGTTGTCCCCTTCACCGATGGATTCGTGACCTCTCCCAGGGCCCTATGAGCGAATCCGAGCGGCTGAGCAAGCTACGGCACGACCTATCCAACCCGCTGTCAGCCCTCCTCGCTGAGACCCAGCTCCTCCTCCTGAATGAATCCAAAATCGATGCCGAGACGCTCCAGGGTCTGCGTGAGATCGAGGCCCTCGCGATTCGGATGCGGACGATGTTGCGGGAGCTCTAGGCAGGCACCTCCCTGGTGAGTCACAGGAGGAGCTCGAACAGGGCCAGGCTCCGAAAGCGGACCCGGGAATCAGAAGCGGGCGAGGATCAGGCCGAGACCGGCAAGGCCCGAGGGTCGGGGAAGGCAGCGACGAAGGCCTCCACCGCCTGAGGATCGAGCTGAGTGCCGGCCACCCGGCGCAGCTCGCGCATGGCGTCGTCCGGCGGCCTGGCCTCGCGATAGGGTCTCCGAGTCGTCATAGCGTCGAACGAGTCGGCCACCGCGACGATCCGAGCCTCGATCGGGATCTTCTCGCCCCGTAAGCCGTCAGGAAATCCCCCTCCATCCAGTCGCTCATGGTGCGAGCGGACGATCCGCAGAACATCGGGCGATTCGTGGGCCAGGGGGGAGAGCATCCGTTCTCCCAGTGCGGGATGCTCGGTGATCTGCCTGAACTCGTCGGCGGTGAGCGAGGTAGGCTTGTGCAGCACCGCCTCCCGGGTCCCGATCTTCCCAATGTCATGCAGTTCGCCGCCCAGCCGGATCCCGTCCAACCCAGCTCCAACGAATCCGAGGCCGGCCGCAGTGGCCACCGCGTAGCGGCTCACCCGAATGGAATGGCCCCGGGTGTAGGCGTCCTTGGCCTCCAGGGCCCGGACCAGCATCTGGACGCCCTGGAGGAACAGCTCCTGAATCCGCTGGGCTTGTTCCTGCACCTGGCGCTCGAGGTGCTGCTGATAAAAACGGTTCTGGAGCACCAGCGCGCGCTTCTCCAATGCCCGAGTCACCCGGGCCTGGAGCTCGCCGAGCGAGATGGGCTTCAACAGGAAGTCGGCCGCGCCGAGGTGAAGGCAGTCCACCGCGGTGGTAGTCTCGCTCATCCCGCTCAACATGATGACCGAGCTATCGGGAAAGCGTTCACGCACCGCCTCGAGAAAGCCCATCCCGTCGAGCTCGGGCATTCGCATATCCGAGATGATCAGGGGGATCTCGCCGGTCTGGTCGAGGACCTCGAGTCCCTCCTTGCCGCTGCCGGCCTGGAGGCAGTTGAAGCCCTGAGCCGCCAGCATGCGCGCGAGCGAGCGACGAACGCTGGGTTCGTCATCGACAATGAGGCAATTGGCGGAGCCGGCCACGACCGGCCTCGCATCCTGAGCGAGTGTCATGCGGCGGTATACCGAAAAGGAAGGATGATGGATGCCACGAACATCCACCGGACCAAAACTGTAAGTGCATCGGGTCGGAATGTCCACTGTCGGTCCTGTTGGCAGTATTATGGCAGCGGTCCCTCGCGATGACGCCATAGACCAGAGCGCTTACTTTACACCCATGACCAACACCTTCGGCGCGCGGTCCACCCTCAAGGTCGGCAGTCGGGCGTTCGAGATCTTCCGGCTGGACGCGATGGCGGCAGCCGGAAGCGACATCGAGCGGCTCCCCTACTCCCTCCGAATCCTTGTCGAGGATCTGCTGCGTACCGAGGACGGCATCAGCGTCACCCGGGACGATATCGAGGCGCTCGCGCGATGGTCGCCGGCAGCGCCCCCCACCCGGGAAATTGCGTTCACCCCCGCTCGAGTGCTGTTGCAAGACTTTACCGGCGTGCCCGCGGTTGTGGATCTCGCGGCGATGCGCGACGCGATGGCCGAGCTCGGTGGCGACCCGAGCCGGATCAACCCGCTGCAGCCGGTTGAGCTCGTGGTGGATCACTCGGTCCAGGTCGACGCCTTCGGCACGGCGCAATCCTTCGGCACGAACGTGGATCTCGACTACCAGCGGAACCGGGAACGGTATCAATTCCTGCGCTGGGGACAGCGCGCGTTCGAGAACTTCCGGGTGGTGCCACCGAATACCGGTATCGTGCACCAGGTAAACCTGGAGTACCTCGCCCGAGTGGTGTTCACCTCGGACGAAAACCCGCAGGCCCGAACGGGTGAGCTGCCCCAGGCCTATCCCGACACGCTGGTCGGTACCGACTCGCATACCCCCATGATCAACGGACTCGGCGTCCTGGGCTGGGGCGTGGGAGGAATCGAGGCAGAGGCCGCGATGTTGGGCCAGCCGGTCTCGATGCTCATCCCGGAGGTCATCGGATTCCGGCTGGAAGGCCGGCTGCCCGAGGGCGCCACCGCCACCGACCTGGTCCTCACCGTCACCGAGCTGCTCCGGCGCAAGGGCGTGGTCGGCAAGTTCGTCGAGTTCTACGGCCCCGGACTCGGCAGCCTGGCATTGGCCGATCGCGCCACCATCGGGAACATGTCGCCCGAGTATGGTGCCACCTGCGCCATCTTCCCGGTCGACGACGTGACCCTCCAGTACCTCCGGTTTACCGGCCGGTCGGAGGAGCGGGTTCGGCTGGTGGAAGCCTACATGAAAGAGCAGGGACTCTTCCACACCGCCGCGTCATCCGAGCCCGTATTCACCGATACCCTTTCACTGGATCTCTCCAGCGTCGAACCCAGCATCGCGGGACCGCGGCGGCCTCAGGACCGGATCCGGCTGTCGGACGCGAAGCGATCGTTCCGGGACGCCCTGCCGAGCCTGCTACCGGCCGGCACCCAGGCTCCGGGGAAGGACGGGTCCAAGGGATCGGCACAAGGACCGACGGCAATCGGGGTGTGGGGTGAGGGATCAACCGAATCGCCGGCGGCCCACGCTGTCATGCTGGAGGACGCCACGGAGGTCCTCGACCACGGCTCAGTCGTGATCGCCGCCATCACCAGCTGCACCAATACCTCGAACCCCGCGGTCATGCTGGCTGCCGGTCTCTTGGCCAGGAAGGCGGTCGAGCGCGGACTGGAGCGGAAGCCCTGGGTGAAGACGTCGCTCGCGCCGGGCTCCAAGGTTGTCACGGACTACTACGACCGGGCCGGGCTCACGCCCTATCTGGACCAACTGGGTTTCAATCTGGTGGGCTACGGCTGCACCACCTGCATCGGCAATTCCGGCCCCTTGCCAATGGAGATCTCCGATGCCATTCAGCGCCGCCGGCTGGTGGCGTGCGCGGTGCTGTCCGGGAACCGGAACTTCGAGGGCCGGATCAACTCGGATGTGCGGGCGAATTATCTCATGTCACCGCCGCTGGTCGTCGCGTTCGCGCTGGCCGGCCGGATCGATATCGACCTGCTCCATGAGCCACTGGGACACGATCCTCAGGGGGCGCCGGTCTATCTCCGCGACATCTGGCCGACCACCGCCGAGGTCGAAAAAATCCTCGAGTCCTCGATCAAATCGGACATGTACCGGCGCAGCTATGGGGCGGTGTATGCGGGAGACGAGCGCTGGAATGCCTTGGACGTGCCCGGCGGGGATCGCTTTGACTGGGCGCCCGGCTCCACCTATGTCAGGAGGCCACCGTACTTCGAGGGAATGTCGAAGGAGAATCCCGACAAGGTGGAGGAGATCCGGGGCGCCCGGGTCATCGCGGTCCTGGGCGACAGCGTCACAACCGACCACATCTCCCCGGCAGGCAGCATCAAAAAGGACTCGCCAGCCGGGCGTTATCTGACGGCACAGGGCGTGTCTCTCGCCGACTTCAACTCATATGGCTCGCGTCGGGGGAACCATGAGGTGCTGGTGCGCGGCACCTTTGCGAATACCCGGATCCGGAACCGGCTGGCGCCAAACACCGAGGGAGGAGTGACCACCTACCTCCCGACCGGCGAGGTCCTGTCCATCTATGATGCAGCCATGCGGTACCAGGCGGACCGGACGCCTCTCGTCGTGCTCGCCGGGAAAGAGTACGGCTCGGGCTCGAGCAGGGATTGGGCCGCCAAGGGCCCGGCGCTCCAGGGGATCCGCGCGGTGATCGCGGAGAGCTATGAGCGCATCCACCGCTCCAACCTGGTGGGGATGGGGATCCTTCCGCTCCAGTTTGCGCCGGGTGAGTCGGTCGACACGTTGGGACTCACCGGCCGCGAGGTCTTCGATCTGGAGGGGCTATCGGAAGCGATCGCGTCCCGGTTTGCTGCGGGTCGCACCCTTACGGTCCAGGCGCAGCGGGAGGATGGATCGAAGCTTCGTTTCAACGCGACCATCCGGATCGACACCCCGCAGGAAGTCCTCTACTACCAGCACGGCGGCATCCTCCAGTACGTGCTGCGGCAGCTGCTCTCGGGCCGGCAGAAAGCGCGGGCGATCGGTGGCGGCCCTGCCACCGTCCCAGCGCCGAAGCCATCGACCCGGGGTGAGGTTGACGAACGCTCGATCGAGTCGTTCCCGGCGAGTGATCCTCCGGCGTATTAGGAGGACGGGAAGGTCGACTTGCCTGCCCTTCCCGTCTTTCCCACGCTGACCGACGTCCTTATCTTGACCTTCGCCTCGACTCCGACACACCCTGATTAGCGCTTACCCCGAAAGCCGACCGCATCGGCGAGGAGCGGGAATGCCAGGTGTTGAAGCGCGTCTCAGAGAGGAATACAAGCGGGTCTACAAGGACATCGATCCGACGGCGTGGTATCAGGTGATGCCGATCTTTCCCGGTGTCACTCAGCGGATGGTCAACATGGCGGGGGAGCGGCTGGCGCGGCTGGCTACCCCGCGCGGCTTCGTCACCATGCGCGCGGACCATCTGGAGTTCCGTTCCGCCGCGGTGGGGTCGAAGACCGGGGCCAGTGCCTGAGCCAGGCTACGGTGAGTAGGCGGTGGGCTTCCGGCGGGAATCCTGATCGAGCATCTGCCGTACCTTCAGGGCCAGCCCGGCTGGAGTGAACGGCTTCTGCTGGAACGGCGCCCCAGGATCGAGCAGACCCCGCTGGACCACATCCTCTCCCGTATAGCCCGACATGTAGAGGATCGGCAGATCGGGATCCAGGGTTGCCAGCCGCTGGCCGAACTCACGCCCACCTATCTCGGGCATCACAACGTCCGAGATCACCAGATCAACCAGCTGAGGGTGCTCCCGGATGTAGCGCAGGGCCTGGGCCCCATTGGGGGCTTCCACGACGTTGTAGCCGTGATCCCGGAGGCCGCGGCAGGCCAGTTTTCGCACGACGCTCTCGTCCTCGATGACGAGGATGGTTTCGGATCCGCCCGCGGGAGCCGTGACAGGCTCTATAGCCGGTTCGTCCGGCTCGGAGGCCACCCTGGCCTGGGGCAGGTAGACTTTGAAGACGCTCCCCTCGCCCGGCTCGCTGTAGACCCAGACATACCCGCCGCTCTGTTTCACGATACCATAGACGGTGGAGAGGCCCAGGCCGGTGCCCTGGCCGATCGGCTTGGTGGTGAAGAACGGCTCGAAGATCCGCTCCTGCACGTCGTCGTCCATACCGCAGCCGTTGTCGCTCACCGCGAGCATCACATAACGTCCCAGAGGGATGTCTACTCCGCCGTGGCGCTGGGCGTAGACCTCATCCCAGACGGCAAGGGCCGTCTCGATCGAGACCCTCCCATGCCCAGTCATCGCATCGCGAGCGTTGAGAACCAGATTGATGAGCACCTGCTCCAGCTGGCCGCGATCGGCGCGAATCTCTCCTGCCTCGGGCGAGAGCCGCAGCTCCAGAAGCTTGTCCTCGCCGAGCGAGCGGCGCAGCATCTTTTCCATCTCCGACACGACTGCGTTGATCTGGACCATTTGCGGCCGGAGGACCTGCTGACGGGTGAATGCCAGCAACTGGCGGGTGACGTCGGCCGCGCGGGTGCCGGCCTTGATGACTTCCTCCACGTCCGCCTTGCGAGGGTCGTCCGGCTCCAGACTCCGGAGCACAAACTCGCTGAAGCCGATGACACCCGTCATCATGTTGTTGACCTCATGGGCCACCCCGCCTGCCAGCTTGCCCGCGGCCTGCATGCGCTCCGCCCGCCGGAGCTGCTCTTCCACCCGCTTCCGCTCCGTCACGTCGCGATAAATGCCGCGCACGGTGGAGGGAACCCCATCCTTGAAGGTGCAGCTCAGGTTTCCCTCGACCGTTATCGGAGGGCCGGCCTTGGGCATGAAGACCAGCTCCACATGATCGAGGCGTTCGCCCCGGAGCACGCGATCGACGACCTCGGTGTAGTACCCTCGGCTCTCGGGATGCACGATGTCGAGGAGCTGCATCCGGCCGATCTCATCGTCGCCATACCCGGTGCCCTGTTGCCAGGCCTTGTTCACGTACAGGAGCGAGCCGTCCGGCGCCGCCATACACACCAGATCGGTCGCGTTGTCGAAGAGATCGCGATAGCGCTCCTCACTCTCTCGCAGTGCCAGGTCGGCCCGCTTGCGCTCGCTCACGTCGCGGGCGTTGAGCACGATGCCCCGGATCGTAGCGTCGCTGAGGAGATTGCTGCCCACCGCCTCGAGCCAGACCGCCGAGCCGTCGGGACGCCGCAGGCTGAACTCGATCGGGCCGGCCACGCTAGACTTGCCGTTGGTGTGGAGCAGCCCCCGCACCTGCTCAACGTGGCTGGGGTCGACGTATTGCAGCAGACTGGTGCCCACGAGGTCGGCGGGGGAATACCCGACGATACGCTCGGCCGAGTCGCTGGCGTAGGTGATCGTGCCATCGGGAGCGAGGACCGTCACCAGATCGGACGAGTTCTGTACCAGCGAGCGAAACCGCCGCTCGCTCGCGGCCAGGGCTGACTCCGCCTGGACTTTTTCGGCATGGGCGCGCTCCCGCTCCAGCGCGGCCTCGATGGCCGGACCGATCCGGGCCAGATTGCTCTTGAGCAGGTAGTCGGTCGCCCCCGCCTTCATGCATCCGACGGCCGTCTCCTCGTTCACCGAGCCGGTGACGATGAGGAAGGGGATGCTCGGCGCCCGCTCCCGGGCCAGAGAGAGCGCGGTCATGCCGTCGAAGCGGGGAAGGGTGTAGTCGGAGAGGATCAGATCGGGGCGGAATTCGTCGAGCTCGTGGAGGAATGCGTCTCGGCTATCGACTCTGCGGGAGAGAAACGGAATACTAGCCTGCGCGAGCTCATACTCCATGAGCTCGGCGTCCATCGGCACATCCTCGAGAATCAGAATTCGGAGCGGGTTTTCCGCCATGCAGACCCAGTCAGGTGCGGAGCGGCGCCCTGCCGGGCAACCGCGCACAACCCTATATATTGAAGTGATTCCGTAAACTGAAGTGTCGCCCTAGCAGCGTGTAAGTCAAGCGGTAATCCATAAATACGCGGCTTTGCAGCTCTGTGATCTGTCTCACAGCCGATTGTCTCTGCAGAAACTCATGTTGGATGGTCTCCGTCCACAAGCACTAGCACTCGGGAGTTTTCATGCCGACTGAACCGTCGACCAGCAATGGTCGCAAGTCGAAGCGGCGGTCGGGGGCTCGCATTGTATCCACGCCCTCCGATACGCTCGATACCGATCACCTGCTGGCAGTCCTCACCGCCATCCGCAAGGGCGACTTCTCCCTCAAAATGCCCATGTCGAAGGTCGGGGTGGCCGGAAAAATCTCCGACACGCTCAACGACATCATCGACCTCAATCGGGAGACTTCTCGGGAGTTCGAGCGGGTAAGCCAGGCAGTCGGCAAAGAAGGCAGGATCGCCCAGCGGGCCCACCTTCAGGGGGCCGCCGGTGCATGGGCGGCATCGATCACTTCCATCAACAGCTTGATCGGGGACCTGGTCCAACCGACCAGTGAGGTGGCCCGCGTAATCGGGGCGGTGGCCAAGGGCGACCTTTCCCAGACGATGTCGCTCGAGATCGAAGGCCGGCCGCTGATGGGCGAGTTCCTCCGGATTGGCAAGACGGTCAACGCGATGGTGGACCAGCTCAGCTCGTTTGCCTCGGAAGTGACCCGCGTGGCTCGCGAAGTCGGCACCGAAGGCAAGCTCGGCGGTCAAGCCCGGGTGAAGGGCGTGGGCGGCACCTGGAAGGACCTCACCGACAACGTCAACTCCATGGCCGGGAACCTGACGGCACAGGTCCGTAATATTGCCCAGGTGACCACGGCGGTGGCAAACGGCGACCTCTCCAAGAAGATCACGGTGGACGTGAAGGGCGAGATCCTCGAGCTCAAGAACACCATCAACACGATGGTGGACCAGCTCAACTCGTTTGCGTCCGAAGTGACCCGCGTCGCTCGCGAGGTGGGTACCGAAGGGAAGCTGGGCGGTCAGGCGCAGGTGAAGGGTGTGGGTGGGACCTGGAAGGACCTCACTGATAGCGTCAACAGCATGGCCGGCAACCTGACGGGCCAGGTGCGCAACATTGCCGACGTCACGACCGCCGTGGCCAACGGCGACCTCTCCAAGAAGATCACCGTGGATGTCAAAGGCGAAATTCTCGAGCTCAAGAACACCATCAATACGATGGTGGACCAGCTCAACTCGTTTGCGTCGGAGGTGACCCGCGTCGCTCGCGAGGTGGGTACCGAAGGTAAGCTCGGCGGCCAGGCCCAGGTCCGCGGCGTGGGTGGGACCTGGAAGGACCTGACCGACAACGTCAACTCCATGGCCGGCAACCTCACGGCCCAGGTCCGCAACATCGCTGACGTCACGACGGCCGTCGCGCGCGGTGAGCTGAACAAGAAGATCACGGTCGACGTGCAGGGCGAGATCCTGGAGCTCAAGAACACGATCAACACGATGGTGGACCAACTGAGCTCCTTTGCCTCGGAAGTCACCCGCGTAGCCCGTGAGGTCGGTACCGAAGGGAAACTGGGCGGGCAAGCCCGGGTGAAGGGCGTGGGTGGCACCTGGAAGGACCTGACCGACAATGTGAACTCGATGGCCGGGAACCTGACGGCCCAGGTGCGGAACATCGCCGAGGTCACGACGGCTGTGGCCCGCGGCGAGCTGAACAAGAAGATCACGGTGGACGTGAAGGGCGAGATCCTGGAGCTCAAGAACACGATCAACACGATGGTGGACCAGCTTAACTCCTTCGCGTCCGAGGTGACCCGCGTGGCGCGCGAAGTCGGGACCGAAGGGAAGTTGGGTGGCCAGGCCCAGGTGCGCGGCGTGGGTGGGACCTGGAAGGACCTGACCGACAACGTCAACTCGATGGCCGGCAACCTCACGGCCCAGGTCCGCAACATCGCCGAGGTGACGACGGCCGTCGCCCGCGGCGAGCTGAACAAGAAGATCACCGTCGACGTGAAGGGAGAGATCCTGGAGCTCAAGAACACCATCAACACGATGGTGGACCAGCTCAACTCCTTCGCCTCCGAGGTCAGCCGCGTGGCCCGTGAGGTCGGTACCGAGGGCAAGCTCGGCGGTCAGGCGCAGGTGAAGGGTGTCGGCGGCACCTGGAAGGACCTGACCGACAACGTGAACTCGATGGCCGGGAACCTGACGGCCCAGGTGCGGAACATCGCTCAGGTGACCACCGCCGTGGCGAACGGCGACCTGTCGAAGAAGATCACCGTGGACGTGAAGGGCGAGATCCTGGAACTCAAGGACACCATCAACACGATGGTGGACCAGCTCAACTCCTTCGCCTCCGAGGTCAGCCGCGTGGCCCGCGAGGTCGGCACCGAGGGCAAACTGGGAGGCCAGGCGTACGTGAAGGGCGTCGCCGGTACCTGGAAGGACCTCACCGACAACGTGAATTACATGGCGGGCAACCTGACCGCTCAGGTGCGGAACATCGCCGACGTGACGACGGCGGTGGCCCGGGGCGAGCTGAACAAAAAGATCACGGTGGATGTGCAGGGCGAGATCCTGGAGCTCAAGAACACGGTCAACACCATGGTGGACCAGCTCAAC